>Ga0209056_10002428_pt1 | contig 20072 bp, 18 predicted proteins | sample GraSoiAngelo_114_FD_185876 | JGI IMG/M metagenome (GOLD analysis project Ga0209056, IMG submission 185876) | Grasslands soil microbial communities from the Angelo Coastal Reserve, California, USA - 14_0903_13_40cm (SPAdes) (version 2) | ecosystem: Environmental > Terrestrial > Soil > Grasslands...
CGTCCTCTTCAAGGCCGCCTTCGCGGCGCTGGCGGCGGCGCTGGTGACGCCGCTCGTCGCGCTGTGGGCGATCGCGGAGGCGCCGGTGCCCCGCGAGTCCGCCATTCCCGTCCGTGGGGCCGAGCGAAGTGGTCACGCACCATCCGGTCCGACGTGAACCCTCCCCCCGCCGTCGCAGTCTCCGGCACGGACCGCTGGTGACGGATCCCGGCGCCGAGGCCTCCCGCCGCGCGCTCGCCGCCGAGCGCCTGCGGAGCACGCGCTGGCTCGGCGTGTTCCGCTTCGTCGGCATCTCCATCGCCTTCGTGCTGAACCTCCTCGTCCCCGAGGTCATCCCCGGGGCGCGCGCCTTCCAGTCCGACGTGCGTCTGTTCGCCTGCTACTGGACGGCGGCCGCGGCGGTCTTCTGGGCCACCCGCCGCTCGGAGCGCACCGCGCGCCTGGTCGGCCTGGATATCGTCCTGATCGACATGCCGTTCACATTTCTGCTCGGGTGGAGCGTCGTGGCGAAGAACCCGGGCGCGGCTGCGCTGGCGACCAGCAATGGGGTCCTTTACGTGCTCCTCGTCATGGCGGCGGCCTTCTCGCTCCGCGTCTCGCGCATCGTCCTCGCCGCCGCGGTCGGCGCCGCGCTCAACGTGCTCCTCCTGGTGCTCGCCGGGGTCGGGACGCAGTTCACGATCTGGGCGGTCGGGGTCATGGCGGGCGTCGCCGCCGTGTGCGTGTACAACACCCGCCGCACGATCAACCTCGTCCACAGCGTCGCCGAGGAGCACCGCCGGCGCGAGCGGCTCGGCCGCTACTTCTCCCCGCAGGTCGCCGAGCACGTCGAGCGGCTGGCCGACGGCGCCGCCGCGGGCGAGAGCCGCGAGGTGACCATCCTCTTCAGCGACATCCGCGACTTCACCGCGCTCAGCGAACGGCTCTCGAGCGCGCAGGTGGTGGAGATGCTGAACGCGTACCACGAGCGGATGGTCGAGACGATCTTCGCGCACGGCGGCACTCTGGACAAGTACATGGGCGACGGGATCATGGCGTACTTCGGCGCGCCCGTGCCGCAGCCCGACCACGCCGAGCGCGCCGTGCGCTGCGCGCTCGCCATGCAGGAGGCCCTCGCGGGGCTGAACGCCGAGCGATCGGCCCGCGGCGAGCCGCCGCTCCGCGTGGGCGTCGGCATCCACAGCGGCATGGTCGTGGTCGGCGACGTCGGCGCCGCTCGACGGCGGGAGTACACCGCGATCGGCGACGCCGTGAACGTGGCCGCGCGCATCGAGCAGCACACGAAGCTCCAGGGCGCCGCCATCCTCGTGTCGGAGGAGACGCGTCGGCGGGTGGGTGATCCGGTCGCCTTCGTCCCCGCCGGCTCGCTGCGCCTGCCGGGCAAGTCGGAGCCGGTGGCCTGCTACGCGCCCGTCCCCGCCGAAGTGCGCGGGCGCCTGCCGGCGACAGGGTAGCGGGCCGGGGTCGGCAGGACGCTAGTCGCGTGCGTAGAGGCGCGCGAAGTAGTCGCGGACCATGCGGTCCGACGTGAACCCTCGCTCCGCCGTCGCGATGCTCGCGCGCATCATGTCGACCCATCGCCCGGGGTCGGCGTAGGCGGGGAGGACCTCGTTCTCGAGCGTCGCGTAGAGCGCCGCGCGGTCGCGCTCGTCCTGGTCGGGGGCGCCGGAGCTCCCGTCGCCGATCGCCCAGCCGTTGATCCCGTGCCGGCACGCCTCGGGCCACCAGCCGTCGAGCACGGAGAGGTTGAGCCCGCCGTTCAGCGCCGCCTTCATCCCCGAGGTGCCGCATGCCTCGAGCGGTCGGATCGGGTTGTTGAGCCACACGTCGGCGCCACGCGTGAGGAGGCGGCCGAGGCCCATGTCGTAGTCCGGCACGAAGACGACGCTCCCGGGGTACCGCCGCATCATGGCGACCAGGTTGGCGACGATCCGCCGCCCTTCGGCATCATCGGGATGGGCCTTGCCGGCGAACACGAGCTGGAGCCGGCGCCCGGTGAGCAGCGGCTCGATGCGCGCGGGGTCGCCGAAGACGAGGTCGCTCCGCTTGTAGCCGGCGGCGCGGCGCGCGAAGCCGACGGTCAGGACGTCGGGATCGAGGCGCCCGCCCGTCCGCTGCGCCACCGCCGCGAGCATCTCCCGCTTCAGCGTCTGGTGCGTCGCCCTGAGACCCATCGCCGAGCCGAGGGCCTCGCGGATGCGCGGGTCCTGCCAGGTGGGGAGGTGCACTCCGTTCGTGATCGGGATGATCGGACAGGCGCCGGTGACGTCCCGCCACATCGCGCGCGATACGTCGGCGTGCAGGGCGGAGACGGCGTTGGCGCGCCGCGCGAGCCTGAGGCCCGCCACCGTCATGTTGAACGGATCGCCGCCGATCTCGCGGAGCTCGGACTCGACGAGATCGCAGGAGGCGCCGAGCCGGAGGAGGTCGGCGAGCGGGTGCGCCTCGTTGCCGGCGGCGACCGGGGTGTGGGTGGTGAACACGATCCGCTCCCGCACCTCGGCCCAGGCACTGGGGAACTCGGCGCCCGCGGCCATGCGCTCGGCGATCATCTCGAGCCCCGCGAAGACGGCGTGACCCTCGTTGAAGTGGTAGATGTCGACGTCGAGCCCGAGCTTGCGGAGCGCACGGATGCCGCCGACGCCGAGCAGGATCTCCTGCGCCACGCGGCAGTCGAGCGTCGGCTCGTAGAGGCGGCGGGTGATCCACGCGTCCTCGCGGGCGATCGGCTCGAGCAGGAAGAGGGGCGCGTTGGCCCAGCGCTCCGTCCGCCAGACGCGCGCCTCGACCTCGCGGGCGGCGACGCGCACCCGCACGCGCACCCCCGTGTCCTCGAGGAAGTCGGAGCCGTAGGTGGGGAAGTCGTCCACCGGCTGTCCGTCGGGCAGGATGCGCTGGCGCGAGTAGCCGTGCCGCCAGCGCAGGCCGACGCCGACCACGGGAAGCCCGAGGTCGTGCGCCGACTTGACGAAGTCGCCGGCCAGGATGCCGAGGCCGCCGGCGTAGATCGGGAACTCCTCGTGGAGGCCGAATTCCATGCAGAAGTAGGCGACGGTCGGCGGCATCGGGGCAAGCGCGGCGGGTCAGCGACGGGGCGGATACACGGCGGGACGCTTCTCGAGGAAGGCGCGCATCATCTCGCGGCCGTCCTCGGTGAGGGCGCTCGTCGCCATGACCTCGCACGCGTGCGCGTACGCCGCCTCGACGTCGAGCGCGACGGTCTCGTAGAAGGTCCGCTTGCCGAGCGCCTTCGACGCGGTGCTGCCGCGGCTCGCCGCGCGCGCGAGCGCGCGCGTCTCCTCCTCCAGCCTCTCCCGCGGCACGACCCGGTTGACGAGGCCCCACCCGAGCGCCGTCCGCGCGTCGATCGCGTCGCCCGTGAGCAGCATCTCGAGCGCGCCCTTGCGGCCGACGGCGCGGGCGACGGCGACCATCGGCGTCGTGCAGAACCAGCCGCCCTTGCCGCCCGGCGTGGCGAAGGTCGCCTCCTCGGCCGCGACCGCGAGATCGCACGACGCCACGAGCTGGCATCCCGCGGCCGTCGCCACGCCCTGCACCTGGGCGACGACCGGCTGCGGCGCGCGCTGGATGGCCAGCATGAGCTCGGTGCAGGTGGCGAGCAGCCGCCGCATGCCGTCGAGGTCGCGCTCGACCATGTCGGCGAAGTCGTGCCCCGAGGAGAAGACGGGCCCCGCGGCGGCGAGCACGATGGCCCGCGCCTCGCCCGCCTCGCCGAGCGTGCGGAAGGCCCGGATCAGCTCGGCCATGTGCGCCTCGGAGAGCGCGTTCCGCCGCTCCGGGCGGTTCATGGTGACGATGGCGAGGCCGGCGTCCTCGCCTACGAGGATGTGCTCGTAGCGCATGGCGACCCTCGCTTCCCCTATACCACTCGGCCGCTTCTGCTACACTCGCTGGCCATGATCCTCACGCGGGACGTGATCCTCCGCGAGATCGCCGCCGGCCGGCTCGCGATCGAGCCCCTCGAGCCCGACCAGATCGGACCGGCGTCGATCGACCTCCACCTGGGCGACGACATCCGCGTCATGGAAGGCGGGCCGGCCGTCATCGACCTGACCGAGGACGCCGACTACCGCACGGTGACACGCCTGCAGCGGATCGACGGCTCCTACGTCCTCAAGCCCGGTGAGACCATCCACGGCCTCACCCGCGAGCGGCTGCGCCTGCCCCCCGACATCGCGGGCTGGCTCGAGGGTCGCAGCCGCTTCGCGCGCCTCGGGCTCATGATCCACGTGACCTCGGCCTTCGTCGCGCCGGGCGTCGTGAGCCGCCAGGTGCTCGAGATGTCGAACGTGGCGGGGCGGCCGCTCGCCATCCACGCGGGCGTACGCGTGTGCCAGATCGTCCTCCAGCGCTGCGAGGGGAGCGCCGTCTACACCGGCCGGTTCGCGCGTCAGGAAGCGCTGTGAGCGCGCGGGCGGCCGCCCGCATGGGCCTCGCGTTGGCGCTCGCCGGCGGCTGCGCGCCGCGGCCGCCGCTCGTCCGCGCGATCCACGCCCGGGGCGGGCCGCTGCGCGCGGTCGTCCGCGAGGTCGAGGCGGAGGTCTTCGTTGGTGCTCCCGGGAGGTGGAATTGGCGCACTACCTTCCTCTATCCCGACCGATACGCCTGGACGATCTTCACGGCGGCGGGCGCGGACCACTACCTCTTCGACGGGGGGGTGACCCGCGCCTTCGTCGACAACAATCCGGTGAGCGTCGACGTCGCGCCCGACGCGCCGCTGCGCTCGCACGCGCGCTTCACGGCCGTCGCGAACCTCGACGCCCTCCTCCTGCCCGGCGTGCAGGTGACGCCGCTTCCGGCGCCCGAGCTGCCGGAGGGTGCCGCCTGGGGCCTCGCCGCCGTCTTCGCCGGCGACGGCGCCCGCTACCGACTCGGCTTCGACGACCGCGACCTCCTGGTCCGTGTCGAAGGGCCGCTCAGGCTGCCCCCGCTCGGCGCTGGCACGCTGAACGCTCGCTTTGAGGACTTCCACCGCACGAACGGCCTCTTCCTGCCCTACCGGACGGTGTACGCGTTCGGCGCCGTGCCGCTGGCCAACGAACGTGCCGTCGCCGTCTGCCCGAACATCCGGCTCGCGCCCGAGGCGTTCCACATGCCGGCCGCGCTGCCGAGCTGTGGGATGCGGCGCTGATCAGAGAGGACCAAAAAGTTTGACACTACGGCGCGGCTTCCATAGACATGTCTTCTTCGGATAGCGGGGCCAGAGTAGGGGAATGATGGAGAAGCGCGCTCGACGCGAGCCGGAGCTGCCGGCGGTCGTCCTCAGCACGGCCGCAACGGTCCGCCCCGCGGCCCTGCCGGGCTACCGCGAGGTCCTCCGTCACCACCGCTGGGGAGCGGGTCTCGTGTTCGTCGTCCTTTTCGCGGTCACGCTGGTGGCGACCCTCGTCCCGATGCCCGTCTACCGGGCGACGGCCCTGGTCGACGGCAACGGCGGGACGGTCGTGCCGCTGACTCGCACGCTCGCCGAGCGGGCCCTCGCCCGTCTCGACCCTGGGGAGGATCCGCTGCCGGCGCCGCCGCTCGTCGTTGCGCGCCTGCTGGCGCGGGCCACGGCCCGCGTGCGCCGGCAGCTCGGCCTCCCGGTGCTGGAGGACCCGGGCCCTCCCGCCGCCAGCGCCGACGCCGTGATCGACGGGGTGGCGGCCGGGACGGAGATCGTTCCTCGGACCAGTTCGTCGTTCGTGGAGGTGAGCTTCACGAGCCCGAGCCCGCGGGTGGCCGCCGACGTGGCCAATGTGCTCGCCGTGGAGTACGTCGCGCAGGCGATCGCGGGCGCGGGCGACTCCGGCGATCGGTGGCGGACCGTGCTCGAGCGCGAGCTCCAGGTGACGCGCGATGCCCTGACGCGGGCGCAGGAGGCGCTCCAGGCGTTCACGCGCGCCAATCCCGCGCTGTCCGGTGATCCGCGGGAGAGCCTCGAGTACCGCAAGCTCGCCGACCTGAACGACGCGCTCACCAAGGCCCAGAGCCGGCGCATGGAGAAGGAGGCGCTGCACAAGCAGGTGACGAGCGGGAACCCCGGGTTTCTGTCGCAGGTCGTGAGCAATCAGGTCGTCGCGGGCCTCGCCACGGAAGCCGCGAAGCTCGAGGGCGAGCGGGCCCGCCTCGGCGACGGCGCCGCCGGCGGGCGCGTGCAGGCGCAGATCGATGCCCTCCGGCGCGAGCTGCGCACGGCACAGGAGGCGCTCGCCGATACCGTGCGCGCCGACTTCGAGGCCGCGAAGAAGCAGGAGGCGCTGCTCGCGCAGGCGGTCCGGACACAGCGGGCCGTGGTCGGCGACGTCGGCCAGCGCGCCGTCGAGGCCGAGCTCTTGAAGGGGCAGGTGGACGCGACCCGCGATCGCTACGAGCGCCTGCTCGCACGGGCCAAGGACGCCCCGGGCGGCGCCGACGCCCGGCTGGTCGACCGGGCCGCGGTACCACTTTGGCCGTCCCACCCCCGTCCGTTGCTCGACCTCGCGCTCGCCGTTGGCATCGGGCTCCTCGGAAGCTTCGCGTTCGGTGCGGTCGAACGGCGGCGCGACCGGCCGCTCAGGACCGCAGCGGACATCGAGCGCTCCGTCGGGTTCGAGGTTCTCGCCGTGCTGCCCCTCTTTCGCGAGAAGCGGACGAACGGCAGGAGGCTGCGGGTTGCGCCGGAGCTGGTCGCGGCCGAGGCCCCGGGATCGGCCGGAGCCGACGCCGTGGCGAGGCTCCGGGCCGCGCTCTTCCACGGGAACGCGGCCGGGCCCCCGCAGCGCCTGCTCGTCACCAGCGCGCGGCTCCGCGAGGGGAAGACGTGTGTCGCGTCGAACCTGGCGCTCGCGCTTGCCGGCGCGGGACGGCGCGTCGTCCTGGTCGATTGCGACTTCCGCCGCCCGCGGCTGCACCGGGTGTTCCGACGGGAGGGCACGCACGGTGCCACCAGCTTCCTCACCGGCGCCGCGGACCTGCCGTCGCTCCTCTGCGAGACCGACCACGGCATCGACGTCCTGCCCGCGGGCCCGCTTCCCGACGAGCCCGCCGCGCTGATCGACTCGACGGCGATGGCGAGCTTGCTCGATGAGCTCTCCCGGCGGTACGACTACGTGGTGATCGACGCGCCGCCCGTCCTCGGCCAGGCCGACGCTCCATTGCTCGCCCGCCTGGCGGGGGGCGTCGTGCTCGTCGTCCGCGCCGGAGAGACGAACGGCGCGGCGGTGGCCGCCGCCTTCGGTCGCCTGCGGACCTTGCGCGCGCGCGTTCTCGGCGTCGTGCTGAACGCCGTCCGCGGCGCCGCGCTCGGCTCGAGCGCGCGCGTCCCCTTGCCGATGATCCACGACGCTCGATGAAGGGGCGCACGTGGATCGCCTCGGGCGTCCTCGGCCTGGCCATCGCCTCGCCCGCGGCGGCAGACTGCGAGCGGTTCAACCGTATCAACCTGCGCTTCAATCGCTGGTTCCTGGAGCACGTGCTCGAGCCCACGGCCCGCGGCTACAACTTCGTCGTGCCGAAGTGGGGCCAGCGCCGCGTCGTCGCCTTCATGGGCAACCTCGAGGGGCCGCGCGACATCCTGAACAGCCTCGCGCAGGCCAAGCTCCGCCGCGCGGGTGTTCACTCGGGCCGGCTGGTCGTCAACACCACCGCCGGCGTGGTCGGGCTCTTCGACGTCGCCGGTGACTGGCTCCACTGGACGGCCAGCCCCGAGACCTTCGACGAGACGCTCGGCGTCTGGCGCCTGCCGCCCGGCAGCTACCTCATCCTGCCGGTGCTCGGCGACTTCTGCACGCGCAGCCTGGTCGGCTGGACGGTGGACGGCGTGCTGAACCCGCTCAGCTGGGTCCCCGGCCCTCCGGTCGCGCCCACGGCGGGCGCGTACCTCTGGGGCTCCGTGAACCTGCTCGCAACCGGCATGCCCTCGCCGCGCGCGCCCGAGGGGGAGTGGGTGGCCTACCGCCAGTCGCGCTTCACCTTCGAGCCTTACGAGACCGGCCGCGAGCTCTTCTTCAAGGACGAGGCCGAGCGCGTCGCGGAGTAGCCGCGGGTGGGCGCCAGCGCGGTACGCGACACCCGGCGGGGAGGCGGGAAGGGGCGCTGCCTCGCCTCCCGGTCCTCGCTCCACGCGCGACTCGTAGCTGCCGCGTCCCCCCGCAGCTGCGCGCTCGCGCGGGAGCTGCGGAGGTCGGCTCGGCAGCGCCCCTTCCCGCCCCGCACGCCGGTGGCGCGACGCACACTGACGCCCGCGCGCGGCTCGCCACGACGTGCGGCGCGGGAACGGGGGACGCCGGCTCGCGTCTGCGTCCTCGCACGCGCGCACGCGGGCTGCGGCGTGCCGGCGCCCCCGCCCCGCGACTCGCGGCCGCGGCACGCCGCCCTCCGGCATCCGTCCGCGTCTCGGTCACGGCGCGCAAGGCGGGAAGGGGCGCCGCTGCGGCGACCTCCGCAGCTCCCGCGCGCGCCCGCAGCTGCGGGGGGACGCCGCAGCTACGAGTCGCGCGTGGAGCGAGGACCGGGAGCCGCGGCGGCGCCCCTTCCCGCCAACCCCGCCGCGACCGAGCTAGAATCCTTTCACGCGCGGGGTGTTCTGGTAGAGCAGGTACACGCCGCCCCAGCCGGCCACGATCGCGAGGAAGAGGTAGATGGGGCTCGACGCGTAGGGGACCGTCGTGTGCGCGTTGATCATCATCCACACCAGCGGCACCGAGAGATAGGTGTTGTGTCGTGAGCGTGTTCCGGCGAGCGGGGCCCAGGCCGGATCGGGCGCGGCGCCGTCGCGCACGGCGGTGATGATCTTCTTCTGCAGCGGCCAGATGCGCATCCAGACGTTGGCCGCCATGATGGTGCCGAACAGGGCGCCGGTGTGGATGACGTAGGCGCGGTAGCCGAAGCCGGCCCAGGCGATGTAGCCCCCGGCCACGATCACGATCACGAGCCCGAGCCCGACCGCGCCGCCCACGCGCAGGTCCTTGGCAAAGTCCATCTTGAAGAGCGTGTCGTAGAGGAGGAAGGCGAGGAACGTGACCAGGATCATCACGATGCTCGCTCCCGAGGCGAAGGCCGGGTCCGGGAGCCAGAACACGAGGAGCAAGAGCAGGACGCCCGTGACCCACGTCCAGGCGGCTCCCCAGCGGAACCAGTAGAGGGCGCGCGGCATGAGCTGCGGCACCACCTTCCGCCGCGCCTCGGCGTCGAGCGTCGCCGCGAAGGGCCCGTTCACGAAGTTGAAAAAGTAGAGGTGGCCGATCCAGACGATGCCGGCGACGATGTGGACCCAGCGGAAGATGGCTTCGAAGGCGGAGCGCCAGTCCATCATTAACTCCTTTGCTTGCGGGGCTGCGCCGCACCTATCAAGCGAGCGTCCCGCTCGTCAATTCCCGGCCGGCGCCGGGCGAACCGGGCTTCCCCGGAAGCCGAACGCGACCTCGCGGGCGCCGCGGGGCTCGAGCTGGACGCGGCTCTGCCCGCGCCCGAACCGCTCGTGCCAGACGGCGACGACGTAGTCGCCCGGCGGCACCTCGGCCAGCGTGAAGCGGCCGTCGGCTCCCGTCACCGCGAAGTAGGGATGGTCGAGCACCCCGATCCAGCCCTGCATCCAGGGATGAACGTCGCACCGCACGCTGATCATCACCTCCGGCTTCGCGACGCGGATCGTCCGGCTCGCGCCTTGGACGCCCATGCCGAAGTTCCACGCGCTCGACGCGGCGGGCGTGCCGTGCACGTTGTGGGGCAACGGGTCGCTGTTGAGGAACCGGATGGGCTGGTCGGCCTGGGCGCCGAGGACGCGCGGCTGGTAGATGCAGCCGCGCTGATCCATCGTCACCGGGTCGCTCGGCACGGCGAACACGCGCTCGCCGAGGCCCTCCGCGATGTAGACGAACGCGTTCTCGACCAGACCGTCGTGGACCAGCGCGTCACCGGAGAGGACCGGTCCCGCGTGCTGCGCGGCGCAGGCGGGGTCGCTGCCCATCGGCAGCGCCGGCATCGGGGGCGGCGCGCCCTCGAACGTCACCCGGCCCCGGATGGTGCCGGTGGTGGAGAGGTCGAGCGGGGTGACGGGCCTCGGCGGCGCGCTGCCTTCGCCGCATGCCTGGAGCGCGAGCGCCAACGTGAGAAGGAGGACCGGAAAGACGGGTCTCGACATGATCGCCGGACGATAAGAAAAGCTCCGCATGTCGTCAATTTAGCTTGCGGGGAGCCCGGACCCCCACGCGGCCTTGCCCGCGTCGAGCGCGACGGCTATATGGCGCACACGCGCGCGTCGGGGGATCAATGCCTGAGCTGACCGTCGGCTCCGAAGAGCACAAGACGCTCTTCTGCCGGCAGTTCATCGACACGCATCACCTCTACGAGGTGCGCGACATCCGCTGGCCCGAGCTCGACGAGACGGACGTCCAGCGCCTGCGCGCCATGCCGTTCTGGGACGAGGCGGTGCAGAGCGAGGCGACCGCCGCCGCGCGCGTGCGCGCGATGGCCGATGTCGAGCCGGACGCGTTGCTGCGCGAGGCGATCGCGATGCAGGCGTACGAGGAGGAGCGCCACGCGGCCCTCCTCGAGAGCCTGACGCAGTGCTACGGCATCACCGTCGGCGAAGGGCGGCGCCCGGCGCCGCGCGACGCGGAGTGGGCGTTTCTCCGCATGGGCTACGGCGAGTGCTTCGACTCGTTCTTCGCTTTCGGGCTGTTCCGCCTCTCGGCCGACACCGGACTGTTTCCGGAGCCGCTGGTCCGCCTCTTCGACGGCGTCATGCAGGAGGAGGCGCGGCACATCCTCTTCTTCACAAACTGGGTAGCGTACCGGCGGCTCGGCCTGCCGCTCGAGCGGCGCGCCTGGTTCCTCGTGCGGCGCGGGCTCGGTCTCTCGCTCCAGGCCTTCGGCCGGGTACGCACCGCGCTGCACCTCCGCTCCGCGGACGCCGGCGACGACTTCACGATGCAGGTGCCGGAAGCGGTGGGTGACGTGACGCTCAGGACGCTCGCCGACACGTGCCTCGAGGAGAACGAGCGCCGGCTGGCGGGCTACGACCCGCGCTTGCTGAGACCCACGCTCGTCCCGCATCTCGTGCGCCTCGCGCTTCGCGTCCTGCCCGCGGGCGGGAACGGCCGTTCCACGGCCTGACGCCGTGGCGGGGCTCGCCCACTTCCGCGAGACAGTCGGGATCGTGACCGGCGCCTCGAGCGGCATCGGGGCCCAGCTCGCCCGCGACCTCGCGGCCCGCGGCATGCGCGTCGCCCTCCTCGCGCGGCGCGCGGACCGGCTCGGCGCGGTGGCGACCGAGATCCGCAGCGCCGGCGGCGAGGCGGCCGTCGAGGTGTGCGACGTGGCGGAACGTGCGAGCGTGGAGCGAGCGGTCGGGACCGTCGTCGAGCGCTGGGGCCGGGTGGATCTGCTCGTCAACAACGCGGGCTACGGCCGCCACGTGCTCTTCAAGGACCACGACGTGGCAGACATCGAGCGGATGATGCGCACGAACTACCTCGGCGCGGTCTACGCCACGAAGGCGGTGCTGCCCGCCATGCGCGGGCGCGGGCGCGGCTGGGTCGTCAACGTCTCCTCGGTCGCCGGCAAGCTCGGCCAGCCCGACGAGGCGGCCTATTCGGCGAGCAAGTTCGCGGTCGCCGGCCTCTCGGAGGCGCTCTCCTACGAACTCGCGCCGCTCGGCATCCACGTGATGGCGGTCTACCCGGCCCTCGTCCGCACCGAGATGTTCACGCCCGCGGTGCTGGCGCGCATGCCGGAGCGCACGATGTCCTTCGTCGAGCCTGCGGTCCTGTCGCGCACGGTCTTGCGCGCCCTGGCCCGCGGCCGTCACGAGGTCACGGTGCCGCGCTGGGTGGCCGTCGCCTACATCATGCGGGCGCTCTTTCCCCGGTTTCATCGCCGGATGACGGCGCGTATCCGCCTCGCCGTGCTGCGGGACCTGACCACCTGAAGGCGCGCCCCCCGCGTGCTGCCGCGTGCGACCGTCGCCTCGCGGTCGCCCTCTCAACCGCCCCCGGCGTCCATGACGCTCGCTCGCCCTGCTCGCGGTCTAGACGTCGAAGCGGACTGGCAGCGCCTGCGGCGAACGGAAGGCGAGACCGGTGATCGCCGGCGGGGGCGCCCCGGGATCGAAGCGCAGATTCCGCAGCCGGTCGAGGAACGCGGTGAGCGCCAAGCGGGCCTCGAGCTTCGCGAGGTGGTAACCGAGGCAGAAGTGGCGCCCGAAGGCGAACGACAGGTGATCGTCGGCGCGCCGGTCGAGGTCGAAGCGGTCCGGCTCCGCGTAGTGAGTTTCATCCCGATTGGCGGAGCCGATGATGGCCGAGACGATCTTCCCGGCAGGGATCGATATCCCCGCGATCTCGACCGCGCGCGTGGTCTCGCGCGCGACGAACACGACCGGCGTTTCCCAGCGCAGCGTCTCCTCGATAGCCCAGGGCACGAGTGAGCGGTCGCTGCGCACGCGCTCGAACCGCGCCGGCTCCACGAGGAGCGCGTAGAGCATGCTGCCGATCAGGCGTGAGGTGGTCTCGGCGCCCGCCGGCAGCAGCAGGCGGAGGAAGCTCACCACCTCGTCATCCGTGAGCCCGACGTCGTCGACCTTGCCGACGACGAGCCTGCTGATCACGTCGTCGCGTGGTGCGGCACGGCGCTCGGCCACGATCGGCAGGAAGTAGTCGCGCAGGGTCGCCGCCGCGGCGCGTCCCTTGGCGGGGTCCTTGCTGAAGGCGATCAGGTCGAGCGACCAGCGCTGGAAGCGCGGGTGGTCGCCGCGCGGGATGCCGAGGATGTGGGCGATGACCTGGACCGGGAAAAGGAGGGTGAACTCGGCGACGAGGTCCGTGTGGTCGCGGGCGGAGAAGCCGTCGATCAGCTGGTGCACGAGCGCCTCGATCACCGGTGTCAGTGCCTCGAGCGGGCGCGCGGCGAACACGCCCTGTACGAGGGCGCGCGTTCGGGTGTGCTCTCGGCCGTCCATCTCGATGAGCGTCCGCCCCATGTACTTGCCCACCTCGGCGTTCGCGTGCGACGAGTACGTGTCGCCGTCGTGCAGGACGGCCCTCACGTCGTCGTAGCGCGTCACGGCCCAGGCCGGGCGGTGCAGCATCTGGAACGAGGTCACGGGCCGGGCGCGGCGCAGCTCAGCGAAGACCGGGTAAGGGTCCGGGAAGTCGAAGATCCACTGCGGGTCGAAGACCGCCGCCAGGTCATCCATGGGGTGGCATTGTAGGGAGCGGGCGCGCCCGGAGCCAGCCTCGGGGTGACGACGATTTTTGGTTGACGGCAAAGGCCGCGGCCTGTTAGGCACGTGGCCTCTCGCGGGAGGGACGCAAATGGTCCAAAGGCCCCTGAAAAAGATCGGGATCGGGATTCTTCTCTCGGCACTTGTCGCGTTGCCCGCTGGCGCCACGCCACCAGACGCCGACACCGGTGCGGCCCCCAACGGTGGCGGCTGCTATCCGACCGGCATCAACCCCGGTCTTTTCGACCTCCTCGACCTGGTGAACCCCGAGTGGGCACCGGTCGTAAACGGCATGACGGTGGATTCGACTCCCGTCACCATCCATGGCACGGTCGACACCTTCCACGGCGACACCGGTGGCGACTTCCCAGCGACCCACGTCACCAGCGATGCCGTCTTCGAGATCACGCTCGATCCGGCAGACGTCGACCGCGCGGGCACCGGCAACGCGGCCGGCCACATGGGTTTCGAGTGGGAGCACGGATCGCTCCAGGCCTTCGCGTGGCCGGGTGAGGGGGACAAGATCGTCGGGCTCGGACGCTGGATCTTCGACTGCGGCCACCCCGACTCGACGCCGGGCAACTGCTCGACGACCACCACCCAGGCGTGCATCCTCGACAAGGACTGCGCGTCGCCGACTTGCGGGAGCTGCGTCAGCGGCGAGACCTGCGTCGGCGAGCACTTCAACTACGAGACCGAGATGCACCCGCCGCAGGCCCTCGCCACCATCCGCGAGGGACGGGGCGGCGTCGTCAGGCGCGGGTTGAACCCGGTGCCCGTCCCGGCGACGCGGGCCGACGTCTTCGTGAGCGCCGACGGCGGGGGCGTCGGCGACCGCTGCATCCTGACCCACCGCGCGCACGGCACCGACCTGCTCAGCGTCAACTGCTTCCCGCTCTCGCAGCCGGTCGCACCCATCAACTCCCAGGATTTCGTCTTCGACGTTCCGCTCCCGCCGCGCCCTGCACCACCGGGCGGCCGAGCCAACGTCCGCGTGCTCACCTATTCGGCTCCGGGCGGGGTGGGGGCAAAGGTGCGGACGCGCAAGCGGACGTTCGACCCGGTCCCTCACGTCGAGGTGACGGTGCGGATGACCAGGAACGTGCACGGCGTCCCGCCCACGGGCTTCGCCGGTACGATCTTCGCGGGGTGGCTGCGCGACCCGACCCCGCTCACCCATGTGCGCGTCACCCTGCAGTCGATCGAGATCAACAACCCGCTCAAGCCGAAGGTGCCGGTGGCCCCCAAGACCTGCTCGGCGACCGGCCCCTCGTGCTCGACCGACGCCGACTGCACCAACCCCGAGCGGCCGTCGTGCCTCTACCTCGGAAATTTGAACAAGTCCTGCCAGCGGCCGTGCGCAACCAACACCGACTGCCGGCCGCCGACGTGTCTAACATGCGGCTCGAGCGACACCTGCCTCGGCGCCGGGCCCATCGACAACTGGGCCATGCAGATGGCGATGAACGGCGAGTGGCAGCGGCTCACGGGCCTCGAGAGCGTCACCACTCCGACCAGCGCGGGCGGTGCCTTCATCGTCCCGCAGACGCTCGTCTACGATCAGTTCCTGCCCGCCAGCGGCGCCGTCCGCGTGCAGGCGCACGGCATCAGCAAGGAATGCGTCGACAACATGCTCGGGAAGGGGCTCGGGACGGACCTCGCGGAGCTCGGCTTCACGAGGGGACTCGACTGCCTCACCTCGCGGGGCCACCTCGCCTTCGGCGGCTCGCAGAGTCACGCCCCCGGCAAGATCGACCAGACCTACGCGGGGCCGGACTTCGGCGCGGGGATATCAGGCTCGATGGACTACGTCGTGCCCAGCGCCGGCGGCGATCCGGGGCAGTGCTCGCTCACGTCGACGATGCTCTGCGTCTTCGACGAGGACTGCCCGTCGGGCGAGTCGTGCAGCATCGTGAACCCGGCGTACAAGCTGCACTACCGGATCGAGCGCCTGCCCTAGCCGCGCCGTGCCCGCGTCGCCGACGCCGCCGGCCGCCGACGTCATGCCCTTTCGCGCGGGCGAGGAGCTCGACGCGGGTACGCTCGGCCCCTATCTGGCCGGGAAGCTTCCGGACGCCGAGGGGCTGCCCGAGGTCTGGCAGTTTGGCGGCGGCAACGCCAACCTGACCTACCTGCTCCGCTACGCCTCGGGCGTCGAGTACGTGCTCCGCCGCCCGCCGCACGGGCCGGTCGCGCCGACGTCGCACGACATGGCGCGCGAGCACCGCGTCCTCTCCGTCCTCTACCGGGCGTTCCCGCCCGCGCCGCGTGCCTACCTCTACTGCGACGACCCCTCGGTCATCGGCGCGCCGTTCTTCGTCATGGAGCGCCGCCGGGGCGTCGTCGTGCGCGGCGTCGTGCCGCCCGAGTTCGGCGGCGGCCGCGACCCGGGCGCCAATCGCAAGCTGTCCGAGGTGCTGATCGACACGCTCGTCGACTTCCACGCCGTCGACGCCGGGCGGGTGGGCCTCGAGACCCTCGGCAAGCCCGAGGGCTTCCTCGCGCGCCAGGTGCGGGGCTGGACCGAGCGCTGGGAGCGGGCGCGGACGCATGACGTCCCGGCGGCGACGGAGCTCGCCCGCTGGCTCGCCGACCGCCTCCCGCCCTCCCCACCGCCCACGCTCCTCCACAACGACTGGCGGCTCGACAACATGGCGGTCGCCTTCGACGACCCCAGCCGCTGCGTCGCGGTCTACGACTGGGACATGTGCACGCGCGGCGACCCGCTCGCCGACCTCGGCACCCTCCTCTCGCAGTGGATCGAGGCGGGCGAGGACCAGCCGCCCGTCTCGCCCATGCCCTCGCGCGAGCCGGGGTTCATGACCCGCGCCGAGGCCGCTCGCCGCTACGCGGAGCGCAGCGGGCGCGACGTCTCCCGGCTCCCCTGGTACTACGTCTTCGGGATGTTCAAGATCGCGGTCATCGTGCAGCAGATCTACTTCCGCTACCACCGCGGCCAGACGCAGGACGCGCGCTTCGCGCCGATGGGCGAGATCGCCGAGCGGTTGATCGTCCTCGCCCGCCGGCACGCGGCAGCGCTCGGCTGAGCCCGGCGAGGAGGCACAGGATGGCGATCGACTTCACGCTTCCACCCGACGTGGTGCGGGTGCGCGAGCGCGTGCGGAACTTCATGCGCCACGAGGTGGCGCCTGCCGAGGCACGCTTCGCGAGCGAGGGCGGCTGGCGGAAGGGGCTCGCCGCGCTCCGCGAGCAGGCGCGGGCCGCGGGGCTCTGGGCGCCGCACATGCCGGCGGACTACGGCGGCATGGGTCTCGGCCCGCTCGCCATGGCGTTCGTCTCCGCCGAGTGCGGGCGGACGATGATGGGGGCCTACGTCCTCAACTGCCACGCGCCCGACGAGGGCAACATGCACACGCTCCTCCACCACGGCACCGAGGAGCAGAAGGCGCGCTATCTCCGGCCGCTCGTCGACGGCCGGGTCCGCTCCTGCTTCGCGATGACCGAGCCCGAGGTGGCGGGCTCCGACCCGACCGGCATCCGCACGAGTGCCGTCAAGGACGGCGACCACTGGGTCCTCGACGGCCACAAGTGGTTCATCTCGGGGGCGCGCGGCGCCGCCTTCGCGATCGTCATCGCCAAGACGGACCCCGAGGCCCAGCCGCCGCAGGCGCGGAACACGGCGTTCCTCGTCGACACCGAGGCGCCCGGCTTCACGATCGTGCGCGACGTCGAGACCATGGCGGGGCACGGCAACCACTGCGAGATCCGGCTCGAGGGCGTGCGTGTGCCCGACACGGCCATCCTCGGCGGCCGGGGCCAGGGGCACCGGCTCGGGCAGGCGCGCCTCGGCCCCGCGCGGCTCGCGCACTGCATGCGCTGGATCGGCAGCGCGGAGACGGCGCTCGAGCTGCTGGTCGGCCGCGCCGTCACGCGCCAGCTGCACGGCGGCGTCCTCGCCGACAAGCAGCTCATCCAGGCGATGATGGCGGAGTCGGCGATGGAGCTCTACGCCGCCAAGCTCATGGTGCTCCACGCCGCGTACCTGATCGAGAAGGGCCTGCCCTTCCGCCAGGAGGTCTCGATCGCGAAGCACCACGTGGCGAACATGCTCTGGCGCATCACCGACCGGGCGGTCCAGGTGCACGGTGCCCTTGGCTACTCCACCGACGCGCCGCTCGAGCGCATGCTGCGCCACGCGCGCTCGGCGCGCCTCGTCGACGGCGCCGACGAGGTGCACCTCTCGCAGATCGCGGCGCTCGTCATCGAGGCCTTCCGCGCGGACGGGAGCACGCGGCGCGCGACGGGCTTCGACCTGCTGTAGCGGCCGGCACGGGATCCCCGTGCCGGCCGCGACCCCGCGGGGGATTCTTCAGCCGCGCGACGCGAGCTGCCGGAGCGCGATCAGCACGGCGGCCTCGCGCGTCATCTCCTGCGCGCGGCCCTCCCCGTTCACCACGCGCACGCGCAGCCCGGGCATTTCCTCGACGCGGCTTCCCGTGTGCTCGAGGAACTCGCGAGCGAGCCGCACGTCGCACGCCGACACGCGGACCCGGCCCGCCTCGAGCCAGCGCTCCACCATGCGCCAGGCGGCCAGCTCGAAGCGCGTCTCCACCGGACGCGCACGCTCATCCAGGACGTTCTGTTCCAAAGCTCTCGCCTCCCTCTGCAGGCGGCAGAGGCCGCCCGCTCCAATCTGCGCAGGGGCGAGAGAAGCAAGGATGCTGCCGTCGGCAGGAGCCCTGAATTCGCGGCTTCACGCAGCACGGCTGTGCCATCCGTGGCACGGTTGTGCCACCTGGCGCGTGGCACGCCTGTGCCGCGGCCCCGGCCGGGGCTAGGCGGGCGGGCGCCGGGTGTCGAACTCCTCGGCGACGCGCTCGTCGTTCCTGGTGAGCTCCTCGGTGTCGACGTCCGCGTAGCCGATGATGCCCATGTTGGCGTACGCGCGCCGGATCTTCGGGCCCCAGAGGCCGATGTCCCTGATCGTCGGTACGATGCGGCTGAAGAGCGTCGAGCGGAACTGGCGCATCATCTCCGATCGCTCCACGTAAGCGATGCACTGCTCGACCGGCAGGCCGAGAGTCTCCCAGACCTCCTCGGAGAGGAAGCGGTCGCGCATGAGATAGCAGGCCTCGACCGCGAACTCCTCCCGCTCGTCGCGCTCGGCCTGCGTCAGCTGCGGGTAATAGTCGCGGAGCGCCAGACGTCCGAAGGCGACGTGGCGCGCCTCGTCCTGCATGACGTAGGCGTTCACCGCGGCCGCGAGCCGGTTCTTCGCCTGGTCGCGGATGGTGGCGAACGCGGCCAGCGCGAGCCCCTCGATCAGCACCTGCATGCCGAGGTAGGTCATGTCCCAGCGCGAATCGCTCAGCACGTCGTTCAGGAGCCGCTGGAGCGTCGGCGTGATCGGGTAGGCGAGCTCGAACTTCTCGTGCAGCAGCCGCGAGTAGGTCTCGACGTGACGCGCCTCGTCCATGACCTGCGTGGCGGCGTAGAACTTGGCGTCGACGTTCGGCACCTGCTGGACGATCTTGGCGGTGCAGATGAGGGCGCCCTGCTCGCCGTGCAGGAACTGCGAGAGCTGCCAGGCCTGCGCGTGTCGGCGGACGTTGGCCTTCTCCCTGGGTGTCAGCCGATTCCACACCTCCGAGCCGAAGATCGAGACCGACTCGTCGGGTAGCTCCTGCGGGTTCTCGGGGTCGAGGTCCTGCGACCAGTCGATGCGCGTGTTCGTGTTCCACTGGAGGTTCTTCGCCTTCTCGTAGAGCCGGACGAGCGCGTCGCGGGCGTCCTCGTACTCCCAGCGGAAGACGGTGTCGAACTGGCCGGGAATCGGCCACTCGAGCTGCTCGACGGCGATGGCGTAGCGGCCTTCCGTGCTCATCGGGGCCTCCCTCTCGAAGACGCATGCTAGTAGGCGCGTCCCGTCGGTCGTGTCAACGGAGATCCGCGGCCCGGAGCGGCCGCGAGTAGCCGAGCAGCTCACGGCTCCACCAGGCGCCGGTCGCGCGCCGCGTGGCGACGTCGGTGAAGCGGTAGCGGTAGAACGCGACGCGTAGCAGGCTCGGCGCCGTCTCCGGGAAGGGGTCACGCACGAAGAGCGGCGCGACGACCGCGGGCGCGGTCAGCAGCCGCTCGAGGAGGCGGTGGAAGTAGAGGGCACGCGGCGGCCCGCCGAGCAGCAGGAACCAGAGCTGGAAGTCGACGCGCGGCTGGTGCGGCGCCGCGAACGGCGGCGGCCGCATGGGGTCGCCCGGCTTGAAGCGGAACTCGTAGGGCTCCCACGTCTCGCCGTCCGCGCTCCCCTCGATGACGACCTCCTTCCTGACCAGCGTCATGTGCGCGAAGAGGTGGTACGCGTTGAGCGTCCGGACGGTGTCGATCGCGCGATGCGCCGGGGCGAGCGCGCGCACCCCGAGGAAGGGCAGGAAGGGGATCACCGAGAGTGGCACGAGGATGGCGGCGACGGCGGCCAGGAGCGCCGTCCGGGCCCGGCTCGGGACCCGCGGCGGCGCTGGCCGGAGCGGGCGGCCGAGGCGTGCCGCGAGGCAGCCGAGGTCGCGGTCGTCGAGGATGAAGAGGGCCAGCGCTACGCTGAGGTAGTTGAAGAAGCCGTAGTTGGCGGTGAGCAGGATGCTCGCCTGCATCGCGGCCATGGCGCCGAAGACGGCGCGGCGCACGTGGCGCGGACCCCAGACGAGCGGCGTGAGGACGAGCTCGACGAGCAGGGTGTAGCCGGCCGACAGGCGCTGCGCCCATGCCGGGAGTTGGTGGACGTACCAGCCGACCCACGTCGGCAGCGGTGCCGTCTCGTAGTAGGTCTCCATCGCGCTCAGGTTGCGCCAGGTGGGATCGCCGGTCAGGAGCTTGGCGGCGCCCGACTCGAAGTTCATCCGGAAGACGAGCC
>Ga0209056_10002430_pt1 | contig 20072 bp, 12 predicted proteins | sample GraSoiAngelo_114_FD_185876 | JGI IMG/M metagenome (GOLD analysis project Ga0209056, IMG submission 185876) | Grasslands soil microbial communities from the Angelo Coastal Reserve, California, USA - 14_0903_13_40cm (SPAdes) (version 2) | ecosystem: Environmental > Terrestrial > Soil > Grasslands...
CGATGTTCAGAGAGCAGCAAGTGACTTTTTGTGCAAATCCCCCGTTTACTCACCGCGGAAAGGGCGCTAGCGCCGCTTTGGTGCCTTCCGGAAGTGGCGTGCGGGCTGTGTTCAAGACCATAGATATCAGCGTGTAGTAACCCATGATGCTCACCGTGTCGATAACGCCATGCTCTCCGAATCTGGACACCGCCCGCGCATACGTGATGTCGCCGACACTCTGGTTTCGCTGGATTTCCATGCAGAACTCGTAGAGGATGGCCTCGTCTTCCGCCATGTGCTCAGGGCGTCGACCTTCTGCGATTGCCTTCGCAGTGTCCGCGTTCAGCCCGCCGTTCAGAGCAAGCTGATAATGGGCATTCCACTCATATTGCTGCGTCCACTGGCGGGCCGTCATCAGGATGACAAACTCGCTCAGTCGCGGGGGCAACACGCTTTTGAAACGCAGGTAATCGCTCAAGGCGCGAGCACGGGTCATAACCTCCGGGCTTCGAAGAAGAGCCACCCAGGGTCCCGTTGGTTCACCTCGGGCGGCGACAAATTCCGCAAAAGCCTTCTTTTGCTCGTCCGTCATTTTCTCCGCGGGTATCGGCGGCATTCGACTTTGCGCGTTTGCACTCATACAAGCCGCCAAAATCATAACAAGAATTGTAGCCAGAACGATCATTCTCCCATTGTTTCCATTGTGGCAGTTCATGAATACCTTCCATTGAATGCCGTTGAATGCGACAGAGCTTTTGAGTAATCGGTCGCGCTCATGAAGACATCGTTCCCTTGGAGAGAAGCATCGGGTATATGAAGAACCGGACCAGCCGGTCGCATATCTCAGCGTCTGGTGTAATAGACGCTGTCGACGGGAAGTTTTTCAGTGCGGTAATCCTGTTGCTTAAACGGATACGAAGGACGCGGTTTCGAATTGATGAACGCGGCCAGTTGTTGCGCCTCTTCGTCGGTCAAACTGCCGGGGTTGAGGTAGGGCATTGAATACCGAATGATGCCCGCAAGCGTGTACACGCGCGCCGCCCCAGCGCCGTCGTTCCACGAATCCGGTCCCCACAACGGTCCCGCCTTCTTATCGCCAATCGCGACGCCCTGTCCGTCCTCACCATGGCAGTTCGTGCAGTGCTCCATGAAAAGCGCTTCTCCCTTTCGGGCGTCGAGTTTTTCAATCGGAATCAAGTTCGACGATGCAATGACGTTTTGGCCGCGCCATGCGGGGTTCTTCCCAACCTCGGATCCACGGGCAAGCCATGTGAGGTAGGCCGAGACGGCCAGCACTTCCTTCGATGTTGTCGACGGTAATGCTTCCCCATCCCCGGCTTCGGTTGCGCCCGCGGCATTCTCGCTCCGAACGAAGCAGTCGACGATACGGTCGCCAAGACTGTACAGCCGGCCCGAGCGCCTGTTGTACTCCGGAAACATTCCAGCCACGCCGACGAGCGGCAGAGATCGCTCCCGCTGCCCGCCATTCAAATGGCAGTTGTTGCAGGAGACTTTGCTGGGCGAGAACTGCGGGGCCTCGTGTGGCGTGTCGGTGAAGATCCGGAACCCCCATTTGATTTCCTTGGATAGCTTCGAATCGTCCAACGTGGGATCGGTCAGCGGATTCTTCGGAAAGTACCAGGCCGTTACCATCGTCGTTGCCGAGGAAACCAGCGGGCCGTTGAGCTTGAAAGGTTGGTAACGGCTGCAAGAACACACAGCGCCGCCCACCAGGAGGATCAGGACCAGGATCAGCGCATAGGGACGTGTCATAAGGTTTCCGTGTGGCCCATTCGCGTAATTCGCGTAATCCGCGGCTAAAAACTCTGTGCGGATAATACCGGAATAGCGTACTAAGGAACAATGGACAAACCAAAATTTTTCAACGTCGATGAACTGATCGCCATCGATACTCATGTTCACCTCCATGGCGAAACAGGGGAGAATGAGTCGGATCAGGCAGCCCGCAAGTATTTTCGATCTACCGACGTACCGCGCCGTCCAGAGGAAATAGCGGAATACTATCGATCCCGAAAAATCGGGTGTGTGGTCTTCTCCGTTGATGAAAGCCTTACGGGCAGGCCGCCGGTTCCGAATGATGAAGTGGCTGCGTTAGCGGCCGCGAATTCGGACATGATGGTCGCATTTGCCAGCGTGAATCCGGCCCGCGGCCTCGAAGCGGTGCGAGAAGCTCGCCGGCTGATCGCGTCGGGAATTCGAGGCTTCAAGCTCCATCCTCCGGTGCAGCAATTCCACGCGAACGATCGGACGGTCTACCCATTTTATGACGTGATAAATGGTGCCCGGCTTCCGGTGATTTTCCACACGGGTCACAGCGGGATCGGGACCGGAATGCGCGGAGGTGGCGGCGTACGGTTGAAATACGGCAATCCGATGGACATTGATGACGTGGCCGTCGATTTTCCCGACATGCCGATCATCCTGGCGCACCCGTCGTTCCCATGGCAGGACGAAGCGATTTCGATCTGCCTGCACAAACCCCAGGTGTTTATCGATCTTTCGGGCTGGTCGCCTAAATACTTTTCACCGACTTTGATTCAATACGCCAATACGTTGTTGAAAGACAAATTGCTCTTCGGTTCCGATTTCCCGTTCATCACGCCGGATCGATGGCTCGCGGATTTCGCGAAGATTCCCATTCGCGACGAAGTGCGCCCGCTCATTCTCAAAGAAAATGCGATTCGCCTGCTGACGAATAGAAAACGTTTGCGCTAATGTCAACAGGGGTCAAGATCATGTCCGAAAAATGGCGAGTGATTACTCTGATCTGCCTTTGCCAAGTGCTGGTGCTGGCCCTCTGGTTTTCCACGACGGCAGTCGTGCCGTCGTTGCAGAAAGAACGGACGCTGACGTCATTTCAGATTTCGCTGCTGAGCAGCAGTGTGCAAGTCGGATTCGTGATTGGCACACTTGTGAGTGGATTCTTGGGGTTGGCAGACCGGTTGAATCTCCGCCATTTCTTTATGGTTGCTGCAGCTATTGCGGCCGTCGCAAACCTCTTGATTCTTGCGCTTGATCCAGCATCGTTGGGAATCCCGGTCTTTCGCCTCGTGGTGGGAATATGCATGGCTGGCGTATACCCCGTGGGAATGAAAATGGCAGCGAGCTGGGCTGAGAACGATATGGGATTGCTTGTCGCTCTCCTGGTTGGCGCATTGACCCTGGGCTCCGCATCGCCGCACGTTCTCAATGCGATTGGCGGCATAAATTGGCGAGCGACTGTTGTGTTGGCTTCCGCCTCTGCCGGTCTTGGTGCGACGCTTATCTGTTTTGCGGAGATCGGACCGAAATTCGCCAAAGCTCCCAGATTTCGTCCTGGATCGGCGTTCAAAGCTTGGACTACACGGTCCTTGCGTTTTGCGAATTTCGGATACTTTGGTCACATGTGGGAGCTATACGCAATGTGGACGTGGATCGGCGTTTTCCTTCAAGCCAGTTTCCAGATGACGATGAATGCCGACCGTGCATTCACGCTTTCAAAATTCGCAACGTTTGCCGTGATCGGAAGCGGTGGACTTGGCTGCGTAATTGCTGGTTGGCTTGCGGACCGATGGGGCCGCACGACCATAGCCATGACGGCAATGGTCCTGAGCGGCACCTGCTCGATGTTCGTAGGATTGCTATTTGGCCGCAACCCTGTATTTTTGACCGGACTCTGTATCGTATGGGGAATCACTGTGGTCGCCGATTCCGCCCAATTTTCTGCGAGCATCGCCGAGCTATCAGAACCTTCTCTTGTGGGCACAATGCTTACAGTCCAAACGAGTCTCGGATTCCTTCTCACTCTCATCACGATTCATCTCATTCCTTATATGGTTGAAGCTTTCAGTTGGAGGTATGCATTTGCAGTGCTCGGAGTCGGTCCGTTCCTGGGAACCATGGCTATGGCCCGTCTGAGGAACATGAAGGAAGCTCTCGCGCTCGCTGGCGGGCGCCGGTAAAGCAAATTTAGATTGACCATTTGATTGCTTGGCCTTAAGGTAGCCGCATTCCAAACAGAAACTTTCTTCGGCACAGACGTGTCGGAAAGGAGAAAACCATGGGTTATCACGTGAAGGGCCGCTTACTTGAAGTATGCACGTGCAACACACTTTGTCCCTGCTGGGTTGGTGACGATCCGGACAATGGTACGTGCGATGGATGTCTCGCATGGCGTATCGATAATGGCATGATCGATGGTGTCGATGTTGCCGGAAGGACAATTGTCGCAATGGTGCACATTCCCGGAAACATCCTCAAGGGAAACTGGAAGGCCGTCCTCTACATAGATGACGCAGCCACGCAACAGCAGCAGGATGCGATGCTCAAGGTGTGGAGCGGAAAAGCAGGAGGTCCTATCGCGGACTTAGCCAAATTGATCGGCGAGGTTCTCGCGGTGGAACGTGTTCCCATCAGATTTGATGTGGAAGGTGTCAAGGGCTCACTCAGAATTGGCCAGGCGATCGAAGCCGACCTCGAACCATTTATCGGCGCAACGGGAAAGCCGACTACCCTGCACGATAGCATCTTCACGACGATACCGGGTTCGCCTGCGTTCGTCGGTAAAGCTTCGAAGTACAAAGTAAACGTACCTCAGCACGGCTTCAAAATTGATCTCAGCGGACACAATGCCGTCCAAGGAAGTTTCCGGTTCGAGGCGTAAATAAAGTGCGAGCGCTTGACGAACGTCGATTCCGAACGACGCTGCTGGCCGCGCTCATTACTCTTTCGTGGGGCGCTCTGTGGGCCTGGGGGCGGACCCCTGCCGGACAGCATTTCCATCATGCTGCGATGGGGGACGCCATCTTCAAAGAAGGTCTCAGGTCTGTATTTTTCTTCGCTTCGGGTTGGACATTGATGACGATTGCGATGATGCTTCCGACGTCCTTCCCACTGCTGGGCCGTTTCTATGTCTTGATTGGCGACAAAGAACGGCGTTCGTTCCTTCTCGGGCTATGCATCGCGGGGTATCTGCTCGTCTGGGCCGTGTTTGGAGTGCTTGCCCACTACGGAGTCTCGCAGCTGTACCCACTGCTTGCGGGAGTAAATTTTCAGAGCGGGTTGTTGATCGTTGCGGGGTTGTATCAATTCACACCACTCAAACACTACTGTTTGCGGAAGTGCCGCTCTCCCCTAAGTTTTATCATCGAACATTGGCACGGCCGGAACGAAGCGGCCGAATCGTTTTGGCTCGGCAGTCATCACGGCATTTTCTGCATCGGATGCTGCTGGTCGCTAATGCTCCTGATGTTCCTTGCCGTCACTGTGCACCTCTTGTGGATGCTCGCGCTCGGCACCGTCATGGCTATCGAAAAGAACATGCCGTGGGGCAACCGGATCAGCACTCCGCTTGGGCTTCTTTTGCTAATTGCAGGATTCATTTTTCCATTTACCGGCGCGTAATCCGAGGGATACGCCTATCTCATCTTTGCGCCTCGGCCTACATCTCGATTTTAATGTCGTCACCCTGGATCACAACCGTGTACGTGGACAGGTCCGTACCGAACGGAGTCAGTACCTTTCCTGTTCTAAGGTCAAAACGTGCGCCATGCCATGGACAGATTACGAGAGTTCCCTCCACTTGGCCTTGAGATAGGGGGCCTCCACGATGGCTGCACGTGTCGCTTACCCTTGGCCGCGACTTTAGTGAGATCCCCCATGAGGGTCTCCCTTGCTTCTCTTGCGCGAATTACATGTCCGATAGTGGCGGCTCTGCCTCTACTGCTCAAATTCCTGAACGTGCGAAGGTGCATCACCGCCGGCTTGGCTTCCTCTACACGGGCTATCGCGTCGGCCGCGGGATTGGGTTCTTGAAAGCTGGATCACCTCACGTTTTTCCGTACAACCGTGAAAAATGCACGGATGTCGTCAACCCACAACTTCGGCTGCTCGAACGCGGGGAAGTGCCCGCCACGCGGCATCGTTGTGAAGTGCACAACGTTGTATCGCGCTTCGGCCGCTTTGCGTGCTTCGACGCTGCTTGTGTTCACAGGATCTGCGCGACGATCATATTGCGACGGAAAGGAGCCGCAACCGGTCGGCACGCTCACGCGGTCCTCCGGCCGCGGAAATGGGGTGGGAGCCAGACCACCATTCATGTGACGGCTCTCATAATAGATTCGGGCCGAAGAAGCACCGCTGTTCGTCACCCAGTAGATCATGACGTTCGTCAACAGTTCGTCCTTCGTGAAAATTTTTTCCAGGTCACCATTGTGGTCGCTCCACCCGTACCATTTCTCGATGATCCACGAGGCGAGGCCTACAGGCGAATCGCTCAATCCCTGGCCCAAAGTTTGCGGTTTCGTCGATTGAATTTCCTGGTAGCCCAGATTGTGCGCCGAATTGACAGCGCTGTTCAAGCCAGGCGCCGATGCCGGCCGGGTCGGATTTCCACTATTCGCCACCGGCGCCGCAGGCGCAGCCCCGCAGCCGGCAAGGTGGAGCGCTATCACGTGCGAGGAATCATCGAGCGCGACGCGAGTGGCTATTCCATTCCCCCAGTCGCTGCCGTGTGCGGCGTAACGTGTATACCCGAGCCGAGCCATCAACTGCACCCAGATGCGTGCAATTCGTTCAGGGTTGTACCCTCTTTGTGTAGGCTTACCCGAGAACCCGAATCCCGGCATCGATGGAATGACCACATGGAAGCTATCTTCCGCTCGGCCACCGTGCGCGACCGGATCGGTCAGCGGACCGATCACTTTTTCATACTCGATGACCGAACTCGGCCAGCCATTGAGCAGTAACAGCGGAATCGCATTCGGGTTTTTCGATCGCTGATGGATGAAATGAATATCGACGCCGTCGATGTTCGTCGTGAACTGGTCCAATTCGTTCAATCGCCTCTCTTGAGCTCGCCAGTCGTACCTGTCACGCCAGTAGTCGACCATGCGTTTGAGATAGGCGAGATTCGTACCGTAATCCCACCCCGCGTCCGGGAATTCATCTGCAAAGCGCGCTTGCGACAACCGCCGTTTCAAATCTGTCAACACAGCGTCGGGAACTCGAATTTTGAACGGCATGATTGCGGTGCCTGCCGGCGCGCGTTGGGTATGCGCGGTCTCGACCGACGCGAGAAAGACGGCCACGATCAAACCGGTCAACACACGCATATAACTGGAATTCATCATAAGGTCTCCATTGCATATTTTGTTCGGAAGCTCGCCAGCGATATACCGAATCTAAAATATGACTGTCAACATTAATTAAAGCTGGTGTGGGTAGCACATCAAATGTGCTGACCACACGGATGCTCTGTTTACTTGACACCATAAAACGTCCAGTGTAGACCTGCCTCCACGAAGACATTCAAATTGGGAGGAAATCATGCGAAGGCTCTTCCTTGCCTCGGGACTGCTTCTGTCTCTCATTCTATCCACGCCTTCCTTCAGTCAAATTAGTAACGCCACGGTAAGCGGGACAATTGATGATGTTACCGGCGCGGTGCTGCCGAGCGTGACGGTGACGGCCGCGAACACCGGCACGGGAGTCGTCACGAGCGCGTTAACCAACGAAGCCGGGGCGTACAACTTCGCCAGCCTGCTGCCGGGCGTGTACAGAGTCACAGCGGAGCTGCCTGGGTTTCAGACGAAGAGCTACACGGACGTTCAACTTGGGAATGCGCAGACGGTCCGGTTGAACTTCACGCTGAGTGTGAGTGGCGGAAACACGGCGGTTGAAGTGACAGTCGCCGTGGACACGCTGTTGGCGACCAGTTCATCGGTTGGCGAAGTGCTTTCGCGAGACAAGGGAAACCTGCCCGTCGTCGGCAACAACGTGTTGGATCTGACGCGAGTGTTGGCCGGGACCCGTATGGACGACAATGGTGTCACTGGAACCTTTGCCGGCATGTCCAACTACAACATCAATGTTCAGCGGGACGGCATCGACTCCAGCGCTTCGGCGCGGTACATGCAAGCCGGTATCCAGACGTCCACCTTGATGAATCCGGATCTGGTCGAGGAAATCCGTCTCATTGTCGCGCCTGTCGACGCCGAAATGGGACGCGGTAATGGACAGATGATTGTTCAAACACGGTCCGGAACCAACCAGTTGAAGGGCAGCGCCGTGTGGTCCGTTCGAAATAGCGCGTTGGACGCCAATACCTGGAACAATAACCGCCAGGTCGATCCAAGAACGGGTGAGTGGAAGCCCATTCCGCCGGATTGGACCAACCGGAATCAGTACACAGTGAATGTGGGCGGGCCGATCGTCAAAAACAAAACGTTTTTCTTCGCGTTGTGGGATGGCCTGATCATCAGCAGGCGCGCGATTCAAAACCCGATGGTGCTGACGCCGTGCGCGCGGAATGGCATTTTTCGATACTTTGACACGTGGAATAACGGCAACGCCTTACAAGTGACGAGTCTGGGCGCCACGCCGACAACCGCGGTCGTCGACAATTCCGGCCGGCCGCTGGCGCCGGCGACGAATCCGAACGGCACACCATACACGGGCGCTCTCCGGTACGCGAGCGTATTCGGTCCCCTGCAGAACATTCCCACCCAACCCGATTGTTCCGACGCGATAGTCCAGGGTTCCCCCTGGGACACGAACCGGCGGACTATCGATTCGACCGGATTTGTGACGAAGCTCCTGGGCAAGATGCCGCTGCCGAACAACTACGAGATCGGCGACGGGCTGAATACGGCGGGTTATCGCTGGCTCCGCCGGGAGCCGCGCGGTAGTGAGAACGTGTTCGGATTTGCCACGGACGGACTCTTCGGGGGAATCGAACGTAAGCAAGCGAACTTCAAATTCGATCACAACTTCAACGCGACAAACAAAGTGGCTGTGACCTACACCTATGAAGCGGACGACGGCGGCGCCAATTTGATGACGTGGCCGGATACCTTTGGGGGCAAGGCTTACCGCAGACCGCAGCACCTGTCATTCAATTTCGTATCCACGTTGTCGCCGACTCTCGTCAACGAAGCCCGCGCGGGGATGCGGCGCAGCGCGGGGAACACCTTCAATGCGCTGTACGATCCCGAATCCAGAGAGGCTGCGGCGGCGTTCTATCCCAACGTGGCCGGTATCCCAGTGTTCGTCGGGCTGGGAGTAAGGACCGGGACACGGGGGCCTGTGGACTTCCAGGGCGAACAGCCGCTCGGTGGCGGGACTACAAGCAATTACCAGGATGTCACCGCGATGTGGACGTACGGCGACACGCTCAGCTGGACGAAAGGCACACACACCTTCAAATTTGGTGGTGAATTCCGCAAGGGACACTCCTGGGGAAAAGACAACGGCGTCACCATTACTGCCGTACCGCGCGCCCTCGGCGGCGACCTGACCACGTCTGCGATATCGACAACGGCAATCAGCGCGGCAAACATGCCCGGACTGGGAGGCACGACAACCACAGGAAACAACGTGAGAATGCGGAATCTGCTGAGTCTCCTCGCCGGGTCGCTGGGCCAGATTACTCAGGCTTATTACATGCAAAATCCCACGAAGTTGGATGCGTTTGAGGATTACCGCACGTTCCCGGAAAGGATTCGTGATTACCATGTGAATGAGTTCAGCTTCTTTTTCAAAGATGATTGGAAGGTGCGGAAGAGTCTCACGCTCAACCTAGGCGTTCGTTACGATTTCTATGGGTCGCCGTACGAGTCCAGCGGTTTGATGCCGCTTCCGGTCGGAGGAGGCAACGCCATTTTCGGAATCTCCGGAAAGAGCTTCGCCGATTGGATGAGTCCGGGAGTACGCGGCAGCCTGACGACAATCGAATTTGTCGGGAAGAACTCGACGAAACCCGGCACGCCATGGTATCCGAACGACTGGAACAATTTTGGCCCCGCGGTTGGCTTCGCGTGGCAAGTACCCTGGCTTGGCGCCGGGAAGACGACCGTGCGCGGCGGATATCAGGTCACGTATCAGATTGGCGAGTCCTTCAACAATCTCTTTCAAGAACAAAATGTACCGGGCAGCGTTTACAACGCCACGTATACCGGCGACAGCGGCGCCAATGCTTATCTCGATCTGACGAAGTTACGGTCGTTGATCCCCGTGCCTGTTTTGACCAGGCCCATGCAGACCATCCCCCTCACGGCCCGAGACCAGAGTCTTTACGTTCCGGATCCGAGCCTTGTTGTTCCGTATGCTCAGAACCTCACATTGTCGGTCACGCGAAGTATTGGGTCGAACCTGACCGTGGATCTGCGCTACGTCGGCACTCTGGCCAGGAAGCAGCGCAGCGCGAACAATAACATCAACATTCCCAACTTCCTGTACAACGGATTGAAAGAGGCCTTCGACGCGGTGCGAAGTGGCGGTGAATCGGCATTGTTGAACCAGATGTTCAACGGCATCAACATCGCGGGCGCCGGATATGGGCCGGTAGGGACGGTCTTGAATGGCGTGGAGCAGACCGCGGCCCTGCACCTGCGGGCCAGCACCATCTTCAACTCGAACCTCGCCAATGGGAACTACCAGGCGCTCGCCACGACGCTGAACACATTGAACTACACGACAGCCAACAATCCAGGCTTGCCCGCCATTCCCGGTGGCGTCAATGGCGCCGTGCTCCGGCAGAATGGATTCCCGGATAACTTTATAGTGGTCAATCCACAGTTCTCCACCATCAACTTCATAACGAACAACGCCAGTAACAATTACCACTCGATGAACGCGCAAGTGACGATGCGGCCGGCGCACGGTGTCAGCTTTCAATCGACCTACACGTGGAGCAAAAACCTCGGCATCAACGCCATCCTTGGCGGGCTTGGAGCTACTTTTACGCACCCCCTCGAGCGAAGGTTGGACTACACGTTCCTACCCGACACTCGCGTGCATGACTTCCGGACCAACGGAACGTTCGCGCTGCCATTCGGACCGAACCGGTTCTTGCTCGGTAACAGTTCCGGCGTCCTGGCGCGAATCGTCGAGGGTTGGCAGATGAGCTGGATCGTGAATCTGAACACTGGACAACCGCTCAGCATTGCCGCCCAAAATATGCTGTATAACAACGGAACGCCGGATATTGTCGGACCGTTCGACACCAAAGGCGGGAAGGTCCAATTCGAGGGCGTCGGCCCCGGCGCCGGGAGCTACTTTGCGCCTGCGAACTTCAAAGCGGTCACGGATCCGCAATGCGCCAATGTGACGACCTTGCAGAACCTCCGGAACTCCTGTTCCCTTAACGCGATCGCGGATGCCAAGACCGGCCAGATTCTTCTTCAGAATCCGCTTCCCGGAAAGCGGGGTACCCTGGGCCAACGGGTGGTGGAAGGACCGGGGCAGTGGCGCGCTGACGCAAGCATGGCGAAGGCGTTCAAGATCACGGAGTCCAAGAGCCTGCAAATCCGTCTGGACGCAAAGAATGTATTCAACCATCCCGAGCCCAGCACGGTGACGACTGGGGCCAGCCCGAACCTCATCATGGACATCAATAGCGCGAACTTCGGTCTGATCACTGGCGCCAATGCGAAGTCCACGCTGCACCGCGAGATGCAGGCACAGCTTCGATTGAATTTCTAAACCCAATGAGCCCGCTCGGACCTTTGCGAATCCTTGATGAAGGCTGCCAGAGCTCTCGGCATCCGGCTATACGCGCTCTAACGCGAAGAACCCCGGTAAAAATACTCCGATATTGAGGCAGACGTCAGCGCTTCCAGGCTTGGCTAGGTCTTTGCTTCAGAGTTTGGGTGTCGTAGAATAAAGCGTTTAGGTTTCTGTCCGATGCCGAGGTAGCTCAGTTGGTAGAGCACTGGATTGTGGATCCATAGGTCAAGGGTTCGAGCCCCTTCCTCGGTGTTTTGCCCGCGGTCGTTACGCCCGCGGGTTTCGCATTTTGGGAGAGAATATTCATGAACCTCGTCCAACCCCGTCTGTCACGGGGACTCCGAGATCTATTGCCGGAAGACACGCTGGCCCGTCAGTCCATGATCGATGTCGTTCGAGGTGTTTACGAACTCTACGGATTCGTACCGCTGACCACGCCGGCGGTCGAGTATCTCGACGTGCTCTCCGGTTCCGGCGGGAAAGAAATCCAGGAATCCATCTTCGTTGTTCAGAACCCGGAAGAAGAGCAGCTTGGCTTGAGGTTCGATCACACCGTGCCGCTCGCTCGCGTCATCGCGCAGTACAGAGATTTGCCAAGACCGTTTCGCCGATACACTATCGGGCCCGTGTGGCGCGCGGACAAGCCGGGGCCCGGCCGTTTTCGCGAGTTCGTGCAATTCGACATCGACGCGGTTGGCGTCCAGTCGGAGATGGCAGACACGGAGATCATTGGCGGTATCTGCGACAGCCTTGAAGCGCTGGGTGTTTCCAGGTACCGGGTTCGGTTTTCCAGCCGTCGCGTCCTGAACCTGCTGCTGACCTACGCCTCCATCACAGCGGAACGCGCCGTGAACGTATTTCGCGTCATCGACAAACTGGAAAAGATCGGCATTGCGAAGGTTCGCCTGGAATTGACCACCGGCTACACGGACGAATCCGGCGACAAAATCGCGGGCCTTGGCCTCACAGCGCCGCAAGTGGATCAGATCGAACAATTTCTCGGAATCCAGTCTGCCAGCAGGTCCGAAGTCGTCAAGCGACTGCACGACACCTTCGGCTCGATACCCGGCGCCAACGAGGAGATCGCGGTTCTCGAAAAGATGTCGCACTACCTGGATGTCGCCGGATACCACGACGATCGCGTCGTCATCGATCTCAGCATTGCCAGAGGCCTGGCCTATTACAACGGGCCTGTCTTTGAAACGATCCTGCTGGACGCGCCGCAGTTTGGGTCCGTCTTCAGCGGCGGGCGCTACGACGATCTGGTAATGCGCTTCCTCGGCGAACGCGTTCCGGCGACGGGCGCATCGATGGGCGTCGATCGTCTGCTCGCGGCATTGCGGGCCCTCGACAAGGTGAAACTCCGCAAGTCAACGGCAGACGTCCTCGTCACCACCTTCGATCCGCAAATGAACGACGACTACATCGCGATGACGTTCGAGCTCCGCCGCGCCGGAATCCGGACCGAAATGTATTTTGGAACCGACCGGGCGGGAAAACAGATCAAGTTTGCCGACAAGCTGGAAATCCCGGTTGTCCTTCTCTACGGACCCGACGAAAAGGCAAAGAATGTCGTTACGATCAAGGACATGTCGGTCGGCCGCGCTCGCGCGCCGCAACTGACCGGCAGCCGCGATCAGTGGCTGCAGGAACGTCCCGGGCAGTTTGAAGTGCCTCGCCAGAATCTGGCCGCCAGCGTCAAAGAGCTGTTGTCGAAAATCGCTGTCTGATGGAAGTTCTTCCAATCGTGTAGTGTATTGGAAGAGAAGGAGACCCCATGCACAAGACACCAAAAGAAGTGGTTCAAGCTTGGGTCAGTGCATTCAATCGTGCAGATGTAAATGAGCTTGTGAGCCTCTACCACAAGGACGCAGTCAATCACCAAGTTGCCTATGAACCGCTGAAGGGCGCGGAAGAGATTCGAAAACTGTTCGAGTTGGACTTTGGGCGCGCAAGAATGCTCTGTCAGGTCGAAAATCTATTTCAAGACGGAGAATGGGGGATTCTTGAATGGTCGGACCCATTGGGTGTGCGCGGATGCGGATTCTTCCAAGTTAAGAACGGACAAATCGTTTTCCAGCGCGGCTACTTTGACAAACTCAGCTTTTTTAGAGCCCAAGGAATTCCATTGGAAGAGGCTCTGAAGTAGTTGCTTCACCTTAGAAAATGTTCTTCGAACGCCATGAGCTGCTAGTCGCCTGCCTTGGTTTGTGCCGGCGGCTGAACCGGGAAGAGTTCCTTAAACGCCTTCATGAAACCTTTCATTTCTTCGTCGGTGCCGACAGAAACGCGGAGCCATTCATTCATGGGAGGGAACTTCCGGCCGACAATAAAGCCTTTTTTGAGGAACTCTTCGCCCACGGCCGTCACGTCCTTCTTTACGTTCACCATGAAGAAATTCGCTTGTGACGGAATGACCTCGTAGCCCATGGCCTTCAGCTCGTTGGTGACTCGGTCGCGTATTTGCTTGTTGAGCTGTTTTGTCTTGGCTTCATTTGCCGTGTCCTTCAGTGAGGCGACGCCGCCAAATTTAACGATGGCATTCGTGTTGTAAGTCATCACGAAGGATCTTAGCTGATCGATGATTTCTTTCGGCGCAATAGCGTAACCAAGGCGCATTCCCGCAAGCGCCGCGATCTTGGAAAACGTGCGCGCAATGATTACCTTGCGTCCTTCGATGACATACTTCACAGAGGGCTCGTAGTTCGGGTCATCGACGAAATGATGGTATGCCTCGTCGATGAATACCGGAATGTCGCCCGGAATGCTGTCTAGCAACAGCTTGATTTCGTCCTTCGGAACGATCCTTCCGGTCGGATTATTCGGATTGCAGATGTACACCACACCGACATCCCGCGCGTTCAATTTCGTCACGCGGATAATCTCTTTCATATTTGCGTCATAAGTTTTGGTCAAAGGGATGGCGATGGCCTTGGCTTTGCTGTTCGTGGCGAAACGATAGACGGTTTCGTAAGTGGGATCGACACCAACCACCAGCTTGTGATCCGGCAGGAAAGCGTCATCCACTATCTTCAGAATCTCGCTTGAACCACAACCGATCAGAACATTCTCGGGCTTGACGTGATGATGTTCGGCAATGGCATCGACCAAGCCACCATCCGGCGCGGCGTAGCGATTTCCGTATTTCCATGCATCGTTCATCGCCTTCATTACGCCTTCCGGCGGACCATACGGATTTTCATTGTTCGCGAGCTTGATGAGCTTGTCGTAGTCCACTTTTTTCGGGTCAGGTGTCGAAGCCGCGGCCGCTGAACCTTGCCGCGTGCGACCTTGCGCTGAAAGCTGAAGTGGGCTCAGTCCAGCGTAGCCCAACACGGCAGCTAGTTTTCCCATGAACTTTCGGCGAGCAATGTCGGTCTTCATATCACGCCTCCGTTGTGATTGATTGGAATTCACAGCGAATCATATACCAGATGATGCTCAACCCGGTTTCACAATTGTTGTACGTCGTTCAAGGCTTGCGATAGAATCCGCCCCAACCCGCTGTCACTTTGATTTCCACGGAGGAAGCCATGAGATTCCGAGCAACCTACTCATTTGTTGCATTATTGGCCGTGTCCATTGCCTCATTCGGGCAAGGTTTCCAGGGAGGCCTGCGCGGATCCGTAAGGGATGCTGATGGCGTCGTTCCCAACGTCGAAGTGACGCTTGTGAATGAAGCGACGAGCCTCTCGCGGTCGACCGTGACGAACGATAGTGGCGAATACAGCTTTGCCGCGCTCGAACCCGGTTCGTATCGGCTCAACGCTTCGCGGACAGGTTATAAGACGATCGACCTTGCCGGCATTCGCGTCGGTACGCAGCAATTCGTCACGCTCGATTTGAAATTGGAAGTGGGTGCGCTTGTTGAGGCCGTTAGCGTTACCGCGGAAACTCCGCTGATCGAAGTTTCCAACGCTTCGCAGGGCACGGTGCTGGACACGATCTCCTTACAGATACTGCCCGCTCCAGGACGCAATGCGTTCATGATCGGTACATCGGTGCCGACCGTCATCCCGTCCGGCGATACTCAATTCAACCGGCAGCAGGATCAGACGAACGCATCGCTGCTCTCGCTCGGCGGCGGCACACGCCGCGGCAATAACTACACACTGGACGGTGTTCCGATTACCGACCTCCGCAATCGCGCGACTGCGAACCCGACAATTGAAGCTCTTGAAGACGTCAAGGTTCAAGTGCACACCTATGACACCGAGATGAGCCGCACGGGCGGCGGTGTGTTCAACACGACGCTAAAAACGGGGTCCAACAGCTTTCACGGTACTGGTTTCTTTCAGACACGTCCCATTTGGGCAGAGGAGAACAACTTCTTCAGCAAGAAGGCTGGTATTCCGAAACCGACCAATCCGTACTATCTCGGAGGTGGTGGTTTTGCTGCTGAGGATTATCACGACGTGCAGACGCGAAGCCTCAGCGTAATAATGCCGACGGCCGCCGAACGTGCGGGCGACTTTTCCGCTTTGACCGATGTTCAGGGCCGTCCGGTGATTATCTACGATCCTTTGACCAGCCGCATCGTCAATGGCGCAGTTGTGCGCGATCCCTTTCCAGAAAACAGGATTCCTGCAAACCGGATCAACCCCGTTGCCGCCGCGATGCTGAAGTATCTGCCAATGCCGGATAGGAATGTCGACAACGGCGGCACCAATTACACGCGGACCGCGCTCATCAACAATAGGTTCCAGCAGGAATACACAGTCAAGATTGAGCATAAGTTGACCAATAAGGTGTCTGTCAGCGGCTTCTACCTCTACAACCGGACCGACGAACCCGATGCCGATTATTTCGAACCAGGATTGAACGGCCCCAATCGCTTTGCCGATCCCAACGACTATTTGCTCAAACGCCGGCCGCAGATTGTCGCCGTCAATAGCACTTCGACACTGAGCAATAGCTCGGTCTTGGCCCTGCGATTCGGCTGGACGCGTTTTCCTGACGACGATACGATGACAGCGGCTTTCGACCCGGCAACATTGGGGTTCTCGCCGGCATTCCTGAACCAGGTTTCTTTAAAGAAGTTTCCAACCGTCCGTATCCGTGGGTACGACCAGTCCACATTGGCGACCCCTCATACGCTTGGTGCGAACGATCCAACCCAGATCAATTGGAAGTCGGTCAGCTTCAACGGGGGCTACTCCAAATTTGTTGGCACGCATACTTTCAAGATGGGTGCCGATTTCCGGAAGATGGGCCTCGACACCTATATTTCCGGCCCCGGATCGGGGCTCTTTGATTTCGACAAAGATTTCACGTCCGTGAACGGCGGTACCAGCGACGTGTTGTCCGGTAATGCAGTCGCGGCCTTCCTCCTCGGATTGCCATCTGGGCTTGCAAGCCGGCAGAGTACATTACCCATCTCGACTCCGCTGAACGTGTACACGCATTACTACGGGGCATACTGGCAGGACGACTGGCGAATCACTCCGAAGCTCACGCTGAACTACGGCCTCCGTGCGGAGCATGAAGATGGCTTGCGCGAACAGCACAATAACTTCTCGGTGGGTTTTGATCCGCAAGCAAGTAGCAGCTTGAGTAACGTGACCATTCCGGCCGACCCCATCGCAGGTACAGCAGCACGGCAGGTCAACGGGGGCCTCATGTATGCCGGTGTCGCGGGTAACAGGACGTATCAAGGCAACCCGCCTTCGCTGAAATGGTCGCCGCGCGCCGGTGCGGCCTATTCGTTCAATTCTCGAACTGTCGTCCGCGGCGGTTATGGGATGTTTTGGGCGCCGTACAATTATCCGATTCCCAGCACATCCAACAACAACTACGGGCAGGTCGGCTATACTCAGAACACTGTAGTTCCGCAGAGCTCGCCAAACCCAACGGTCACGCTCGATAACCCGTTCCCAAGTGGCGTCGTCCGTCCAACCGGCAACAGCAAAGGCGCCCTGAGCGGGGTTGGTACAACGATCAGCTACGTGGATCAGAATCGAAAGGCGCCGCGAGTGCAGCAGTATTCTGTCGATGTCCAGCGGGAACTCCCGGCCGATATGGCGATCAGTATTGGCTACGTTGGAGCAAGAAGCGATCATATCGGGCTAGGCGGGTCCAATGACACCGCCGTGAACATTAATCAAGTCGATCCGAAATATCTGTCACTTGGTTCGGCGCTGGCGCAGGCGGTGGCGAATCCATTCTTCGGAAGGCCAGAGTTGGCAGGTACCAGCCTTGGTTCAAGCGCTACGCTTTCCCGCGCTCAGCTCCTGCGTCCGTATCCACAATTCCTGGACATCAATGCGCGCCAGGTAACGGAGGGACTCAGCCGGTATAACGCCGGCGTGATCGAGTGGACCAAACGCGTGAGCCATGGTTGGGGCGGACGCATGAGTTACACCTATAGCGTGTTGAAGGACAATCAGGTTGGGGAAGACAATTTCTATTCCAGGGTCTCTCCTCAGTTGCCTCTGAATAACTACAACTACATTGCTTCCAATCCGCGGTGCGCGGCAGGTGCTCAGTTGACGAGCGCCTGCTACGATCCTTATGCCGAGTACGGCTATAGCATGCTCGATGTGGGGCATCGCGTCATTCTTGCTCCAATTGTTGAGCTTCCTTTCGGTCAAAACCGGAAATGGGCCAATACAAGCAAAGCCGCCACCTGGGTGCTCGGCGGTTGGTCCATCTCGGCGATCGTGAACCTGCAGAGCGGATTCCCGTTGAATGTGACGCAAACGGATAACACCGGCTTGCTGGGCGGCGCTCAGCGACCCAACCTTTCGGGACAAAGTCTGGCCACACCCGGTAATTATGAAGACCGGTTGGCCTCTGCGGACCACCGAACGGCGGCCTGGATCAGTGCCGCCGGCTTCAGCCTCGCGCCGGCGAACACCTTCGGGACGGCGCCGCGCACGATCACCGCGCTCCGCTCGCCGACACAGAAGAATGTTGACGCGTCATTTATGAAGATCTTCAGACTGGGTGAGAGCAAGACAGCCCTCGTGAAAGTCGAAATGCTGAACCTGTTCAACCGCGTCACCGTGCGAGCTGGCTTTAACGCAAACACGGTCGGTAATGCGAACTTCGGTCAGATCACGAATCAGGCCGGTTTTATGCGGATCACTCAAATCATGTTCCGATATTCGTTTTAGATCCTGAGTCGCGCTCATCTAGAACACTAAATGGAGGCACCTGTGAAGCGGACTATCCAGTTCTCATTTTTGTTTCTGACGTGCACGGCGCTTGGTTGGGGCCAGGCGCAGGCCACGACGGGAGTCATCCAAGGCACCATAGCCGATCCGACAGGGGCAGCAGTTCCCGACGCCAGAGTTGAAGCCAAGAACCTGGACACGAACTTCACGCGCAGCCAAGACAGCGATGCCAGCGGGCGGTTCGCACTCCTGCAAATGCCTCCCGGCCGCTACACGGTGACGGCCTCGAAACCGGGTTTCGCGACCATGGTTCAGGAGAACTTGGAGCTGACCGTGGGCCAGGCCTTATCGCTGACGATTTCCATGAGAATATCGTCGGTGTCGGAAGAGATCACGATCACTGCCGAACCCGTCGACGTGACCCGAGTGGAGTCCAGCACGACGCTGAATGAACTCACGGTGAGCAGCACGCCTGTTCTCGGGCGCAAATTTGAGGACCTGCTAACCCTCACGCCGGGAGTCGGCATCGTTCAAGGCCCGGACGGCGACGAGATCAACTTTGCTGGGCAGCGTGGCGTCTTCAACAACATCTCCGTCGATGGTGGCGACTACAACAACGGATTCTTCGGCGAGCAAGTCGGAGGCCAGCGCGCCGCCGTGGACATCAGTATGGAAGCCGTGAGGGAGTTCCAGGTTGTGGCCACCGGCGCCAGTGCGGAGTTCGGCCGCACGGCCGGCGGCGTGGTCAACGTCATCACCAAATCCGGCACAAACGATGTGCACGGCAGCCTGTTTCATTACCAGCGGCTGGGAGCTCTGACTGCCAATACTTCGGACGGCAAACCGCTTCAGGATTTCCGCCGCGAGCAGTCCGGCGGAAGCATCGGCGGACCGATTGTCAGGAGCAAAGCGTTCTACTTCGGCACGTTCGAGCAGATCTTCGAAAATCTCCGCCGCGACAATCTGAGCACCGCCATCGGTGCTCCTTGTTCGATTTCAGCTCCTGTTGTGGGCACCAACGCCACGGCGATCGCGGGCAGCGCCGACTGCCAGCGGCTGGCGTTGATCAACTTCTTCAAGACCCGTTTCAGTCAGGAAGAAAGCCAGCCCGTCATCCACTCGATCAATAACAGTGCGGCGTTGGGCCGTATCGACTGGAACTTGACCCCCAAGAACTCCATGGGCGTGTCGTATAACTTTGACTATTCCAAGAACACCAACCAGACCTTCGATGTGCCGACCTATGGAAACTCAGCCAATGGGATTGAGGGTCCCTCGAAGATCAACGTGGTCAACGGCAACCTGTTCACGACGGTCTCGCCGACCAAGTTAAACGAGTTTCACATGAGCTATTCGCGCGAGAATCGTCCGCGTAATGCGGTCTCCTCGAAGGTTCCGGACACCGCGATGGGCTTTGCGACGACCTTCCGGTTCGGCCAGCCCTACTTCCTGGAACCGGCCATCGACGAG
>Ga0209056_10002432_pt1 | contig 20054 bp, 19 predicted proteins | sample GraSoiAngelo_114_FD_185876 | JGI IMG/M metagenome (GOLD analysis project Ga0209056, IMG submission 185876) | Grasslands soil microbial communities from the Angelo Coastal Reserve, California, USA - 14_0903_13_40cm (SPAdes) (version 2) | ecosystem: Environmental > Terrestrial > Soil > Grasslands...
CTCGCTGATCAGCCGGCCATCGGCGGCATAGACCTTGGACGTCTGGAGCTGCTCATGACGCCCGCCGCGGGGGTCGATGCGCATGATGCTGGGGCAGCGCTCGGCGGCGCAGACGCGGGTCCATGAACCGTAGGCCAGGCCGCTGCCGTACAGCAGCGCCAGCACGGTCGCGATGATGGCCCGCCAGCGCTGGACCGGATCGTACCACCAGCGCATGAAAAACGGACGGCGTGATCCTGCGGCGGGGGGGCTGGGGGGCGGCGAAGGGCGTGTCGGTGAAGCCATCTGTGTTACAACCTAGCAAGGCGATAGATTCGCCGCCATGACCACTGCTTCCAACGTGTTACAAGAGCTCGAGTGGCGCGGGTTCGTCCAGCAGGCGACGCCCGGCCTCGCCGCGCATTTCGCCAAGGGGCCGGTCACCGCCTACTGCGGCTTCGATCCCACGGCGCCGTCGCTGCAGCTTGGCAATCTCATGCCGCTGATGCTGCTCACCAATCTGCAACGCGGCAGGCACCGGCCGATCGTGTTGATGGGTGGTGGCACCGGATTGATCGGCGATCCATCCGGCAAAGCAGGCGAGCGGCCGCTGCTTTCGAAAGAACAGATCCGTGACAACCTGCAGCACCAGCGCGATCAGATGGCGCGCTTTCTCGAGTTCGGCGCCGGGCCCACCGCCGCCATCCTGCTCGACAATGCGAAATGGCTCGGCTCGCAGGGACTGATCGACTTTCTGCGCGACGTCGGGAAGCATTTCACCGTCAACGTGATGCTGCAGAAGGAATCCGTGAAGGCGCGGCTCGAGGCGGGGCTGTCATTCACCGAGTTCAGCTACATGCTGCTACAGGCGTACGACTTCCTGCATCTGTTCCGCGAGCGGCAGTGCACGCTGCAAGTCGGCGGCAGCGATCAGTGGGGCAACATCACGGCCGGGGTTGATCTGATTCGGCGGATCGAAAACGTCGATGCGCACGGGCTGGTTGCACCGATGGTGACGATGGCATCGGGCAAGAAGTTCGGCAAAACCGAAGCGGGCGCGATTTATCTCGATCCCACGCTGACGTCGCCATACAAGTTCTATCAGTTCTGGATCAACGTCGACGATCGCGATGTCGACAAGTACTTGAAGCTGTTCACCCTGAAGCCGCGTTCCGAGATCGACGAACTGGTGACGCAACAGAAACGCGAGCCGACGGGCCGTGCGGCGCAGCGCGCGCTTGCCGCCGATGTGACCGCTCGCGTGCACGGCGCCGAAGTCCTGCAGGGCGTCCAAGCCGCTTCCGCGATTCTGTTTGGCGAAGAACAACCCGAGGTCCATCCCCAGGTGTTCGAAATCCTGGCGGGCGAGATTCCAACGACTGTCGTCGAGGGCAACTCTGACGGCGTGACGCTGGTCGATCTCGTGGCACGCTCCGGTCTCGCCAAGTCGAAGAGCGAAGCGCGACGCAGCATCGAGCAGGGTGGGATCTACGTCAATCAGCAGCGGATCGACGACGTCGCCCGAACTATCGCGTCCGCGGATTGGATTGGCGGCCGCAATCTCCTGTTGCGCAAGGGCAAAAAGGAATACGCGTTGTTGAGACGCGAGGGGTGACGTGGACGAGCGCGTGCGGCTGCTGCTCGAAGTCTTCGATCAGGCCTAGCTAGGACAGGTCTTCCAGCACCTCGATGACCTTCTCCATCTCCTCGACGGTGTTGTAGCAGTGGGGAGATAGACGGATCGAGCCTTCGCGCAAGCTGCATACCACATGCGCGCGCCTCATGCCGTGGTACGCCTCCACCGGCTTGGCCGGCGCGACGCACAGAATCGCGGAGCGGTGCCCGTTCTCAGTCGGCGACGTAATCCGCACGCCGTTCTCCTGCGCCCACTTCACGACCGGCGCGTGCGTTGCGCGAGTGACTTCGGCGATGTCACGAACGCCGATCTCCAGTAATAACCCCAGCGACGCGGTCATCCCGACGAAATCCTGATACGGCAATGTGATCATCTCGAAGCGGCGGGCGTCGGAACGGAACGTCGGGTTGTACTCGGTGAGCCGCGAGAAGTCGTCCGTCCCCTCGAACGCCATCCAGCTCGTGATAGCCGGCTCGAGCATTGCGACCAGCTCTTTGCGCACGTACACGAATCCCGATCCCCACGGCGACAGCAGCCATTTCTGCCCGCCGCAGGCGAGGATGTCCACCGGAGTTTCCTGGAGGTCGAGCACCGAGTTCCCGACACCCTGAATCCCGTCCACGACGAGGTAGGTGCCGTTGGCGCGGCAGGCTTGCCCTAGTTTTTTCAGGTCGGCGCGATAGCCGTTGGAGAATTGCACGAAGGACACTGCGAGCACTCGCACGCGCGGATCGCGCAGCCGCTCGAGCAAATGCTCTTCGTCAGGCCATCCCTGTGCAGTGCAGCGCGCCATCTCGACGGTGATCCCCTGATCGCGCAGCATCAGCCACGGATACACGTTCGCTGGGAATTCCTTGTCCGAGAGCAGCACCACATCGCCCGGCTTCAGGGGCAGTGCCCGGGCCGCGAGATTCAAACCGAAACCGGTGTTGGTGGCGAGCGCGATTTCCGATGGGTCTGCGTTGATCAGCTGCGCGATCCCGAGCCGGGCGGCGGCCAGGCCGGCGAACAGCTCGCGATCAGGCAAGAGGTGCGGCGCGGTACGTTTGGCGGTGAACTCATCGAGTGCGCGACGCGTCCGCTCGGGTATGGGTCCGATAGAGGCGTTATTGAGATAGGTCGTATCGGCGGTCCACGGGAACTCCGACGTGCGTAGCGCCTTGAACGTCTCGCGCAGGGCACGCACGTGTGTGGGGTGATACGCGATTTCCGTCACGCCACACGTCCCAGGGCGCGCACATCCAGCGCGTCGCGCAGTCCGTCACCCAGCAGATTGAGACCGAGCACGGCGAGGCCGATCGCGACGCCGGGGGCGATCGAGACCCACGGCGCGACGCGCAACAGATCCCGCCCCTCGGCGACCATCGCGCCCCAGGACGGCGTAGGCGGCTGCGCTCCCAGTCCGATGAACGACAGCGCCGCTTCGGCCATGATCGCGCCGCCGATGCCGAGCGTCGCCGCAACAATCACCGGCGCGATCACGTTGGGCAGGAGATGCCGCGCGATGATGCGCGCGTCCGATGCGCCGAGCGCGCGCGCCGCCTGCACGTACTCGAGCTTTCGGGCGAGCAACACCTGGCCGCGGACGATCCGCGCCATGCCCGCCCACCCGACGATGCCGATGACGACGAACACGACCGGCAACGACGGCTTCACCGCGGCGGCGATGGCGATCAAGAGCAAGAGTGAAGGAAACGCGAGCGTCACGTCGGCGATGCGCATGATCAGGCCGTCCATCCAGCGGCCGTAGTAACCCGACACGAGTCCTAACGTCACACCGAGCGTCATCGCGATGCTCTGGCTGATCAGGCCGACGGCAAGCGAGAGACGGGCACCGTACAGCACGCGCGACAGCACGTCCCGTCCCTGCGCGTCGCTGCCGAGCAGAAAGGCGCCTGAGGGTGGATGCAAACTTGCAGCGAGATCACCGCGGAATGGATCACCCGGAGCGAGCCATGGAGCGAGCAACGCCAGGACTGCGAGGATCCCGACGAGCCCGAGACCGAAGCGGGCCCAGGGATCACGCGCGAGTCGAGTCCAAAAGAGTGGCGCCGCCATGGGGGTCTCGACTACGTTACTCGGGACTCAACCCCCCGGGCAAGCGGATAGCGTCGTGAAGAGAGATACACCGTTCACCCTCGTGCTGGGCGGCGGCGGGATGAAGGGGCTCGCCCACGTGGGCGTCCTCCAGGCGCTGCTCGAGCGCGGCCACCGGCCGACCCGAATCATCGGGTCGAGCGTCGGCGCGCTCATCGGCGCCGCCTGGGCCGGCGGCATGGGCATCGCCAAGCTGCGCGAGATCGCGCTCAGCCTGAAGCGCAAGGAGGTGTTCGCGGTCGCCCACGCGGACATGGCGTTCAAGCGCATGCGCTCGCCCGCCTTATTCCGGCGCGAGCCGCTCGAGCATCTCATCGCGCGCACCTGCGGCGATCTCACCTTCCAGCAGCTCGATCCCCCGGTCGTCGTCAACACGGTCGACCTGAACTCGGGGATGCAGGTGTTCTGGGGCCTGCCCGGGCTCGACGACATTCGCGTCGCCGACGCGGTGTTCGCGTCCTGCGCCCTCCCCGGCTACTTCCCGCCACATGAGATCAGCGGCCGCTTCTATGTGGACGGCGCCGTGGTCTCCAACGTCCCCTTCGACGCGGCGCGCGCCCTTGGTCCCGAGCTGATCGTGGCGGTGGACGTGTCGGCGTCGAGCGTGCTCACGGCTGATGCGCAGGACGAAGGCTTCGCGGGCGTCTTCGCGCGCGCGACCGAGATCCTGATGCAGACGCTGCTCGAGCAGCGCGTGCGCACCTGGACGACGCCGCCGGTCTACTACATCCAGCCGCGCGTCGAGCACGTCAGCATGTTCGCGTTCGATCATCTGCGCGAAGAAGTCGAGGAAGGCTATCGCGCGACGAGCGCGGCGCTCGACCGCGCCGACGAGTGGCCCGAGCCCGGGGATGTCGGCATCTATCCCAAGCGCCGAGTGCTGGTGCGCGTGGAGCGTGAGCGCTGCATCGGTTGCGGAACCTGTCTGGTCCACGGGCCGCAGGGGATGTTCGTGCTCGACTCGGAGCGGAAGGCGGTCGTGACGCAGCCCGATCAGGAGTGGTCGCCGATGGACGGCGGTTACATTCGCCACTGCCCGACCTACGCGATCATCGCGCGGCCGGCCGATCAGGCGAAGGAGATGAGGAGATCGGGCTGAACGGTTGGTGTAAGGGCGCAGCATGCTGCGCCCCTACATTTCACGCTACGACGAAACCTGTGATTCGATGTCGCGCAAGTCGCGGATCACACGGTCCCAGTTGTAGTAGGTCTCGATCGACTTGCGGCCCGCCTGGCCGAGCCGGCGCGCGAGCAGCTGATCGCCGAGCAGGCGCTTGAGCGCCGTGGCGACGGCTTCGGGATCATCGGGATTCACCACCAGCCCCGTTTCGCCGTCGTGCACCGCTTCGGCCAGCCCGCCCGATTGCCCGGCGATCACCGGCAGGCCGCACGCGCTCGCTTCCGCGAGCGCGACTCCGAACCCTTCGACGCGCGAGCCGTCGGCGCGGCGTGACACACCGATGTACGCGTTCGCGATATTGAAAACCGCCGGCAGCTCGGCTTCCGGGACGTTGCCGACGAAGCGCACGTGATCGGCGATCCTGAGCTCTTCGGCGAGACGCTGATAATCCTTCCGCTTCTTCCCACTCCCCACGACCAGATAGTTCACGTCTAGGCCGTCGTGCCGGCACTGCGCGACGGCGCGCAGCGCCATGTCCACACCCTTGTACGCCTCGAGTCGCGCGACGGTGAGGACCCAGGGCGCCTCCCCATTGAGATGATAGCGGGCGCGCACGGCATGCGTGTCGATGCCGGGGCGGAACTGCTCCGGGTCGGTGCCGAGCGGTACCAGACGCACCATCTCGGCCAGGGGATCGAGTCCCAGCTCGCGCAGCACCTTCTGCGCCTGCTCGCGCGTCCATTGGCTGTTGGCGACGACGGCGACCGCGGAACCCAACAACGCCTTCGCGGTCTTGCGCGCGAAGCGCGAATGGTGGATCGCGTGCAGCTCCTTGAGCAGATCGCCGCCGTGGACGAACACGCCGTACTTCGTGCCGACGCGCTCGTGCATCCATTTCGCCGGGTAGGTGCAGGGCCGGATCGAATCGCACCACGCGAACCGCGGCTTGTGCTGGCGCGCGAGGCTCGCGACGCGGCGCGACCAGAACAGCAGGCCGGCGAGGTTGCGCAGCGCCTTGCTCGGCACCGGCAAGCGGTCGACGACGGCGCCGCTGAAGCGCACGTCGGAATCCTGGGAGTCGCGATGTTGGCCGGTGGAAACGAGCAGCTCGCCACGGGGGTAGCGGCGCGTGACCTCACCCATCATCCGGGCGATGCCGGTCTGCATCGGCGGGAATTCGCCGGTCAGCAGGAAGGTCTTAGCCACGTTGGCAATGTTAACGAAACGGTTCCCCTGCGAGCAATTGGCGCGGAAGCGGGACTCTCCGGCCGGTTCCGAAGCTAGTTATACTGGGACTCCGATGCACGTCGTGGTCGCGTCCCACCACCGGCTCCCGGTCGAAGGTTACGGCGGTCCGCAGCGCGTCGTGGTTGCGCTGGTGCGCGGACTCGCCGCGCTGGGCCACCGCGTGACGATTCTCGCGCAACCAGGAACCAAGGTCGCCGAGGCTGCGAAGATCGTGGAAGTCGCTCCCCGGCTGTGGAAGGACTCCGGCACCGATCTCAAACGGTTTCTTCCCGAAGGCGCCGACATCCTGCACGCCCACTTTCCGCTGAAGCAGGGACCGGAGGGCATGCCGTTCGTGCAGACGCTGCATGGCAACTGGAAACCCGACACTCCGGTCCCGCCGCACACGATCTTCCTCTCGCGCGATCACGCCAAACGCCACGGCAGTACCATCTTCGTCCACAACGGGCTCGACCCCGCCGAATACATCTTCCGCGGCCGCAAGGAGCAGTGGGACCTGTTCCTCGGCAAGCTGCACCGCGACCGCGGCTACCACTGGGCCGTGGAGGCGGCGCAGCGCACCGGCCGCCGGCTCATCATTGCGGGCGGTTGGCGTCCCAGCTTCACGGGCGCGGTGAAGTACGTCGGCGAAGTCGGCGGCACGCGCAAAGCGGTGCTGCTCGCGCGGGCGCGCTGTCTGTGGATGCCGGCGCAGTGGGACGAACCGTTCGGCCTCCCGACGATCGAGGCGTTGTTCTCAGGCACACCCGTGGTCGGCACCAGGCGCGGCGCCCTCCCCGAAATCGTCACACCCGCGGTGGGCGTGTTGCGCGATACGCTCGACGAGCTGATCCTCGCGGGCGACAAAGTCACCACGCTCGACCCCCGGGCCTGCCGCGAACGGGCGGAGCGGCACTTCACGCATCTCGTGATGGCGGAGAACTACGTCCGCATGTACCAACACGTGCTGCAGACGGGCGACCTGCCCGCGAGCGTCAAGTAAACCGGCCGCTGATTCGGCTGCTCCTCTTCGCCGGGCTGCTGCGGTTGCTGGCGGCGGTCTTCAGCGGCGGATTCCTGGCGAGCGACGATCACAACGTCGTCATCGGCGCGGCCGATCGGATCACCAGCGGAGTGGGGCTCGGGGCGACGTTCGAACGCACGGCGCTGTTCCCCGGCGTCATCGCCGCCATCATGACGATGGCGGCGCACATCGGAATCCACGATCCTGGTATCGTGATGCTGCTGGTGCGGCTCTTCCATGCAGCCTACTCACTGCTCGTCGTCTACTTCGTCTATCGCCTCGTCGAACGGTTGCTGGGCTCGGACAGCGCGATGCGCGCCGGCCTGCTCGCCGCCGCGTTCTACGCGATGCCGGTGACCGCCGTGCACCAGCTTGAGGAGTCGGTGTGCCAGGTGCCGCTGCTCGCGGCGTTCTGGTGGTGGCAGCGCACGGAAGACCGCGATCACGCGCCGGCCGTCTGGGGCGCGCTCGCCGGTGCCGCGCTGGGAGCCGCACTCATCCTGCGCCTTCCTTTAATAGGGTTCGCCGGCGCGTTCGCGCTGCTGGTGCTGCTGCGGCGGCGGCCGGTCACGATCGGCGACAAGCTCGCGTTCCTCGGCGGACTCGCACTGGTGCTGGTGCTCCAGGGCTACAGCAATGCGGTGGTCAATCATCAATGGGGCTATTCATTCGCCGAGCGACTCGGGGCGATGCTGCATCCACAGCGCCTCGCGGTCGAGTCGGGCGGATATCCGAGCAACCCGCCGTGGCACTATCTGCTGACGCTGCTCGCCGCGCTGATTCCCCCAGCGTCGATTCTGCTGCTGGCTGCCGCAGTCAAAGGCGGCCGCCTCATTCCGCTGCTCGGCCTCGCGACGCTCGCGTTCCTCGTGAGCCACAGCCTGATCGCCAACAAGCAGGAGCGGTTCCTGCTGCCGATTCTGCCGGTGCTCTTCGTCCTGATCGTCGCGGGGCTGCCGTGGCTCGCCGCGCGCATCGCGCATCCCCCCGTCTACCGCGGCATGTGGTGGTACTTCTGGATCGTGAACACGGCTCTGCTGGTGATCGTGACGTTCAGCTTCTCCAAAAAGGATCGTGTCGCGCCGCTGCTCTACGTGTATCGCCGTCACGACGCGACGGGCGTGCTGGTCGTCCAATACAACCAGACCTTCAGCGTGCCGGAGTACTATCTGGGAAGACCACGTCCAGCGCTGGTCGTGGTCGAACGAGGACAAGACGTGGAGGACTCGACGCGGGGATCACCCATCAACTACGTGATCGTCTATAGCGACACGCCGGAGGCCGATCGCGTGTTTCTCGGAGGAGCGCTGCATCGCCATCTCACATTGCTCACGGTGATCCAGCCGAGTCTCACGGACCGGCTGGCACATGCGATCAATCCGCGTCACAACCGAGCCCATACGGCTCTTGTCTACACGACCTCGTAGTTGCGAAACTCGAACGGCCGCGCGCCCGTCAGCCGCTCGATCCAGTTGGAAAAGTAGTAGCGCAGGTCCGCGATTCTGAACTGCGCGGGCGCGATCCCGATTGGCCCCTCGTGCGCGCCCGCGGCGATCCACGCCTTGGCCACAGCCGGATGGTCGCCGGTGAAGGACCGCAGCAACGGGATCCATTCCAGCGTTCCGCGCCTGAGCTCGCGGTCCAGCTTTTCTGCGGCCACCGGATACATGCGTTTCGTGACTGCGAACTTCTCTCTGATCGCACGGGCGGGCCGAGCCCAGCCGTAGTGAAACATCTGCGCGCCGGTCAGACGTGCCCGAATTCTTCGAGACTCGGGGCCGACGCGGAATCCCTGTGCGTCCTGGAACGGATGGATGCCCTGAGCGAGCCGGACGCACCGTACCTCGCGGCGATACCAGCGGCGGTTGGTCGCCACGCGGTCGAACCCGCCGTAGAAATGCAGATAGTTGACCAGCAATCCTTCCACCCGGGCGTCCTGGTTCCACTCGGCCACCTTCTCCTTCAGGATGCGGGCTCCCTGCTCATGGAGCACTTCGTCGGCCTGGATATAAATCCCCCACGAGCCGCGACACGCCTCCATCGCGCGCTGCGTCTCCAGTGCCAGCATGTCGACCCTGCTCAGGTCCCACTCGCTCTCGATGATGCGAACGCGGGAGTCGCCGATCCCCGCAACCACGTCACGGGTCCCGTCGTCGGATTTCCCGACATTGACGACGACTTCGTCGCAGACCTGCAGCACCGATCGAATCGCGGGGACGATCGGGAAGTCGAGCTTGACCGCGTTGCGGACGATGGTGAAACCGGAGAGGATATCAGCTCCGGAACTGGAGGTTGTAGAGCCGGCGGTACAAGCCGTCGGCGGACAGCAACTCCCCGTGCGTGCCCCGCTCCACGATCCGTCCTTCCGCCAGCACGACGATGAAATCGGCATGCTGCACGGTGGCGAGCCGATGGGCGATGACGAAGACGGTGCGATGGGCCATCAGCCGCTCGATCGCTTCCTGTACGAGGCGCTCGGACTCGGTGTCGAGCGCGCTGGTCGCTTCGTCGAGAATCAGGATCGGCGGATCGCGCAGCAACGCCCGGGCAATCGCGATCCGCTGCCGCTGCCCGCCGCTGAGCCTGGTGCCGCGCTCGCCGAGCAGCGTGTCGTAGCCTTCGGGCAGCCGCATGATGAACTCGTCGGCGTTCGCGGCGCGTGCGGCGGCCCGCACCTGCTCGAGGGGCACGTCCTTCAGGCCGTAGGCGATGTTCGCAAGCACCGTGTCGTTCAGTAGTACGGTCTCCTGCGACACGATTCCCATCAGCCTGCGGAGTGACGTGCGCGTGTAGTTGGTCAGCGGCACGCCGTCCATCAGGATCTCGCCGCGCGTCGGCTCGTAGAACCGCGGCAGCAGGTCGACCAGCGTGGTCTTCCCGGCACCTGAGGGGCCCACGATCGCGACGACCTCGCCGCGCTTCACCTCCAGGTCCACGTCGCGCAACACCGACTCGGAAGGCTCGTACTCGAACGAGACGCCGCGGAACTCGATGCGCTCGCTGAACTCGGCCGTCGTCTCGCCGGGGCGGTCGCCTTCGGTGGCCGGTAAGTCGAGGATCTCGAACACCCGCTCCGCGGATGCGACGGCCGTCGCCATGATCGCCGGATAATTCGAGACCGACTTGATGGGTGACATCAACCGCAGGCTGACGGCGAGGAACGTGATCAGCACCGCGGGGTCCAGCGTCGCGCCCGTGCCCAGTGCCAGCCGCGTGCCGACGACGAGAATCAAAACGATCATGACGCCGCCGAACACCTCGCTCACCGGACTCGTCAGGCTGGAGTAGCGCTGTGCCCGCAGCACGCGCTTGCGATACCGCTCGGCGAGCACCTGGAAGCGGCCCAGCTCGAACGCCTCGGCCACGTACGCGCGCACCAGTTTCGCCGAGGCGATCATCTCGCCCACGTGACTCGTCACCTCGCCCCGCTCGGCGGCCAGCTCACGCGAGCGGCCCCGCAGGCGATTGATCATCGGGCGGATGATGAGCAACAGCACCGGCGCCAGCAGCAGCGACAGCAACGTGAGCTTGACCGAGAGGCCGAACAGAATGACGACGTAGACGATGATGACGACGACGTTCTGCAGCAGCGACGCCAGCGCCGCGCTCACCGCCGTCTTGACCTGATCGGTGTCGCTGATGACGCGCGCAATCGTCTGGCCGGCGCGGGTGCGCTGGAAGTAGCCGAGTGGCAGGGTCTGGAGATGGCGAAACAGGCGAATTCGCAGGTCGCGGACGACGCCTTCCTGAATCGCGACGCTGCCGAGGGACGCGAGATAGGAGGTCAGGTTCTTGAGCGCCAGCGCGACCAGCAGCACGATGACGACGTTGCGGAGCGCGAGCGCCGGCGTGCCGGCCTGAAGGAAAGGGCCCGCGATCTTGTTGAGCACCGTCTCGACGTGCGATCCGCCCTCCGCCGGCAGGGCCGCATTGCCGAACAGCGTGCGCAGGAACGGAATCAGCAGGACGAAGGTGAAGCCGTCGAGCACCGACGAGATGACCGTCGCCGTGATCGTGGCGGCGAACAACATCGAGTACGGTCGCAGCAGCGACAGCAGCCGCGCCCCCCCCCCGCCCCCGCTCATTAGCGCGAGCGGCGCGGCGTCAGCAGCGCGACGGGCAGGATCATCTCCTCGGGAGTGGCGCCGCCGTGCAGGAATGCGCCGCGATAGCGTGCCTGGTACTCACGCAGCTTCGTCGGATACACGAAGAAGCGGTCGCCCGTCGCCAGCAGCAACCGCACGCCGAGGCCCTTCGCGGGAAGACCGTATGACTTCAGGTCTTCGACCATGATGGCGGCCTCGGGATCTTCGGCGCGCAGGTCTTCGCCGAACTTGTATCGCAGGTTGGCGGTCGCGTCGCGCTTGGCGAACACGGTCGCCGGCGTGCTGCAGTGAATCGAGCCGTGATCGGTGGTGAGCAGGACCGGCACGTTGCGACGCTCCGCCTCCTGCAGCGCCGCGAGTACGGGCGAACGCTCGAACCACGTCCGCGTCAGACCCCGTAATGCATCGGCGTCGCGCGCGACCTCATAGAGGATCGCGTTCTCCGAGCGGCCGTGTGTGAGCTGATCGATGAAGTTGAAGACCAGCGCCGTCACGCCGGGCTGGGCCAGATGCGCGGGCAGACGGCGCAGCAGGTCCGTGCCGTCGGCGGCGGTGAACAGCTTCTCGTAGCGCACCGGCACCTCTTCGCCCACCAGCTCGCGCAGCTGTTCGGCCAGCAGCTCTGACTCGTGAGCGTTGAGGCTCTCTTCGTCGGTCGGCGCGCCCCACCATTCCGGATGGCGCGCCGCGATTTCCATGGGAAACAAGCCGCTGAAGATCGCATTACGCGAGAACGGCGTCGCCGTCGGCAGGATGCTGTAGTAGTGAGACTCTTCGACGTCGAACAGCGGCGTGATGAGATCGCGCAATACTTCCCACTGATCGAGCCGCAGGCAGTCGATCAGGATGAAGACGACGCGCCCTGTGCGTTTCAGCGCCGGCACCAGGAACTCGGCGCCGACGTCCACGGAGAGCGGCGGGCGGTCGCGCTCCGGATCGGCAAGCCAGCGCGGGTAGTGTTTGGTGATGAATCCCTGAAAGTCCTTGCGCAGGCTTTCCTGCAGCGCGCGCAGGGCTTCGGAGAGTCCCGGCTCGTCGGCCGCGGCGAGCCGCACCTCCCAGCGCGCCAGCTCGGCCACCAGCTCGCTCCACTCGCGCCAGGCGAGCGCCCCGCCGCGGCGGCCTTCCAGCTCGCGGAAGCGCGTGACGAAGTCGCGCGCCAACCGCTGCTGGCGGATGCGGTCCCCTTCGAGCAGTCGCGTGACGACGGAGAGCACCTGGCGCGGATGGACCGGCTTCACGAGGTAGTCGTCGATCTCGATGCCGATCGCGTCGCGCAGCAGGGCGTCGTCTTCACTCTGCGTCACCATCACCACGGCCATGGCGGGATCGATGGCGCGGATTTCGGGCAACAGGTCGAGGCCGCGGCGGCCGGGCATCTGCTCGTCGAGCAGCACGACGCTGTAGGGTTGGCGCCGCAGCATCGCGAGGGCGTCGTCGCCGTGCGCCGCCTGCGCCACCGCGAATCCCTGCTGCTCCAGAAAACGGCGGTGCGCGGCGAGGCCATCGACTTCGTCGTCAATCCAGAGAATGCTCTTCGGACGCGGCATCGTTCGTGACAAGCTAGTCCCGCTGGCGAAGCCGGGCAACGCGCGACTACATTGGCCGCGTGTTGCGCGTCCTGTGCGTCCGGTTCAGCTCCATCGGCGACGTCCTCCTCACCACTCCCCTCGTGCGCGCGTTGCACCGGCGCCATCCCGGCGCCGAGCTCTATTTCGTCACCAAGCGCGCGATGGCACCGCTCGTCGTCGAGAACCCGCACCTGACCGAGGTGATCGAGCTCGCGCCAAACGAGCGGATCATCGATCTCGCGCGCCGGCTGCGGGCGCTCCGGCCGACGCACGGGCTCGATCTGCACGGCAGCCTGCGTAGTGCGGCGCTGCGGCTGCTCGTTCCCTGCCAATGGTCCGGGTACTCAAAACGCAAGTTCGCCCGGACCCTCTTGATCTCGGCGAAGATCAACATCTACGGAAAACACGTGCCCGTTCCGGAGCGCTACTTCGAGGCGGCGCGCGCCCTCGACGTGCATCCCGACAGCGGTCCGCCGGAGTTCTTTCTGGCGCCCGCGGCACGGGAGCGGATCGCTCGCTGGCTCGCCGAGCGCGCGCTGGACCGGCAGCCCTTCGCGGCGCTCGCGCCTGGCGCCGCGCACGCGACCAAGCGCTGGCCCATCCGCCATTGGCGCGCGCTGGCGGAGCAGCTGAAGACGATGGGCTACGGCCTTGTCGCACTGGGTGGCGCAGCGGACCGCGAGCTGGCCAACGAGTTGGGTGCCGGCGTTCACAATGCGGCCGGAGAGTTCACACTGCAGGAAACGGGCGCTTGTCTCGCCCGCGCCGCCGTGCTCGTCTCGGGCGACACCGGCGTGATGCATATGGCGACAGGCGTCGGCACCCGCGTGGTTGCGCTGTTTGGGCCAACGGTCGAGCTGTTCGGCTTCTTTCCGTACACCAGCCGCGCGGTGGTACTCGAGCGCGATCTGGGCTGTCGTCCCTGCTCCGCCATGGGGACGGAACGTTGTCCGCTCGGTCACCATCGCTGTCTCGAGGACATCTTCCCCGATCAGGTGGCTGCCGCCGTGCAGCGACTCGTCGCGTGAGTACGGCCGAAGATCGGCTCGTCACGCTGATCGCGGAATCGGTGCGCGGCCCCCAGCGCGAAGGTTTGTTCGCGCTGTGGCTCGTCGTCCGGGCAGCGGAGGCGCTGCTGCCGCCGGCGCCGGTCAGCGCGAAGAATCACCGCCGCCGTCTGCAGGCGCTCGAAACCCGGATCGGCAGCCTGGCGCTGCCTGCACCGCTGAAGCGGGCGCTCGCCGCGGCACGGCAACATCTCGAAACCGCGACCCCCAACGCCGCCGCCCTCGTGCTCAGCCAACTCACCGCACCGGCGCGGGACGTGCTGGGGGTTGAGGCCGCCGACGCCGTTACCGTTGCAGCGCGTGGCGCCAGATTGCATCTATAGATCATGCCCCCTCCCTCTCCTGCGCGCCGCTTCGAAAAACACCCGTCCCTCGACAACCTCGTCGAGCGCGTGGATGCGCAACGCCCCGGCGAGATCACGGGCGACACGATTCCCACCGGCTTTGGCTCGCTCGACAAGCTGCTCGGCGGCGGCCTGCGGCGGCGCGATCTCATTCTCCTGGGCGGCGACATCGGCAGCGGCAAGTCGGCGCTCGCGCTCGGCATCGCGCTGCGCGTGGCGCAGCAGTCGGTGGGCGTGGCGTACCTCTCCGGCGAAATGAATGAAGAGCGGCTGATGGAACGTGCGCTGGCGATCGAAGGCAAGGTCGCCATCGACGAGCTGCGCGCCGCGAAGCTGAGCGACCAGACGCGCGCCGGTGTCGGCGCCGCCGCGGTGCGGCTGCGCGGCCTACCCCTTTCCCTATTACCACTGGCCGGCGAAGACTTCGAGACGGTGTTCGAGCGGCTCGATCCGCTGCGCCAGATCGGGCTGGTCGTCGTGGACTACTTGCAGCTCGTGCCGCCGCCGAAGGCGCGCACGACGCAGGACGAGGACACGGCGCTGGTGCTCCGCCATCTCAAGGCCCTCGCGCTGGCGCGTCAGGTGGCGCTGTTCGTCGTCGCGCAGCTCCCCGGCTTTCAGACGGGGCGAGACGCCAAGCGACCCACGCTCGACGACTACGGCGTCATGGGAGCACCGAAGCAGCATGCCGACGTCATCCTCTCGGTTTTCCGCGAGGAGATGTACAACCCGGGCGGCGGTGTGGATGGCGCGACCGAGTTGATCGTCGCCAAGAACCGCAACGGGCCCACAGGATTCGCGGATCTCTACTTCTATCGTCGCTGGATGCGCTTCGAGGATATGCTCGATCCCGACAGATGATATAAGTTGCACCATGGGAAGGGTGTGGAATTCAGAACAGAAGCTTTCACACCCAAAGGGTGCGCTCGGCAGACATTGTCCTTAAGGACAGCGCTGGCCGAGCCCAGGCTTTAGCCTGGGAATTGGAGCGCTATGGCTGGTCACAGCAAGTGGAAACAAATCAAGCGGAAGAAGGCGGTCACCGATCAGAAGCGCGGTGCCGTGTTCACGCGTCTGATTCGTGAAATCACGATCGCCGCGAAGCAGGGCGGCGGCGACCCCGGCCACAATGCGCGCCTGCGGACGGCCATCGACGCCGCCAAGGCCGAGAATATGCCGGCCGACAACATCGACCGCGCGATCAAGAAGGGGACCGGCGAGCTGGAGGGCGTGACCTACGAAGAGGTCACCTACGAAGGATATGGTCCGGGAGGTGCGGCGCTGCTGATTCAAGCGACGACCGACAACCCCAACCGCACCGTCGCCGAGATCCGCAACGTCTTCACGCGCCATGGCGCGAACCTGGCCGCGACCAATGCCGTCGCCTGGATGTTCGACCGCAAGGGTCAGATTGTGATTGACGCAAAGGCGAACGAGGATGCCACGATGGAAGCGGCGCTCGACGCCGGCGCGGAAGACATGGAGAAAGAGGGCGACATCTATCTGATCACGACGCCGCCCGCGCAGCTCCACGCGATCGACCAGGCCCTGCGGAGTAAGAAGCTGCCGGTGCAGAGCGCCGAGATCGCGATGGTTCCCAAGAACACCGTGAAGGTCGAGGGCAGCGATGCCAAGCGGCTGCTGCAGCTCGTCGAGGGCCTCGAGGAGATGGACGACGTCGCGAAGGTGTTTTCCAACTTCGACATCGACGCCGAGGCGATGGCGGCGGTGACGGGATGACGTGAGGGTCCTGGGCGTCGACCCCGGCACTCGGGTCACCGGCTACGGCGTGATCGAAACGGGGAACGGAACTCCCGGGATGGGGCGACTCATCGAATGCGGCACCATTCGCTTCGCGCGCAAGACCTCGCTCGCACAGCGTCTCGCCGAGCTGCACCAGGGCATTGAGGAGCTGATCGCGCGCCACCAGCCAACCGCCCTGGCTCTCGAGAATGCCTTCTATCATAAGAACGTGCGCACCACGCTGGTCCTTGGGCATGCCAGGGGCGTCGTGCTCCTCGCGGCTCAGCAACAGGGCCTCCATATCGCCGAGTACCCGCCGGCGACTGTAAAGAAGACCGTGGTCGGAGCCGGTGGCGCCCAAAAGTCGCAGGTCGCGGCAATGGTTGCTCGTTTGCTCAGCCTCAAGCACGCGCCGAAGCCCGCCGATGCCGCCGACGGCGTCGCTGTCGCGCTGACGTTCATCCTACGCTCTCCCCGCGTTCCCCCTCTCCGGAACGGAGAGGGGGCCAGGGGGTGAGGACGGGGACATGATTGCGCACGTTCGTGGCCGCTTAGCCTCCAAATCCGCCGACCGCGTCGTCGTCGAGACGCCGGGCGGTGTCGGCTATGAAGTCGTCGTGCCGCTGGGCGTGATGGAGCGTTTGCCATCCGCCGGTGCGGAAATCACGCTGGCGACCGAGCTCGTCGTGCGCGAGGACGGCTGGGCGCTGTACGGCTTCCTCGACGAGGTGGAGCGGCGTTTTTTCCAGCGCCTCACGAGCATCAGCGGCGTCGGACCGAAAATCGGGATTGCGTTGCTGTCGGCACTCGGCGTGGAGCGTGGAGCGCGGGCGCTGCGGGAGAAGAACATCGGGTTGCTGTCCTCCGTAAGCGGGATCGGCCGCAAGACCGCCGAGCGCCTCGCGCTCGAGCTCGGCGAAAAAGTCGAAGAGTTCACGGAAGCGCCCGCCATCGACGTGCCCCCCCCCGCTGGCGCGGAGGCCGCGCTCAAGGCGCTGGAACGACTCGGGTACGCAACGGCCGAAGCGGACCGCGCGGTCCGCCAGGCGCTTTCAGGAAACGGCAGCGAGGCAAGTGGTGAGACCGAGGCCCTGGTGCGGCGCGCGCTGCAGATTCTCACGACCCGATGACCGCCCTCCCCGCCGAGGTCACCGCGGAATGGATCTGCACGCGCTGCGGGTCGACCAACCGGCGACTCGTGCCGGCGGGCGTCACCCGCGCGGAGGACGTGTGCCTGCAATGCCACACGCGCCACGAGATCGTGGCTGATTCCCGTCCCGTTCGCTGGTTGGCGCAGGCCAAGAGCAAGTAATGGCGCGCTCCGAAATCACGACGCCTGAAGCGCTCGACAGCGAGCGGCTCACCGATGCCGCGCTGCGCCCGTCGCGGCTCGACGAATTCGTCGGGCAGGCGAAGGTCAAAGAGTCACTCCAGATCGCCATCGATGCGGCGAAGCAGCGCAAGGAGCCGCTCGATCACGCCCTCTTCTTCGGACCGCCCGGGCTCGGCAAAACGACGCTGGCGCTGCTCATGGCGAAGGAGCTGGGCGTGGACATCCGGACGACCTCCGGGCCCGTGCTCGAGCGTCCCGGGGACCTCGTCGGCATGCTCACGTCCCTCAAGGCGGGCGACATCCTCTTTATCGATGAAGTGCATCGCCTGCGGCCCGCGCTCGAGGAGTTCCTCTATCCGGCGATGGAGGAGTTCCGGGTGGACGTGCGCATCGCGGACGGCCCGCACGCCCAGACCATTCCGATGCAGCTCGAGCGCTTCACCCTGATCGGCGCCACGACGCGGTTTGGCCTGCTGACTCCGCCGCTGCGCGCGCGCTTCGGACTGGTCGAGCGACTGCATTACTATCCACCCGACGATCTCGTCCAGATCATCACCCGCTCGGCCGGCATTCTGGGCGTCGCCGCGGACACCGCCGGTGTCGTGGAGATCGCGCGCCGCAGTCGCGGTACCCCGCGCGTCGCCAACCGCCTCCTGAAGCGAGTGCGTGACTACGCCCAAGTCCGCGCCGGCGGCAAGATCACCGCGGCCGTCGCGGTCGAGGCGCTCAAGCGGCTCGACGTCGATGAGTTCGGCCTCGACGACATGGATGCACGCATCCTCAAGGCCATCATCGAAATGTTCGAGGGCGGCCCCGTCGGTGTGCAGACCGTCGCCGCGGCGGTCGGCGAGGATCCAGGGACGCTCGAGGAGGTGTACGAGCCGTTTCTGATGCAGCAAGGCTTTCTCGCTCGAACCCCGCGCGGGCGAGTGGCGACGCCCGCCGCATATCGGCATTTCGGGTTCGTTCCTCCCAAATCGACGGAGCAAGCAGGTATCTTCGACGGCTAGTGCACCGTCTCTCAGACTTCGACTACACCCTCCCTCCGGAGCAAATCGCGCAGCATCCGCTCCCCGACCGATCGGCGAGCCGTTTGCTCGTGCTCGATCGAGCGACGGGCGAGACTCGGCACCTTCATTTTCGCGACCTGCCCCAGCTGATCCCCCCCGGCGATGTGCTTGTCATCAACACATCGCGTGTGATTCCCGCTCGGCTGCACGGAAAACGAGACGGCGGGCAGCCCGCTGAGCTGCTGCTGGTCCGTGAGCTCCCGGACAGCACGTGGCTCGGGCTGGGGCATCCGGGCGGGAAGCTCAAGCCGGGCCGGCGCGTCACATTTGGCGACGACAGCGCCGTCGAGATTCTGGAAATCCTGGGTGGCGGGCTGCGGCGCGTGCGGTTTGTCGGCTCGCTCGACGCGCGCGCGACAGTCGCGAAATACGGTGAGGTGCCGCTGCCGCCCTACATTACGCGCGCGCCCACCAAGGCGGATCAGGAACGATATCAGACCGTCTACGCAACCCACGACGGCAGCGTCGCCGCGCCGACGGCGGGCCTGCATTTCACAACCGATCTGCTCGCCCGCATTCACGAGCAACGCACGTTCGTCACGGCGATCGACCTGCACGTAGGTCCGGGCACGTTCAAGCCGGTCGAGACCGACAATCTCGACGAGCATACGATGCACCCGGAGGTGTACGAGATTTCCGCTGGCGCTGCGAGTGGGATCAACCACAACCGCGGCAGAGTATGGGCCGTAGGGACGACGGTTACGCGAGCGCTCGAGTCCGCGGTTGACGCGCACGGCCACGTGCGCGCCGGCACAGGCGAAACGAGCCTCTTCATTCGCCCGCCCTACGATTTCACGATTGTGAACCGCTTGATCACGAACTTCCATCTGCCGCGATCGACGCTGCTGATGCTTGTCTGCGCGTTTGGGGGATACGAGCGGGTGATGGAGGCGTATCGAGAAGCGGTGCAGAAAGGATATCGGTTCTATAGTTATGGCGATGCGATGCTCATTGTCTGAAGTCGAAATGCGAAATCGACCCGACCGGGCCATTTCGCATTTCCCGTTTCGCATTTCGCATTGACCGTGTTCGATTTCTGGATTGACGGCCAATCCGGCGCGGCGCGCTCGGGCTCGCTGACCTTGCCCCACGGCACCGTCGAGACGCCGGTCTTCATGCCCGTTGGCACGCAGGCGACCGTGCGCACGCTCTCTCCCGCCGACCTCAAAGCCGTCGGCGCGCAGATCGTGCTCGCCAATACCTACCACCTGCACGTCCGTCCGGGCGAAGACGTCATCGCGCAGCTCGGCGGTCTCCACAAGTTCATGGCGTGGGAGCGACCGCTGCTCACCGATTCGGGCGGCTTTCAGGTGTTCTCCCTGGAAGGCTTCCGCAAAGTCGATGATGACGGCGTGGAATTCCAGAGCCACGTTGACGGCAGGCGTCGCACGCTGACCCCGGAACGCGCCATTGAGATTCAATGGACACTGGGCTCCGACATCGCGATGGCATTTGATCATGTCATTCCCGGAGGCGCCGATGAGGCAACCGCTCGGGACGCCTTGGAGAGGACGCTGCGGTGGCTCGAGCGATGCAAACGACGGCACGATGAACTGGCAGGCCGTCAGACCGTCCGACCGTCCGACCGTCAGACCCTGTGGCCGATTCTCCAAGGCGGCACGTTGCCCGCACTTCGTGCGGAGTCTTTGGATCGCGTAATGGAATTCGGCCCGTGGTCGGGGATCGCGATTGGCGGTCTCTCGGTGGGCGAACCCAAGGACAAGATGTACCAGACCA
>Ga0209056_10002434_pt1 | contig 20052 bp, 19 predicted proteins | sample GraSoiAngelo_114_FD_185876 | JGI IMG/M metagenome (GOLD analysis project Ga0209056, IMG submission 185876) | Grasslands soil microbial communities from the Angelo Coastal Reserve, California, USA - 14_0903_13_40cm (SPAdes) (version 2) | ecosystem: Environmental > Terrestrial > Soil > Grasslands...
TGCACGAACACCTGCGCCCGCATGCGGTAGTGACCAAGCCCGCACAGCTGGGAGCAGCCGAGCTCGTACGTCCCGGGAACGGTCGCTTGGAACCAGGCCTTGATGTCCATGCCCGGAACCACGTCCTGTCTCACGCGGAACTGCGGCACGTAAAACGAATGGATCACGTCTTCGGACGAGAGCTGCACCACGACCGGCCGGCCCACTGGCAGGTGGAGCTGGTTGCGCACCGTGAAGTCGTCCCCGGTGCCGAGCTTGCCGTCAGCTCCGGGATAGGTGACCTGCCACTCGAACTGCTTGGCGTGGATCCCGACCGGGTAGGCGTTGGGCGGAATGCTGTTGCGCCCCTTGATCTGGACCCAGTAATGGTTGCTGATGAGACCGAGCGCAACCATGGTGACCGCGGGGATCGTGGTCCAGATTATTTCCGCGCGCGTGTTCCCGTGCGTGTAAAACGCCTTGCGACCCGGGCGCTGCCGGTATTGGACGGCGAACCAGATCAACCCGACCTCGACCAGCACGAACGCGATGCCGGTGATGATCAAGATCGCCAGGAACAGGCCGTCAATCGGTCCGGTGAATGTCGAAGCCTTGAGCGGCAGCCACCAACGCATGGGCTCTCCTCGGTTAGTTCACTTGCCCGCGAAGCTGAAGTCGGCCGTCTTGGTTTCGCTGCCCGCCACCGTCACGGTCGCGGTCTGCGTGCCGTACTTCTCGTGCCACGCCTCGATCGTGTACGTCCCGGGCGGCAGGCCCTTGAGCGTGAAGCTCCCGTCCGCGCCGCTCACCCCGAAGAACGGATGCGGCAGCACGCCCAGCCACGCGTGCATCCAGCCGTGCACGTTGCACTCGAGCGGCACCATCACTTCCGACGCCGTGAACGTGCGCTCCGACACCATATTCGTCGGCTGGCTGATGTTGAAGGGTCGGTTCTTCACGCCCTTCGCCTTGATGTTGTGCAGGATGCCATCGGAGTTCTTGATGGCGAGCTTCTGACCCACCAGAATGCCGAACACGTGCGGATGGTAGCGGCAGCCGTCCTGATCGAGAGTCACCGGCCCCGTGGGCGCCGGCGCCGTGTAACTCGCCGGGAGACCGGACTTCACGTACACGAACACATTGGCGAGGGTGCCGTTCGGGTTCACCACCACGATCTCCTCCGTGGGCACGCCCTGGTACTTCGCCTTGCACTTGGGCTCCTCGGTCATGTCGATCTTCGGCATGGCGGGCTTGGTGCCGGTGAACTTCACCTTCCCGCTGATGGTCCCGCCGCCTTGCGCGGGTGGGGGGGGCTGGCGCGTCCACGCCGCGAGGGCCAGCGCCAGCACCGCGCCCGTCGCTGCCACAGCTCCAAGCTTCCGCATCCTGCCTCCTCGATGAGAGTCCTGCACGCTATACCCCCGAACGCGCCGCGCCGCGCCGCTGGGCCCGCCGTACGACCACGAGCCCGAGCCCGAGCGTCACGAGCATTGCCACCACCGGAGAAATGAACACGCCCGGCGGCGTGGCCCGGTCGAGCGCCAGGAAGTACCAGGTGCTCACCGCCATGCGCGAGCCGTGTTCCCCGCTGGAGCCGTCCCAGGCGAAGAAGGCCATCGGAATCGCCCGGCCAGCCTCAAGCTGAACTTCGTTGGCGGTATCGGGCGTCGCAAGGGCGCGAGTGAGCACCAGGCGCCACTCGCCGTGCTCGTAGATCGCCTCTCCGGCCGGCGCGCCCGCAAGGGTGTCGAAGCGCTCGATGCCGCGGGCCAGGCCGGCGAGGGCCCGGCGCGGCCGGCTCATCCAGCGCCATTGATACACGGGGTCGGTGGCGGCCCCCATCAGGAAGTAGGGCCGTTCCATTTCCCCCGACCCCCCCGGCAGGCGGCGGGGAAACTGTATCGCCAGCTCGTCGGGCCAGGGCTCCGCCTTGAGGGGCGGCGCGGAGTCGTCGCCGGCGACGGTCTCGAGGATGCGCTGCTCGAACTTGAGCCACGCCGTATCGGGGCTCTCGGTGCGGTCGTCCCAGCTCACCCGCAGCGCGAGCGTCTTGCCGTCGTGCACGGCTTGCACCCACACGCCCGACACCGCCGGCGCGAACCAGCGTGACTGGTGGATGACCTGGCCCACGAGCGGGAACCAATAGCGGGTGACGCGCGCCCACGCCGAATCGTCCGGCGAGACCGGCACCGTGCCGGGGATCTGCGGGGCATGGACCACATCGCGCACCTCGGGCGGGGCCGGCGGCGAGAGCGAGCGCACGTACTGCGCCAGGCGCCACAGCTCTTCGTCGGTCAGGAACTTCTGATCGATCAGGTCGGCGAACGACGGCATCGGCGTGCCGTCCAGCCCCGTGCGCAGCCGCCGGTAGATGTCTTCCACCGAGCCGCCACCACGGAACCGCCAATTCTGGTGCAGATCGGCGGCGAAGATCGGGAAGTCTGCGTCGTCCTTGAGGGTCGGCGCCGAGGCGCCGTCGCCCCTCCCCTGATCGCCGTGGCACTTGCGGCAACCGATCGAGTCGTAGAACTCCCGCCCCACCTTGACGGCGTTGGCGCTCGTCCCCCCGCTCGGCGCGCTCGAGAATTTCAGCGGCACCACGTGCTGGCTCGTGTCCGCGAAGAACGACGAGAAGGTCTTGATGTACGCCATCACATTGCGCCGCTCCGCGTTCGAGAGCCGCCCCCGCCACCCCGGCATCGCGCTCCCGGGGAGCCCGTCGTCGATCGCCCGCGCGAGATCCGCGTCGGTCGGAAGCTGGCCGCTCGCCGTCGTGCGGATCTTGTAGAGCCCGCCGGTGAAGTTGCGGGGGCGCGGGAGCATGTACGCCGCCGCCGGGCCGTCGCCGGCACCGCCATCGCCGTGGCAACCGGCGCACCACTTCACGTAGACGGCTTTGCCTTTCGTGGTGTCCTGCGCCGGGAAAGGGGAATGGGGAGAGGGGAAAGGTGCGGCTCGCAGCGCGAGCAAGAGAAGGCCGCTAATCATCACCTTTCCCCTTTCCCGTTTCCCCTTTCCCGGCTTCGGTCTCCCACGTTCTCGGCTTCCAGCCCGTCTGCTCGTACAGGAACAGGATCACCGACCAGATCTCCCGCTCCGTTAAAAAGTCCTCCCACACCGGCATCGCCGAGTTCCAGGGCGTGCCCTCGCGCGGCAGCCCGGGCCCGCCCTTCGCCACGCGCCAGAACACGAAGCTCTCGGTGAGCTGCGCGATCGTGCCGTTGTCCTGGAAGTTCGCGGGGAGCGGGTTGAAGCCGGGCCCGAAGTGTCCCTGGCCGTCGAGGTGGTCGCCGTGGCACGGAAGACAGTTCTGGTAATAGACGCGTTTCCCCTCCGCGAGGTAGGAGGAGAGCGAGTCGGGGTGCTGCCGCAGCGGGTTCTCCAATCCCGTCAGCGCAATCGTCTTGCCCCGGAACGTGATCTCGGCGGGCGGCGCGGGATGGATCGACCGCAGGTTCGGCGGCGCCGCCACGGTCGTCTTGACCTGGCCGTAGGCGGCGAGTCCCACCAGCGCGGTCAACCCCGCGAGCGCGGCGGCGCGCACCGCCTTGAGCCGCGGCTCGATCAGGACGGCCTGGATCGGTTCCTTGAAGCGACGCCAGCGCTCTTCGTTGTCGCTCACGTAAATGAGCACGCCGACGAGCACCGTGACCATGTATTGCAGCACGACGCTCTTCGGGACGATGGCGCTGCCGGGAAGGATCGGCACCACCCAGACGACCACGATGTAGGCGATGAGGACGATCCCCACCGCCTGCCAGAACGGGTGCTCGGCGTACCGCCGGATGGCCGGGGGGAGGCGGGGGCTCATTTGTGCGCCGCCAGATACTGCGCCAGCGCTTCGAGCTGCGCGGCGTTCATCATGGTGCCGAAGCTCTTGGGCATGATCCCCGCGAGCTTTTCGTAGCCCTTCGTGACCGACGACGCCGGGTCGAGGATCTTCTTCCGGATCGACTCCGCGTCGCGCCGCGAGCCGACGTGCGTGAGATCGGGCGCGATCACCTGGCCCTGCCCCTCGAGCTTGTGACAGGCGAGGCACCCGGCGGCCTGGATGATCACCTTGGGATCGGTGCTGCCCCCAGCGAAAGCGGTACCCCCACCCCCCCCACCGCCAGGGGAGGTTGTGGAGGTTGGGGAGGATGCGGGAATGTCCGACGCGCTTACGTCCACGGCGCCGCCCTGCGATTCGAGGAACGCGATCACGGACCAGACCTGCGCGGGCGACAGCTGCTTCGTCATCACCGGCATGATCGGCTGGTAGCCGGATACGACGAACGCCGTCGGATTGTCGAGCGACTCGTACAGGTACTGCTTGCAGGTCTTGCCGGGCTCCCGCTTGCCGCAGCGGGCCCCGATCGGCCCCTGGCCCTTCTCGTCGGTGAGGAGGTTCGGCGCACGCTCGCCGAGCCCGTGGCAGGTGGTGCAGCCGCCGATGCCGGTGTAGACCTTCTGCCCCGCGGCGACGAGCTGCTCCGGCGTGACGTTGGCGCCGAGGGTGAGCGCCTGCGGCACCTCGGACTGGACCTGCGGGATCTTGTTGGCGATGAGGGTATAGAGCGCCAGCGTCCCGAGGACGATCCCGACGATCTTGGCGTTAGTGGCCCACATGCCGGGCCCCCTGCTCCCCTTCACCCGCGACGAAGGTGGACTTCTCGGCGAGCCCGCCGAGCCAGAACACGAACGCCACGAGTGAGAGGAAGATCAGCACGCACAGGCTGATCATCTTCGAGGCGTAGCCGAGCGCGGGGGTGGCGGCGTACTTGCTCGTGTCCTGCATGACCTGCCACACGTGCCAGTACTGCCGGATCCCGGAGCGCGCGAACCCCATCAGGCCCATCAGCCAAGTGAACGTGACGGCCAGGATGAACAGCGCGTACTGGGACCGCGGTGGCATTTTGCCCCACCGGATCGCCCCCAGCGATTGGGCGCCGCGCGTCATGAGGATGTCGATCAGGGTGACAAAGACGATGCACGAGAGCACCGCCAGGACCTGATAGACGCTGAACCCGATTCGCACGATCGCTTCGACGAAATAGCCGCGGATGCCGTAGAACAGGACGACCCCCGCCGCCACCGCGAACATCGCCCCCTGGATGATGGTCCCCGTGCGCGCCCACGGCACCACCGGGCGCGTGTTGGCCCGGCGGTAGAGGAGGAACGACAGAAACGTGGTGAGGATCATCAGGTTCACCGCGGTATTCTTGGCGCTCATCACGCCGAGGGCGCCCAAGAAGGGGTGGTGCGACCCGCCCATCGCGGCCAGCTCCTTCGAGTCCGCGATCATGGTGTGGGGCGTGCCCCACACGATGGCGCCGAGCACCAGCACGATCAGCAGGTACTTGGTGTAGGGCCGGAACCGCTCGGCGCCGGGAATGCGGCCCATGCCGATCCACAGATAGTAGTTCCCCGTCAGGAACAGCACGGCGATGAGGAACGCCTGGATCACCCACAGCCAGCTCATGAAGCCGCCCATCATGGTGATCCCCATCGACTGGTCGTACTGATAGATCTCGCGCCCCAGCCAGTAGCCGGCGAACGGCAGCACGATGAGCGCCGACATCGCAATGAAGTTCCCGACGTAGCCCATCCAGTCGTAGTGGGCCCGCTCCTCGTCGGTGCGCGCCGCGAGAAAGCGATAGCTCGCGTACGCTCCCACGATCGCGCCGCCGAACACGACGTTCGCGATCACGCGGTGGACGTTGATCGGCATCCAGGTCGCATTGGCGATCGCGTGCCACAGCTTGATGGTGGTCGGGTCGGTGGTGGGCGTGATGTCCCGTGGCGGCGACATCATGTACGTGAGCCACGCATTCGCGATGAACATCACGATCGTGCCCCAGACGTTGAGCAAAATCCCGAGCGTCCAGTGGCCGAGCTTCGCCCGACCCTTCTTCCAGCGGTCCCAGCCGTAGTAATAGAGGTACAGCGTGAAGGACTCGATGAAGAACAAGGCCGCGTACAGCCACATCGACGGCGCGAAGATCGTGGTGAGGTAGGCCCAGAAGCGGGGATACAAGGTCGAGAGGCCGAACACCAGCATCGCGCCCCAGATCGCCGTCGCGCTGTATGCCACGAGCAGGAGCCGCGTGAACTCCTTGCTCAGCCGGTCGTAGCGCTCGTCGCCGCCGAAGATCCCGATCGCCTCCGTGACGACGGCGAACATCGGCACGCCCAGCACGAACGCCGCGAACATCAGGTGCACCTCGGCCGTGATCCACACGAACGCCCGCGCGCCGATCACGGGGAACTCGCCGTAGGCGTGAGTCGAGTCGGCCGCGGCTTGCAGCAGCAGCAGGGCGCTGTCGGTCATCAACTGTCGGCCACGAAGAACGGTCGCTTCTTCGAAAAGTCGATCGGCATGGCGCTGCGCACTTCCGCTAGCAGCTCGGGCGTGACTTCCCGCCGTCCCTGGCGGCGGGCCCACGCTTCCACCCGCTGCATCACCACGCCCCGGACGAACGAAGGAATCCGCTCCATGCGCTCGCGCGCCGCATCGGCCCACACGAGCGCCGGCGTGAAGTCGTCGCCGTACGCAATCGCCCGCGCGGGCTCGAGCAGGGCCACGGCGCCCGTCGGCTCGTAAACGCACGACGGATCGGCGGCGAGCACGTCCCCTTCGAGGGCGAAGGCGCGCGCCCGGCAGCCGCCGCACAGGGCGCGGTACTCGCACACGCCGCACTTGCCGCCGAGCGGCCCCTCGCGCAGCCGGCGGAACAGGGGCGCCGACCACCAGATGTCGGCGAAGCTCTGGGCGCGCAGGTCTCCCGCCACCTCGGGCAGGTACGGGCACGGGGTCAGCTTGCCGTCGGGGGTGATGCGGCAGTACTGGGTGCCGCAGGGGCAGCGCGTCTGGTAGTTCAATACGGGGGAACCGAGATCGCGCTGGTGCACGTGCCGCATGAAGTGCGGGGCGCACTTCGCTCGTACCAGCATGCGGCCGCGGTAGGCGCCCTCCCACCGGGCCAAATCGGCGAGCACCGCTTCGTAGTCCGCGGGCGCCAGGTCGGTGAGCGACGCCCCGCGCCCGGTCGAGACGAGGAAGTAGCAATTGAAGGACACCGCGCCCTGCTCAGCCGACCATTCGACCAAGCGCTCGAGCTCGGCGCGGTTCCCCTTGGTGACGGTGGTCTGGACGATGAAATCGAGCCGCGCGGCAGCGAGCCGCGCGAGCGCGGCCTGCACGTCCGCGAGGGCCCCCCGACCGCGTCGGAAGTTGTCGTGGTAGGACGGGCGCAGCGAATCGACGCTCACCGCCAGGCCCTGGACGCCGGCCTGCTTGAGCGCCGCGATCCGCTCGTCGGTGAGGAGCGTCCCGTTCGTCCCCACGACGACGGTGGCCCCGTTGGTCGCGGCGTAGTGGGCGATCTCGGTCAGATCCTGCCGCAACAACGGCTCGCCCCCGGAGAGGATGAGCAGGGGCGCGGGGTTCACGAGGAGCAGCTGATCGACGATCTCGAGACACGCGGCCGTATCAAGCTCCGTGGCGGCGCTCTCGTGCGGACCCGCCGCGATGTAGCAGTGCGCGCACTCGAGGTTGCAGCGCCGGGTCAGATTCCACGCGACCACGTGAGGGACGTAATCCACGTCAGTCCCCGGCTTGCTCCGCCAGCAGCCGCTCCATGGCCGCCTTCGCCTCCTCGGGCTTCATGGTCTTCAAGTCCACCGGGCACCGCCCCATCTGCGCTTCGATGTCCCGGATGGGGCAGCGCGTGATCCCCTGCGCCTTGGCGTCCTCGATGAACGCCCGCATCTCCGGGGACAGCGCGTCTCGTCCTTCTGCCTCGGCGCGGATCTGCTTGGCGCGGAGCTCCTGGAACATCACCATCATCGTGTCGACGTCGAACTCGTCGGCAGCGATCATCGCCTGCTTGTTCTCGTCCATCACGTGCGTGGTCACGCGCCAGATGTCGTGGCCTCGCGCGAAGCGCTCCACCGTATTGCGCGCCAGCGGGCGGGCGATGAGCGGCACGAGCTGAAGCCGTTGCCACGCTTCCTCGGTCCACACGATCGGGTCGACCGCGGTGCGCGGACGGCGGCTCACGGCGCCCGTGACGGGGCACTTCACCTCAACGTCAGAGCTTAGGGGCTGGGGGTCGGCGTCATGGCCCTGCACCTTCGTCCCCTTCATTTGCTCCTGCGCCTTCACTTCCGCGAGCGCGACCTCCTCCGCCGTTCCGATGCCCATGATGAGCTGCATGTGCGTCGGCAGGAGCTTTCGGATCGCCTCGTCGAGCCACTTGTTGGTGACCGTCGCGGGCTCCCCGTGAGTCTGCTCGAGCAGGTACTCCTCCACCGCTCGCCGCGCGATCCCTTGCGCGAACGGTGGCACTCGGAGAATCCGCACCTCGGCATCGGGCGCCCAGGCGAGCCCCGCGACGCCGTCCTCTTCGATCCAGGGGATGTCTTCTGGCCGCACCCCCTCCGTGCCGATCAGTAGGACGTTGCAGGCCGCAAGCCGCAAGAGATTCTCGGCCTGAGAGCCGAGCTCGGTGCCTTCGATGCGATGGGCGCCGTGCCGCGCCAGCACCAGCAGCGACGGTTTGATCTCCTCGGCCCATTGCATGATCACCTGGAACGGCTTGCCGACCAGGATCTGCGTCTTGAGGGGAACGTCGGGGAACTCCTGGGCCATGACCTCGGCACGCTTCAGGTTCGCCTGGCACAGCTTGAGCAGTCCCTTGTCGATGATGTTGTTGTGCAGCTCCTCCTGCTCCTCGAACTTGAAGACTTTGGAAGCTTGATAGGAGAGAACATCCTTGATGTTGTGAAACACGACGTGGTGGTACTCGACGTCGAACGCGCTGCACACGTACAGCGACCCGCCGAACGCCTGCGCCAGCTCGAGCGCGACGCGCATCGCCCGGTAGCTGTAGGACGAGCCGTCCACGCACACCAGGAACCGCCCGCCCGCGAACGGCCGATCGTCCCGCACCAGGAGCACGTCCTTCGCGATCCCGCGAAGCACGCGCGACACGACGCCGCCGAGCTGCGAGTACGGCTGGCGGCCCAGCCCGTGCGCGCCGATCGCCAACAGGTCGTATTGCCGGCCCGACGAGCCGGCGAGCCGCGCCGCCGTGTCCTCGTCTTCGGCCACCAGTCTGCCGTTCTCGCCGACCTTCACGTCCGAGCGGACTTTCTCGCCGCCGTCGTAGCCCGCCGCGCGGTCGGGGTCGAACCCGATCAACCCCGGCAGCCGGCCCGCCCCCCGGTTCACCTCGTTGACGATCTCTTCGTAGTTGATGCCTTCGAGCAGCTGGCGGGTGAGCCGCACGCCCGCGGCCTCGCATCGCTTGCCGAGCTGGTCGAGGAAGCTGTCGGCGATCAGCTGTAAGCCTTTTTCGATCAGCTTGTCGTGGATCTTGCGCTGCTTCTTGATCTCGGCGGGCGTCTGGAACCGAGCCGGGAGGCCTGTCTCGAGCTGGCGGAAGCGGACGTCGTGGAGGCGGGCGGCGTAGACGTGGTTCCCGGTGATGCGGCCGTCGGATCGGCGGGACAGCTCGATGGCCCGGTCGACGGCCCAATCGGAATGCGTGGAGTTGTCGACGGGGACGAAGATCTCGCGATACACCGGCACCTCTCCCTCTCTCGTGCGGGGCGGGCCGGGCATGCACTCGTCTCGCCGGACCCGGGCCGAAGCGTCGGGTCGGTGCCTGGATGCTATGAACGGCTTGAGTGTATGTCCGGCCGTCATGGCGGACCGGAGCCCGCCAGAGTAAGCGATGCCAGTGCTACTGGTGCGGCGAGTATGCGGCGCGGGCAAAGACCTGTCAAGTTGTCCCAGGAACGATCTGTTTTCCCTCCGCGTCGTAAACCGTGATCGCATCTACGGGGCAGGCGTCGCACGCGCGCAGCAATCGCTCGCGCTCCACGGCCTCGGGCGCGACGAACACCGCCACGGTCTCCTCGTCCAGTTTGAAACCCTCGGGCGCTTCCTTCGCGCAGTCCCCGAACCCGACGCACTGGTCGCGGTCGATCACGATTCGCAGCCCGTGCACCCTCCGCTCGCTGAGACTCACATCCCCTCGAGGCCGAGCTCGGTCCGCGCCGTGTCCATGACCGCCGGGGTGATCTCGGCGATGCCCCGGTCCTTGGCGTAGTCGAGGTAAATCCTCTTCACCATCCCGCGCACGAAGTTGGGGACCCGGGCCAAGCGCTCCTGCGCTTCACGGGACCAGGCGGGGAGCGGACCATTCCCCTTTCCCGTTTCCTCTGTCCCGTCTTCGAAGGCATCACCCCGCCCCGTCGTCACCATGCCCCGCACCGTCTCCATCGGCTGCGGCGGGAGAGTGGTGCCTCCGATCTTCACGCCCAGGGACGCAACCAGCTGGGTCTCCATGGGGTTCGTGAGCAGCGCCACGACCCGGCCGCACGTCGGGCATCGGAACGCCGCCGCGAGCGTGCCGTCCCCCGGAAGCTGGCGCTCCTCGAACTGCATCTGCCGGTCGCATTCCACACACAGGAACTTCATGCGCGCTCCGGGGACGCCGCCCCGATCCTCGTCGCGAGCGCGTCCCAGATGTCAGGTGTTGGGTGCCAGGGGATGCGAGCGAGCACCGGAAGGCCGAACTCGGCGGCGAGCTCGTCCGCGGCGCTGCCGGCAAACGGGCCGCCGACCATGTTCTCGACCACGCCGAGCGGCGTGGCCCTCCGGTCGATGGCGGCGCGGAGCGCCCGGCGCACCGCGTCCCGCGACTCAGGGGTAGGGATGGTCACGGCGAGCCCGGCGGGTGGTACGGGCAAGAGCTCGGTGAGCTCCTGGAAGCGCTGCACGCCGGGCGGGAGATCCACGAGCAGCTCGTCGAGGGCGCCCCAGGCCACGTCCGCCAGAAACTCGCGCAGTGCCGCCGCCTCCAGAGTCTCCCGCCACACGTGGCCTTCGGTTTCCGGCCCCCGGAACGCGAGCGGTCGGCCGTCCTCGAGCAGCAGCGCCATGGAGAAGCAGCGAACGCCTTCTGCGCTCACCAACGGCTCGATGCCATCCTCATGCAACGTGCAACGTGCAACGGGGAGGTGGAGCAGCTGGGGGGCGGTGGGCCCGTTGAAGTCCGCATCGAGCACGCCGGTGGCCCGCCCCGACCGCGCCAGTGCGCGGGCGAGTCCGGCGGTCACGAAGCTCTTTCCTACGCCGCCCTTCCCGCTCAGCACCGCCACCACCCGCCGGACGGTGGCGAGCCGGTCGGCAACGCGGCGCCGCTGGGCCGCGATCTGGTTGACGAGCCCCGACCGGTCGGGCTCCGTCAAGTCGCGATAGGTTCGGATATTGAGGGACATCGCCCGCAAAGATGGCGCCGGGACCGAGGACCGTCTAGTTTCCCCGTTCTTCCATGATCGACGAGCTCAAGCAGAAGCTGCAGGCCGAGGTCGAGCGCCTGAACCACGAGATCAACTTCGTGTTACCGAAGGAGATCGAGCGGGCTCGCGCGCACGGCGACCTGCGGGAGAACTCGGAGTTCAAGGCGGCGCTCGAGCGCCAGCAGTTCGTGACGTCGCGCCTCTCCCATCTCCGGCTGCGGCTCTCCAAGCTCTCGGGCGTGCGGGAATCCGACATCCCGCGCGACCGCGTCGGGTTCGGGTCCCGGGTCACGGTCCAGGACCTCGACACGAAAAAAAAGGAGACGTACGCGCTCACGCTCGGCGAGTTCATCGAGGGCGACGACGACCCGGACGAGCTCCCGGTGTCGATGGCGTCGCCCCTGGGCAAATCGCTGCTCGGCACCAAGGTCGGCCAGGCGGTGACGATCGCGCTGCCGATGGGGAAGCGGCGGCTCAAGGTCGTGGAGCTCGAGACGGTCCACGACCTCGCGGAAAAGCGCGGCTAGAGCAGCCGGTGGAACACCATCGGACCGCTCGGGCTCGCCGATCCGGCCCGCGGCTCGATGCTCATCGCCGCACCCAGCACCCGCTGGTCCGCCTCCCCTCCCTCGCCCCGGGGCATCTCCAGCGCCATCACCATCGGCTTGTCCTGGTCCATCGGCATCACGGCCGCGGTCGCCATTCCCCGATCGGTGATGAACCACAGCTGGTACGCCTGGTCACGCGCGTTCGGCGCGAGCCCGTCGCACCGCACCAGCCAGCGGTGCCGCACGCTGTCGGCGAAGATCGTCACCGAGCCGACGCGGCCGCCGGTCGAAACCGGGATCTGGATGAGCCGCGTCGCGGGTCCGTGAATGAAGGTCGAGACCGTGTCCTCGAGCGCATGGACCCGGGCGGCAAGGCCATCGCGCTCGGTGGTGAGCGTGCCGATCGTGCGGTACGCCCACCACGCACCGCCCCCCCCTCCCACCGCCAGGGTGATCACTGCCGCGGCCGCGAGCGGCCACCTCCGACGGGGCGCCAGCGCGCGCGCGAGCACCCGCCCCTTGAGCTCGGGGCGTGGGGTCCGCGGCGCCGCCAGCAGGCCCAGCCAGTCCGTCATTCCACCCAATCCTTCAAGTGTCTCAGACCCTCCGTTAACTTCTGGTGCGCCATGCGCAGCCGTGTCTTCACGGTCCCGAGCGGCTGGCGCAGCCGCTGGGCGATCTCCCGGTGCGACAGCCCCTCGAAGTAGGACAGCACCACGACGCGCCGCTGCTCCTCGGAAAGGGCTGCGAGCGCTGCGTGCACCTCACGGTGCATCGGCCACCCGGGCACCGCGGCTTCGTGCGGCGCGGCCGGCGCGACGGCTTCGCCCATCGCCTCTTGGGCCTGCTCCAGATGGGCCGACTTGCGCCACCAGCGCCGCCGGCGGCGTAGAGCGTCGAGCGACCTGTTGCGCGCAATCGACAGTATCCACGGCACGAGCGGCCCGCGCCCTCCGTCGTGCTGGTCGATGTGGCGCCATACCTGCACGAACACGTCGCCGACCACCTCCTCGGCCTCGTCCTCGTCCTGCAGAATGCGAAACGCCAGGCCGAGAATCCACGGCGCCACCAGGTCGAACAGCTCCCCCAGCGCGCGCTCGTCCCCCGCTTTGAGGCGCCGCTCGAGGGAGCGCTGATGCTCTTGACTAAGACGTTTCGGAGAGGTCACTTAGATTCCCATACTAGCAGCGAGCCAGGCGAATCCAGCCCCGGTCGTGTATCTTGAAGGCTCGAACGCGGAGGTGGGATGTCGGTTCACTGCCAGGCTGACGACGAGCGTTTCTCCTTCGAAGCGTTCACCCGTCACCCCTTCTTCACCGACGTCAACCGGTGGATTGTGGAGCGGGTCATCGGCCCCGGCCGGCGCAAGATCGTCGACCTCGGGTGCGGCCCCGGCGCGGTCACCAAGCTCATTCTCGAGCGCCTGGGCGGCGACGCGCGCAACGTAGAAGTGATCGGCATCGATCCTTCTCCGTCGGCACTCTCGAAGGCGCGTGCGGCGATCCACTCCCAGGTGGTCAAGTTCATGGAGGGCAGCGCCGAGTGGGTGTCGCGCATCGTCTCGTCCGCGGACGCGGTCGTGTTCCTCAATGCAATCCACCTCGTGCCCGACAAAGCGCAAGTCATCGCTGAAATCCGCAAGACCTTGAAGACGGACGGCGTCTTTGCGTTTAACACGACCTTCTTCAACGGCGCGTACGTCGATGGTACGGGGGCCTTCTGGCGCCGCTGGGTAGTCCGGGCGGTGCAGGTGCTGCGGGAGCGCGGTATTGAGGTCAAGCACTCGGACCACGCGGTTGCGCGACAGTTCCTCACGCCCGAAGAGTACTCCGACCTGTGTGTGCTGGCGGGGTTCGCCCGCCCGTCCGTCGATTTGGTGAGGATCGAAATGACCCCCGAGAGTATGCGCGACATCGGCCGGTTCTCCCTCTTCATTGAAGGAGCGCTGCCGGGCGTGCCGCTCGAGGAGGGCTCCGCGGCTCTGGAGAAGGGGCTGGAGCGGGCGATGGAAGAGACGGGCGTGTGCGCCGTGCCGCGCAACTGGTTGGAGTGCGTCGCCACGGCCGCGTAGGTCAGTCCGCCGGTTCCGTCAGAAACTCGAGTCGGGCGTGGGCGGCGCGCAACGCTGCCTCTACGGCCTCCGACGTCCCCCCCCGTGCGAAGATGAACCCCGGGTAGCGCGAGCCTTCGGGCCACGGCACGAGCGTCTGGCCGGGGTGCATCGTGATGACGACCTCCTCGACGAGCGGCACCGCCTGGGCCTCCCCCACTCCCCGCACGTCCCGCAGGACGCCCGCCCCGGGTACGGGGATCATCATCACGCCGGACGCCCGTCGTTCGCGTTCCATGGTCGGCAAGTCCATACCCAGCGCGTGCCGAATGATGATCTCCTCGAGGGACAACGTTTCCCCTTTCCCCTTTCCCGTTTCCCGGGCCTCAAACCGCAGCGCCGCGCCGCACCGCCCTCCGATGGGCCGCGCGGCGAGCTCGATCAGCCACGCCCCCCGGTCGTTGTGGCGAACCTCGGCGTGGACCGGTCCTTCCCGGAGTCCGAGCGCGCCGACGGCCGCCTGCGCGCACGCGGCGATTTCCTGCTGTGCCGCCTGCGCGAGGCGTGACGGCGTAACGTAGATCGTTTCCTCGAAAAACGGGCCGTCCAGCGGGTCGGGCTTGTCGAAGATCGCGAGCACGCGCAGCGCGCCCTGCGTCACGAGCCCTTCCACCGCGACCTCGCGACCGGGCACGAACTCTTCGACGAGGATCGACCGAGATGCGGGATGCGGGACGTGGGATGCGTGATGCCCTGCGCCTCCCGCATCCCGCATCTCGCATCCCGCTTCCTCGAGGATCCTCTTGATGCGTTCGAACGCCGCCACGAATTCTGCCGGCGTGTCGGCGCGGACGACGCCGCGCGATGCGGACAGCCGCAACGGTTTCAGCACGCACGGGTACGCGGCGCCGCGCGCGACGCTCTCCGGGTCCGCCCCGATCGTCAGCAGCTCGAACCGGGGAACGGCCACACCCGCGGCGGCGAGCAGCTGCCGCTGCCGGTGCTTGTCGCGCGCCGCCCGAGCCGCCGCGACCGGATTCCCCCGGAGCCCGAGCTCCTCCGCGATGGCGGCGGCGACCACCGCGGTGTCGTCGTCCACTGCCACGACGCCGTGCACGAGATGCCCGCGCGCGAACGCCCGCGCCTGCCCGGCGGCGTGCGTCGGGTCGGCGAAATCGAGTGTGATGAGTCCGGTGGGGTTGGCCCGCTCGAAGGTGCTCGGCCGCTCGGACGCGACGGTCAGCTCGGCGCCGAGCCGGCGCGCCGCTTCGACGAACGCGACCGTGCGGTAGGTGACGGTCGGCAACAGCAACAGCAGCCGGGGCGAGGGGCGCAGCATGCTGCGCCCTTACTTCTTCGCGGCGGCGAAGTAGGGGTTCGAGCCCGCAGCGTGGTCGGTGATGTCGACGATGCCCTTCACGTCCGGGACGTGCTGGTGCAGCATCGCTTCGATGCCCTGGCGCAGGGTGACGTCCGCCATCCCGCACCCCTGGCACCCGCCGGCCATGCGGACCATGACCACGGCGTCCTGCACGTCGATCAGCTCCACCCGACCGCCGTGCCGGGCGACCATGGGATTCACCTGGCTGTCGAACAGGTCGGCGACGCGCTCGTACAACGCATCGTCCGCCGTCGCACTCCCCGGCGGGCCAGGCGCGGCAGGCTTGGCCGCCACCGCCACCTGGCCTCCCGCGAGCGCCGCGCGGATCGCGTGGCCGACCGCCTTTCCCACCACGGGCCAGGCCGCGGAGCTGCGCTTCACCACCGTGACGAGGTTGCCCGACACGATGACCTCGCTCACGTCCGCCCCCGGAATGGCAAAGATCGCCTCCGCGAGCGGAGAGCCGCGCGCCTCGTCGGGCGAGGCGAACCGCCGGACGCCGCCCGCGAGCAGCGGCTCGCTCACCAGAAACTTGCAGCGGCCGTTGTCGATCGGCTCGGCGGTGATGTGGACGTCGGCGGCGCTCATGATCGAAACTTAACCCGCTGCCCCCGTGGACGCAGGTACGGGCCGCATCTGCCGCGCCGCCTGAACCATGTTGCGGAGCGACGGCAGCGTCTCTTCCCAGCCGCGCGTCTTCAAGCCGCAGTCGGGGTTCACCCAGATCTGCCGCTCGCCGAGCACCTCCTGCATGCGCTTGAGCGCCTGCACGATTTCCGCGGTGCTCGGCACCCGGGGCGAGTGGATGTCGTAGACACCCGGCCCGATCTCGTTGGGATAGCGGTACTCCTTGAACCCCTCGAGCAGCTCCGACCCGGAGCGCGCGTTCTCGATCGAGACGACGTCGGCGTCCATCTTCTCGATCACGCGGATGACGTCGTTGAATTCGCTGTAGCACATGTGGGTGTGGATCTGGGTCGCATCCGACACGCCGGCGGTCGCCAGCCGGAATGCGTTCACCGCCCACTCGACGTAGCCCGGCCACTCCGCCCGGCGCAGGGGCAGGCCCTCCCGCAGCGCAGGCTCGTCGATCTGGATCACCCGAATCCCCGCCGCCGCCAGGTCCGTCACTTCGTCGCGGATCGCGAGGGCCAGCTGCTTCGCCGTCTCCGCCCGCGGCTGATCGTCGCGCACGAACGACCACTGCAGGATCGTGACGGGGCCGGTCAGCATGCCCTTCACTGGGCGCGCGGTCTTGGACTGCGCGAACGTGCTCCAGCGCACGGTCATCGCCTTGGGGCGCGAGACGTCGCCGTAAATGATCGGCGGCTTCACGTAGCGACTGCCGTACGACTGCACCCAGCCGTGCGCGGTGAACGCGAACCCTTCGAGCTGCTCGCCGAAGTACTCTACCATGTCGTTGCGCTCGAACTCGCCGTGCACCAGCACATCGAGTCCCAACTCTTCCTGCAGCTTGAGCGTCCGCGTGATCTGCTCGGCGATGAATGCGTCGTACTGCGCGGGCGCCAGCTTGCCGTCATGCAGCTTCTTGCGGGCGTTCCGCACCTCGGCCGTCTGCGGGAACGAGCCGATGGTCGTCGTCGGGAACAGCGGAAGCCGGAGCTGCTTCTTCCGCCGCGCGGCGTGGGGCGACCTGCGGCGCATATCGTGCTCGGTGACCCCCCGGGCGCGCTGCTTCACCGCGGGATTGTGAATGCGTCGCGACGTACGTCGCCCCGCGAGCGCGCGGGTGTTGGCATCGAGCTGCGCCGTCACGCTATCCTGCCCTTCCCGCAGGGCCCGCGTGAGGGTCGCCACCTCGACGAGCTTCTGCTTCGCGAAGGCGAGCCACCCCTTCAATTCGCTGTCGAGCCGCGTCTCGTGATCGAGGTCGATCGGCACGTGCAGCAGCGAGCACGACGGCGCGACCCACAGTTGGGCCGCGCCAGCGCGCTCCAGGGCGTCCTCGAGCTGGCGCAGCACCGCCGGGAGATCCGCCTTCCAGATGTTCCGTCCATCGATCACACCGAGCGACAGCACCTTCCCTTCGCGCCCGCCCCCCGCCGGCCACGCCTGGAGCAGGGCGTCAAAGCGCCCCCCCCCGGCCGCGCGCACAACATCGAGGTGCAGCCCCGCGACCGGCAGCTCGAGTGCGGTCGGGAGGTTGTCGTCGAGCCCCGCGAAATACGTGGCGACGAGGATCTTGACCTTCGGCGCCCGCTCCGCCAGGAACCGATAGGCGCGCACGAACGCGGCGCGCTCGGCGGGGGTGCGGTCGAGCGCGAGGCACGGCTCGTCGAGCTGAACCCAGGTCGCGCCGGCGACGGCAAGGCGCGACAGCACCTCCGCGTAGACCGGCAGCAGCGCGTCGAGCAGCATGAGCCGGTCGAACCGCGCCGTGCGGGCCTTGCCGAGGAGCAAGAACGTCACCGGCCCGATCAGCACCGGCTTGGTGTGGATACCCAGCGCCTTCGCCTCCTGGAACTCGTCCACCGGCTTCGAAGACGACAGCCGGAACGCCTGTCCCGGCTCGAATTCGGGCACGAGGTAGTGGTAGTTCGTGTCGAACCACTTCGTCATCTCCATCGCCGTGACGTCCCGCCCGCCCGACTGCACGCCGCGCGCCATCGCGAAGTACGCGTCGATGTCCACCGGCCCGCCCGCCCAGCCGTAGCGCTTCGGCACCGCGCCCACCAGCGCGCAGGTGTCGAGCATGCGGTCGTAGTACGAGAAGTCGTTCGACGGGATGAGATCGATGCCGGCGTCCTGCTGCAGGCGCCAGTGACGGGCGCGCAGCTCGGCGCCGGTCTTGAGGAGGTCCGGCAAGGAGACCTTGCCGCTCCAGTAGCCTTCGGTGGCGCGCTTCAGCTCACGCGCGGCCCCGAGGTGTGGGAAACCAAGATTGTGGGCGAGGGGCATAGGGAGTGGAATCTACCTACGCCCGGGGCCGGAAGTAACGCGCCCGCGTCGAGCGGGGGCGCCGTCAGGGTTTGTGCGGGTTGCGCGGCTTCCGTTGTCCAGGGGGAACCCAGTCGGGGGCGCGCCCCGGCGGGGGACCGCCGGCAGCGCGCGCCAGGCCGGCAGCCGCCTGCGTCGGCGTCGCGCCGCGAGCCACGCCCGCCTGGACCTCGCCGGGCAGCCCGAGCAGGTCGGTCGGCGACCGGCCGGCGGTGATCATCGTCTCCACGAGCTGCTGCGCCTGCTTCGCGGGCACGCCGAGAGCCGCCAACGTGGCGGCCACCCGGAGCGTGAGTGCGGGATCGTAGGGCGGCTGGCTGACCCGCACCAGGTCGCTCACCTGAGGTCCACTGATCCCCGCGTTGAGGGCGTCGGCCCCTCCTTCCACGACCGCCCCGCTCGGTGCGGCGAGGCCCCCTGCGCGCACCGCCTCCATCGCCTCAGCGAGGCGTCCGGCTAAGGCGCGCACCGCCGCGATCACGCGATCGCCTGGTACCCCCTTCGCCGCACCCTCGATCGCCTTCTGCACGAGGGGATCGACCGGGAGGCCACGTGCCGCGGCGTCGGCCGCGATGCCCCGCACGGCCCGTTGCACCTCCGGTGAGACACGCCGGTCGAGGCGCGCCCCCACGTCCTGGGCGCCGAGGCCGGCCGAGAGGGTCGTGCCCAGAACGAGCGGAAGGGCGAGCCCGATGATCCTCATAGTTGTCCCCCTCGCGTGGTCACGGCGACGACGCTGTTGCGGCGACCGAAGCCGTCGTCCACCGCGGGCGCGGCCGGATCCACCACCCAGCGCGCACCGTCCAGCACGAAGGCGTATTGATGCTGGCCGACGGGGAGCGCGAGGGTGGTCGTCCACACGCCGCTCGTCCCAGCAGGGAGGAGGGGCGCGGCGCTGCGGTCCCACTGATTGAACGTGCCCGCGACCGCGACGCGTCGCGCGCCGGGCGCGTACAACACGAACCGCACGAAGACCGAATCGCGCGCGCCGCTGCGCGCCTGGGCGCCGGGCCCCGGCTCCGGCGCGGGCGCCGGGCGCCCCAGCAGCAGTGCCAGAGCCGCCGCCGCGGCGAGTGCGCCGGCCCACACAGTCCACGGGCGTACCCGCAGCCGCAGCTCTATGTCTCGGGGCGTGTTGAGCCACCGCCAGGCGCGATTGCCAGACGAGGCAGCGTGGCGGCGGACGACGGCCATCACGCGCTCCTCGAGCGCCGGCGACAGGGCGACCGGTGCGCGGTCCGCCGCGCCCACCAGGCGCAACGCTTCCTCGCCCTCGCCTTGGAGCTCGGGCGGCAGCTCGGCGAGTGACAGCTCGCCGTCGAGCAACCGCTTCACCAGAGGATGATAGCCCGTCGTCATAGATGCTCCTTCATCAGCTCCCGCAGCCGGTCGTACGCGCGATGCATCCGCATCTTGAGCGAGGCCACCGTCGCGCCCGTGACCCCCGCGATCTCTTCGTACGCCAACCCTTCCATATGCTTCAGCACGAAGACCTCGCGCTGCTCCGGGGTCAGGTGCTGGAGCGCCTGCTGCAATGCGTGCGCGCGCTCCACTTGCTCGTACGCGCCGTCCGGCCGGTCGGGCGCCGCAAACATTTCGTCCGTCGAATCGAGCGACCGTTCCTGTCGCTGCCGGCGCCGCCGCTCCGCGTAGCAGCGGTTCCGCAAGATCAGGAACAGCCACCCCGCAAACTTGTCCGGCTCGCGGCAGTCCGCCAGCCGATCGAACGCCCGCACCAGCGCGTCCTGCACCGCATCCTCGGCGACGTCCCGCGAGCCGAGCATGCGCGACGCGTAGCGCGCGTAGCGATCGCGGTAGCGCCGCACCAGCACGGCATAGCGCTC
>Ga0209056_10002437_pt1 | contig 20039 bp, 21 predicted proteins | sample GraSoiAngelo_114_FD_185876 | JGI IMG/M metagenome (GOLD analysis project Ga0209056, IMG submission 185876) | Grasslands soil microbial communities from the Angelo Coastal Reserve, California, USA - 14_0903_13_40cm (SPAdes) (version 2) | ecosystem: Environmental > Terrestrial > Soil > Grasslands...
CAACTTGGGACGGCTCAGGGAACGATTGTGAAAATAACTCCTAACGGCGTGCAGAGCACATTCGCGACGCTGAGCCAGCAGAACTTTGGGCCTGAAGGTTTGGCGTTCGACGGCGCAGGCAACCTCTTTGTCATGGCTATCAACTTTAGCGACCCGAATCTTGCTTCCACAATCTTTAAATTTACTCGCAACGGGATAGAGAGCACGTTCGGCTCTGTGCCCGGCGAGGCTTTCGGCGTCGCCTTTGACAGCGCCGGCAATCTCTACACTGGCAGCCCGGATCCAAATGTCCCCAATATCTACAAATTTGCTCCGGACGGCACAAGAACCATCTTCGCCGATTCATCTGCGTTTCCTCCCAACAATGGCCCCATCGACTTGGCTTTTGATCGGTTCGGTAATCTGTTCGTCTCAACAGAATCGGGACTGGTTAATGATCCTAGCAACGTAGTTCTGAAATTTACTCCGGATGGAGTGGGTAGCACCTTTGCCTCGGGTCTCGCTCACTACCCTCGAGGTTTGGCGTTCGATAGAGGCGGTAATCTGTTTGTCGGCGAGGTAGGCGAAAACCCGAATAATCCGCCGGGCGACCCCGGTGACATCTTGAGGTTTGCACCCAACGGCCGCGAGAAGGTGTTTGCCAGAAATATTGTGCCTGGTGGCAACAATAGTGGTCCCGAGTTCCTCGCGTTCCAGCCCCGTTAGGGAATTGGTCCGGAAGCCGTCCTCTAAACTGTCGCCAAGCAACCAGTAGTCAGACGCCAGAAACAATGATGACTCCCTGGCCGCGGCCCTAGAACAAACTGGCTGGGCAAATCTCGCAGAAGGAAGATCAAAGGAAAAAACAAATGAAAACGATAACTAAGTTTATTTACGCCGCGTTTGCGGTTCTCATGCTCGCCATAGGCGCAGTAACCGCAAATGGGGCTGGTAAAACCGGTGACGGTCTGGCGACCCCACGCCCGCGTCCAACGCCTGCCCCAAGGCCAACGCCGCCGCTGACGGCCGACATTGGTAGCTCGTACACTAACTCAAAGGTTCCATATTCAATCGACCCAACAGCCATTCTGACGGCGATTGGCCATAACCCCTCCCGGGGTATTTTTGGCGGTTACTCAGACCTCAATGGTGACGGGATTCCGGACGTGGTCTTTACTTTTATCAGCGGACAGCCCACGGAGGGGTTGCCCATCATCATCGCTTGTGGTCAGCCCGGAGGCTCTTACGTGGACTGTACGACACAAATAATCCCCGGTGAGGTGCCCGCTGGCGTAGACCCGCGTAAGATCCTTGTCGCCGATTTCAATGGAGACGGCTGGCCCGACATTTTCATCGCCGATACCGGTTACGATGCGCCGCCTTATTCGGGATACCATAACTGGCTATTATTGTCCGACGGCACGGGCCATTTGGTTTACCAGAGCGCATTGGCTAACATTGATCCGGTGGGATTTCATCATGGCGCGACGGCGGGAGCTATCGATCATAGCGGGCATATCGATATCTTCGTGCCAGAAGACTCCAATACGAGCCACTATTTTCTTCTCAACGATGGGCAGGGGCACTTCACGGTCGATACGACGCGAGTGCCTCCCACTACCAATCTTTCGAATATATACGCCTGTGAGCTGATTGACGTCGATAACGACGGCAACCTAGACCTGATCGTTGGCGGCACCGAATGTGGTGATTTGCCGACACAGATATTCTGGGGAGATGGCACTGGGTTTTACAGCGATGCAAATAAAACTGCTCTGCCACCAGAGTGTGCGTGGAATGTCGTGCTGGACATAGACGCGGAGGACATCAATCACGACGGCCTGCGCGACCTCGTGATTACTCGCACTAACGACTATACCGGCTTTTACTTTCAGGTGTTGATGCAAACAAGCCACCGCGTATTTGCAGATGAATCGCTACCCCGGCTGATCCACGACCTCAGCACGTGGATAGGCAATAATGCGCCGTGGGTAATTTGGATACACTTGGTCGATATGACTGGCGATGGTTCGCCCGATATTGTCCTCGATGATACCGCCAGCTTCGAGGGCGGGAGTAACGGCCTGGGCTGGGCTAACGACGGCAATGGTTTTTTCACCTTTACAGGCGGCTGGTTAAAAGTGATTTGGACCACTCCGCTTGTTGGTGGCACGTTCTCCCCGCCAGCACCGGGTACATACAGCTATGATGTGAACTGGAACGAGCCTGTCGATCCGGCATCAGTTCAACCTACCGATCTTACGCTGAGCGGCATTCCGGGCGCCACTGTGACTGGGGTTGCCGTGATCCATGACAACTTGACCACCGAATTCACGCTGGATATTCCCACCGGCGGAAGTTTGACGGCGAGCATTGCCGCTGGGGGGATCACTGATCAGTATGGCCAGCCTAACGTGGCATTCTCAGGAAGTTACCCAGTCTCGCCTTGGGCACCTACACCAAGCCCGCCGCCGCGGCCCCACCCGACGCCGCCGCCGCGGCCATAGGGAACTGGCCGGGCCGGAGTTGGCTATTCCTAGAAGCCATCTCGAAAATGGTAGGGACGGATCGCTGAGCCGTCCGCCCCTTCGGCGCGCCCTCGCCACGGCGAGCGAGCTGTGATCGCGCCCTACCAAACGTCGCATTTCCTATTTATGAGATGACTTCTAGAGCAATTCCGCTTCAAGCTACCCAGGCAGGCTGGCGGCGCGAATTAGGCTGTCCAGAAGACAGACGCTTCGGTAAATAAAGGGAGCGTGGAGTTACTGGGCACGCTGAAAAGACATTTCCGCTCCGATGCGGCGATTGAGAACACGCCGAGCGCAGGATTGAGAAAAAAAAATTTCATCGGCGGAAGTTATGGGCTATGAGCCCGAGGTGCGCAAACACGCGCTTGGGAGTGACGGCTTTCGAGCCGTTACGTTTTTCTCGACGGCTGCCCAAGCCGTCGTTCCTTGCAGCGAGCGCTTACCGGTCGCAACGCCACTGTGGATTCGCCTGGTAAAAACCATTGCTCCTGACTTGCGATTGCGACCGCGTCCGTGCCGCCGTAGCGCAGCGAGTCGCTCGTCCAGAGCGTTTCCCATCTGTAGCCCAATGGTGGCGCGAGCAGAGGCTCCGAGGCAGGATGCAAGACCTGGTTCTCTCCGAAATTCACAAGTAGCAGGCGATCGTTGTTATCCTTCGAAAAATATCTCAGAACAAAACTAGCCTGTTCCAAGACAGCACCATCGACTCCGCTGGGGATTTGCTGGCGAAAGCGCGAATCTTCCCGTCGCAATTTCAAAAGGTCGATGTGCAGAGCGTAAAGCTGGCGGTTCTTCTCGCGCTCGGAAAAATCCAGTTTGCACTGGGCGAATACCCTTGGATCATCCGGCGCTGGCAAATTCTTCAGCGCCTCCTCTTCGGTCACCGATAAAAACGGCGCGAGCAATTTGGCGCGACCTTTGCGGACAGCCTCGCGCACAGGCGGATCGCCGATCTCGGCGAAGAAGAGGAACGGGCTGGCCGCGCCGAATTCTTCTCCCTGAAAGAGCAACGGCGTCCAGGGCCCGAGCAAAAGAAGAGCGGTCATGGCGCGGTAACGGCCCGGTGAAGTTTGAAGACGCAACCGCTCGCCCGGCCCGGTGTTAGCGATTTGATCGTGGTTCTCGATGAAACAAACGAACGCCTCGGGAGCAATACCAAGCGCAGGAGTTCCGCGGAGCGCTTTTCGCCACGAGGTTGCCTGGCCCTGATAAAGGAAGCCGTATTTCACGGCGGAAATAAATTCCTGCAGGGCGCCAATGTAATCGGCGTAATACGCTTGGTTGCGGCCGGTCAATGCCACCGCGGCGCTGTGATGAAAATCGTCGTTCCACATCCCATCAAGGTCGTCCCCGCCTTCGCTGCGCGAGCGCGCCATGTTCGCTTCCTGGAGATCGTTCTCGGCGATGAGAACGATTGACCGCGCGCCAGCCGCTTTGCGCGCCGCCCTGCCCACTGCGCCGATGATGTATTCGTCGGATTGATCGCGGATGGCGTGCGTCGCGTCGAAACGAAATCCGTCGAAGTGAAATTCCTCAATCCAGTACTGCCCATTGGTGACAAAGAATTCGCGAACCGGTCCGGAATTCGGACCATCGAAGTTAATCACGTCCCCCCAATCGTGTCCTTTCCCGCGCACCAGATAGTCGTCGGAAAAAATACCCAGATAATTTCCGTCGGGACCGAAATGATTGTAGACGACGTCGAGAATTACACCGAGGCCTAACGAGTGGGCGTGGTCGACGAACGCGCGCAAATCGTCCGGCGTTCCATACAAATGTGAAGGCGCAAAGAGATCAACGCCGTCGTAACCCCAGCCAAATTTCCCCGGGAACTCCGCAATCGGCATCATCTCGATTACGGTGATTCCGATGCGCGCGAGTTCGGCCAACTGTTCCGCCGCGGCGCGCCACGTTCCCTGTTTCGTGAAGGTTCCGATATGCATTTCGTAAATGATTTGGCCTTTCATTTTCACTCCGGTCCATTCTGCGTCGTTCCAGGGGAACTTCGTTGGATCAACTATGCAGGAGGAGCCGTGTGGTCCTTGCGGCTGAAAGCGCGAGGCCGGATCGGGATAAGAATTTTTTCCGCCATTTATCCGAAACCGGTAACGCGCACCGGCGGGGGCGCTCGCAGTACCGGAGAAATAGCCGTCGGGCTCGGGCGTTAGCGGACTGCATGCTGAGGTCGGAAGCGCGCCGTCTTCGAGGACAACACCAACTTCTCGCGCTTTTGGCGCCCAAACACGAAAATGCGTTTCCTTTTCGCCAATTACTTCTGCGCCGATGGGGTAGCGGCGCTTTACCTGACGAAGTTTTCGCCCTCTCTTCGACATCAGTGGTCAAGATGCGGGCGTGGCGCAACGAAGCAACCAAGGAACAACGGCTTCCGTATCTGCTTAGCGCCACAGGCGCTCTTTTTACTTCCAGCCTAGAGGGCAGCGCCCCAGGCATTGAATTTCCCGTAAACGAGCACTGAAAGCGCGAGTCATCCAGCTTTTGCATTTGACCAAGTTGAATCGCGCTTTCAGCGCTTGCGGTTGCTCTCCAACGAATCCTGGGGCACTGCCCCAGGCTCAAATTGAATGCTGCGCCTTTGGCGCTAAACACAGTCTTGAAGGGTTTCGCGGCTCTCAAGCCTCGTTCGTTAGTTCCTTGTATCCGCAATACAGGTTTTCGGGGTTGATCACGGTGCGAGAGTCGCTTCAGAATGCCCGCGCATGAATGGAACCGAGCCAAACATCGAAATCTTCAAACCGTTTGGGGAAGCGTTCAGATTGATGAAGAAGATTCTATTTCAGCCGTTCGATTTGAAGAAATGGCTCGTGATCGGCTTTGCCGCGTGGCTGGCGAACCTGGGTAGTGGCGGCGGGTTCAACTATCGATACAACCGTCGCGAAGATATGCAGAAGCTAAACGAAGCAATCAGCCAAATTCCTCATCCCATTCTCGTCATCGCCGTTTGTCTTCTGATTACGCTCGTTCTCGTTCTCATTGTCCTGTTTGCGTGGCTGCGAGCACGCGGTCGGTTCCTGTTTATTGACTGCATCGTCAAGAACCGTGGCGCCATTGCAGAACCATGGCGTGATTTCCGAAAAGAGGGGAACAGCTATTTCCTCGTCTCGTTAGTGGTTGCTTTGGTCTTTGTCATTTTCGCAGCATTGCTGTCGCTGCCGCTTATCATCTTGGCGATCAAAGGCCGCTACTATTTGTATCTGCATCGTGATCGCCTGGGTGTCTACGTGTTATTGGCAATCGCCGTGTGGGTATTCGTGATCCTGCTTGTGATCGTCGCCTGGGCGCTGATCGCTAGCTTCATGGTGCCAGTGATGTACCGCCGTCGTTGTCGAGCTTATGAAGCTTTTCGCGCAGCGGTAGCATTGATCGCGGCGCATCCGGGCGAGATTGTTCTCTATTGTTTGTTTCTGATCGTCCTCGCGATCGCCACTGGATTGATCAGTTGCTTCGCGGTCTGTGCTACCTGCTGCATCGCCGCGATTCCTTATATCGGAACAGTGATTTTGCTCCCGGTCTTTGTCCTGCTTCGTTCGTTCTCACTCTTGTTTCTGCGCCAGTTCGGCCCCGAATACGATGTGTGGGCGAATTTCATGCCGGCGGAATTTTTGCCTGTTCTACTTCCACTGCCTGCGGCGCCACCTGCCTAGTTTGGAACAGCAAAAAGTCTCGACGAGCTGCCAGCGGTCGAATAAAGAAACAGTCATGAAAAAACAATTCATTCTCTGTTGTATTGCCTTCGTTACGATAGCTCCCGTTTGCTTCGGTCAGGCGAGTCCAGCGAAATCCGGCAAATCAGCTGCAAATGGGACAACCATCACCGATCTGGAAAAATCTGCATGGGAAGCGTATAAAAATAAACAGGCTGACGCGTTCAAGGCGCTTATGTCCAAAGACTACGTTGGTGTCTATGCGGATGGGGTGAAAAGTTTGGACGCTGAACTTGCGGACATGGCAAAGACCGATCTGCGCGATTACTCACTCGCAGACGTCAAAGTGGTCTTCCCGCATCCAAAGGTCGCTGTGATGACCTACAAAGCGACAATACAGGCGACTTCGGACGGCAAAGACATGTCCGGCACTTACAATAGCGGAAGCGTTTGGATGCGCGAGGGCGGAAAATGGCTGGGCGTGTTTCACACTGAGACCAAGGCCGAGTAGCCGTCTTCGATCCTCACGGCACCCATGGCGTGCCAAAGAGGACAGAAGTCGGAAGTCGGAGATCAGCTAGCAGCCACCGCGCTTTAGACTCATTGATTATGAAAATCGCAAGACAAGTGACATTCGTCTGTGGGATAACTGTAGCAGCTATTCTACCGTCCATTTCGGGTGCGCAGTCTGCCAAACCGACCATGAAAGCGATTGTTGTTCACGAGTATGGCGGCCCAGAGGTTTTGAAGTATGAAGATGCGCCACGTCCTGAGCCGAAGGAAGATCAGATCCTTGTGCGCGTGATCGCCGCAGGCGTAAATCCTGTCGATGACGCGAGTCGCTCTCCAAGGGCCGCGAAGTTTTTTGGAATAACGCTGCCGTTCATTCCGGGTTACGACATCGCGGGAGTCGTTGAGAAGACGGGAGCGAAGATCACAAAGTTCAAGGCCGGCGACCCGGTGTACGCGTATCTCGATCTGAAAGACGGTGGCGGATATGCAGAGTACGCCGTCGCGACAGAAGTCGAAGCGGCGGCAAAGCCGAAATCCATCAGCTTTACCGAAGCGGCAGGCGTGCCGGTTGTTGCATTGACTGCGTGGCAGGCGTTGATCGACAAGGCAAAACTGAGTGCGGGGCAGACGGTGCTTATCCACGGCGGATCGGGAGGCGTAGGAAGTTTCGCGATCCAAATCGCCAAGGCACGCGGCGCGAAAGTGATCGCGACGGCATCGACCGCTAATCAGAATTTGCTCAAGCAACTTGGCGCGGATGTCGCAGTCGATTACACAAAGCAAAAATTCGAGGATGTCGCGAAAGATGTTGATGTCGTGCTCGATTCGGTTGGCAAAGATACGTTGGCGCGTTCCTACGGCGTAGTGAAGAAAGGCGGAGTCATCGTTACGCTCGTCGCACGAATCGATCAGGCGGAATTGGATAAACACGGGATCCGAGGCACGTCGCTGGCCGTCGAACCGGATTCTAATGAGCTGACCGAAATCGGGAAATTGATCGAGGAGAAAAAAATCAAAGTAATCGTCTCTAAAACATTCCCGCTCGCGGACGCGGTGAAAGCGCAGGAACAAATCGCCACTGGTCACACACGCGGAAAAATCGTTCTCAAAGTCGCTGAGGAACCGAAATAGGCGAATCCGGACGGCCATCGTCTTCAGGAGAAGCCGATCCACCTTGCTTAGGTGCAGTTTATTTAACTCGCTGTAGAAATCTGCGATCTGCTCGTGGTATAAAGAATGGAATGAACTGGGACGCGATTAGCGCAATCTCGCAATTGGTCGGCTCAGTAGCTGTCGTCTTGTCTGTGCTCTATCTGGCGATGCAAGTGCATCAGAGCACGCGCGTGGCCAGGCTTGCCACGCAAGACGCGGCCGCCACCGCATTGCGCGATGTCACGAAACCTTTGATGGAGAATGCAGAGCTGGAACGCATCTGGCGGGTCGGCCTTGAAGATCTCAGCGCGCTTTCCGTCGAAGAGCGAGCGCGATTTTTTCACGCGATCTACCAGTTCCTGAAAGCGTTTGAGACGATCCATTTCCATTACGTTTACGGCCTAATGGACAAACAGCTTTTCGAAGGCTGGCACGGACTCCTCCGGCATTACATCGTCGCGCCTGGCGTCGCTCAGTATTGGAAATTGCGGCCTGACGTTTTCTCCGAGCGCTTTCGCAATTTTGTCAACTCGCTCGAGCCACCCGCGGACCAACGCACAGTGGGAACTCTTTTTGGTGAGGAACGCAAGTGAAACATGCTCGCGGTCCCCTTTTAGAAGGAGCAAACGGTCGTCTCCCGCGTCGGCGGCTGCCGTCTTAAAAAAGGGGAGCGCGAGCATTCTGCTCGCTCAAGCCGGCATGTTGCCGGCTTGTTCCAAGCACGCGGCGGACCCCAATACATACTCGGCCTGCGCGAATGCTTCTAAGACTTACACGGGCCTGGCACGGGGATAACTAATTTGCCGTCCTTCTCGGCGATGAAATTTTCGCTCGTGCTCGACGAGCTGCCGTTGGCGTCTTTTTTCTCGATTTTGATGACAAGCTTTTTGGTTGGGTTGAGTGTCAGGCAAACTTTGCCGCCAGTGGGTGAATCCATGGGCGTAGCCGCTTTCTTCACGTCCTCCGGCGTAAGATTGACCAGCTGGATATTGGAAATTTTCTCTCCGGCTTCGGCTGACTGCATCATTTTGTAAAAACCGAGGATCGACGGATCGGCACCCTGCGTGTAGAGGAACGATTCGAGCGTAGCTGTGTCCTTGCCTTCGAATGCTGTTTTGTATTTGTCGGTAAACGCCTTCTCCTGCTCGGGCGTGCCGGCGGTACTTGGCAGCGTCATGGTGATCAACAGGGCGCAGAACAGAATGGATATTTTCATGGATCTTTCATGGCTGCCACCGTAGTTGGCTCCTTCTCAAAGTGGCAAGCCAATTCACAAGAGAAAATCTTTGCCGAGCCGCGTTCCGCGGGCTATTCCACTTTCTCTACTCGGAATTTGCCCAATGAATATCCACGAATATCAAGCCAAAGAGTTGCTGCAAAAATTCGACGTGGCCACGACGCGCGGCAGAGTCGCGACCACGCTCGATGAAGCAGAGCAAATCGCGCGTGAGCTGGGCGATATTGATATTGTTGTTAAGGCACAAATCCACGCAGGTGGACGGGGTAAGGGCAGTTTTAAGAATGGGTTCAAGGGCGGTGTGCATGTTCGAAAGACGCCGAAGAACGTTCGTGAAGTTGCTTCGAAAATGCTCGGGCAAATTCTAGTGACACACCAGACCGGACCGGTTGGTCGTCTGGTGAACAAAGTGCTCGTGGCCGAATCGGCCGATATCGCGCGCGAAATTTATTTTGCCGTCCTGCTGGATCGCGCGACGGCTGCGCCTTTGATTGTAGCCAGCACCGAAGGCGGTGTGGAAATTGAAACGGTCGCGGCAAAATCGCCCGAAAAGATCATCCGCGAGGCGATCGATCCGTTAGCAGGTCTGCAACCATTCCAGACCCGCAAGCTCGCGAAGCAACTAGGCTTCGAATCATCGCAGCTAAAATCGGCTTCGAAATTATTCCAGGGACTCTACCGCACATTTGTGGCGTTCGATTGTTCGATGGTCGAAGTAAATCCGCTAGTGGTCACGACGAACGGCGAGGTGCTCGCGCTCGACGCCAAGTTTAACTTCGATGATAACGCGCTTTACCGGCATCCGGAGATCGCAACGATGCGCGACATCGCGGAGGAAGATCCACGCGAAGTCGAAGCGTCAAAACACGGTCTCAATTACATCGGCCTCGACGGCAACATTGCATGCATGGTGAACGGCGCGGGGCTGGCCATGGCCACGATGGATATCATCAAGTTTTATGGTGGCGAACCTGCCAACTTCCTCGACGTAGGCGGCGGCGCGACAGAAGAGCAGGTGACCGAAGCCTTTAAGATCCTGATCGCCGATAAGAAAGTAAAGGCGATCATGGTCAACATTTTCGGTGGGATCATGAAATGCGATGTGATTGCGCAGGGAATCATCAACGCAGCGAAAACGGTAAAGCTTTCCGTGCCGCTCGTGGTTCGTCTGGAAGGAACAAACGTCGAGACAGGCAAGCAGTTGTTGAAGGAAAGCGGTCTTGCGCTCATCGCGGCGGATGATCTTGCGGATGCAGCGCAGAAGGCGGTTGCTGCTGCAGCGGCAAATCCCAGATCCCAAGCTACAAATCCCAAGTAAGGTTCAAATCCCAATTCGCAAAATGGAAGACGGCGCGAAGCCCCGAGATCTTGAAGATCGAACATTTCGCTTTGCGCGAGTACGGAGCTGTTCTCTGGAGCACAGGCTGCCAGCCTGTTGTTTTCGGCAGCTTGCCGAAAAGCTCTTTGAACGCTCGGTGCCGACGTCTTTTGGCATCCTCTGGTGTCGTCGGCAAGCTGCCGACGACTGCAGGCTAGCAGCCTGCGCTCCCCATAATTTAGCAATCGGCTGTGGGAGCTTCTCGGTAGAGTAAGATGTCGGTCCCAATGAAAATCATATGGACAACTATCGTTGCACTGACTCTGGCGGCGACAGCCGTGTCTGAGGAACTTCCGCGCAAAACGAAAACGCCGCGAGAGAGTTATCCGAACGCGGATGTGATCTACGATTCGGTGACGGCGCCCGACGGCAAACGATTGCGCACAATCATCACGAAGCCGCCCGCGGCGAAAGGAAAGCTGCCGGTGATTTTCGTGGCCGGTTGGTTGAGCTGTGATTCCGTTGAAGCGCCAGCCAACACAAAAGACGAAAGCGGTTTGGTGTTCCGCGGTCTCGCGCAGCTTCCGGGCTTCTCTTTGTTTCGCATGGACAAACAGGGAGTAGGTGACAGCGAAGGAGTTTGCGGCGAAACGGATTTCGATTCGGAGCTGGCCGGTTATCGCGCGGCCTTTCGCGCTCTGAAGAATTACGACTTCATCGACTCTCGCCAAGTTTACATCCTGGGCATCAGCAATGGCGGCGCTTTTGCGCCCCTCGCCCCTGAATCGGATGCCGAACAGGCGCAAGTGCGCGGTTACATCTCAGTTGGCGGCTGGGTCAAAACCTGGTTCGAACACATGCTTGAGATCGAGCGGCGTCGCTTTGGATTAATGGGAAAATCTCCGGGCGAAGTGAATGATCGAATGAAAGGCGCCGCTACTCTCTATTACGAGTGGCTGATCAAAGGCCGATCGGTCGATGATATTTTGAAGGAACAACCGCAGCTTGCTGATCTCTGGCCGGAAGGAAAAGATCATGCGCATCTTTATGGCCGGCCGCTGAAGTTTTACCAGCAATTGCAAAAGCTGAATCTCGCGGCCGCTTGGTCGCGCGTGAAAGCACCAACCTATGTTCTTCGGGGCGCATTCGACTGGATCATGACGCGCGAAGATTCCGAATTGATCGCGATGTATGTGAACCGGAATGGAGATCTGGCGTCTTTCTATGAAATTCCGAACACAGGTCACACATTTCAACATTATCTGAGTCTTGCCGACGCATTCAAAGGAAGGCGCGCGGCGTTCGATCCAAAGGTGATCGGGCTGCTGATCGACTGGCTGCAGAACAAAGCAATTACACATGAAGATTAAGAAGCTCCCATTTGTTGGAATTCCGGTAACGCAAATGAAACGCGCGCGTGACTTTTATGAACATGTGCTGGGATTAGACATCAGCGAAGAAATGATGAGCGGAAAATGGATCGAGTACGCGGTAGGCGAGAACACGTTGGCGATCGCAAACGTTGGCGAACAGTGGACGCCTTCCGATCAAGGCACTGCCGCTGCACTTGAGGTGGAAGATTTTGACCAAGCCATCAAGCATTTGAAGGATCGCCAAGTGCGTTTTGCCGCCGAGCCGTTTGAAACCCCGTGCTGTCACATGGCCGTCGTGCAAGATCCCGACGGCAACAAGCTGATAATTCACAAACTTAAACCCGAAAACGAGAAAGGAGTCTGCACATGATTACAAACGAAGTGGCCTTCATTGCTATCGCGGTTTCTGACAAGGAACGCGCGCGAAAATTTTATCAGGAAACGCTGGAATTAACGCCCACCCGCATACAGATGGATGGCGCGTGGGTCGAGTATGATCTCGGGCCGGCTACGATCGGAGTCGGTTGTCATCCAGCTTGGAAGCCGTCCCGCGACGGGACAACGGTCGCCTTCGAGGTCGGAGACATCGATGCGGCCGTCGCGAAGCTTAAAGAACGCGGAGTAGCCTTCGACATCGAGAAAACTGAAACGCCGGTTTGTTGGATGGCGCAATTCCGCGATCCCGACGGCAATAAGCTGGTGATCCACAAGAGAAAAAAATAACCGGACAAATTCGAAATCCGAATGTCGAAACTCGAAACAAATTCGAATGACAAAAATTCCAGACCCCGACCAGTGGATTCGCTTAGCGGCATGCACTGCAAAAATTCCGATTTCGGGTTTCGTGCTTGTTTCGGATTTCGCAATTCGGAATTCGGATTTTTTTCGTCATTTGTCATTCGTCATTCGTCATTTTCATCATGTCCATCCTAATCGATAAAAACACACGGCTTGTCGTGCAGGGGATCACAGGAAGCGCGGGCGCGTTTCACACACGTCAGTGCATGGATTACGGAACGAACGTGGTCGCCGGCGTCACACCGGGGAAGGGCGGGCAGATGTTTGATGGCAAGGTGCCGGTGTTCGATACGGTGTGGGAAGCCCGCCAGGAAACCGACTCCAACGCTTCGATGGTTTTCGTGCCCGCACCAGCCGCGGCTGATTCGATCCTCGAGGCAGTCGGTGCAGGCGTGGAGTTGATAGTCTGCATTACCGAAGGAATTCCGGTGATGGATATGATGCGAGTGAAAGCGCTCATGCGCGGGAAAAAATCGCGGCTGATCGGGCCGAATTGCCCGGGGATCATAACTCCGGGCGCGTGCAAGATCGGGATCATGCCAGGTTACATTCACAAAGCGGGAAACATTGGTGTGATCTCGCGCTCCGGCACTCTTACTTACGAAGCAGTGTGGCAATTGACCACGCGCGGCTATGGGCAATCGACATGCATTGGCATCGGCGGTGATCCCATCGGCGGGTTGTCACACTTGGATTGCGTAAAACTTTTCAACGAAGACGCCGGAACAGACGCCATGATCTTAATCGGCGAAATTGGCGGCTCCGCAGAGGAAGAAGCCGCTGAGTGGATTAAAACGAATTGCAAAAAACCAGTCGCAGCTTTCATCGCGGGCATGACAGCTCCGCCGGGCCGTCGCATGGGCCACGCCGGCGCAATTGTTTCCGGTGGCAAAGGAACTGCAGCGGGAAAGATCGAAGCGCTCAAGACTGCGGGAATCGCGGTCGCCGAGACGCCGGCTACGATCGCTGACACGCTCATTGCGCGACTAAAAGCGCGGTTCTAATCGTTCTTTTCGATTATCTTCACGTATTGAAAGAACATTGCCTATGAACACACTCGCAGTTATCGCTATCACGTGGATCGGGAAGGAGTACCGATTTCTCGGTCTCGATTGGAGTTATCTCATGGTTCTCGGCTTCATCGGGAACGCTCTTTTCTCGATGCGTTTTCTCGTCCAATGGGTGGCCTCGGAGCGACAGGGTGAAAGCGTGATTCCAGTCTCGTTTTGGTACTGGAGTATTGCCGGAAGCGTGCTGATGTGTCTCTATTTTGTTTTCCGGCGGGACCCGATTGGAATTCTGGCTTATCTGCCAAACTCACTGATTTACATTCGCAATCTGATGCTCATCCGAAAACGCAAGTTCGCTTTCACCGCCGCCGCGCCTTCGCAGCGCCCGCGCGAAGAGCCTCTTTCCACAGAGCAAGCTTCATCCCGCGCTACATGGCTTGGATGGCGCTGGGTCTTGTGGCTGTTCGGTATCATTATCGCCCTCGGGATCGCTTACTACTGGATCAGATCCGCGATCGAGTAAGAGACCTTCATTAAAGCCTGCTGCTTTTGTGAAACATGACACTCTCCGCAGCTAGCGATTTGCTTCGACGGGGATGTGGCTTGTGACGACTTGCGACAAATCCAGTTTCCGGCTGGCATTTTCAATGTCGATCCCGACGAGATTGCCTTCGATGTCGTAGTCCAGCACGACTCCTTCGGAGACTTCGCGGCTTTCGGCGCTCGGCTTCGCAGACAAATCGATATAGAGAGAATCGGTGTCGGGATAGTAGCTTAGCTTCATGGCCTCAATCTCCGATCTGGAAATGCGTTGTGCATCGTCACCTTATCGGCGAGGGTGATCACTCGCAAGTAGCGCCCACCCAACTCTGGGATCGCTGCCCAAAATCGGAATCTGTTGTCCTCCTGTGGTTCGACTCGGATTGGAGATTGCACGACTCGCATGCACATTTCCTTGGTGAGATATGGGCGTTTCCGCAGAACCTCGTTCTCGAAATAGGGTGTGAATTGGTACGTCGGCACTCTGCGGACCTCAGGGAGACGGCGAGCTTGGCTCCGCCGTCGCCGATTCTCCGGCCGGCAGATTTGCTCCTTTCCAATCCATCGCCACGCGGATGCGGACGCGGCCGCTGGGGTGATCGAAAAAGATGAATTCCTCCAGCGGCGTCGGGTCGAGCTTGCGATAAGAACCGAGTTTGAGTGCGACTTTCGCCATGGCATCGGGCTCGCGCGAAGTGTTGATTCCAAATGCGTCGGCTTCTCGTTCGGTGACGCGCACCACAGTATTGAGCAATGGTGTGGCGAGAAAAAACAATGTGCTGAAGATCAGCGCGAGCAGTGGAAGGCCCGCTGGATCGCTGATGCCGTGCACGCCCCATTTGTCGCCCCAACACCTGACGGCGGCGTCAAACAGAATGTGAGTGATCGCGAACCCGACGAGGATGAAAATTCCCAGATACGTCAGCAGTTTTGCGCCGTGATTAAGAACGTAGTGGCCCATCTCGTGTGCCATCACTTCACGGATCTCCGGCAGCGTGCATTGCTTGAGAAGATTGTCGTTGAGCGCGATCCGGGTCGTGCCGAGAATGCCTGAGACATTCGCGCTTACGCGGGTGGTCTGACGCGATGCGTTCACCTCAAAGACTTGTTTTACCGGAATTTGGTTTGCGCGCGCCATGGCAAGAATCGGATCTCTGATCTCGGGATTCGTCAGTGGCTTGTAGCTGTTAAACAGCGGCTCGATGAACACCGGCGCGATAAAGATCAGGACAAACGAGGAAGCCAGCGCCACGACGGTTCCCCAGATCCACCATGTCCGCGGCGCTCGGCGGAACACCGCATAAAGCACTGCCAGAAATATCGTGCCGCCGACGATTACGACGCCGAGGCCAATTAGCTGGTCGCGAAACCACGCAGGGAAGGTTTGGGTTGCGAGGCCGTATTGATGTTCGCGAAAAAAATTCTCGTACAGATTGAGCGGAAAACTGAGTAGGTAAACGATGAGAAAATACGGAATGGCATAGAGAACTACCTGTAGGGAAAGCTGCCAGTGTCCTTTGGGAAGCCAGCGGCTTCCCCTACAGATGCGCTCGGCAAAATCGCGGAGGCGCGCCGAGACTCGTGAAGACAGCAGAAAAATCGAAATGGCAACGGCGAGAACATAATTCCAGAGGAGCAGCCAATACCCGCCTTCGAAGTATGCGTCTGATTTTTCGCGCTGTTCCTTCGGGACAGTGGCGAGCCACGCTTGTGTCGCAGTGGCTGGATCGAATGGAGTCGCATTTTCTGAGATCGAATGTGAAGGCGCCGGATTCCCGTGCACGGATAACAGCGCCAAAGCCATCACGAATCCGGCACAGAGCGATATGACAAATGAGCGGTTAATCATGCGTCTTGTTTCATTAGGCTGGACTAACCGCTGGCCGGAGCTAAAAATCAAAATATGAAGGCGATTCTGTTGCATTTCTGCGCGCTCGTCGAAATTTGTACCATTGTCAGTCTGAGCGCGGGAACGCCGCCTGCGAATACGGAGCTTTACGGGCCGTATCCGACCAACTACAAAGACATCGTCATGCAGTGGCTCAACAAGCAATTAATCAACCCCGAGAGCGCACGGATCGAGTGGAATGGGGAACCCAAACCCTCCGACTTGGGCAAGGGAGGCGAACATGTCTATGGTTATCTGGTCAATTTCACCGTAAACGCCCGCAATCGGTTTGGTACTTACACGGGCAAGCAAAAACACGCTGTGCTCATCCATAATGGCGAAGTAATCAAGAGCCTCGGGTTCGCTTATTAACCAATATGAAAAAACTGAAGTTGAAGTCTCAATCGAAATCATCCGGGCAAATAATCGTTGTTCTCATCATTGTGCTGGGATTAGTAGGCGTTGGGTTTTGGTGGCTTTTCTCCAACAAACAGGAGATGGCCAGGGAAGGAAAAGCGTTCGCCAAAGAAGCGACCCAGCGCATTATCCAGGGTGATGCGAATTTTTTCTCGTCGCACCTGAGCCCGGCATCGCGCATGAACTTTCCGCCCTCGGTGCTGCAGGAGACCTTCGCCGATATTACCAAGCGCGGCGCGCCGGTTGGCCCGGTTGACGTTCAGGGTGACATTAAATTTCAGTCACAATTTTTCGAGCCGCGCGGGGACTTTCGTGCGCGAATAAATTATCAGGCGACCTACGCGGATATTTACCTCTCCATTTCGCATCCGGTTGGTCGCTGGCAGATCGATGATTTCAGATTTCTGCCGCAGGCCGAACGCTAGGCGCGCGTTGGCTCCGTGCGTCGCGAACTCGAAACACCGCGCGGGCTAGCTCAACAAACGCTCCAGTGAATCCAGGCAAATTTGGGACCAACTCTCCATCGTTTCGCGACGCGCCAGCAGATCTTCTTTTGAGAGGAACGTCAGACCGGTGATCATGGCTTCGCGTTTTTCAACCTTCGGCTCGGCCAGCTTGAAGACGTGGACGATTCCGAGATGCACGCGTCCCACCTCCGTCGTGTCGTCATTGAGAAGCGCGACAATTCGGTCCTCGAACGGACTATCGATCTTGATTTCCTCGTTCACTTCGCGTTCGACACCGGCGCGATAAGCCTGCTCATCCAAGGCAAAAAGCGATTCGTCGGTCTCGTTCATGTGGCCGCCAATGCCGATCGACCCTTTCGCGACCAGACGCTGTTCCCCCGCTTTTTTGCCACGAACGTAATAAGCGACCGTGTTCCCAAACGCGATCAGCGCGTAGGGAATGATTTGTTTGTAGCCAGGATTAATTTCTGCCTCGGGACGCGGCAGAAAGAAGTTGTTTCCCCTCGAGAGAAATGCGTCGAGATATTTCCGCGGCTCGAAGTTGAGACCCTGGAAATTGCCAAGCTGATCGAACAAATTGCGCCTGATGACCAGAACGTTTTCAATGGGCGGGTTCATTGGTGTGGCGCAAGCGTTTCGCTTGCGATCTTTAAACGCAAGCCGGAGGCTCGCGCTACTCTAAAACGAATACGTCATCCCCACTTGCGGTCCGAACAGGTTCAGGCTCGGATTCGGATCGGTCTGTCCGCCATTGGAGAGATGCTGATAAAGCACTCCCGCATTTAGTTTCCAGTGATCATCAATCTCAAAGGACACGCCGGCTGCCGATAAAATGTTAAAGGTGAAATCCTGCCCCTGCCCGCCGGGAATTTCCGGGTGACTATCGATCCAGCCCGCGCCAACCCCGCCCGAGACATAGGGCACGAGCCTGCTGCCCGGTCGAACAAAGTTATAGCGCATGCCGAGATTGAATCCGAAGTAGTGGTTCTCGATGCCACGAAAGATCGGTTCTGCGATGGCGCTGACATAAAATTGGTTGTAACCGCGGAACCACACATTGCGCTGCACCACGCCCCAGCGAACGCGCGCGGTCAGAAACTCCGTGCCGATTTGGTAATCGGCCGGGGGATTGATGGCCCCGAACAAATATCCCGACTCGAGTGCGAGTTCGAAGCTCCGAGGATTAAGTTCAGGTGGAGAAAGTTCTGACCTTGGTTGTTCGGTTCCGCCGAATACTTGCAGACACGCGAAAAAAAACGCGAAAATGATTAAAGCGCGAAGCGTTTTCATTCGGCGCGCCTACCATAGGAGGAGTTGATGCGATTGCAATTGGTTAGGGACGTCGCGCTGCGGCGTCCGGACAGCGCGGCGCGCTGTCCCTACCCTATGAATTCTGCAAGATCGGGAGGCAGCGCGCTGTTCCATTCGCGCTCGCCTTCGAGCGCGAGTTTTGCCGAATGAAGCGCATGACGCGGCAAAAGTAATCGTTGCTCGAGTTCAGGCGTCCATCCGGTCTCAATAAACCGGAGGTAGAGTTGCTCGTCCGGCCCGTAAATTTTATCGCCCACAATCGGGTGACCGATGGAGCTCAGATGCACCCGAATCTGGTGGGTGCGGCCCGTGCGGGGAATTGCGCGGATCAAGCTGAATTTGTCGATTGGTAGGGCGCGACCGCCGGGCGCGCCGCGAGTGAACCGTCGCTTGATGTGAAATTCGGTCTGCGCCTGCGCGCCTGCGGGATGGATCATTTGTTTCAGCCAGATTGCTGAGTGTTGATGTTTGCCCTGGCGGTCCAACGGAGCGTCAACGATTTTTGTTTCCCATTCGGGCCAACCCCAAACAATTGCCAGATATTCTTTGTGCAATTGATGCCGCTGCATCAGCAGTCCGAACCGGCGGGCGGCGGCGGCAGTTTTCGCGACCAAAACGAGGCCGCTGGTTTCGCGGTCGAGCCGGTTCACAATTGAAACCTGGCCGCCGCTGGCAATCTCGAATGCGAACAGATCGCGCAATTCTTTCCAGAGAGTAGGCGTGCCGTCCGGCTTTGTTGGGTGAATGAGAAGAAACGGCGGTTTATCGACGATAACGTAATCGTCGGTTTCATCGATCATTCTGAAATCGAGCGATGGGGCCAATACATGCATGCAAACACCTTAGCGTATTGGAAGTCCGCTTGACCAGGCGAGACGCCCGGTTGCCGCACAGGCAAGATGCCTGTGCTACGATTGCCTTGACCTTGTTCGCTAAAACTGCTTTACCTAGAGCGCCTCAGCCTTAACCAAAGGAATCATCCTTGGATCCCAAAGACATCAAAGAAATTAAAGCCATCATCGATCTGATGAAGAAGCATGACCTTTCGGTCTTTGAGATGGAAAAGGACGGGTTCCGTCTCAAGCTTCAGAAAGGCCCTTCCGTTGCGGAGGCAACGACTGCGTCGCCTGCGGTTGCCGCTGCACCCAAGGCCGCGCCGGCCGTGTCGGAAAGTGCGCCTGCCGCGCCCAAGCCAATCGAGAGCGTCCCGCTGAGAGACATCGTTTCTCCGATGGTAGGCACGTTCTATCGCGCCGCGTCTCCGGACACGCCGCCCTTTGTCGATGTCGGGAAGGCCGTCACCGAAGACACCGTGGTCTGCATAATCGAAGCGATGAAAGTGATGAACGAAATCAAGGCGGAAACCAACGGTGTTATCGCCGAAGTGGTGGCGGAAAACGGCAAGCCCGTGCAGTTCGGCCAGGTGCTGTTCAGAGTTCGTTAAAACAAACATGGTAGGGCGCGACCTGCGGGCGCGCCGAATCGCGCGTCTCCGATGTTCGAGAAAGTCCTGATTGCCAATCGCGGTGAAATCGCGCTGCGGGTGATTCGTGCCTGCAAAGAGCTGGGCATTCGCACCCTGGCAGTCTATTCGGAAGCGGACGTCGATTCGCTGCATGTGCAACTTGCGGATGAATCCATCTGCATCGGCGCGCCGCCGAGCTTGGAAAGTTACTTAAAGATCGATCGGATCATGAGCGCGGCCGAGATTGGCGATGTCGATGCCATTCATCCCGGTTATGGGTTCCTGGCCGAGAATCCGCACTTCGTGGAGGTGTGCGAAAGCTGCAACATCAAATTCATCGGGCCGCCTTCACGCGCCATGCATGCCATGGGCGATAAGAAC
>Ga0209056_10002438_pt1 | contig 20036 bp, 16 predicted proteins | sample GraSoiAngelo_114_FD_185876 | JGI IMG/M metagenome (GOLD analysis project Ga0209056, IMG submission 185876) | Grasslands soil microbial communities from the Angelo Coastal Reserve, California, USA - 14_0903_13_40cm (SPAdes) (version 2) | ecosystem: Environmental > Terrestrial > Soil > Grasslands...
TTGAATGGCGACGTACTGCTTTGCGTGGGCGTGGTCGAATAGATCGCGTAAATCGAATCGGCGGCGCAGTTCGGCGTGCCGCTGGCCACCCGGCAGACGGTGCCGACATACTGCGGCCGGTCGGAGACGTCGTACAGGTTGATGTCCTCGCGCAGCGGCGCGAGCAGCACGCGATACGTTTCGATCAGGTAGTCGGGCAGATCCTGGCGCCAGGCGAGGCGTCGCACGGCTGCCCGGACGTCGATCACGGACAGCTCGAGGCCCCCCGCATTCGCCACCACGATCGTGTCGCCGTAGTTGCCCAGCGTGTCGCGCGGCCACAGCGCGATGCCCCACGGCACGGGACCGGCGGTGGGGATGCCGGCCGCGACAAACGACGTGTTCGCAACCTGGAAAATCTCGACGCGCCCCAGCGTCGGGTTCGTGAGATACAGGCTCGAGTCGTTGCCGTTGAAGATCGCGTCGGCGATGCGGCCGCCGAACGGCAGCGGGCGCGTGATGCCCGCGACGACGACAATCGTGTCGATCAGCGCCTGCGGGGACATCTGCAGCTGAGGCGACGCGGCAATGCCCTTGGTGCGCAGCGGCGCGCTCGGGATCAGCGTCGTGCTGTTGGTGAACGAGCAGTTCCGGGCCACCGCCAGATCGCAGGCGTAGCCTTTCACCGCGATGAACCGGGGGAGCGGCTGCAGCCCCTGCAATCCCAGCGAGAAATGGCGCGTGACATCGCTGAGGTTGCCGGCGCCGACGTACACGGTATCGAACTTCATCCGTACGCCGTTCGTGTCCACCTCGAACCCGATCCACGATATGGCGCTCGGATCCTGGGCGCGGACGTGGATGGTGTCGTCCACTTCGACGCGCGGAGCGACCCGATGGGCGACGATCGGCGGTGTCATGTCGGTCGCGACCGATTGAATCTGCACCGTGACGACCGCCGTGAACCCGCGCCGCCCCGCGGAGTCCTCGGCGAACCCGATGACGTTGAACGTGCCACTCGATGGAACGACGACCACCGTATCCTGGTACTCGACGGAGTCCGCCAGCGGTGAGCTGAACATCATCGAGTCGTTGGGCGGTCTCGTTGGATTAGTCACACTCGCCGCGGGCGACACCAGGAACCCGATCTTCGCGATGCCGCCGTTTTGGACGGCGATGACGTCGATCGGAATGCCCTTGCCGGTGGACGCCAGCGCGCCGGGCGAGGGCAACACTAGCCGCACCCGCAGCGCCTGGACGTTCGACAGAAAGATGAAGATGGTGTCTGAGGAAAAATTGCCGGCGCCGTCGGTAGCGCGACCGATGATCATGATCTGGCCGCCCGCGCCCGAATTCGACGGGAACGTGATGGTGTGCCCGACGGTGTAGGTCTTGACTTGACTACGAAACACCGTGTCGAGGACGCCGATGAGGCCACCGCTGAACGTCAGACTGATGTCCTTCAGACCCAGGTTATCCACGGCCTGCACGTTGAAGCGCAGCCCGCCGGCGATATCCTGCGTGTCCCCCGCGGTGTTCGTGAGCGTGATGACGGGTGACTGGGTATCAGGCACGACGCCGCCAATTCTGCGCGACGTCTCGCACGCATAGACCGCGAGCGCGAGCGCACCGATGCTCCACAATGCGGTTCCGCGTCTGACCAGCCGCATAGCCACTCTCTCCCGCTTATCGGCCGCCGGACCTACTGTCCGCTGGGCGCGACCAGATCGTCGATGATGTGTGGCGTGATCAGGATCAGGAGATCACGCCGGTTCTCCGTCTGGGACGTAAACCCGAACAGCTTGCCCAGGATCGGCAGATCTACAAGAAACGGGATTCCGGACTTCGTTACCGTGACCTCAGTCACCGTAAGTCCGCCAATTACGGCCGTTTCGCCGTCACTGACGAGGATTTGGTTGTCCGCCTGTTGCGTCTGGAACGTGAATCCGATGTCCACCGCCGCCGGCCGGACGTTCGACCGCTCGGCGTGCACTTCCATCAGGATCTGGCGCGTCCCCGTCACGTGCGGCGTGACGCGGAGGTTGATACCGGTCTGCTGGAACGAGACGGTGGCCCGGGGCACGGCGGTGCCGGTCCCGCCGCCCGTGTTGACGGAGCTCACGTCGATGATCCGGATCGGGACTCGGTCGCCGACGAGGATCTCGGCCTGGCGGTTGTCGAGCGTGGTGATCGTCGGCTCGGCCTGGATGTCGGCGAGGTCGACATTCTTCAGGGCCTGGACGAACGCCGTCAGGTCGAAGTTGCCGATCGCGGTCGAGAAGATCAGGTCGAGCGCCGGATTGATAACCTCCTGGCTCGCGTTGCCGAGCGCCGACAGCGAGTTGCCGCCCAGGGAGACGATATTCTCGCTGGACAGGAAGTTCTTCGTCGGCACGAGGGCGTCCGGGACGCCGTCCAGGTCCGTATCGACGGGTTGGGCGCTCCGCGGGTCGGGTCGCTGGATGAGTCTGTTGAAGAACTGCGTCGTCGAGCCAAGATCGTATTTGACGCCGAGCTGTTCGACATCCTGGCGGTCCACGAAAATGATCTTCGCCTGGATCGAGACCTGCGGTGTGCGCTGGTCGAGGCCCTTCACGAACTCCACGACATCGTCGATGCGCGTGCTCACCTCGGTAATCACGAGTGAGTTGCTGGTCGAGTCGGCGACCGCTTGTCCGCGCTTCGAGAGAATCGAGGCAACCGACGGCACCAGCGACGTCGCCTTCGCATAATTGACGCGTACCAGCCGCGTCGTGATCGGCACGGTGGAGTCGGCGCGCGCCAGCTCGATCTTGCTCACGACGTTGAGGATGCCGCCGGGCAGCGTCTTCACCGCCAGGCCTTGCGATTCCAGCACGGCGTTCAGCGCGAGATCCCACGGCTGGTTCTTGATCTCGGCGGTGACGTTGCCTTTGATGTCCTTCGCCAAGATGATCGTGCGACCGCTGAACGCCGCGAAGCCTGCGACCACGTCCTCGATGCTGGCGTTGTCCCACTGCACGGTGATGCGCGCGGCCTGTGACTGCGCCGCGTCCGCGCGGTGCGCCGCGAGGTACTCCTCGATCGACAGCGGCTGCCCCAGCGACGGCGTGGTGACGCGGGCCGCCTCCTCCGGGCCGCCGGTGACCGGCGGCGCGACCGCAGCCACCCGCCTGGCTGCTGTCGTGACAACCGGAGTGCGTGCAACGGTGTTGCTCGACCAGGCCGCGAAGCCGGTGCGCTCGGTGCCGATGCGCACTCGCACCTGACCGGCGGCGCGCTCGATCTGGTAGTCCTTGAGCGCGTCGAGGTCGATCACCACGCGCACCACGTCGGGCTTGAACTGCGCGTAGCGTACGTTGCGCACGCCACCGCGATTCTGGCCGTCGTAGAGTGCGACCGGCGCGGTGAGGCGAGTGCCCTGCAGGTCGATGACGAGCCGGGCGGGATTCGAGAGTGTGAAGTCCTGGACCAGCGCGGCGCCCTGCAGGTCGATGACGATCTCGACCTTGCCCGCCGCCGGCAGCACACTGACCCCGCGGACTTCGCCGTCGCGCGCGTTCCGCCCGTCCACCGCCGTCCCCGCAAGGGCCCGGGGAGCGACGGCGACGAGCAGCGCCGCGAGGGGAAGAATGGCCTTCATGGCGTCTCCTCCTGCTTGGTGAGCGACAGCGTTTCCTGCCGCTCGAACCCGAATTCCTGCACGGTGAATACGACTTCACGGGGCCGGATTTGCGTCACCTTCAAGCGCCCGATGATGTCGCCCGTTTTCACCCGGTAGATGTGGCGATTGGTGATGTCGCGCAGCACAGCGACGCTGCGCGACGCAAACCGCCCGTCGTAGACGACGGTCGTGAGCTTCAGGTCGGAGATCAACGGTCGCACGTCGCCGGACTTGAGCAGCGACATGAACGGATCGCGCCCCCCGCCTTCGTACGCGAACACCTCGCGGACCAGGGACACCGGCGCCTGCTCCGCACGCACGCTGTCGGTCCGCTGGGCGGCCGCCGGGGCGACCGGGGCCGTCACTGCCGCGAACGCGAGGGCGAGGCTAGCTGCGCGCACGAGGGGCTCCCCCCGCGGGCTTGGGTCCGGGCGACTTCACGAACGTGCGAATCGAGAATTCCGCCAGCAACAACGCCCCCGCCGTGTCGGCGAGCAGCTTCTGCACGGCCGGTGTGGCGGACGACAAGATGACGTCCTGCGGCACGACGATGCGCGGCAGCGACGCCACGTCGGCGAGATACTCGCCGATCTGGTCGTAATGGCCGAAGATCTCGAGCCGGTAGCGGTAGGTGTCGAACGGTGAACCGGGCTCGGGCGTGAGCGGCTGAATCTTGCCGATGGTGATGCCGCGAACCTTCGCTTTCGTCGAGAAGTCATCGATCAGCGTCGGCACTTCGTTGCGCTCCGGCACCAGGCGCCGCATCAGCTCGAGCGAGCCCTGGTACTCTTCCACACGGCGGCGCAGATCCTCGATGCTGCCGCTCGCCAGGTCGGCCTTGGCAGCCGCGACGATGCGCTCCAGGCTGTCAGATTCCTGATTCGCCGCCGTCAAGCTGGCCATGTCGGGTTTGTGCTTCTTGGTCCAGAAGAAGTAGCCCCCCGCCAAGGCCGTGAGAATGAGCAGCGCCATGATCTGACCGCGTTGGTCGGTTGGTAACCCGAGTGCCATGTGGCTACCTCAGCGATTGCACGAGCGGGACGGTACGGATGTAGACCGAATCCGCGATGCGGTAGCTGACCGTCACCGTGAACGACGTGACCGGACGATCCGCTTCGATCACCGTCTGCGAGCTGGCGGGCGTCACGTCGGTGAACCATGGCGACGCGGCGAGCTGTCGCAGGAACGTCGTATAGGCCTGGATGTCGACCGTGCGTCCGTCGATCGTCACCCGCACCGCGGGCGCGCCGGTCGAGTCGTGCTCCACGGTGACGGGACCGTTGGGCTGCCCCTGGCCCGGCGCGAGGATGGTCGACGCCGATCTCACGCCCGTGATCCACGTATACGGCGGCAGCGCCTTCGTCGTCTGGTCGAGGACGTGCGGCCAGATGTAGCGATCCGCGTCGATCTGCCGGATCACGTTGATCTCGTAGAGCAGCGAATCGCGCACCTTCTCCGCCTGCCGCTTCTGCGCGATCACGATGTCGTACCGCCGCTTCTCGGTGCGCACGTTGTCGAGTCGCGTCTCCGCGGACGCGAGGCGCGCGCGATCGGTGATGAATAACAGCGCGCCGCCACCCCCCACGACCACCCAGGCCGCGATCGCGCCGATCAACCACGGGTCTTTGACCTGTGCGATGAGGCCCCTGAAGTCCGGCATCGAGAGCTTCATGCCGGCTCCCGGTGCCTTCTTCTTCTTTCCGGGGAGTAGGTTTATCTCAATCATGCGGCGCGCCTCAGCGCGAGCCCAACCGCCAGCATCAAGAGCGGCGCGACCTCATCGACCGGCACCGTCTCGAACACGTCGTCGCGCACCCGCAGGCGCTGTACCGGATTCGCCAGCTCGATCGCCACCTTCAGGCGCGCGCTGAGCACGTCGTTGAGACCGGGGATTCGGGCGCCACCGCCGGTCGTGTACACGCGCGACAGGCCGCCGGCCGAGCGCGATGCCGTGGCCAGGAAGGCCGCGGCGCGTTCCACGCCGACCGCAATTTCGTCGCCACGCGCGCTCACGTAGCCCGCGAGATCGGGATGCTGCGACGTCCCCTGAATGACCTTTTCGGCTTCCTCGCTCGCGAGTCCCTTTTCACGCTGCAAGTCCTCGCGGAAGCGCCGCGTGCCGACCGACAGATCGCGGGTCAACACCGGCACGCCGTCCTCGAGGATGTTCACGTTGGTGACTTCGTGACCGATGTTCACGAGACCCACGACGCCTTGCATCGCGTCGGGGTGATTCAGCTCGAAGGCGTTGTGGATCGCGAACGCATCGACGTCGATGACGGAAGGATCGAGTCCTGCCTCGCTCAGGAGCCCCACCCGGCTCTCGACCAGCTCGCGTTTCGCGGCGACGAGCAGGACGTTCATCTGAAGACCTTCGGCGTCGGGATCGAGGATCTGGAAATCGAGCTCCACGTTCGCCATGTCGAACGGCACGTGCTGCTCGGCTTCCCACCGGATCACCTCGCGGGCGTCCGTCTCCTTCATGCGATCCATCTGGATTTTCTTGACGATCACGTCGCGGCCACCGACGGCCGTGACCACCGATTTCCGCTTGACGCCGGCAGCCTCGAACAAACCCCGAATAGCCTCCGACACGAGGCCGGGGTCCATGATTTCGCCCTCGACAATGGCGTCGGCAGCGACCTCGGTTGTGGCGACTTTAGTCAGTTCCGGCTCACTCCCCCCGTGGTCGATCACCACGAGTTTGATGATACCGGAGCCGATATCCAGGCCGACCGAGGTTTTTTTGCCGCCGAATAACCCAAAAAGGGCCATGTGCTCCTTTTGGCCTAGAGACAAGAAGGGGCGAGGGCAAACTACAATAGGCCCCGCCCCTTATCCTGTCAAGCCTCGAATCGACTTGAGGCCGAAGCAACAACTGTTTTGGTTACTGCGACTTAGGCCACTTAATAGAGCTGCGTCCACCCTCTGGAACGCATCATCGAAATCGGGCTCGTGGCCTGTAACACCGCGTTAATACTGCAGCTAGAGTAGTTCAGCGTCGCCTTACCGCTCAGGTTCTGCTCGGATAGATCTGCGTTCTTGGCCATAACGCCGCCCCAGAAATGGGCGTCCGTACTTCCACCACCGGCGGTCTTTAGGTCGCCCTGCACGACCACGATTCCGAAGAACTGGTACGACCCTTGAATGTTCAAATCACCATCTACCAAGAGGATACCTTGCCCCTGCGTATTGTTGAGCGTAATCGTCCCGGGGACGTGAATAATCGGGAAGTAATCGGCGCATGCGCTGGCGGGATTCATCCCGTCACCCCAGTTCGTCAGCACGGTCTTATCGCACACGCCATTGGTGACGACCGGGCCCGTCGAATAGTTGCCCGGCGGAATCGTAAGCGTCGCACGCGCGGCGAGCTGGGCGTAGGTCGCCCCGCCGAACGCCGTGAACGTGTTGTTGGTGACGGTCGGGTCGTTCACGACCGGCGGCGTCCCCACCACCGTCGCATTACCGGATTCCGTGACGTTACCGCCATTATCGCGGACACCCGCCTGCGCGGGACCTGGAGGATCGCAGCTTGTCCAACCGGTCGGGATCTGGTCCGCACCGTTGATATTGGCATTACCACTCATGCTCACAAGACCCTGCGTTGTGAGCGACGCTTTGATGCCGAAGTCGACCGGCGCGATGCGGGTAATCATGCCGATGCGTTGGCGCGCGCCGCCGCCGCCGGCGATAGCCCCGGCCGCGCTGGCCCGGTCGCGACCCGTCACATCGATCAGGAAGAGGTTCGGGCCCACCCTGTAGCTGTACCCGCCGTAGCTCCCGGAGCCGCTCGGCGCGGGGGTATTCGCAATCGCCACGGAGTCGGCCGGATACTGCGGCCGCCTGTTCATCGTCCCCGGATCCCAGCTCAGCACGCGTTCCTGCGCGCCGGCTTCGGCAACGCCGAACGACGTCTGCACGCGGCGCTGGTTTTCACCGACCCGCTGCTCCTGGGTCCCAGCGAAGAACGCTCCAGCGACCAGCGCCCCAACGACGACGAGCGCGAAGATCGCAACTGCGAGCGCCATGCCGCGCTCATCACGCACAATCCTACGCATACGGTCTCCCTTCAAGTGTTTTGGAGGTTCTGGAGGATGGTGGAGGATCGTGGAGGCAAACCTCCACTACCTTCACCAACCTGCTCCAACCTCCACCAACCTGCCGTTCAAAACCGCCGGTTATTGCGCAATGCCACGCTGGTGACGATGCTGTCGACAATCGTCGCCGCCGCCGCTTGACCGCCGGCGCGAACAGCCCCGGTGGTCCTGGCGCGGACCGTGATGTCGATCCGGGCGACCTGGTTGCGCACCGCAGTCACGTTGCCGTTGGCGTCGAAGTACTGGAACGTCAAACCGTTCGTGAGCACGGGCCCGATGAGCGGCTGCATCGCCTGGCCGGCCGGCTGAAAACCGACATACCACGACGTATCCCCGGGCGGGTTGTAGAGCGAGTAGATGACGCGCTCGAACCCACGCACCGGCGCGCCGAACGGGATCGCCCCAGCGACGTTGGCGCCGAGTCCGAGCAGATTGATATTCACGAGCAGCCGCTGTCCGTTGGTGCCGTCATTACAGTTCTGCCCGTTGGGCGCCGCCGTGATCGAGCCCGTCGCCCAAAAATCGTCGGTTCGGCTATTGGGGTCACCGTCGTAATAGATCAAGACGGAGTCCTTCGTGTTGTCGATCCCGCGCGCACCGAAGAACAGTGGCTGACCCGGCGCGCCGCCGCGAACAATGACCGAGACGGAGTTCAGCGCGCCACCTAGTCCCGGCAGATTGCAGGCAAACCCCAGCCAGCGCATCGCACGAATCGAGATGCTCGTGGCCGACATCACCGCGATGTCGCCTTCCGATGCATCCAGCTCGCGAAACTCGGCGGGGAGAATCGTGCCGGCGGCGCGGATGTTTTGCGACAGATCGATGCGCTGCGTCTGTGCCATGTAGAGGCGCTGGTTGTTGACCAGCACGCGGTACAGGGCGGCGCTCACGATACCCAACAGCACGATCGCGACGAGCAGCTCGATCATCGTGAAACCGCGGCGGCCGCGGCTCATAGGAATGCGTTGCATGAAATCGTGGTCTCCGTAGAGTCTCTGCGAGTTTTATCCTGTTCCGTCTTGTATACGCTCACGATTTTGAGCCGATAATTCAGATTCCCGGCATCGGTAAACGTCCAGGTGTTGGCCGATACCCAGTTCGAACCGCGGTACAGGGTGTCGGTGCCATTGATGCGCTGCGCGTCAACGCATGCCGCGACGCGCATCCGCTCGAGCCGGCGGGCCGCAAATGCCGACGCCGTCGCGGACCGCTGCCCGCGGGCGATCATCCGCGTCACGAGTGCGGCCGTCGTCACCAGGCCGAGCACACCGACCGTCAGCACGATGATCGCGATGATGACCTCGATGATCGTGAAACCTTGCCGGTTCTTGATGGTCTTCATTGCTTGCTCACTCTCCCCACCTCGTTGATGACGACCGAGTCGCTGTAATTCGGCCCGACGACGTACACCGTGGTGGGCTGAAATACCGTCGATATGCCGCGCGGGTCGTACACGACCGATGCGGCCGTTGAATTCAGCGTGACGCTGAATTCATCGCCAACGAGCTTCTTGGTTCCCACCTGGACCGAGTTTGCCGGCGGGTTCACGCCGCACGCCGTCACCCAGATGCTGTCCACGGTGAGGTTGAGCGTCGCGGAACAACCGCGCTGAATCGCCGCCCCGCGCGCCGTCGCCGCCAACGTCGCGATCAGCGCCTTGGCGCTGCGGACGTTCTGCTTCTCGAGCGCATCGCGCAGCCGTGGGAAACCGATCGACGCAATGATGCCGATCAGGATGACCACGACGATCATTTCGATGAGGCTGAAGCCCTTGCGACCCATGGAACCCCCTGTTCGACCGCCTCCTATTACAGGTTCTATGCCGAGATGTAAGTGACATTATGACAATCGCTTATGCTTGAACAACGGCTGGAAAACCCCTGCAGAATGCTGCACTTATGCAGAAACTTGCATGGTCTAGGCAATCCCGTACCGATCGATTTTGTAGAACAGCGTCCTCAGGCTTACGCCGAGCCGCTGCGCCGCAGCGCGGCGGTTGCCGGCGGTCGCCTTCAAGGCATCAAGGATGGCACTGCGCTCTGCATTCTCGACCGCAGATCTGAGGGTGCCGTCCCCGGCGTCCTCACCCCCTGACCCCTTCTCCACTTCGTGGCGAGGGGGGACGGCACTGAAGTCTCCACGCTCCAACACGTCCTTGTCGTTGAGCACTGCCGCGCGCTCGATCGCGTTCTCGAGCTCTCGCACGTTCCCCGGCCAGTGCTGTTGCTCGAGCCATGCGATCGCGTCGTCGCTCAGTGCAAGCGGGCGGCCGAGCCGCTGCGCCAGTCGTGCGGCGAAGTGGCGGGACAGCGGCCCGATGTCGTCTTTCCGCTCGCGCAGCGGCGGCAGCTCGATCGCCACGACATGGATGCGGTAGAACAGGTCCTCACGAAACCGGCCCGCGCGGACTTCTGCTTCGAGGTCGCGCGCCGTGGCGGCGAGGACCCGCGCATCCACGCGACGCGTCTTCTGGTCGCCGACTCGGCGGATCTCATTCTCCTGCAGCACGCGCAGCAGCTTCGCCTGCAGACCGAGCGGCAATTCGCCGATTTCGTCCAGGAGGATCGTGCCGCCATTGGCGGACTCGAATAATCCCGTCTTGTCCGCGCTCGCACCGGTAAACGCGCCGCGCACGTGGCCAAACAGCTCGGACTCGAGCAACGCCTCGGGAATCGCCGCGCAGTTGATGCCGACGAATGCCTTGCTCGAACGCGGGCTGGCGCGGTGAATCGCGCGTGCGATGACTTCCTTTCCGGTCCCGCTCTCACCGGTGATCAGGACCGTGGTATTGTGCTCGGCAACGCGTGTGACGAGCTCGAGCGCCTGGCGCATGGCGGCGCTTGCGACGATGAGCCCCCGCTCCGCCGGTCCGGCGGCGAGCTGTGCCTTGAGGCCCGCGACTTCCTGCCGCAGCCGTTCCCGCTCCTCCGCTTTCCGGAGTGTGAGCACGACTTCGTCGGGGCGGAACGGCTTGGGGAGATAGTCGTAGGCGCCTTCCTTCATCGCGGCGATCGCCGCATCCTCGCCGCCATACGCGCTCATGACGATGACGAGGGCGCTGCCGCCGCGTTGGCGGTATTGGCGCAGGAACGTCAGGCCGTCCATCTCGGGCATGCGCACATCGCAGAGCACCAGGTCGAACGTGTCCGCGGTGGCGCGCTCGAGCGCGCGACGGCCGTTCTGCTCGGCGGTGACGACATAGCCCGCGTCCGTCAGGAGGAGTCCGAGACTCTGCCGCAGGCCCGGTTCGTCGTCGACGATGAGAACTTTCTTCATCGCAGGACCGCGATTGGAAAGAACATCTTGAACGCCGCGCCCCCTTCGCGGGCCCCATCCACCCAAACCACACCTCCCATGTCGTGCACGGATCGCGCAACGATGGCGAGGCCCAACCCCGTCCCACGACCCGGTTCTTTGGTCGTGTAAAAGGGTTCGAAGACTTTCTCCCGGTCTTCCAACGTGACGCCGGGTCCCGAGTCCGCCACGAACAGCAGCGCCCCCGGCTGTCCAGCCGCAAACTCGACGCGTGCCGGTCTCCGTTCGGAGACGCGCGGGTACCGCGCGTAGCCTGGATCGCTGGCGCGCTTCGGCAGCGATTGTCCCGGCTCGTAGGCCCAGCGCCGGGCCCCGATGATGATCGACCCGCCAGAGGGCGTCGCGTCGATTGCGTTCAGGAGCAAGTTGACGAGTGTCTGCTCCAAGACGTGGGCGCGGCCCATGATCTCGGGAACATGCAGACCTTCGTCGATCTCCGCGCGCACGCTGCGAAACGCGCCTTGTGCCCGGAGCAGCTCATAGGCGCCCCGGACGATGCGCGCGGGGTCGACGGGGGCGAGGGGATCCTCCTGCGGCCGGGCGTAATCGAGCAGGCTGCGGACGATCCGGTCGAGGCGCTCGAGCTCCCGGGCCATGCCTTCGGTGACCTCGGGATCCGCGCCGCGGCGCCTCAGCACCTCCAGATACGTACCGGCGGCGCCGAGCGGATTGCCGACCTCATGCGCCACCCCTGCCGCGAGACGTCCGATGCTCGCCAACTTTTCCGAGCGGACCAGTTGGCTTTGCGCGTCGAGCAACCGGTCCGTCATCCGGTTGAGACGTTCGGCGAGGGTCGCGAAATCCCGGGTGTCGGCGTCAGGCGCGCGGGCGGCGAGGTCGCCGTCGGCGACGGCGTCGGCGGTCTCCATCACTCGATCCAGTGGGCGCAGCACGAGGCGGGTCACGAGCGATCGTCCGTAAAGCACGAAGATGCCCACTTCGGCCGCGACGAAAATCACCACGAGGATCACACCGCGTTCGGGAGCGATGGCGAGGGCGAGTTGCGAGGTCGCCACCCCCACGAGAATCGCGAAGGCCGCGAGGAATGTCAGGTAGAAGAGCAGCTCGACGCGGAGCGCCGGCTTGGGGCGACTCATGGGACCCCAAGATAAGGCCAAAAAAGCGAGCGGCGGGGTTTTGGCCCGCCGCGCGTCACTGCCTGGGATCACCGCGTTACGCGCACTTCGGCTCGCCTTCCTTGTTGGCAGGCGCCAGCGACGTCGACCCGACATAAATCGAGCAGGTCTTCGTCGTTGTCGTGTGGGACACCGTCGCCGTGAACCCGTCAGCCGTCACCGTGATGGTGGGGCCAACCACGCCGGTGGTCGTTGCGTAAGCGGTACCGAGATTGCTCGTGTACTTCACCGAATCGGCGAAGTAGGCCTCTTCGGCGGTAATCAGGTTGCGCAGATCCGACTTCATCGACGCGAGGTAGGCCTTCTCCTTCGTGTTGGCGAACTTCGGAATCGCGATCGCCGCCAAAATGCCAATGATCACCACGACGATCAGAAGTTCGATCAGGGTGAAGCCTTTCGTGTTCACCTGTGCTACCTCCAGAAGCTGGGACACGGTCTCAGGCGCAGCTTTTGGACCCGTCCGGAGGCGATTTCGTCACGACTTCGCACTCGCGTTTCATTTCAACGCGAAGGCTGGATGTGATGCAGCAGGAATTCCGCAGCGGCGGTATCGCCCCGCAGGCGTGCGGCGTTCGCCTGGTTGCGATACGCGCTGGGGCACTGCGGGCACGCGGAGTCGGCCCGCATGAGCAATGAATCGGCCAGCGCCACACGTTGAAGGACATACGCCATGTGGGCGGCTGCGAGATACACTCTTGCGTCGGCACGATAGATTTGCCCCGCTCGACGGAATGACTCGAGCGCCCGCTCGTTCTTGCCCGCCCACAGCAGCTCCCAGCCGAGATAGTCCCACGAGCGGTACGACCGCGGAGCATCCGCGATCATGCTTACCGCGAGGGTGCCGTTGTTGCGCCAGACGGGCACGCGCAGTGCGCTGCGGACGGCGCCCGCGGCAACGAGCACCATCACCGACAGCGCCCACGCACGCCGCGGCAGCCGGTCGAGCGCCGCGCCCAGAGCCAGGGCGACGCCCACGGACGGCAAATACAGCAGCCGCTCGGCGACCAGGACGCCGTGCGGGAAGAAAAGGTTCGCGACGGGCAGATACGCGATCGCGATCCAGCCGAGCCCATACGCCTCCACGCGTCGGCCCCGACGCCACGCGAGGACGAGCAGCGCAGCCCAGACCGCAAAGCACAGAAGCCCGATTACAAATCGTGGATCGAGGGGCGTGGTGATCGTGACTCGTTCAACCGGCGAGTAATCGGCCTGCAAGTGAAGCGGCACGACGAGAAGTCGGGCGACATCGACGAACGCGCCGATCGCCGTGAGGCGAATGGCGCCAGGACTCTGGCCGAGGAACTGCGCCGCGAGGTTCTGAAAGCCCTCGTAGGGGTGCAGTACAATCCATCGAACCGTCAGGTACGCCACGGCAACCGCGATCCAGCTCACCCCGTAGCGAAGCATGCGTTGCCGCGATGGACGCCCGAAGCCGAGCATCCAGGCCCACAGAATGAGCGCGGGCGCTACCGCCGCGTTTTCCTTGCTGAGTAGCCCCACGACAAGGAAGACGGCGCTCCAGGCGATGCTGTCGAGGGCGACAGCGGCGTACACGGCCAGGCACGTCCCCACTGCGACCATCAGCTCGGCGCGGCCAACGACGCTGGCGACCGCTTCGACGTGCACCGGATGGACCGCGAAGCTGAGTCCGGCCGCGAGCGCCGCCGTCACGCTCACCCAGCGCCGGGCAAGGGCCGCCACGGCGACCGCCGCGCCGGCATGCCACAGGAGGTTGACGGCGTGAAGCCACGCCGCCGAGTGGAGCTGCCAATCGATTGCGTAGGATGCGACCGGGAGCGGGCGGTATACGAGTCCGCCGAGATTAGCAGGCCAGTATGGGGCGGCGAACGCGCGCCAAACTCCATTCGCCGATTGTACGACCGGATTCCAGACCACTATTGCCACGTCGTCCATCGCAAACTGATTCCAGAGCGCGGCGATGTGGACCGCGACGGCGCAAGCTGCGACGGTGAGATAGACGCGTTTGTCGCTGGCGAACATGGGGTGCCAAGATAAGCTGCAAAAAAAGAGCGGCGGGGTTTCCCCCGCCGCCCTCCTGCGTCAGGCCAGAGGCCTTACGCGCACTTCGGCTCGCCTTCCTTGTTGGCAGGCGCCAAGGACGTCGTGCCTACGTATACGGCACACGTCTTGGTGGTCGTGGTGTGGGACACCGTCGCGGTGAACCCGTTAGCCGTCACCGTGATGGTGGGGCCAACCACGCCAGTCGTCGTTGCATACGCCGTACCCAGGTTGCTGGTGTACTTCACCGAGTCGGCGAAATACGCCTCTTCAGCGGTAATCAGGTTGCGCAGATCCGACTTCATCGAGGCGAGATACGCCTTTTCCTTCGTGTTCGCGAACTTCGGAATCGCGATCGCGGCCAAGATGCCGATGATCACGACCACGATCAGAAGCTCGATCAGTGTAAAGCCCTTACGGTTCATCTGAACTACCCCCCCCTTGAGGTCCACGACTTGAGCGACATTCTTCCACCCGCGTACAAGCACGAATCATGCCTTAGATGGAGCGGTCAGCCGCAAGCAGAATTGCATCAATCCGTTAGCCGTTTTGGAACGGCCTTTCTCATCCCCTCCAAAGAGGGAGAAGCTCCGGCTTTTTGCAATCCGACCGGCCCGGCGCAAGCAGACTGTAAGTCATTACCGAAATTGACTATACCACTTCTGTTCGCCTGCAAAACGTTTGCTCGCCGAGTCGGCGAGAACGGTGGCCTTGGTCCTGTGGCCGCGGGCCAATTCGAGTAGAAACTCTGCGCGCAGGGTCATGCGCTCCCCGGCACTCGATCGCCCCCCTCGCGTTATCAGCGGGACCGCCGCGGCGGTGTCGCCGATTCCAATCAAGAAGATTGCGTGCGCGCCATTGAGGTAACGGTCGCCCGGAAAAAGCGAATCCGCCTTCTGATATTCGCGTCGTGCTCCCGCGGTATCACCGGTGCCGGCAAGGACGGCGGCGGCGGAGCCGTGGGCTCTATAGGACTCCGGATGATCCGCGAGCAACGTGAGCAGCTGCGCGCGATTGTCTCGCCACGCCGGGAGCCGGGCGGACGACCGCCATCCACATGCGATCGCGATGATTGCCACCGCCGCGGCTGCCGGACGCAGACCGCGGCGCGCCGCGAGCCAGGTGACTGCCCAGCCGACGAACACGGCCGGCAGGATCACCGCGAGATAGAGGTTGCGCTCGGCCAGGATCACGCCCGACGAGAAGAAGAGGTTCGCCGTCGGCAGATATGATAGAGCCGCAAGACCAGCGGCCAACGCGATCGCCGGCGCGCGACGGTGGCACCACACGGCAAGCGCCGGAATGCCGACCGTGACGAGAAGTCCCAGGAGCGCGGGAATCGAAACCCCGACCCGAGCCGGAAGTACTTGCGGGTTGTAGTCGACCGACAGCGATGCCGGCCAGACGAGGAGCAGCGCCGCACGCAGTGCCGCGGGCAGCGCGATCGCCAATCGTCCCCACGTTCCGCTTCCATAGAATGCCGCGGCCTCATCACTCTCTCCGACCCAGCCGATGGCGAACCAGGCCGCGAGAAAGCCGATCGTCACGATCGCCAGCGCGATCCAGAAGCCGGTGGGGTACGGTGTTTCGTCAGATGTGTGCAGCCACTTATCGAGCAGTATGGCGACACCTGCAATGACACCATGCTCCTTGCTGAACATGGCGAGGGCGGCGCAGCACACGGCAACTGCCCACCGCCCGCGACGCGCGGCGAGTACCGCGCCCAGAATGCCCACTCCCGCCAGCAACTCGGCGCGGCCCACCAAACTCGCGACGGCTTCGACGTGCACCGGGTGCCATGCGAACACGAGGCCTGCTGCCGCGGCACTGAGTGCCGGGAGCCAGCGCGCGAGCAGCATTACCAGGAGCACCGACGCCAGGCCGTGCCACAAGGCGTTCATGACATGCAGCCAACCTGGCCGGCCGCCGGACACGGTCCAATCGATCGCGTAGCTCAGAATGGTCACCGGACGATAGAGACCCGCACCGGTCGCGCGCGGCCAGTACGGATCGTCGAACGCTCGGAGCGCCGCACCGATCGAATGCGCGGCAGGATTCGACGCGATGATCGCCCGGTCGTCCTGCACGAAGCCGTATCGGGCCGTCGGGAGATACAGCGCGACGGCGGCGACGAAAACGAGCAGCAGCTCGCGTCTCATCGCATGCGCGCGAGCAGCGAATCGGCCACACTGGAATCGTGAGCGTGCCGCCAGCGCCTGCGTGCGATAGGACCCTGAGCACCGGTAACAGAGCAGCTCGGCCCGGGCAAGCATCGAGTCCGCCAGGCGCGAGTTGCCGAGTGTGAGCGCCGCGTCGGCACCGGCGATGAACAGCGTGGGATCGCGATCATAGATACGCACCGCTTCGTGCAGAGCGGCAAGCGCGCGTTCCGGTTGACGGTGGCTCTGGTAAATCGCCGCCATCCGCGCCGGGCCGCGGTAGGATTGCGGCGAGTCTTCGAGAATGCTCTGCGTCACGCTGAAATCGTCATGCCATACAGGCGTTCGCAACCCCGAGCGAATACCGCCTGCAAGGACGAGGAGCGTCAAGACGACGCGAAGTCGCTGGACCGGGAGTCGCGCGAGCGCCGCGCCGGCTGCGAGGGCCAAACCGACCGATGGCAAATACAACGTCCGCTCGGCGAGCAGCACGCCCGTCGAAAACAGCAGGTTGGACACGGGGAGGAACGCGATCGCGATCCACCCCAATCCACACGCCTCCACACGCCGCTGCCGCCGCCACGCCATCACGAGCAGCCCGGCCCAAAGCGCCAGGCACGCCAAGCCAATCAGGAATCGACCGTCCAAGAGCGACCGAACGATGGTGCGCTCGGCGGGCGAGTAGTCCACGCGGAGCGTCAGCGGAAAGACCAGGACGCGCAGCACGTCCCCCAGCGCCGCGAGCGCGGTCAGTCTTCCGGCGAACGCACTCTCCCCCAGAAACACAGGCGCGATGGCGTGCAGGCGGACGTAGGGGTGAAGCACGGTGCCGCGCACGGCGAGATAGACCCCCGCGATTATCACCCAGCTCACGACGAATGTCGCCATGCGACGGGGAGCAGGTCGGGGGGGAAAGCCGACGATCCATGCCCAGATGATCAGGGCGGGCGCGACGACTGCATTCTCCTTACTGAGCAGGCCCAGCACGAGCGCCGCGCCGCTTAATGTCACGTCTTGTCGAACGACGGCCGCGTACACCGCGAGACACACACCGGCGGCGGCCATCAGCTCGCCAAGGCCGATGACGTTGGCGACGGCCTCGACGTGCACGGGATGGACGGCAAAAATCACCCCGCCGGCCAGTGCGGCCGTCCTCACCCCCTGACCCCCTCTCCCGTCGGGCGTCCTCACCCCCTGACCCCCTCTCCCGTCGGGAGAGGGGGAACGAAGAGTCAGCCCAGTAACGATCACCGCCACGCCCGCGTGCCAGAGCAGATTCACCGCATGAAACCAGGCGGGGTGACCGTGAGCAATGGTCCAGTCCACCGCAAACGTGGCCAGTGGGAGCGGGCGGTACATCTGGCCACCCAGATCCGGCGGCCAGTAGGGAGCCCCGAATGCGCGCCATGCGCCCTGCAGCGAGTGCACGAGCGGGTTCCACGCGATGATGTAGAGGTCGTCCATCGCGAACCCGTTCCATAACGCCGGGACAAAGGGAACGAGCGCGCATGCTGCGACCGCCAGGTAGAGGCGGCGGTCCCTACTGTCCACGGTTCATGGCAAAGAGCCAGCGCCCATCGGGCCAGCGGTAGATGGCCGTCAACAGCGACGGATAGGCGCCGATCAAGCCCCGCAGCTCGATGGCCGACGGGGACGTCGCGCTTGCCAGCAGGACATGGGTCACGCCCATGCGCTCGAGATAGGCGCGATGCTCGGAGGGAGTCGGCCTGATCAACTCACGGCCGTGATAGCTCTCGAGATAGAGCGGGACCGACCGGCGTCGGCTGTAGAGCCAGACGAGCGCCTCGTCGTCCGTCGCGACGACCGCGGAGTCGGGCAGATTCTGGACGACTGGAAGAAGCTCGGCGAAATTGGCCGAGATGGCGCGCGCCTGCGCGTCCCACCACCGGCCGCTAAAGCCCCGATACTCGTAGTGCAGATAACCGCCCACGGCCAATGCGGCCAGCACCGCCACCGGAATGCGGACTCGTGGCCAGCGCCGCCACAACTCAGCCACTGCAACCGCCCAGATCAACGCCAGCCAGGGGAGGACGGCCCAGAGAAATCGGTCCGGGGGGTGCGGCCATATCGCCAGGATCATGAAGTAAAAGACGAGCGAAAGCCCAATGGCCGACCGGCGTGCGACCAGCCAAAGACCATACAGTCCGACGCCGAGTGACGCAGTCGCGAGGATACCGTACAGCCAGCGCACCGGAATCCAGCCGAATGCGAGCGCCTCGAGCGGCCGCGACATGTCCGGAAGGTTCACCGCGACTGCCGACAGGCCCGCCTGGCTGACGTGGGCGAAATACGTCCCGTAACCGAGCGCCAGCGCGGGATCGATTTGCCGGGCGTGAGTGGTAACCCAGAGTCCCCACCCGAGCGCCGCGATCACAGCCGGCAACACCACGGCAACGATGACTCGACGCGGAGCGCGGCGCAGCAGGAGGAAGCAGACGATGCCGGCAATGATCGCGATCCCAATGGAGCGCGTCAGCAGCGCCAGGGCTCCCGCTGCACCTGCGAGCCGGGGACGCGTACCGCGATCGGCTACGATGACGGCGACAGCCAGGAGGACGCTGAACAGCGGCTCGGCAAAGAGCACGCCCTGCGTAGCCAGCACCGGTATGGCGACCGCGGCTGCAGACACGATCGCGCCGGCAACCCAGCGCGGGACCGTGCCACCGAGCAGCTCGGTTTTTGTCGCGTGCCACGCGATCAGCCCCGCCGCACCGGAATTCAAAAGCGCATTGAGAATCTTTCCGGCGATTGCGGCGGATTTTACCGATAGCACGCCGAAGAACGGCGTAAGCAACACGGGATAGAGCGGCGGGTAATGCACCGCGCCCGGCATTCCCGGCAGATTGGGGTGCACATATCCGTGGCCGCTCGCCACTGCGGTAGCGAGGCCGGCATACAATCCGTCGTCGTAGAAGACACCGACGAGCGCTTGATTCAGGGTGAGAAGACCGACGGCCAGCGTAACGGCCGCGGTGATGAGACCTGCCTTTACTTCGCTGGTAAGCGCCACACGTGGGCGTTGCGCGGGACGAACACGTTGTACCGCAGGATGTGGAACAGTGCGGCGAAGCCGTCGCGCCACGTGATCTTTTTTCCTTCCGCATACGTGCGGCCGCTGTAGGAGATCGGTATCTCCCAGATTCGCGCGCGGGCCTGCGCCAATCGCGCCGTGATTTCCACCTCGAAGCCGAAGCGGTTGGATGACAACGGCAGCCGCTTGATCAGGTCGGTGCGGACGAGTTTGTAGCAGGTCTCGAGGTCGGTGAGGTTCAGGTTGGTGAACATATTCGACAACAGCGTCAGGAACCGGTTGCCGACGTAATGCCAGAAGTAGAGCACGCGATGGGGGCCACCCTGGAACCGCGATCCATAGACCGCGTCCGCCTGGCGGGCCCGGATCGGCAGGAGCAGTGATGGCAGGTCCGCCGGGTCATATTCGAGATCCGCATCCTGCACGACGACCGCGTCGCCGGTCGCAACCGCTATCCCGCTGCGGATAGCGGCGCCTTTCCCCCGGTTTTTCTCGTGATGGATCACCCGGTCCACCACCCCGTTCTCGGCCAGCTTGTCGAGGATCTCCCGCGTCCCGTCGGTCGACGCGTCGTTGACCGCGATGACTTCGAGGCGCAGGGCAACCTCGCGGATGCGGCGCAGCGCGATCTCGACC
>Ga0209056_10002439_pt1 | contig 20032 bp, 16 predicted proteins | sample GraSoiAngelo_114_FD_185876 | JGI IMG/M metagenome (GOLD analysis project Ga0209056, IMG submission 185876) | Grasslands soil microbial communities from the Angelo Coastal Reserve, California, USA - 14_0903_13_40cm (SPAdes) (version 2) | ecosystem: Environmental > Terrestrial > Soil > Grasslands...
CTTCGGATGTAAATGGCGCTTGCTCCCGTCAAAAGCAGGACCATCGTCCCTGGTTCAGGCGTATTGGCCACCACGTTGAACTGCAACCCACCTGGCCAGCATTGGGGTAGGCATTGCAGCTGAATTTCGAGAATACCCCCGTTTGGAATTCCAGTAAGTCCGGCGCCTGCGGCGAGAATGATCTGGGCGCCAGTTTGGCCGAATGGCTTGAGCGTGCACAGGAAAGCCCCAGGCGCTGAACAAGTGATGTTCGCCGCAGGAACCGCCAGTTCAGTAATGATCAAGCTGGCCCAATTGTTTCCGGAGCCATTGAGAAAATGCAGGAGCCCAAAGCCGGACGCGGGAGCGTTGAAGCTGAAGCTGTTGCTCGTTATGACGGGGCACGGCTGAGTACAAACCGGGTCTCTAATGATGATGCCGGGATCGACGGAATTCGCGCTGGCGCAAACCGATAACAATGCCAGCACCAGCCCGGCCAAAAGTAGTTTGACTGAAGTTTTCACGACGCAGGCTCCTTACTTGACTTGAATATCGGTTGCCTCGGAAGCGCGTTCGCGTCCGATAGGGGAGAGTGGCTCACCTAGTATGCCGGGCAAAAAAATGCTGTCAAGAACAAAGTTGCGCAGCCTGTGGAGAATCGCTTGGCGGCAGCAGCGATGTGCAGGACTTTTCATTTCGAGAGCAGCAACGGATTGTGAAAGTGCAATTTTTTGCGCGATGCCTGTTATCGAGCATGACATTGCGCTAGTGACCCGCTTCCACTATTCTGCCCGCAAGCGCTCGGGGAGGGATGGATGCGTATTGGGTGGGCCTTGCTGATGACCGTAATGGTCATGGCCTCGACAACTGCCGAGCAGGAACCGCAATTACTCCGGCTGATGCCGTGGCCGGAGAGTGTAAAAACCGTTCCCGGCTCCGGGCGATTGATAGTCGGGAACTCCTTCTCCGTCTCGGTTTCCGCGGGCGGCGCCAATCCTCAGCTGCGTAGAGCCGTTGCGATCTTCCTGGACGATTTGCGCCGCCACACCGGCTCGTTGCCTTTGGACTTTGCGTTTGCTGAGACTGGTAAGGGCCAGCTGCAAATCAGCGTTGATCGCGCGAGTAAGCAAGTTCAGGAACTCGGCGAGGACGAGTCGTACAGCCTAGAGGTCACGGCCTCTGCCGCCATTCTAAAAGCTCCTTCTACGCTTGGCGCGATGCGCGGCCTGCAAACGTTCCTGCAACTGGCACAGATCACGCCGCAAGGATTTTCTGTTCCCACGCTCGTGATTCAAGATAAACCGCGTTTCCCTTGGCGCGGGCTCATGATTGATTCCAGTCGTCACTTCACGCCGATTGACGTAGTAAAGCGGAATCTCGACGGAATGGCCGCAGTGAAGCTGAATGTTTTTCACTGGCATCTTTCCGACAACCAGGGTTTTCGCGTCGAAAGCAGGCGGTTCCCCAAATTGCATGAGATGGGATCCGATGGCCTGTACTACACGCAGGAGCAGGTGCGTGAAATTGTTTCGTACGCTCGCGACCGCGGCATTCGAGTTGTGCCCGAGTTCGATATGCCCGGCCACAGCACTTCCTGGTTTGTAGGTTATCCAGACCTGTCCAGCGGGCCCGGACCATATTCAATCGAGCGGAAATGGGGCGTCTTTGATCCCGCGATGGACCCAACGCGCGAGAGCACTTACAAATTTCTCGACGAATTTATTGGCGAGATGGCTAAGCTCTTCTCTGATGAGTTTTTTCACATTGGCGGCGACGAAGTCAACGGCAAGCAGTGGGATGCGAATGCGCGTATCCAGCAATTCATGCACTCGCATTCGATGAAGAACAATGCCGACCTGCAGGCCTATTTCAACGAACGCGTACAGAAAATCGTCGCGAAACACGGAAAGATCATGGAGGGCTGGGACGAGATCCTTCACCCCGATCTCCCGAAAAGTATTGTGATTCAATCCTGGCGAGGACAGAAGTCTCTGGCGGATGCCGCGCAACAGGGCTATCGTGGGTTGCTCTCGTCCGGATATTACCTCGACCATATGGATCCCGCTTCGGCCCACTACGCGGTTGATCCTTTCACCGGGCCAACAGCCGGATTATCTGACACCGATAAACAGAAAATTCTCGGCGGTGAGGCCTGCATGTGGGCAGAGTATGTTTCACCGGAAAACATTGATTCGCGAATCTGGCCGCGAATGGCGGCGATCGCCGAACGGTTGTGGTCTCCGCAAAATGTCACGGATGTGGATTCTATGTACGCGCGGATAGACAAGATCAATAGCTGGCTTGACGCCTACGGTCTCACGCACAACACCGCCCGCATGTTAATGCTGAAGCGAACGGCAGACGCGGAAGAGGTTTCGTCGCTACACACGCTCGCTGATGCTGTAGTGCCAGTCGGAATCGACGGGCGCTATGACCTGCCGTCCGTAAAGCCGACAGCTCTGACTCCGATGAATCGCCTGGTTGATGCCGCAGCTCCCGAAACCGTGAAGGGCCGTCAATTTGCAGCTTTGGTGGACGCATTCGTTTCCGGCAAGATCAAGCCTGGCATGGAAGCCGAGATCCGCTCTACACTCACCCAATGGCGCGACAATGATATACATTTTCGCGCTCTCGCAGAAAATTCCGCTTTGCTTCAGGAAGCCTTGCCAGTTTCGCGCGATCTTTCCGCCCTCGGACAAGCGGGACTAGAGGCGTTGGATTATCTAGATCGCGCCGAAAAAGCACCTGAGGATTGGAAGACGCAACAGCTCGCTTTGACCCAGGCGGCAATGCAACCAAAAGCCGAAGTAGTTTTGATCGTCGCTGCCCCGATTCAAAAGCTAATTCAGGCAAGCGCGGGAGAAGCTCCGACGAACTTACCGTCGCCAAAAAGGGCCGACTAGGTGTAGTGCCGCCACAGGGCCCTGGGCGGAAGAAGCCCGCCCGTTCGACACCTCAAGCTGCAATACTTTCTTTCAACATTCTTCTCGCACGCTGACGCACGGTCGGTTGCGGGGCCAGACTCGCTGGCCAAGGCTCCTCGACCGCCATTAAGGCCGTGGCTCCGCCAACCAGAGCCAGGTTCTTCGTGAAGTTAATCATGTCGTTCATGCGCTGTTCTGAATTCTCATTCCAGAAGTCATGCATTATCGGCGACACACCTGCGAGAAATCCGATAATCGCCGAGATGCCCAACTTGGGTTTAAATCCAAGTAAAACACTTGCTCCTGCTGCGATCAGCACCGCCCCGGTCGCGCGCACTGCAGCGTCGGGCTTCGGAACGCCTTTTGCGCCAGCATACTGCGCAAGCTGATTCGTCTGCTTGAAATGATTGATGCCGCTCATTATGAAATATCCGCCAAACAACATTCGACCTAGCAGAAATGGAATGCGCATGATTTCCTCCAGTCAAAATTTCGATTCGCGGCGGCAAGGTAACGTTGCCCTCCTTTTTCATAGACGTGGGCGGACCTGGAGGGCCGCCTCTACACCGACTTTCCCTGATAAACTTTTGTCTAGCCCACTTGAGTTCCTCAGCCGCCATTCAGATTTCTTCTCTCTGTCGCCACTATCAGATGGGCAGGTCTACCATCCGCGCGGTGGATGGCGTCTCTTTAAAGATTGGCTCTGGTGAATTCGTCGCATTGCTCGGAGCTTCTGGCTCAGGGAAGTCTTCCCTGCTCAATTTGATCGCTGGTCTTGACTCCCCCACGTCAGGCAGTGTGGTCGTCGCAGACCGGGATCTTGCCGCGCTTTCGCGCGAGGAACTTGCCGTATATCGCCGGCATACAGTCGGCATGGTCTTCCAATCTTTCAATCTGATCCCAAGCATGACCGTGCTTGAAAACGTAGAACTGCCGCTGCGTTTCGCGGAAGTCGAGCGCTCGAGGCGTGGCGCAATGGCGGCAAAGGCGCTGGAGCAAGTTGGACTCTCCGGCCGGCTTCGCCACCGTCCGATTGAGCTCTCTGGCGGCGAGCAGCAGCGAGTGGCACTGGCGCGCGCCTTGATCAATCAGCCGAATCTTCTTCTGGCCGATGAACCCACCGGAAATCTCGACAGTCGCACCGGAACCGAGGTCATGGAGTTGATTCGAAGGCTTAACGAATCGTTGAAAATGACCGTCGTGCTAGTCACCCACGAGCGAGACCTCGCTGAAAAATATGCCGAGCGGCTGATCTCGCTTGCCGATGGCAAGATTGTTGCCGACCAGCCCAATCCAGCAAGAGCCATGGCGCGAGGTGAATCGTGAAGCTCTATGACTCAGTCGAGCTCGCGGCACGCAATCTGCGCGAGTCGCTGCTGCGGAACTCACTGACCACTCTCGGCATTTCCGTGGGAGTGGCTTCTCTTGTGGCCATGCTTTCATTGGGAATTGGCTTGCAACAATTGTTTTCTCGCAAGCTCCAGCGATCACTGTTTGACACGGTCGTTGTCTCGTCGCGTCGAGACCTGCGCAGCTTCACTCGAGAGCAGGACACGGAAGGGCCCGCAGCAGCGGAAAGCCCCGACCTCGATGAGAACGCTCGCGCAAAGATTGCTGCAGTACCTGGCGTACTTGAGGCCTATCCCGACTTGCGATTCATCGCCGAACTGCGATTCGAAGATAAGCCACACCTCACCATGATCGCCGGCCTTCCGCTCTTGGACAAAAACAGCGATGCGTTTCAGGGCATGCAAGGCAAATTCTTTTCAACAGAGAATGCGCATGAAGTCATCCTGCAGAAGATGTTCGCCGCTGAACTGCTCGGAAAGCATGTTCGCAACCCTGATGAAATCAAGGTTGCTGAAGTAGCGCAGCCTCTCCTAAGCAAACAAATGGTCTTACGATATGCGGAGCGCGAAGCCGGCGGGGCGGCGGCTGATTCGGCGTCGTATTCCGTTATCTCACGCGAATTGATTCTGACGATCGTCGGTGTGACGGACCTGGATCCTGACAGTACGCGCGGTAATTTTCGTGCGCGGCTATTCATTCCACAGAAGTTGATGGAAGGAATGCACGCAATGCAAGCGTACGAAAGCCCCGATTCCACCCATGCAACTTCGAAGGAAGCGATTTACAGCTTCGTGGTTGCACGCGTGAATGGGGCGGGCAAAGTGGAATCGGTCGAGCAGGCGATTAAGAAACTAGGTTTTAACACCTTTTCGATTTTGGACGCCAGTCACAGTCTGCAGCGGGCGTTCAGGATTGTGGACATTTTCCTGGGAATCTTCGGAAGCCTTGCGCTGACCGTCGCATCTATTGGAATTATCAATACCCTGGTAATGGCAATCCTCGAGCGCCGCCGTGAAATCGGAATCATGAAAGCTGTGGGCGCCAGCGACGCCGATGTTCGCGGATTGTTCTTCGCTGAAGCCGGCGCTATGGGCGTTCTGGGCGGAGTTTTGGGAGTGATCATTGGCTGGCTCATCGGACGCGCCATTAACTTTGGGACAAACATTTACCTTGTGCGCCAGGGATTTTCGCGGGAAGACATCTGGGCTGTGCCATTCTGGCTCATCGCAGCGGCTTTGGCGTTTTCGTTTATCGTGAGCCTGATTTCGGGTCTCTATCCGGCATCACGGGCGGCGAAGCTCGACCCGGTGCAGGCGCTGCGGTACGAATAATCACCGAAGACATCAGTCCCAAAAGCAACGAGTCAGCCCCTTCGCGGTCCTTAGTGTCCTTTGTGGTTGATGGTTTTTGAATTTGAACCACTAAGTCCAGGAAGGTGCACGAAGGAAATTCAATAGGGGACCGTTAGTGCGCATCGCATTTCTTTTTGCTTTTCTAACAGCGTCAATACCGCTCGCCAATGCTCAGGGGCGCATTGATTGCACCGCGATTAACAGTCACATCCTGCAGCGTACCGTGCGTTATTGCGTGATGCTACCGCCGGACTATGACAAGGAAAAAGACAAGAAGTATCCAGTGCTTTACTTCCTGCATGGCCTGGGAGAGAACGAGCAGGCGCTCATGCGCAGCGGCGGATGGGGACTGATCGAAGACCTCCAACGTGAACATAAAGTCGGGGACTTCCTCATGGTTTCGCCTGAGGGAAGCGGGAGTTTCTTTATCAACTCCGCCGATGGCCATGATCGCTACAGCGATTTCTTGATTGCCGAATTCCTGCCATTCATCGAGACCCACTACCGCAATATCCGCAACCGCAAATCACGGGGCGTGACCGGACTCTCGATGGGCGGCTTTGGCGCGCTACGGCTTGCATTCGCCCACCCAGAACTTTTCGGATCGGCGAGTGCACAGAGTCCGGCACTAATCACGGAGACGCCAGCTCAACTGAATGGCGATCTCAGGAATGCAGGGCCGCTGACCCAACTGCTCGCATCCGTCTTCGGCAATCCTATTGATGCGGCGCATTGGAAACAGAACAACCCGTTTTCCCTGGCGCGCAAGAACCAAGTCCAAATCAAGACTCAGGCCATCTACGTTAATTGTGGAGATCAGGATGAGTACGGGTTCGCAGTCGGGGCGAGCCAGATGCACAAGCAATTACTGATCGAAGGCGTCAGGCACGAGTTCCATCTTTATCCGGGGCGGCACAGCGCGGAATATTTTCTTTCACATCTGGGTGAGACGATTCAATTCCACTGGAAATCTTTCTCGCAGGGCGAAGAAAACGTAAAATGACGTTTCAGGAGCAAGGAATGCGTAAGGCAGTTTTGCACTTGAAGGAATCGGATCCGGCGATGCGGAGCATCATCGAACGCATTGGTGGTTGCAAGATGCAGTTCGGCGAACCCACATTTCACAGCCTCGCCGAGGCAATTGTTTATCAGCAGCTGAACGGCAAGGCCGCCCTTACGATATTCAAGCGCTTTGCCGCCCTAGCTGGTGAGCCACTCACTCCCGCAGGGATCCTCAAACTCACACCCGAGCAGCTTCGTTCGGTTGGACTTTCAAAGCAGAAATCGTCTTATCTCTTTGACATGTCCGAACGGGCTGATCGAGGCGATCTGGATTTCTCGCGACTGTCTGAAATGTCAGACGACGAGGTCATCGAACACCTCACGCAAGTGAAAGGAGTCGGCGTGTGGACGGCTCACATGTTCCTGATATTTACTCTGCGCCGGCCCAACATTCTTCCGGTCGGCGACTTCGGTGTGCGCATGGCGATGTACAAGCATTATCTGGAGAAAAAGGCCGCTAAGAATGGCCACGGCTCTCCCCATCCTTTGAAAACCGCAAATAGTGGGACACCCGTCAAGAAAGGGCCTAAGCGGAAGATCGTCTTGCCAAAGCCGGAGCAAATGGAAAAAATCGCCAAACGGTGGGAGCCATATCGAAGCATCGCGTGCTGGTATCTGTGGCAGAGCCTGGATGTAAAAACGATCGGATGATCGCCCGATATGTTTAAATAGACCCGCGATGGCTGAGCCGAAAATCCGCGTTCTTGTCGCCAAGCCCGGCCTTGATGGCCATGACCGCGGTGCCAAGGTAATTGCCCGCGCGCTTCGCGATGCAGGCATGGAAGTCATCTATACCGGCCTGCGCCAGACTCCAGAAATGATCGTTAATGCCGCGCTGCAAGAAGACGTCCACGTCATCGGCCTTTCAATTCTTTCTGGTGCGCACAATGCGATCGTTCCCCGTGTAATGGATTTGCTCAAGCAAAACAAGATGGACGATGTGCTGTTGGTCGTGGGCGGAATCATTCCCGACCAGGACATAGACTCGCTGAAGAAGGCGGGCGTTGCCGCCATTTTCCAGCCCGGCACCGCAATGGATGAGATCGTGAAATTCATTCGTTCCAACGTACGCTCAAGAGAAATTGAATCATTGAATCGTTAAATTATCGGATCATTGAGAAGCAGACGGCCCCAAACATGGGACATTTCAATGTTCAAGACCAATGATTCAATCCCTCAAATGATTCAATGACTCAATAAACTTCATGGCCACAGAAACGCCAACCACCTCCATCTTGACCACTCGCATTGATCCGACCTCGGCTCGTTTCGAGGCCAACATGCGCTACATGGCCGATCTGGTTTCGGCCGTGCGCAATGAAGAAGAGCAGATACGCGAGGGCGGCGGCGCGCAGGCCATCGAGAGTCAGCACACCAAAGGCCGCTTAACCGCCCGCGAGCGCATTCAGCGTCTGACCGATCCCGGAACTTTTTTCGAGCTCGGAATTTACGCGGCCAATCGCATGTATGACGAATGGGGTGGAGCCCCTGCGGCCGGAGTCATCACTGGGCTGGCGCGGATTGAGACCCGCCTGGTGATGGTGATTGCGAATGACGCCACGGTCAAAGCAGGCGCGTTTTTTCCCATGACTTCCAAGAAAGTCATTCGCGCACAGAACATCGCTATCGAAAACCGGATTCCAGTTATTTATCTCGTGGACTCCGCAGGAATCTTTCTTCCCTTGCAGGAAGACGTCTTTCCCGACACTGACGACTTCGGACGAGTCTTTCGCAATAACGCTGTCATGTCGTCAATGGGAATTCCTCAGATCGCCGCCATCATGGGCATGTGTGTCGCCGGCGGAGGATATCTGCCGGTCATGTGCGACCACGTGCTGATGACTGACGGCAGCGGCCTTTTTCTCGCCGGGCCGGCGCTGGTGCAAGCTGCCATTGGACAGAAAGTTTCTGCCGAGGAGCTTGGCGGGGCGGCCATGCATTCGGCGATCAGCGGCACCGTTGATTTTCATGAGCCCAACGACGAAGCATGCTTGCTGCGCATCCGCTCAATTATTGAAAAATGGGGATACCGCCGACAGTCGCCGTGGGACCGCAAAAAACCTGTGCCGCCCGCACTAGCTGGGGAAGAAATTTACGGGATCTACGACTCCTCGCCCGCGAGGCCTTACGACATTAAAGAAGTGATTGCCCGCATCACCGACGCGAGCAAGTTCGACGAGTACAAGCCTGAGTATGGAAAGACGCTAGTCTGTGGATACGCGCGCATTGGCGGATTTGCGGTCGGAATAGTTGCCAATCAGAAAGTGCACGCGCAGGCGACGGACCACGAGGGCCGAAAGCGCGTGGAGTTTGGCGGCGTTATCTACACCGAATCGGCTGAAAAGGCCGCCCGCTTCATCATGGATTGCAACCAGAACCTGATCCCGTTGATCTTTCTCCACGACGTGAACGGATTCATGGTGGGGCGTGACGCCGAGTGGAGCGGCATTATTAAAGCCGGTGCGAAGATGGTCAATGCCGTGTCCAATTCCATCGTGCCGAAGATCACGGTGATCCTCGGCGGCTCTTTTGGCGCAGGGCACTATGCGATGTGTGGGAAAGCCTACGATCCGCGGTTTTTGTTCGCTTGGCCGACGGCGAAATATGCGGTCATGAGCGGAGATTCAGCGGCCGGAACGTTGGTTGAAATCAAAATTCGCCAGCTCGAACGCGGTGGTAAGCAGTTGAGCGAAGAAGAGAAGAAAGAGCTATACGAATCAGTGAAGCGCACCTACGACGAGCAGACCGACCCGCGTTATGGCGCGGCCCGACTTTGGATCGACAAGATCATCGATCCGGTGGACACGCGCGAGGCCATCACCACCGCGCTGGAAGCCGCCGCCCTGAATCCCGATGTGCCGGAATTCAAGGTAGGAGTGCTGCAAACGTAAATCATCGGATCATCTGGTGATCGGGTCATCGGATGATCTGGGAACCCGCTAATCTGCCTATTCGCCTACTCGTTCTGACTCACCGGCCCAAGCCGACAGTTTTAGTTCAGCCGATCACCCGATCCTCAAATCCCCGATCACGAAAGTACGCTGTACATACAACCTGGGATTGTCACACCCTCATCCCTGTGCTAGCTTAGAAAACAATTCACGCCCTGTTTTCAGTACCCACAGCAAGCGCGCCTTCGTTTTTGGCCCGCACTTTGAGCGTGTCAGGTGGTGCCATGAAAGATACGATTCCAGCCGTGCCAGTTGAGCGTCACTTTGAGCAGGAAGGGTTCGGTAACCGCAAGCTAATCCGCCCTCTCATCAACCATTCCAACCATTCTCTACCAAGCAATTCCAGCCCTGGCCATTCCGTCTCAGGTCTTGGCGAACGGCGCGAACGGTCAGAACGCGGCACCGAGCGTTCCAATGGCGCGCGCAAGTCAGCGCCTCCGGAACAAACCAATGCCGAGAATTTCTATTTTCAGAAGCAGATGCAGTCGAAGACTCCAATGGTAATCGTCATGCTCGACGATGAAGAAGTCCACGGCATCATCGAGTGGTATGACAAGACCTGTATCAAGGTAAACCGCATCGGCGCACCGAATTTGATGATCTACAAGCCTTCGATCAAGTACATGTATAAAGAGGCTGAGGGCAGGAAATAGTTCAAAGCGGCGAGGCTACCGCATCACGCCCGTAGCCTCGCAAGTCCTTACAACTTAGGGAGCACGATTCCCTTCTGTACCTGGTACTTCCCTTTACTATCTGCGTAGCTGGTTTCGCAGACTTCGTCGGACTGGAAAAGGATAATCTGGCAGAGACCTTCGTTGGCGTAAATCTTCGCTGGTAACGGCGTTGTGTTCGAAATCTCGAGAGTCACAAAGCCTTCCCACTCCTGCTCGAATGGCGTCACGTCGACGATAATGCCGCAGCGCGCGTACCTGGACTTGCCAACGCAAATGGTCAACACGTCTCGGGGAATCTTGAAATATTCCGCCGACCGCGCTAGAGCAAAAGTATTTGGGGGAATAAGCGCGCAGTCCGACCGCACCGTGACGAAAGAACGTTCGTCGAAGCCTTTTGGGTCAACCGTCGCGCAATTCACATTGGTAAAGATCTTGAACTCGGCAGCCACGCGGAGGTCGTAGCCGTAAGAGGAAAGGCCGAAAGAAACCGCGCCTTCGCGCACTTGCTTCTCAGAAAAAGGATTTGATCATTCCATGTTCGTGCGCCATCTTGCGAATCCAGCGATCACTTTTTAACATTGGGTTCCTTAGTCTAATTGTCGGCAATGAGTAGCTGTGAGCTGCGAGTGATGAGCGACGAGCGACCTGCCCTGTCGTCACTCATTGCTCACTGCTCATTGGCTCAAAGCTGAAACTGCATCTTACGGGACAACGCCTGCAATTGACAATCTTCCACATGCCCTTTAGCATCAAGCACTTGAGGCACACTCAAGACTCCGACGCGAAGAGGCTGCCGTGATCAAGCTCGACATCATCAACGAAGTAGTGAATCGCACCGGCATCACAAAAACCAAAGCCGAAATGGCGGTTGAAACGGTTTTCGAAAGCATGAAGCGTTCGCTCGCCAATGGCGATCGCATTGAATTGCGTGGCTTCGGTGTGTTCAATGTGCGCCCGCGCAAAACTGGTATCGGGCGCAATCCGCGCACTGGAGCTGAGGTTTCGATTCCGCCGGGGAAAGCCGTGCGCTTCAAGCCTGGCAAAGAGCTCCAAACAATCGAGTAGGTCCGCGAAGCGGATTGGTTTTTCTCTTCGAGTCGCAAGATGTCGAGCCACAACTCCCCGGAAATTTACGTTCCTGCCGAAGTCTATTCTCCGGACACTGAGAGTATCGTCTATTACTCCTCCCGCACAAGGCCACGATATTGGCTGCACGGATTTCTGCTACTGCTCACGATTTTTACAACTCTGATTGTGGGATCGCGCTTGCAATGGGAGTTCCTGAATGGCCTGCCACCATTTTTTGACAATAATATTTTTCCATTGAAGTGGGCGCTGCAGGGACGTCACCTTCTGTTGGGGATTCCATTTTCACTTACGCTGATGCTGATTTTGCTGGCGCACGAGATGGGCCACTATGTCTATTGCGTGAAATATCGGGTGGCCGCAACGCTGCCGTTCTTTATTCCTTTTCCAACTCTATTCGGAACTTTCGGCGCGTTTATCCGGATCCGTTCACCACTGGGTTCTCGTGCCGCGCTTTTTGATATTGGAATCGCGGGCCCAATTGCGGGATTCGCCGTCGCTCTTCCGGTGTTGATAATGTCGCTCGGTCTGTCACACGTTGCGCCCGCGGGTGCGGCGCCGCCTGATATTCAGTTCGGATATCCAGTCGTATTTCGTTTTGTGCAACAGGTGCTCGTCGCGAGTGGCCACGCCCATGAGATCGCATCGGTGCCGCTATCACGGCTCTATCTTCATCCCGTCGCAATTGCCGCATGGGTCGGCATGTTCGCTACATCGCTGAATCTTCTTCCCGGCGGACAGCTTGATGGCGGACACATTGTTTTTTCAATTTCTCCGCGCGCGCACAAAACGGTTTCTAACCTGACGATTCTCGCGTTGATTCCGATGGCGGTTTACTTCTGGGCCGGCTGGCTGCTTTGGGCCGTCTTGCTCCGTCTCAGCGGGACACGCCATCCAGCCGTGCCGCTCTGGCCGGAGATCACGCGCGGTCGTCGCGCGTTGGCAATTTTCGCAGTCATCATGCTTACTCTGACATTGACGCCCACTCCCATCGCGAGCCAATCTCTCTTCGAGTTGCCGCAGCAGTGGCGCGCATCGCGCTAGCCTGCACTCGCACGAACTACGTATTTTTTCCTAGTGCACACTACGAACCGTTCTTTAGGGAAAATTTCTTAATCTCTGTACCGAAATTTTTGTAGGAATAATTTGCGCTTCCGCAATCGCAAATTCGTCTTCAGAATCGCGGATTCCAGGCCAACTACTCGCGCCAACGCACATTCAAAACTCCGGCAATTTCAATGGGCATGCGGCTTCGCTCATGCTGGCACGGAGTTTGCAAGACAAAAACATGACACTTTCAATTTCGAGGAAGAATTATGCAAGCTATGAAAATATTCCTATTTCGTTTGGTTGCGCTGATGGCAGTTCTAATGTTGCCGGTCGCGCTGGTTGGACAGGTGGAATCCGGTTCGATCGTAGGAACGGTAAAGGATGCAACGGGAGCGGTTATTGCCGGGGCAACGATCACTGTGAGGAACGTGTCTACTGGTGCGCAGCGTACCGCACAAAGTGGAGGGGTAGGCCAATACAACATCACCGGACTTCCGGTTGGCACATATGAAATCATCGTCACGAGCGGAAACTTCGCTGCCTACAAGACCAACGCTGAGGTCACTGTTGGCGGTGTCGCGACAGCGGATGCACAACTCGCGACAGGTCAGGCCTCCACCACGGTTGAGGTGGTTGCAGGCGCGGGCGGAACTGAGGTCAACACGCAAACACAGGAGTTATCACAACTGGTGAACACACAACAAATGTCAGAGCTTCCCAGCCTCACTCGAAATCCCTACGATTTCGTGGCGATCTCTGGAAATGTCAGCAGTGGCGATCGGACAGCCACCGGCGGCGATCAGAATACGACCGGCCGCGGCGTGGGCTACGCAATCAACGGGCAACGTACCTCGGGTACCGAAGTGCTCTTAGATGGCGTCGAGAACATGGATCTGTTCACTGCGACAACCGGTGAGCAGGTGCCACTCGACTCAGTGCAGGAATATCGTGTGGTCACAAACAATTTCGACGCGCAATACGGACGCGCTGCTGGCGGTGTGGTTAATGTGACGACGAAATCTGGTACCAATAACTTCCACGGCTCAGCGTGGGAGTTCAATCGTCTGGCTGCGTACACAGCTAATACCTACAACAACGATTCGCAAAATGCATTCTTTCGCGATACGGGCGGAACTGGCCCACTCCCAGCGCCCAAAGGTGGCTACACGCGAAACCAGTTTGGGTTCATTGTTGGCGGCCCAATCCTGAAGGACAAGTTATTTTTCTCCGAGAGCACAGAATGGGTTCGCGTTCGCAGTAACGCCAGTCTGCAGGCCTATGTCCCCACTCCAGCAGTATTGGCAGCCGAACCAGCTAACGTTCAGGCTTACTTCGCTGCATTCGGGGCCAACAACTTCACCTTCTCGGGAATAGATCCAGGATCGGGCTTCGGCCTAGTGAACTTTAGCGCACCTGCGGATGCCGGCGGTGGCGAGCCGCAGAATACGTACCGCACAATCGGCCGCCTTGATCTAAATGCAACCGATAAAACCCAGATGTTTTTCCGGTTTGCTCAAGAGAGTATTACCAACTTCGAGGGAGCCGATTACGCGTCGCCGTACTCACAATACGACGTTGGCGATTCTTCCTATAACAACAGTGGATTGTTCTCACTGAATCACAGCTTCAGCAGCAATATCCTCACCAATACGAAGATCAGTTTCAGCCGTATCAATTTCGTGAACACTTACGACAAAGCTCAACAAAATGTGCCGGAACTGATTCTCAGCAGCGGTGCCACAATCGGCACGACCCCTGTACAGCTCCCAGGATTATTCGCGCAATTCGCCGGTACCGGAGGATTGCCTTTCGGCGGACCGCAAAACGCGCTGCAGTTGACACACGACCTCTCCTGGGTCAAAGGTGCGCATACCATACGACTGGGCGGCATGTTTGACTATCAGCAGATCAACCGCGCGTTCGGCGCCTATGCGCAAGGGCTTGAGTTGGCCGGAACGAGCACCTCGCAAGGTTTTACTAACTTTGCGGCTGGTCAGCTGGCGCTGTTTCAAGCCGCAATTTTTCCGCAGAGTGAATTTCCTTGCCACGAAGATCCGGCAACCGGGACTCCGATACAAACTCCGGCTTGCTCGATTTCTCTGCCTGTGAGTTCTCCTAGTTTTTCTCGCAGTTATCGCTACAAAGACTGGGCAGTTTACTTACAGGATAGCTGGAAGCTGAGCCCGAGATTCACCTTCAATTTCGGGACCCGGTATGAACACTACGGTATTCAACACAATAGCGACCAGAATCTCGATTCGAACTTCTTCTACGGGGCGGGCTCTAATGTTTGGGAAAAACTTCGCACGGGCTCTGTGCAGATTGCACCTCAAAGCCCCATCGGGCGCATGTGGAACCCAGATTGGGGAACGGTGGCGCCACGTATAGGTTTTGCTTATGACGTGTTCGGTGATGGCAGGACCAGCGTGAGAGGTGGTTTCGGCATTAGTTATGAGAGAAACTTCGGCAACGTGACCTTCAACGTAATCCAGAATCCACCGAATTACGCGACCATGCAGCTTACCTCAGATCCGTCTGGAGCGCCGCTTATGATCACGAGCAGCAACTTCGGCCCTCTGGGCGCTCCCAGTGGATCCCTTCCATTGCCATCGTCCAGCCTACGGCATGTTGCGCAGAACATAAACACGGCGCAGACTCAGTTCTACAGTCTCGCTGTGGAGCGTCAGCTGGCCCGTAACACCGTCTTTGCATTGGAATATGCCGGCGCACACGGTGTCCATCTTTACGATATCGCCGCTTACAATCCGGTGGGAGGTGGTCAAGTTTATCTGGCTGACCCGTTCGATCCCACGAATCCTGTCCTCACTCGCCCCAACGATCAGTACCATGGCATCAACACGCGCGGCAGCGGCGGAACATCGCGGTACAACGCGCTCAACGTTCGTTTCCAAAGCCAGAACCTGCACAACACAGGTCTGAGCGTGACCGCGAACTATACCTATGCTCATTCCATGGACGACCTTAGCTCAACCTTCTCGGACAGCACGGGCGGCGCCTCCAACGGTATCGGCAACCTTGGATATCTCGATCCGAGGAACCCGAGACTCGATTGGGGGAGCTCGGACTACGACGTGCGGCATCGTGCTGCGATCTCTATGGTCTGGCAAACTCCATGGGCCAGCAGCGGCACTGACTGGAAGCGCCAGGTGCTGGGTGGATACAGTATCGTGCCAGTGTTCACAGCACATACGGGAGTCCCATTCTCAATCTTTGATACGACGAACTCCGAGAACGCCGGCGAAGGCTATGGCATTCCACGTTACGTGCCCAGCGGGACCATCTCCAGTTTCCACGCAGGCACACCGGTTAACACCGGTTCAGTCAATGATTTCACGGTGCTGGATCTGCCCCCGGGCAACTTAAGCCCCTTTGACCCAGTATTAGGCATCTCAGATTTCGGACCATACCCCGCGGATATGACGCGGAGAAATGCATTCCGTGGGCCGGGCTGGTGGAACTTCGACCTGGCAGCTAGCAAGTCATTTTCATTGACCGAACGTGTGAAGCTGGAGCTCCGTGCGGAAGGCTTTGATCTCTTCAATCATCACAACCTGTACGTCAACGCTTTGAATCTCGACGTTGCTAACTTCCCTGGTGCCGTGACTGTGGATGCACTTAAGGGTGGACTCAACACCAACGCAGTGGGTGGCAATCACGACGAGCGGCGTTTCGGTCAGTTTGCATTAAAGGTAACCTTCTGAACACCATGTAGATTCTGGGGAGCGAAAGGTCCGCTCCCCATTTTTATTCTTCCACCACTCTCGCTGTCATCTCCTGCACCGGCTCGCCCCCGACCATTCCTTGGGCAATGATAAGTTGCCGGGCTTCGCCGCGAATTTTAGGCAGACGCAGTCCGAAAATAGCTGCGCCGCCGAGGCAAGCCACGGCACCCATAATTACCGTCGTCGGTGCGCCGAGCCGGTCTGCGAATGCGCCGCCGAACAGCGCCCCGAATGGCGCCATACCCATAAACATCATTGAGTACACGGACATCACGCGGCCACGCAGATGATCAGGAACCATGGACTGAATGAGCGTGTTGGATGAGGACATCTGTAGCATCATGCAGAAGCCGACGGGAACCAGCAGGGCGGCGGAGAGCCAAAAATTGCGTGAGAGTCCAAAAGCAATCAGGCTAACGGCGAATCCACCACAAGCGAACGTGACCCAGCGTCCCAGGCCGCTCACGCCGGTGCGCGCAGCCAAAGTCAGTGCGCCCAGCAGCGCTCCGACTCCGGTTGCGCCCATCAGGATTCCCAGGCCCCGCGCACCGCCGTGCAGTATTCGATCTGCGAAGATCGGCATCAGCACGGTGTAGGGCATCGCTACCAGGCTGACGAGTCCGAGCAGGAGGAGGAGGGCCCAGATCGGCGCACTGTGGGCCACGAAGTGAAATCCCTCCTTCACGTGGGCCAGGGCGGGGCCGGTTGGAACGTGCTTTCGGGGAGGGACGGCCATCATAAACAGCCCGATTATGACCGCTATGTAACTCACCGCGTTGGCGAAGAAACACCAGCCTTCGCCGATATTGGCGACCAGAATCCCAGCGATCGCCGGTCCAACGATGCGAGCGCCGTTGAACATGGAAGAGTTCAGAGCGATGGCATTGATCAGGTCTTCCTTTCCAACCATCTCGACCAGAAAGGCCTGCCTTCCGGGGATGTCGAACGCGTTTACGATTCCCAGGAGCACCGCCAGGGCAAAGATTTCATGAATGGTAATTCGATTCGTTAGCGTAAGCACAGCCAGCATGAACGCCAAGACCATTGAGGCTACCTGGGTGCCGATCACGACTCGCTGGCGGTTGTAGCGGTCGGCGACGAGCCCGCCGAGAGGGGAAGCCAACATCACAGGAAACTGACTGGCAAAACCGACAGATCCAAGCAGCAGTGACGATCCAGTGAGGCGGTAAACAAGCCAGGACTGTGCAACACTTTGCATCCAGGTCCCGATCAGTGAAATCAGCTGTCCGCCAAAAAAAAGCTGGAAATTGCGATGTTTGAGCGCCCGAAACGTTACGGGCAGGTTCTGGCGAGGCTCTGTCGAGGGGGTTTGAGGGACCGAGGAGTTCTTGGCGGCTTGCTGCGAGGTCACATTCAATGATGCGGTGGCGAGCGCTGCAGATGCAACATCGCCGAAACGGATCTTTTTAGCTTTCCCGGAAGCCGTTCTTGCGCTAGATTGGTTGCTGATGACGAGCGCTGAACAGAACCGGATTGAGCGCCGCAGCGGCCAGCGCTTTCCCTATCAAATACCGGTTCTTCTGCGAGTCCCCGCGGAAAGCCGTACCGGCACAGGCTGCACTCAGGATTTGAGCTCGCGAGGCGCGCTGGTATGGACTGATTTTCCCCTCAAAGAAGGCGCAACCCTGGAGATGGTGTTGGTAATGCCTTCTGAAATCACCCTTGGCGAAGATATGAACGTATGCTGCCACGCTCATGTCATGCGGCTCGAGCGAGTGGAAGGAAGTAAGCCAGCGGTCGCGATAAAAATTGAACGCTATGAGTTCATGCAACTCGAAGCCTCAGCTCTGCAGCAACATGCGCTTCGCGAAGAGCATGCTGTCCGGTAGTGAAATTTCCACAGCTCCTTCCTTCTTCAAGCCTTAATTTTTAAATACAATGCTCTTTCAGGTAACCGGCGTTGAAGCATGCCGCTCAAGCACCGAAGTTCCCCTCCGGTGTACACAATCCGACAATCCGTAGGAGTGAGGCAATTACAAAGGTCACTTGGCGCGGTTACCCGCTGCTCGTAACATTCAGGTAACAAGAATCCTGTAAGATCGAAATTCGTAATTGTCGGTGTTAGGCCCATGTATTCGATAGCCGTCGGCATATTTTCGGAAAATCCCGAACGCCTCTTAGTGCTCCAGCAACGGATTGAGAGCACGCAACTGGCGCGGGTAGTTTTGGCGCACGCGGGATTTCCCGCAGGTCCAGCCGATCCCGCAATTCGCCGGGTTCAGGATCTGCATGCGGACGTCGTAGTGGTGGACGTGGATCCGCAAGGGCCCAGGCTTGCGATGCAGGCTATTGAGCTCATCCATTCCAATGCCAGCCATGCGTCACTGTTCGCCGCCGGCACGATGAGTGATCCGTCGGTGATTGTGGCCGCCATGCGGGCCGGCGCGCGGGAATACCTGGAGCGTGACGCGCCCTCGGAGTCTTTCGCCGATGCGCTCAAAAGATTTGCTACCGCCAGTTCGAAGGCCCGTTCTTCGTCCAGCCGCGCGCGGATTCTGGCGGTAAGCAATGCGAAGGGTGGCGCGGGCGCTACTACGGTCTCCGTGAATACTGCGATCGCTCTGGAGCAGTCCCATGGCCGGACCGTGTTGGTGGACCTGGCCTTATTGGGACATGCCGCTCTGCACTTGGATGTTCGACCGGCGTTCGGCATCGCGGACGCACTGCAGAATCTGCATCGCATGGATTCGTCGCTACTGCAGAGTTTTCTTACGCCATGCAAAGGCGGCCTGCAGTTGCTCGCCGGACCTCAGCAACCGCTGCAGTTGGCCCCTTCGGTCGCAGAATTGGCCCGCTTATTTGACCTGCTGGTTTCAAATTTCCAATATGTCATCGTGGACTGCTCGAACCGCACCGATAGTTTGTTCAGGATGATCGCAGACTTATGCAATGCCGTGCTGCTTGTTACCCAGACCGATGTGGTTTCGCTGTGGAGCGCGGCGCGGGTCCACTCGTTTCTGGAACAGGATACCGGGCGCGATCGAGTATGCCTGGTTGTGAACCGTTTCAAGAAAATTCCGGGCTTCTCGGACGAAGATTTGCACCGGGTAACGAATTGCAGGCTGTTATGGAAGGTGCCTAATAACTTTCATTCGGTTGCACCGGCGATCGACAAAGGCAACCCGGTCGCGTTCAGTGAAGGCAATGAGCTGGCACGGTCATTCCGCGGTCTTGCTGGCATTCTGGCAGCGGCGACAAGCTCCGACAATTCCATGGACCTCAGTTTTGCGCCCGGCAAAACAAGCGACAAGAAGCCGGTTGGAAATCTGCTGGTTACGCCCTTGCGGGCCGAGCAGTAATAACCTGACCTCTAGCTTCCCTGTTTCGCGCTGCTCTCAATCGCTGCGTACACTGCCGAATTCGAGCAAACCTCGTAAATAGACGCTTCCGTCCAGTTCGTCAGACTGAAATCACCGGTGTTGATAATCGGCACCTTGCTCGACCTAACCACGATGCGCCTGAAAATATCTGAGCCAACCGGCACTAGGCCGCTGTAAAAGCAGGTATTCTCGCTTCCCCACAGACGCGGGAATTGCAAGGCACATTGCTCAAGCGAGATCTCTTGCTGCAATCGTTGGAACGCCGCTTCGCTCATGCGGATGCCGCCGACGTTATATCGCATGGGCTCGGACTCTACGGTTTCTCCAGTGCGAAACTCGTAGATATTAAACGGAGCGCCCATGCCCGCCATCACCTTGCGCATTTTTTTGTCGCAGGATGACAGGCGATCGCTTTCGTTCAACGCGTCGGAGATCATGATGCGGTGTTCGCCATCCAGCAGATACATTGGGGCAGAATCTTGATAGGACAAGCCGATTCCGAGTTCAAGAGCGGGAAGTG
>Ga0209056_10002440_pt1 | contig 20031 bp, 20 predicted proteins | sample GraSoiAngelo_114_FD_185876 | JGI IMG/M metagenome (GOLD analysis project Ga0209056, IMG submission 185876) | Grasslands soil microbial communities from the Angelo Coastal Reserve, California, USA - 14_0903_13_40cm (SPAdes) (version 2) | ecosystem: Environmental > Terrestrial > Soil > Grasslands...
CTCCTCCTCGTAGTAACGGCGGTAGAGGACGTCCCACTCGCGGCTGCCCGGGACCACGCGCTTCGGCATCCGGGCACGCGCCAGCTGGTCGAGCCGCCCGTCGAGCGAAAACCCCTCCGCAAGGACGCGTTTGGCCTCGGCGAGGAAGAGCCGCTCGCTCCGCACGCGTCCGAGCCGCTCGGCGGTGACCGCCTTCAGGAGCGCATGTGACAGGAAGGAGAGCCGCGCCTCCGAGAGCGTCACAGCGCAAACCCCCGCCGCTCCGCGATCCGCTGCTTGACGAGCTGCTCGACACGGCGGAGATCGAGCTCCTCGCGCCGGACCCCGGGTGCGCCCCGCCGCACCACGCGCTCGGCCTCGGCCGCGGCTTCACGCTCGATCTCCGCCTCCTCCTCGAAGTTGCGCGCGAGCAGCGCCGCGAAGCGCGCCTTCACCGCCTCCTCGGGGGCGTCGAGCGTGAGGACGTCGGCCGCAACGAGCCGCTTCGCCAGGAGCTCGGCCACCCGCTGGAGCTGCGCCGCAGACGGCCGCATCGTTCCCATGGTTTAGGCGGCGCTCGATGCTTTTGCAAGTTTGACTTGAGGGGGCGAAGCCGGTATCCGCAAGGCAATTGCAGTCCCTGGCGATCGCGAAGCCTCGCAGGCTCCAGCCCGGCGACGTGGTGGGTGTGATCGCTCCCTCGGGAGTGGTCGATGAGGCGCGGCTCGAGGCGGGTGTGCGTGTGCTCGAAGGCTGGGGGCTGCGGGTCATGCTCGGCGACTCGGTGCGCGCCCGCCAGGCGTATCTGGCAGGCGCCGACGAGGCCCGCCGCGCCGATCTGCAGCGCATGATCGACGATCCGGACATTCGAGCCATCTTCTGCGCGCGCGGCGGCTATGGGAGCCAGCGCCTCCTGCCCCTGCTCGACTTCGATGCGCTGGCGCGCCGGCCGAAGGCGATCGTCGGCTACAGTGACGCGACCGCGCTGCTCAACGCCGCGGTCGGCGCGGGTGCGGTCGCCGTGCATGGTCCGATGGTCGCCGACGACCTGGCGAGCGGCGTGACGTCGCGCTCCGCCGAGCGCCTCTGGGCGGTGCTGTCGGACCCCGCGTATGTGTGGGAGGACGAGGTGCCCGAAACCGTGCGCCCCGGCCGGGCCGCCGGGCGGCTGATCGGCGGCTGCCTCTCGGTGCTCGCCGCGACACTCGGCACGCCGCACGCGCCCGACACCGCTGGCGCGATCCTCTTCCTCGAAGACGTCCACGAGTTTCCTTACCGGGTCGACCGCCTCCTCACGCAGCTCAGGCAGGCCGGGAAGCTCGACGGGCTCGCCGGGCTCGTGTTCGGCACGATGGCCGCCTGCCGCGGGGTGGCGGGGGTGCACCCGCTCGACGTCGTGCGAGGGTTCTTCGCTGACGCGCCCTACCCGGTGGGCGTCGGGCTCCCTGCCGGGCACGACCCCGCGCCGGCGGAGCGGGAGAACCATGCCCTGCCGCTCGGGGTGCGCGTGGCCCTCGATACCGAGCGCGGCCGGCTCACCGCGCTCGAGCCGGCCGTCGTCTGACGTGGACTTCGCGGCGGCCGACGGCCTGCTCCGCCACGCGGTCGAGACGGGCGCGTTCCCGGGCGCCGTCATCCTCGTCTCGCGCGCGGGACAGGTCGTCCACCACGCGGCGTTCGGCTCCCGCAGGCTCGACCCCCGGCCCGACCCGATGCAACCCGACACGGTTTTCGACCTCTCCTCACTCACCAAGCCGCTGGCGACGGCGACGGCCTTCATGCTGCTCGTGCAGGACCGGAAGGTGCAGCTCGACGACCGTGTGACGCGCTTCTTCCCTAACTTCGGCGTGCACGGGAAGACCCACGTCACGTTCCGCCATCTCCTCTCACACTGCTCCGGTCTCGCCGCCTGGCGGCCGTACTTCCGGGAGATCGCGCGCCGCGACCGCGAGGGCCGCCTCAACTTCCTCGCCAGTCGCGGCGCCAAGGAATTCGTCTACGAGCGGATCCACCGGGAGCGGGCCGAGTACGAGACGGGGACGCGAAGCCTCTACAGCGATCTCGGCTTCATGCTGATCGGCCAGCTGATCGAGCTCGTCACGCGCGGGCCGCTCGACCGCTTCTGCCGCGAGCGCATCTTCCGGCCGCTCGGGTTGCGCGCGATGGGCTTCGTCGACCTGACCGAGCTGCGCGCTCGGCAGCTCGCGCCGGTGACCGAGCGGATCGCCGCCACCGAGCGCTGCCCGTGGCGCATGAAGGTGCTGTGCGGCGAGGTCCATGACGACAACGCCTACGCGATGGGCGGAGTGGCGGGCCACGCCGGGCTCTTCGCCAGCGCCACCGACATCGACGCCTTCGTCTGCCGGCTGCGGGCCTGCTGGCGCGGCGAGGAGAGCTTCGTGGCGCCCGGGCTCGTCCGTGAATTCTGGACGCGCCGCACGACCGTCCCCGGGTGCACCTGGGCGCTCGGCTGGGACACCCCGACGCCGGAAGCCTCGAGCGCCGGCCGCCGCATCTCGGCGCGGGCCGTCGGCCACCTCGGCTTCACCGGCACCTCGCTCTGGATCGACCTCGAGCGGGACGCCCACGTGATCCTGCTCACCAACCGCGTCCATCCCCGGCGGGACAACGACGCGATCAAGGCCGTGCGGCCGGCCGTTCACGACGCGGTGCTGGAGGCGCTCGACGCGTGAGAGTTCACCTGATCGCTGCCTGCGGCGTCGGCATGAGTGGGCTCGCCGCGCTCCTCCGCGCGGCCGGGCACGCGGTGACGGGCTCCGACGAGCACGTCTACCCGCCGGCCAGCACGATTCTCGCCGACCTCGGCATCCCCGTCGCGCCCGGCTACGACCCGGCACGGCTCGACGGCGTCGACCTTGTGGTGTGCGGCAATGCGGTGCGGCGCACGAACCCCGAGGCGGAGGCGGCCGAGGCGCGCGGCCTGCGCGTCGTCTCCTTCCCGCAGGCGCTCGCCGAGTCGTTCCTGATCGGCCGGACGCCGCTCGTGGTCGCCGGCACGCACGGCAAGACGACCTCGGCGGCCATGCTCGCCTGGGTGCTCGCCCGGACCGGGCGCGCGCCGGGCTTCCTGGTCGGTGGGCTGCCGCGCGACCTCGGTGCGAGCGCCGCCCTCGGGAGCGGGCCGTGGTTCGTCGTCGAGGGCGATGAATACGATTCCGCGTACTTCGACAAGGAGGCGAAGTTCCTGCACTATCGACCGGAGCTGCTCCTCCTCACCGCGATCGAGTTCGACCACGCGGACATCTACCGCGACGTCGAGCACGTGAAGGAGGCGTTCCGGAAGCTGCTCGCGCTGCTGCCGGCCGGCGCGCCGGTCGCTGCGTGCGGCGATTTCCCGCACGTGCACGATGTCGTCCGCGACGTCCGCGCGCGTGTCGTGCGCTTCGGCCTCGGGGAGGGGAACCCGTGGCGGGTGACGGATCTCCGGGACGACGGCATGACGCGGTTCACGGTGCGCCAGGACTGGCGTCTCGTCGCCGAGGTGGCGCTCCGCGTGCCGGGCGAGATCAACGCGCGCAACGCCCTCGGCGTCCTGCTGCTGGCGGCCGAGGTGGGGGTTGGCTGGGAGGAAGCGGCCGCGGCGCTCGCCGAGTTCCATGGCGTGCAGCGCCGGCAGGAGGTCGTCGGCGAAGCGCACGGCGTCGTGGTGATCGACGACTTCGCGCATCACCCGACGGCGGTGGCCGGCACGGTCGCCGCCCTCAGACTGCGCTACCCGGGACGGCGCCTGCGGGCGGTGTTCGAGCCGCGCTCGAACACGAGCCGCCGGCGCGTCTTCCAGGAGGACTTCTGCCGCGCGCTGGGGGCGGCCGACGAGGCGGTGCTGGCCGAGCCGTTCACCAAGGCGAGCGACCCGATCCCCGCCGAGGAGCGGCTGGACCCGGAGCAGATCGTCGCGGAGCTCGTACGTCGCGGCGTCTCCGCCCGCCTGATGCCCGGCGTTCCCGCGATCCGCGACTACCTGGTGGAGTCGGCGCGGCCCGGCGACGTCATCGCGATCATGTCGAACGGCGCGTTCGGCGGCCTGCCCGCTCTGGTCGCCGAGGCGCTGGGCGCGCGGCCCGTGGACTAGGGCCGCGCGTCAGCGTGGTCCGTGGAGGAATATATCCGTCCGTACATGCGGTAGTTGCGTAGCACTGCCTTCACGTAGTCCCGCGTCTCGCGGAAGCTCACCAGCTCGACGAACTCGTCCTCCGTCCGGCTGCCGTACCGGCGCTCCCACTTGGCGACCGCGTCCTCGCCGGCGTTGTAGGCGGCCAGCGCCTTCACGACGGAGCCGCCGTAGCGGTCGAGCAAGCGGCGGAGCAGGGCCGTGCCGAGCGCGATGTTGACCGCGGGCTCGTGCAGCCGCGCGCGATCGGGCGCGTGCCCGTCGGCGGCGCGTGCCAGCTCGCGAGCGGTCGCGGGCATGAGCTGCATCAGCCCGTGGGCATCGGCCGGCGACACCGCCTCGGGCTCGAAGAGGCTCTCCTGCCGGACGAGGGCGAGCACCAGGAACGGGTCGAGGCCACGCGCGGCGGCCTGGGTGCGGACCTCGGTCCAATAGCCGAGCGGGTAGAGATAGCCGCGAAGCGCACCCGGCGAGTGTGGCCGCATCTCCAGGGCCAGCCTGAGCGCCGCGCCGGGGGCCCCGACCGCCCGGTAGGCCTGGAGGAGCCGGTGGCGCTGGGCAGGCCCCGCCGCGAGCGCCTGCTCGGCCTCGAGCTCGAGGCGCGCGAAGCGAGCCAGGGCCAGCCCGAAGAGCAGGCGGGCGCGCTCGCCGTGCGGGGCGGCGAGATCGGAGGGAAAGAGCGGCTGCTCGGCCGGGGGCGGCGCCGGCGCGGAAGCCGGGCGCCCGAGGTGCGCCTCGGCGAGTGCGGCGTAGTACGACGTCGGATGCCGATCGGCGACGTGGACGAGCCGGGCGCGCGCCTCTTCCTCCCGCCCGAGCCGCTCGAGGGTGCGGGCGTGCCAGTACTCGGCGGCGACGCGCGGGCTGCGGGCGCTCCGCGCGGCGAGCCGCGCGAACCAGCTCGCGGCGCCCACGAAATCGCCGGCCAGGTAGCGCACCCATCCCGCCCGCCAGCGGGCCTCGGCGGCGAGCGGCGCGCGAGGATAGCGGGCGGCGAGCTCGACGTAGGCCGCATGCGCCGCGCCGTAGCGTCCCGCCTCCTGATGAATGCGGCCGATCGCGTAGAGCGCCTCGGGCGCCGCGGCGCTGCCGGGAAAGCGACGGACGACGTCGTGGAAGAGCCGCAGCGCCTGCTCGTCCTCGTCCGCGTTCCACCGCCAGCGCGCGGCGGCCGCCAGCGCGCGTGGCGCCAGCGGCGCGGTCGCCGCCTCGGTGACGGCGAGGCACGTGGCCTCGGCCTCGGCCGCGCGGCCGAGCACGTGCTCGGCCTGCGCACGGACCCAGAGGGCCCGCGCGCGGATCGGCTCCGTCGGAGCCGAGCCGAGCACGGCGGACGCCGCGGCGCGCGCTCCGGCGACGTCGCCCTCGCCGAGGCGCATCTCCGCTTCGTCTGCTTCCGCTTCAGCGCCGCCGAAGACGTCCGGGTGCGCTCGCCGAATGCGCTCGGTCAAGCGACGCGCGCGCCGGTCGGCGAGGGCGTGCGGGCGGCTGCGCCGCACCGCACGCGCGAGGTCGAGCGCCTGTTCGCGATCGCCCCGCCGATCCGCGATCTCGGCGAGCGCCATCGTCGCCCACGCCCAGCGGTCGCTTCCCGGCGGCAGGCCGGCGTGCGCCGTGCCGAGCCCGGCCCGCGCGCCGTCGAGGTCGCCGGCGGCGCGCGCGAGCGCGCCGGCGAGCAACGCCGCACGGCTCTTCCATACGCTGTCGGGGTGGTCGGAGAGCAGGCGGGCAAGGAGGTCGCGGGCGTCGTCGCGCCGGCCCGCCGCGGTCGCCGCACGCGCGCCGAAGTAGAGCGCGTAGTCGGCGAGCGGCGGATAGCGGCGCGCGGCGTCGGCGAAGAGGCGCGCCGCCTCGGCGCCGTCCCCCGCCGCAAGCGCGGCGAGCCCCGAAGCAAGCGGCTCGCCGTACGGCGCCCGCACCGTCTCACGGGCCCCCGGTGCGAGGTGTGCTGGCCGGGCGAGGCAGGCGGCGAGCACGAGCAGCGCACCCCAAACGCCGCGCCCCACGCCGCCCTGGTACCACGCACCTCGCGGCCCGACAACTTGACAGCGCGCCAGCCGGCCGCGACCATCCGGCGCGTGCGGCTCGTGCTCGCCTCCGCCTCGCCCCGCCGCCGCGAGCTCCTCGGCTGGCTCGGCATCGACTTCGTGATCGACGCCGCCGACGTCGACGAGCGCCCGCGGCCGGGCGAGTCCGCCGAGCGGCTCGTCCGGCGGCTCGCCGCCGCCAAGGCGTCCGCCGGCGCCGCGCGGTGGCGGACGGCGTGGGTGCTCGCCGCCGACACCGTGGTCGAGATCGACGGCGACATCCTCGGCAAGCCCGTGGACCCGGCCGACGCGGCAGCGATGCTCGCCCGCCTCGGCGGACGCGAGCACCGCGTCGTCACGGGGTTCGTGCTGATCGAACCGGGAGGAGCGGTGCGGGCCGACGAGAGCGTGGTCTCGCGCGTGTGCTTCCGGCCGCTCCGCCGCGCCGTGATCGCGGCGTACGCGGAGAGCGGCGAGCCCCTCGACAAGGCGGGAGGCTATGCGATCCAGGGGCGCGGTGCGGCGCTCGTCTCGAGCATCGAAGGCTCGTTCACCAACGTGATCGGGCTCCCGCTGTTGGAGGTCGAGCGCGCGCTCGCGGAGGCCGGGCTCCTTGCCGGATGACGTGGCGGCCCGGGCCGCCGCGGTGCGGGCGGTGGTAGCGGACGCGGCCCGGCGGGCGGGCCGCGACCCTGCAGCCATCCGGATCATCGGCGTCACGAAGACCTTCCCCCCTGCCGCCGTCCGCGCGGCGCTGGCTGCCGACATCCGCGACATCGGCGAGAACTACGTGCAGGAGGCGAGCGCCAAGCGGCAAGCGGCAGGCGGCACTGGGACGTGGCACCTGATCGGCGGCCTTCAGCGCAACAAGGTCCGGGCCGCGGTCGCCACCTTCGACTGGGTCCAGACGGTCGACTCCGCGCCCCTGGCCGGAGCACTCGACGCGGAAGCCACCCGGGCCGGCCGCCGGCTGGCAGTCCTGATCCAGGTGAACGTTGCAGGCGAGACGCAGAAACGGGGCGTTGCCCCCGCCGCGGTCGAGGCCCTCGCCGAGCACGTCCTCTCCCTCCCGGCCCTCCGGCTCGAGGGTCTCATGACGGTCCCGCCGCTCGCCGCCGACATCCAGGCGTCGCGACCCCATTTCCGGGTCCTGCGGACGGTGCGCGACCGCGTCGCACCCCGCCTCGGGGTTGAACTACCCCACCTATCCATGGGAATGAGTGACGATTTTGCGGTGGCTGTCGAGGAGGGTGCGACCATGCTCCGGCTCGGGCGCGCGCTCTTTGGACCCCGCGGCTGGGGGACACGGCGGGAGGGCTCATGAAGAAGATCGGCTTCGTCGGTGCCGGCAACATGGCGAGCGCCCTCATCCGCGGGCTTCTCCGCGCGGGTCAGCACGATGCGAGCGACCTCTGGGCGAGCGATCCCGTCGACGCACAGCTCCGGCGCCTCAAGCGGGCCCACAAGATCGAGGTGACGCGCGACAACCGCGACCTCGTGCGGCGCTCGCAGACCATCATCCTGGCCGTCAAGCCGCAGGTGATGGCCGCCGTGCTCGATGAGGTGCGCGCGGAGGTGAACCCGCGGAAGCTCTTCATCTCGATCGCGGCCGGGTTTCCGCTGCGGCGGCTCGAGGCCGGGCTCGGCGGGCAGGCGCGCGTGGTGCGCGTCATGCCGAACACGCCCGTGCTGGTCGGGCGAGGCATCTCGGTCGCGGTGGCCGGCTCGAAGGCGACGCCGGCCGACCTGAAGCAGGCCCTCAAGCTCTTCAAGTCCGTCGGTGAGGCGGTCTCGATCACCGGCGAGGATCTGCTCGATGCGGTCACCGCGCTCTCGGGCAGCGGGCCCGCCTTCGTCTACGGCTTCGCCGAGGCGCTCATCGAGGGCGGCGTGCGAGGCGGCCTGCCGCAGCCGCTGGCCGCGCAGCTCGCCTACGCGACCATCGGGGGAGCGGCGGCGATGCTCTCGGAGAGCGGGCTCTCGCCACGCGAGCTGCGCGACATGGTGACCTCGCCCGGCGGGACGACGCTGGCCGGGCTCGGCGCCCTCGATGCCCATCACTTCCGCGACGGCCTGATCGCCGCCGTCGAGGCCGCCACGCGCCGCGCGCGCGAGCTGGCGGCGGCCTAGCGGATGTTCCTGCTCGAGAACTTCATCCAGGCCGTGGCCTTCACGCTCGACAGCCTGCTCAGCATCTACTTCTGGATCGTGCTGATCTCGGCGCTGCTCTCGTGGGTGAACCCGGACCCGCGCAACCCGATCGTCCGCTTCCTCTACGGCGTGACCGAGCCGGTCCTCTATCAGATCCGTCGCCGCCTCCCCTTCGTGGTCGCCGGCGGCCTCGACCTCTCGCCGCTCGTGCTGATGATCGGCATCCAGTTCACCAAGATGCTGGTGGTGAAGAGCCTCTACGACCTCTCCCTGCGGGTGAGTGGCATCATGCCGGGGCCCCTGCGTGGCGTCTGAAGCGGACGGCTGGGTTCGGGCGTCCGCCTCCGGCGCGCTTCTCCGCGTCCGCGTGACCCCTCGGGCAGCGCGTGCCGGGATCGCCGGCGTGCGGGGGGAGGCCCTGTCGGTCCGGCTGACGGCCCCTCCGGTCGAGGGAGCGGCGAACCGCGAGCTCGTGGCCGTGCTCGCCCGCGCACTCGCCGTGCGGCCCGCGGCCGTCGCGATCGCGGCCGGCGCCCGCAGCCGCGACAAGCGGGTCCGTGTCGAGGGCCTCGATCCCGCGGCGGTCCGGGCCCGGCTGGGTGCGGCGCTTTCCGTTGACACGCCGACGAGGCATGATTAGACGGCCGTCATGCCGATCTACGAGTACCGCTGCGAGCAATGCGGCATCTTCGAGGAGATGCAGCGCATCACCGATCCGCCGCTCGAGCGGTGCCCGAAGTGCCGGCGGAAGGTCCAGCGACTCATCTCCAGCACGAGCTTCCAGTTGAAGGGCTCGGGCTGGTACGTGACGGACTACGCCCGCGCCGGGTCGGGTAACGGCCGCGACAAGAAGAAGGCCACGCCCGAGGCCGCCGGCTCGAGTGACGGCTCGGACTCGGGCGCGGAGTCCAAGGGCACGACGAGCACCGACTCGGGCGGCACGCCGGCGAAGACCAGCTCCTGAGACGGCAGCGCGCCGAGCGCCTCGCCGTGGTCGGCGTCGACACGGGAGGCACCTTCACGGACCTCGTGGTGCTCGTCGGCGGCCGCATACGGGTGGCGAAGCTCCGCTCGACCCCCGACGACCCCGCGCGCGCGGTCCGCGACGGGCTCCGAGCCCTCGCGATCGCCCCGCGCACCACCGCTCTGCATTACGGGACCACGGTTGCGACCAACGCGCTGCTCGAGCGGCGCGGGGCGCGTGTCGTCCTCGTGACGACGGCGGGTTTCGAGGACGTCATCGAGATCGGCCGACAGGTACGGCCGTCACTCTACGCGCTCGAGCCCCGCCGGCCGCCGCCCCTCGTGCCACGCGCGCGGCGGCTCGGCGTCGAGGAGCGGATGCTCGCCGACGGCCGCGTCGAGCGGCCGCTCGAGCGCCGCGCGGTCGCCCGCCTGGTGGACGCGGTGCTGAGGCACCGCCCCGAGGCGGTGGCGGTGAGCCTGCTGCACAGCTACGCCGCTCCGCGACACGAGCGGCTCCTCGCGCGAGCGCTCGCGCCTCGCGGCGTCCATCTCACGCTCTCCCACCGCCTCGTGCGCGAGCACCGGGAGTACGAGCGGACGGCGACGGTCGTGGTGAACGCGTACGTCGGCCCGCTGATGACGCGTCACCTGGGGACGCTCGCCCGCGCCGTGTCGGGCGGCCTCCGCGTGATGCAGTCGAGCGGCGGGCTGGCGACCGCGCGCACGGCGGCCGTCGAGCCGGTGCGCACGATCCTGTCCGGCCCGGCGGGCGGGGTCGTCGGTGCCACGGCGGCGGCGCGCCGGGCGGGGCTCGGACCGATCGTCACGCTCGACATGGGCGGCACGTCCACCGACGTGAGCCTGATCGACGGGCCGCTCGCCTACCGCACGGAGACCAGCGTCGATGGCCTGCCGGTGCGCGTGCCGGCGCTCGACATCCACACGGTCGGTGCCGGTGGCGGCTCGCTCGCGCGGCTGGATCCGGGCGGAGCGCTGCTCGTCGGCCCGGAGAGCGCCGGCGCCGATCCGGGCCCGGCCTGCTACGGGCGTGGCGCCGAGCCGACGGTCACCGACGCCAACCTCGTGCTCGGCCGGCTCGTCGAGACGGAGTTCCTGGGCGGCGCGCTCCACGTCGACCGCCGGCGCGCCGTCGCCGCAATCGCGCCGCTCGCGCGTCGCCTCGGCGGCTCGATCGAGGACGCCGCCGCGGGGATCGTGCGCGTGGCGACGGCCACCATGGAGCGTGCGGTGCGCGTGATCACGATCGAGCGCGGGCAGGATCCCCGCGACTTCACGCTCGTCGCATTCGGCGGCGCGGGCGCCGTGCACGCCGCGGAGCTGGCGGCGGAGCTCGGGCTCGCGCGCGTGTACGTACCGCGGCACCCGGGACTGCTGTCGGCGTGGGGCGTGCTCGCGGCGGAGACGATCCGCGACTTCACGGCCACGCTGCGCGCGGTCGAGCCTTCGAACGCCGCCGTCGCCGGCCGCTTCCGCCGCCTCGAGCGCGCCGCCGTCGCCGCGCTCCGGCGGGAGGGTCTCGCCCGACCCGTCCTCGAGCGTGCCCTCGACGTGCGCTATGCCGGGCAGGCCTACGAGGTCCAGGTGCCCTACCGCCCGGGCTGGCGGGCGGCCTTCCACCGGCGCCACGCCGTGCTCTTCGGCCATGGCGACCCGCGACGTCCGCTCGAGGTGGTGGCGCTCCGGGTGCGGGCGCGGGGCGGCGGCGTGCGGCTGCCGGACGAGCCGGTGCCGGGCCGACGGCACCGGCCGGTACCGATCGCAAGTCGACGCGTCGTCTTCGCCGAACGCGCGTGGCCGACGTCCGTCTACCGCCGCGCCGACCTGCCGGCCGGCTGGCGGGCGCGCGGGCCGCTGATCGTCTGCGAGTACAGCGCGACGACGGTCGTGCCGCCCGGCTGGCGCCTTCGCGTCGACCGGACGGCGGGGCTGATGCTGGAGCGAAGCTGATGGACCCGGTCACCCTCGCCATCGCCAACCAGCGCCTGGCCGCCGTGGCGGAGGAGATGGGCGTCGTCCTCTGCCGCACGGCGCTGTCGCCCAACATCAAGGAGCGACGCGACTTCTCGTGCGCGGTGTTCGATGCCCGCGGCGGGCTGGTGGCGCAGGCGGCGCACATTCCCGTCCACCTCGGGTCGACGGCGCTCTCCGTGCGCGCCGCGATCGCGAGCGTGCCGCTCGGGCCCGGTGACGTGGCGATCCTGAACGACCCGTTCGCGGGCGGCACGCACCTGCCCGACGTGACGGTGGTGGCGCCCGTCTTCCTGCGCGGCGGCCGCCGTCCCTTCGCCTACGTCGCCAACCGCGCCCATCACGCGGACATCGGTGGCATGGCGCCCGGCTCGATGCCGCTCGCCACGGAGATCTTCCAGGAAGGCTTCCGGCTGCCGCCTGTCCGCCTGATCGTGCGCGGGCACCCGCAGCCCGACGTGCTTGCGCTCTTTCTCGCCAACACGCGGGTACGCGAGGAGCGGGAGGGCGACCTCATGGCGCAGTGGGCGGCGCTGCGCGTCGGTGCGGACCGGCTGCGCGCGCTGGTGACGCGCACGGGCGGGGCTGCTCGCCTCGCCCGCCAGATGACGGCGCTCCAGGCGTATTCCGCCGCCCTCATGCGGGCCAGCCTCGCGCGCATTCCGCGCGGCGTCTACCGCGCGCGCGACCTGCTCGACGACGACGGCCTCGGCGCGGAGCGCATCCCGATCGCGGCGGCGATCACGATCGGGCGGGGCGCGGCGCGCATCGACTTCAGCGGCTCGGCGCCGCAGACGCGGGGGCCCCTGAACGCCAACTTCGCGGTCACGCGCTCCGCGGTGCTCTACGTCTTCACCGCGCTCGCGCCGACGCCCATCCCGCCGAACGAGGGGCTCGCGTGGCCGCTCCGCATCGTGGCGCCAGAGGGATCCATCGTCCACGCCCGCTTCCCGGCGGCCGTGGCGGGCGGCAACGTCGAGACCTCGCAGCGGATCGTGGACGTCCTGCTGCGCGCCCTGGCGCGCGCGCTGCCGGCGCGCCTGCCCGCGGCCAGCGCCGGGACGATGAACAACCTCGCGCTCGGCGGCACGTTCCGCGGGCGCTCCTTCGCGTACTATGAAACGGTCGCCGGCGGCGCCGGCGCGGGCCCGGGGGGCCCCGGTCTGTCGGCCGTGCACACCCACATGACGAACACCATGAACACGCCCGTCGAGGCGCTCGAGGCGTACTACCCGTTGCGCGTCCGGCGCCAGGCGGTGCGGCGGGGCTCGGGAGGTCGCGGTCGGCACCGCGGCGGAGACGGCGTCGTGCGCGAGCTCGAGTTCCTCGTGCCGGCCGAGGTGACACTCCTCGCCGAGCGCAGGCGCATCCCACCCTACGGGCTCGCGGGCGGTGAGGCGGGAGCGCCGGGTCGCGATCTGCTCATTCGAGGCGGCCGCGCCCGACGCGTCGCGGCCAAGGCGACCTTCAGCGTGGAGGCCGGCGATCGCCTTCGCATCGAGACGCCGGGCGGTGGCGGCTTCGGCCGCCCCCGGCGTCGTCGGTGATCTTCAGGCGGCCTTCTCCTTGCCGGCGGCCAGCTGGTCGAGCCGCCGCTCGAGGTGAGCGACGCGCTTGCGCAGGTCCTTCACCTCGTCCTCGGTCACGAGATTGAGGCGCTTGACGACCGACTCGACCAGGCGACTCGTCTGCTCCTCGAGCGAGGCGATGATGCGTGCGCGCCGCGCCTCGAGGTCCTGGATGGTGCTCTCCGCCCGTCTGCGAATCGCCTGCTCGAACTTCCGGGCGTCGGCGAGGAGGTCCGTCACGGCCTCGCGCCGGGTGCGCGAAATCAGCGACTGCGCGTCGCGCCGGATGCGACCCACCAAACGCTCGCCCTCGGTCTGCATGCGCTTCACGGACGCGCGAACGTCCTTCAACGAAATCCGCGCGGTGCGCGCCGTGGCTTCTGCCATTACGCTGATCCTCCTTGGTAAGGGCCTGGGACGGAAAGCGTTTCCTACTACGCGGCGCGTTATTGTGTCAATGTTTTTTTTCCAGGACGTCAACGAGTGCCGGGTTCGAGCCCGCACCCCGTCCGGCAATGTCGCCGGACGAGATCGAGTAAGACCCCAGATTCAAAGGGTTTTCTCAGATCGGACGCGGCGCCGAGGGGCCGAAGGCCCCCGCAGGCGCCAGGAGGCGGACACCACGACCACGGGGATGTGGGAGCAGCCCGGATGGGGCCGGAATTCCCCGTGGGAATTACCAGCCGTCCATGCTCGACATCATGAGTTGGAGGAGCATCAGACATGGTTGAATGCCTGCGAGCTTCGCAAGCGCGTCGGCCCGTAAGCCTTCGCCGGCCAGCGCCTGCGTGAGCCGCGCACGTCGCGCAACCGTCCCCAATTACCAGAATGCAATGCTGGTGCCGGCACCGCAGGCATGCGATGCCCACCTCTGCTGCGGCGATCACTCACCTCCCCGCAAGCGCGACTACTCCCCACAGGGGACGACGTGCGACCGGTCAGCGTCCGAGGAAGTGGACCACCCCGTCGCGGACGAGGAGGAGCTCGCGGATCTCGGCGGGCTCCGCGTGGTGGGCAGCGCGGAGGTGCGCCACGAAGTCATCGCCCTGTGTGAAGCGGCGGCCGTCGAGGTCGCAGGTGTACGGCGGACGGTCGATCGTCACGGTGCCGGGCAGGAGGTGGTGGTGGCGGCGCCCGAAGTAGTGGAGCCGCTCGTGCTCCTCGGGCTGTACCGGCACGATCGCCTCGACGGCCGGCGGGGGCGCCACGGGGTCCGCGGCAAAGCACGGCCGCGCCGGGCCGGGAGCGAGGGCGAGGAAGAGGACCGCCGCGGGCCGTCGCACACGACCAGAGTAGGGGCCGAGCCCGCAAGTCACAAGCCGCGTTTGACGCTCCCGGACGATTCGAGTAGGAGCGGCCCGTCCGAGCGGTGAATGCCGACCGGCTCTCCTGGTCGCATAGCTCAGCTGGTTAGAGCGCCTGCCTCACATGCAGGAGGCCCGTGGTTCGAGTCCACGTGCGACCACTTCCCGGCGCGCCTTAGCGCGGGGTCGCATCCGGCAGACCTCCATCCACCGGGATCGTCGCCCCGGTGGTCGGCGTCTGCCGGGTTGCGAAGAACAGCACCGCCCGGCCGACGTGCTCGGCCGTGATGCGCGCCTTCAGGAGGTTGCGGCTGCGGTAGTAGTCCTCGAGCCCGGCCTCGTCGAGGCCGCGCGCCCGCATCCGGTCCGGGCCCACCGTCGCCCACAGGCCCGACCGGCGCGCGTGATGCGAGAAGACGGCGTCGGGTGCCACCATGTTCACGCGCACGTCGATCTCGGCCAGCTCGAGGCTCGCGATGCGCGCGAGCTGGTGCGCTGCCGCCTTGGTGGCACTGTAGGCGCCGAACTTGGCGCCGGGCGCGAACACGTTCTTGGTCGACACGAGGACGATGTCGCCGCCGGTGCCCTGGAGCCCGAGGTGCCGTCCCGCCTCGGCCATCACCAGGAGCGCGCCCTCCACGTTCACCCGCTCGAGCCGGCGGAAGGACTCGAGGTCGAGCTCGGCCAGGCCCGCCACGTGGGCGAGGCCCGCGTTGACGACCACCACGTCCACTCCGCCCCAGGTGGCCGCGACGCTCGCGAAGGCGTCGGCGACCGACGTCGCATCCGTCACGTCGAGCGGCACACCGATGACGCGCGGGCCGTGCGCCACGCCGAGCTCCGCGACCAGCGCGTCGAGCGGCTTCCCGGGGAGATCCGTCGCGGCGACGTGACAGCCGTGCTCCAGAAGCGTCTGGCAGATGCCCGAGCCGATCGCGCCCGCGGCCCCGGTCACGATCGCCACCTCGCCGGCGAGCGGCGCCTCACGGGCGCCGAGCTTCGCGTGCTGGAAGCCGTGGTACTCCATGTCGAACAGCTCCGCTTCGGGGAGCCCCTCGTACACACCCGTGGCGCTCACCTGCGCCTTCACGGCCAGCGTGTGGACGGTGATGTCGCGCGCGATGCTCGCGGCGCGGACGTCGCCGCCGGCGCAGAGCGCGCCGAGGCCGGGCATGAGGACGACGCGCGGCAGGGCGTCGAACCGGGCGAGGCCGGCGGGAAGGCGGGCCGCGTGGCGCTCGACGTAGGCGCGATAGTCGGCGGTGTAGCTGCGCACGGCCTCCCGCACCTGCTCGGCGAGCCGCGCCGGCTCGTCGTACCCGGGCCGGTCGATCCAGAGCGGCAACGCCTTCGTGCGGATCAGGTGATCCGAGGTGAGTGGCGGGGTCAGCGCCAGCTCGCGGCCACGCTGGCTGTCGACGAACGCGAGCACCTCGGGCGTGATGAGCGGCCGCACGATGACACGGCGGTGCGGCCGGTCGGGATCGCCGGTCGGCTCGGCCAGGCACCCGCGCAGCACCGGTGCGACCTGCCGCACGCGCGCCAGCGCCGTCTCCACCGACGTCGGCCGCGGCGCCGCCACGCGCCCGCCGTGCTTGCTCGCGAGGTACGTCTCCGCGCGCGTCACGATCTCGATCATCGCCTCGTAGGCGCCGCGTGCGGTCGGTCCCCACGTCATGAGCCCGTGGCGCATCCACACCATGGCATGGCGACCCGGGGTCGCCTCGTACGCGTCCGCCACGGCACGCGCGAGCTGGAAGCCGGGGCGCACGTAGCCGAGAACCGTGATGTCGTCCCCGAGCGCCTCCCGCACGACCCGCTCCCCGCCCGCCTGGTTCGAGAGCGCCAGGATGGCGTCGGCGTGCGTGTGATCGACGAACTTCTCCGGCAGGAAGGCGTGCACGAGCGTCTCGAGCGAGGGGGTCGCGCTGCGCGCGTCGAAGAGGTGGGTGCGAAGCTCGTTCGCCATCGCGTCGTCGTCGAGCGTCTCGAGGGCGCGGAGCTTGCGGAGGTAGCCGAGGTCGAGCCCGGGGAGGCCTTCGGGCTCGAGCGTCGCCAGGTCGTGGCCCGAGGCCTTCACGTAGATGGCGGAGATCGTCTCGCCGAGACGGTTCGTGAAGGTCCCCTTCACCGAGGTGTTGCCGCCGCCGTGGAGGACGAGCCGGTCCTCGGCGCCGAGGAGCCGGCTGGTGTAGGTGCGGAGCGCCAGCTCCTCGCCCCACCGCGCGCCGTAGCGCGCGACGAAGCGTGCGGCCTCCTCGTCCGACCAGCGGGAGCGCATCGCGCCCTACCCGGCGCGGAGCGCGGCCAGCATGGCGCGCGCGTTCTCGGCGGGGGCCTTGCCATCGAACACGGCGCTGCCCGTCACGACGACGTCCACGCCCGTGCCGGCGAGCGTACCGATGTTGTCGCGCGTGATCCCGCCGTCGACGGCGAGAAGGATGCGCCGGCCCGCGCGCTCGAGCAGCCGGCGCGCGCGTGCGATCCGGCCCATGGTCGCCGGGAGGAACTTCTGGCCGCCCCAGCCGGGGTTGATGGCGAGGAGGTGCACGAGGTCGAGCTCGTCGAGCAGCGGCTCGAGGACCTCGAGCGGCGTGCCCGGGTTGAGGGCCAGGCCGCGGACGATGCCACGCGCGGAATCGTTCGCGTTCTCCATCGTGCCGAGCTGCTGGAGCACGCGATGGACGTGCGTGCACGACTCGGCGTGCACCGTCACGACGTCCGCGCCGGCCGCCACGTAGTCGCCGAGCTTGTCGAGCGGCTCCTCGATCATCAGGTGCACGTCCTTCCAGAGCGGCGTGCGGACCGCCTTCACCAGCGGCGGGCCGATCGTCATCATCGGCGTGAAGCAGCCGTCCATCACGTCGAAGTGGAGGAGCGGCACGCCGGTGCCGTCGAGGCGCGCGAGGTCGGCGCCGAGCGCCATCAGGTCCGCCGTCAGGATGCCGACGCTGATCGTCGGCGCGAGGCTCGCGAGGCGGGCGACGAGGTCAGACGGCAACGCGCCGGCCACGCTGCTCGTCGCGCCGCAGCGTCTGGTACAGGTCGTACGCCTGCTCGGGCTTCATGAGCTGGTGGACGACCGCCCCGACCGCCTGGATCATCGCGACCGGCGCCTCGGACTGGAAGATGTTCCGGCCCATGTCGACGCCGGCGGCGCCCTCGGAGACCGCCCGGTAGGCCATGGTGAGCGCGTCGAGCTCGGGGAGCTTCTTCCCGCCCGCCATCACGATCGGCACCGGGCAGGAGGCGGTCACCGTCTCGAAGCCCTGGTCGACGTAGTACGTCTTCACGAAGTGCGCCCCCAGCTCGGCGCAGATGCGGGTGGCGAGCCGGAAGTAGCGGGCGTCGCGCGTCATGTTCTTGCCGACGGCCGTGACCCCGAGGGTCGGGATCCCCACGCGCAGGCCGAGGTCGACCAGCCGGGTCAGGTTGTGCACCGATTGCGTCTCGAACTCGCCGCCGATGAACACCTGCACCGCCATCGCCGCCACGTTGAGGCGGGCCGCGTCCTCGACGTCGATCGCGAGCTGCTCGTTCGACAGCTCCTTCAGGATGCTCGGTCCCCCGCTCGCGCGCAGGACGACGCCGTTCGTGAACGTGGGCGGTACGGTGGTGCGCAGGATGCCGCGTGTGCACATGAGCGCGGTGGTGTGCGGAAGCAGCGGGAGGATGTTCACGTCGACCCGCTCGAGGCCTGCGGTCGGGCCCTGGAAGTAGCCGTGGTCGATCGCGAGCATGACGGTCCGCCCCGACGCCGGGCTGAAGACGCGGGCGAGGCGGCTCTGCATGCCCCAGTCGAGGGCGCCGGCGCCCTTCAGGAAGAAGGCCTCCCGCTTGACCGGCACGTCGAGGTGGTAGTTCTTCGTGTCCTTGAGATCGTCGACGTCGGGCACCCTGGTATCTCCTCACCCCGGAGCGGTCGGACGATCTCAAAAAACGTCGGCGTCCGTCAAGGCCGCAGACGGCACAGCGCATTCGGTTGCTGCGGGATTCCTCGTGCACGTCCCGGCCGCCGCGGGGGTAGAATGCAACGCGGGCGGCGGCGCCGCGCGCCGCTGTCGATTCAGGAAGCAGGTTCGGCACGGCGTTGCGCAAGCGCCCCTGAACTCAGAGAAGCCGGTCGGGGTTCTCGGCCCGGAACTTCCAGCTTCTCAACCCGTCCGGACGCACGACGCCGACGAGGAACTGACACGGCTCGTAGATCGTGGCCCTGATCCTGACCCGTCGAACGGCACCGCAGGGAGCCCATTTGGCCTTGACGGAGGAGAAGTAGCGCTGGCTCGGCCGGATCCGTGCCGTGACGGTCCCGCATTCGCCGAGCGTGAGCTCGTTCCCCTGGAGCGCAATCACGGCGGTCCCAGGGAAAGCGTCTCCGAGCAACGGCACACCACCGAACTCGACGAACCGTGCCGCACGGCAGGCGTACCTGCGGGGTTCTGCCGCCCCCGCGCTCATGAAGAAGAGTACGACGGAAGCCGTCGCGCGTAGCACGTTCCCCTGCCTGGAGAGGGCGAGAAGCGCCTGTTTCATGTCACACGGACCGGAGCGGCTACTTCACCCGAACGGATGCCGGCGTCGTGCCGCCCTGGACGCCGAGTCCGCCGCCGGTCCCCAGGCCTCCCTCGACGGTCTGCGCCTTGTAGTTGCGCAGGCTGTCGACCATCTGGTTGTAGGAGTCCATGAACGAGGCGATGAGGACCTTGCCCTGTGGCGAGTTCGAATAGCCGCCGAAGCCGCCGCCCGCCCCGGCGCCTGCCAGTCCGCCGAGGCCGCCGATGTCCCAGTTCTTCGCGCTGCCCTGCGAAGCGGAGAGCTGCACACCGGAGCGGTTGTCGATCAGCAGCAGGGTCGTCGACGCCTCGTTCGACCTGACACTCGCCGCGGCAGCGCCGATCAGCGCACCACCGGGGACGAGCCCGCCGAGCGCGGCCCCCATGCCGCTGGTGCCTTTCTGGCTGAAGTTGATCGTGGGCTGCATCGTGTAGTCGGCGGCCACCATCTGCCCCTTGCCGAAGTTGCTCTTCGCGCGCATCTCGCCCGAGTCCTTGAGCTGGCGCTCCATCATCATGTTGTTCATCCCGCGCCCGCGCTCGACGATCACGAAGCAGTTCGACTGCTGGATGATGGTGCGCAGGACGGGAACCGTGGAGCCGAGCTGGTACTGGCTGAGGTGGGAGTACCAGCCGGCGGTCTGGTCCTCCTCGACCGCCATCGTGCCGAGCGTTCTGTCGCAGTGACGGAGTTGCGAGCTGGCGTTGGCGGCGGTCGCGCCGCCGGCAGCACCGGTGGCGACTGTGCCGCCCCCGCCGAGGGTCGGGCCGGTGGCGCAGCCGGTCAGACTCACGAAGCCGACGAGGCAGGCAATGTTCAGCGCGCGGTTCAGCATGGATCGTCCTCCCCTTTGAACGGCCATTTTCCGGATGGACGGGGCGAAGGCCCCTTGCGGACGGTCCCATAGTCCTCCCGACAGTGAGCTGGCAAGCGAAAAGTGGCTCCTTGCAGCCAGATTCCGGCCGGGCAGCTTGTCGCCGCGGCGCGTCACGATAGGCTGCTGCTCCCCGAGGCGGTCATCGGACGGGCAGCGGACACACGTCGGCCCTGCGACTGGGGATAGGCGTGCGGCGCGTTTCCCTCCAGCGGGGTCACCGTTCGTAGGGCAGTGTCCACGAGCTCGTCGATGGTCCGCGTCTTTGTAGCCATAGGACGTGGAAACTATGAACACCGCAACGCAGCTGCCAGCGGGGCAGGTGCCTGGAAAACAGGTCCGCAGGTTCGCCGACCGATGGGCACGACCCGGCCACCTGCGGATTCACCACCTGGCGGTGTCAAAGGGTGACAGGTCGCTTCCGATCGTGTACGGACGTATGCACGAGGCCCGCGGTTCGAGTGAACGTGCGACCACGCCGGCTCCA
>Ga0209056_10002442_pt1 | contig 20025 bp, 15 predicted proteins | sample GraSoiAngelo_114_FD_185876 | JGI IMG/M metagenome (GOLD analysis project Ga0209056, IMG submission 185876) | Grasslands soil microbial communities from the Angelo Coastal Reserve, California, USA - 14_0903_13_40cm (SPAdes) (version 2) | ecosystem: Environmental > Terrestrial > Soil > Grasslands...
GCTCCGGGAGCGCCTCGACGCCGACACCGAGCTGGTCGAGATCGATGAGCTTGTAGAGGTAGCGCAGGCCCTGCTCGTCGGCTTCCCGCTCGTGCAGGGCGGGCGAGCGCGATAGCTGGATTCCGGCCCCGATGAGGCCGCAGAGGTACGAAACCGTCATCGCCCCGTCTTTGCCGCAGAGACTGCAGCCCTGAGGCCGAGGAGGTAGCTGTCTACGCCGAAGCCGCAAATCTGGCCTTTCACGATCGCGGCGAAGACCGATCGATGCCGGAACTCTTCCCTGGCGTGGATGTTCGACATATGGAGCTCGACCACCGGCACCGTGAGGATGGCGAGCGCGTCGCGGATGCCGTAGCTGTAATGGGTCCATGCGCCGGCGTTGATCAGGACCGCGTCCATGCGCTCGGCGAAGGCCTGGTGGATGCGCTCGCACATGGCGCCTTCGTTGTTGGTCTGGAAGCTCACCACCTCGACCCCGAGCTCGCGGCCCAGTTTCTGGAGTTGGGCGTCGATCTCGGCCAGCGTGATCGTGCCGTACTGCGCCGGGTCGCGCTTGCCGAACATGTTGTGGTTGATACCGTGGAGCATGAGGATCTTCATGAGATTTCCACCGTTCTGCCGGATTTCGCTGCGTGGGAGATTGCCTTACTTGCGCAGCTTGGAGAGCTCGGCCTGCAGCGCGGCGACCACCTCGCGGCCGACGATCTCGGAGTGCTTCGCGATCACCGGCTTCATCGCCTCGCGCAGCTTGGCGAGCTCTCCCGCCGACAGCTCCGTGACCTGCATGCCGTTCTTCTTGAGGTTGTCGAGCGCCTGACCTTCCTGCTCGCGCGCGGCCTGGCGCTCGACTTTTCCGGCCTCGACCGCCGCGTCGGTGATGATCTTTCTTTCGCCGGCGCTAAGCGAGTCCCAGACCTTCTTGCTGAAGATCACCGATTGCGGGTTGTATTGATGCCGAGTGAGCACGAGATATTTCTGGACCTCGTAGAACTTGTTGGCGTTGATCACCGTCACCGGGTTCTCCTGCCCGTCGATCGCCTTCTGGTCGAGCGCCGCGTAGACCTCTGGGAAAGGCAGCGGCGTCGGATTGGCGCCGAGCGCCTTCACCCAGTCGACGTTGATCGCGTTCGGGATGACGCGCAGCTTGAGGCCGGCGATGTCGTCGACCTTGTTGATCGCGCGGCGGCTGTTGGTGATGTTGCGGAACCCGAGCTCCCAGTACGCAAGGCCGATGATGCCTTTCGCCTCGAGCTTGTCGTGCATCGACGTGCCGAAGGGGCCATCCACCACGGTGTCGGCTTCCTTGGAGTTGGCGAACATGAACGGGAAGTCGTAGATGCCGAATTCCTTGACCTGCGCCGCGAGGATTCCCGAGTTCATCGACGCAATCTCGAGCGTGCCGCCCTGTAGCGACGAGACGTTCGCCTGGTCGCCGCCCAGCACGCCGCCGGGAAAGAGCTGCACCTTGAGCTTGCCGCCACCTTTCGCCGCGATGAGCTCGGCGAACTTCTCCATGCCGACCACGATCGGATGCCCTTTGGGGTTTTGCGTCGCGAACTTGAGCGTTCGCTCCTGTGCCTGAGCGGAAGCCGCGAACGCGATGGCCACAGTGACCAACAGCCCTTTATGCAGTCTCACCCTCAATCTCCTCTTGTGTGAATTTCGCTAGCCGGCGAACCACTTCGCGGGAATCGTGACGAGCGGCGGGAATACGACCATCAACAGAAGGACCGCCGTCTCAGCCAGCATGAAGGGCCATACGCCGCGCATCACGTCCTCCATGGAAATCTTCGAGACACCTGCCACCACGTTCAGGACCACCCCGACCGGCGGCGTAATCAGACCGATGGAATTGTTGACGATGAAGAGGACGCCGAAGTAGATCGGATCGATGCCCGCCGCCTTGACGAGCGGCATCAGGACCGGGGTGAGAATGAGGATGGTCGGCGTCATGTCCATCGCGGTGCCGACGATGAGCACCAGGACCATCATCGCGAACATGAGCAGCGTCTTATTGCCCATGAAAGGCTCGAGCAGGCCGACCACCTTGCTCGGCAAGTCGGCCACTGTGATCAGCCAGGCGGACACCAGTGCCGCGGCAACGAGGAACATCACGACGCTCGTCGTCATGGCGGCGGACAGGAACACCCCGTAAAGGCGCTTCAGCGAGAGCTCGCGGTAGACGACGACCGCGACGAAAAGCGAATAGACCGCCGCGACGACGGCCGCCTCGGTCGGCGTGAAGATGCCGAATTTCAGGCCGAAGATGATGATAAACGGGAGCACCAGCGCCCATGACGCCGAGCGCAGCGCGCGCATCACATCGGCGAGCGAACTTTTCGCGGGCGGCGCGAGCTTCTCCCTGCGCACCTCCCACCACCAGGCGACCCACAGGCCGGCCGCGATGTAGATGCCGGGCATGATGCCGGCGAGAAAGAGCTTCGTGATGGAGAGATTCGCCGCGACGCCGAAGATCACGAAGCCGATGCTCGGCGGGATCACCGGCCCGATGACGCCGGCAGCGGCCACGAGTCCGCCGGCCTTCTTCCTGTCATGCCCGGCCGCGACCATCATCGGAACGAGAAGCGCCGAAAGCGCAGCCGCGTCGGCCACCGCCGAGCCGGACAGCGCGGAAAGGATGCACGCCGCCACGATGGTGACATAGCCGAGCCCGCCGCGGATGTGGCCCACGAGCGCCATCGCGAGGTCGATGATGCGCTTCGACAGCCCCCCGACGTTCATGACTTCCCCCGCGAGCATGAAAAACGGCACCGCCATCAGCGGGAAACTGTCGGCGCCATTGATCAGGTTCTGCGCGATGATCTGCGCGTCGAACATGCTCAACTGGGCCATCAGCGCCACGCCGCAGATGATGAGCGCGTACGCGATCGGCATGCCGAGCGCCATGGCACCCAGCAGAGCACCAAGGAAGACGGCGATGGTCATTGGCCGCCCCGCTGTTTTCGCTCCTGCTCCTGCAAGGCCTCGAGCTCGGCCTGCTCTTCGGACTCGATCACCATGACGAGCTCGTTCTCCGAGATGCGGCCGGTGATGATGCGGTAGAGGTCATAGAGCAGGATCAGCGCGACTGAAACGCTGAACACGATGCCCACGCCATACACCCACGCCACCGACAGCCCGCTCGCAGGCGCGGTGGTGCCAAGATTGATCTTCGTTTGCGCCCAGCTCCCCTGCAGGAAGAGAAGCGTCGCAAAGAGCATGAGGAGATGGCTGGCAAGCAGGCACGCTTTCTTGCCGACTGCGGGCAAGACCTTGACCAAGGAATCGACGCCGAGATGCCCGTGCTCGCGCATAGCGATCACTGCGCCGAGGAAGGTGAGGTAAACGAAGAACCAGCGCGACAACTCTTCAGAGACCGTGATCCCGGAATTGAATCCATAACGCAGGACCACGTTGCCGAAAACCAAAACCACCATCACGGCCAGGCATAGCACCACGATGAACTTCAGGACGTGGAAATACCCCTCGACGAGGCTTCGCATGGCCGCACCTCCTCCCAGGAGAAAACGTAGATTACTACGAAGTTGCGCCGCTCAGGAATGGCGGCGGTGATGTGCGATGTTGTGGATCTGCATGCCGGTGGCCGGCACCCGCTCGCAGGCCCGGAACGCCTGGAAGAGCGCCATCTCGAGCTCGGTCGCGTCCGAGGGCGGCACTTGCAGGCTGCGCCAGCGGGCCCACTGGCGCGACGAAAAAGCGCGCACCGTCGTCGCCAGCACCTCGGACCGACGCCACGGCGAGAGATCTTCCTCCAGGAGCTTCCACGCGCGCCGCAGCCAGTAATCGCGGCAGGCACGGCGCAGCGCGCCTTCCTTCCAGGGCAGCCGCAGACAGCGCTCCAGCGGAAGCGCGCCGCCATTCGCAAGGAAAGCGGCGAAGCCCCTGCTCAACCAGTCGAGATCTTCAGCGCCGATCTGCCCGCTCGCGACGCGGTGCGCGCGCTCGAACTCCTCCTGCGGCAGCGCCTTTTCTTCGACACTCGCCGTGCTGGCGGCTACGCGCAGCACAGCGCCAAGCCTGTTCATTGTCTCCCCCTCTTCGCAACGAAGTTACCGTTGCGGATGCTCTCAGTCGCCTATCAAATGATAGGTTGCTCCTACAGCAGCAGCTTCAGCTCCCTTGCCCTCACGATCGCTTCTGCCCGTACTCGATGGCGACATGCGATGCTTCGCGCCCGGGCGAGTAGATGTCATTGATGTTCCAGTGGCCGCCGGTCGGCACCGGCTCGTTCATCATCGCGACGTCGATCACGAAGGGCTTGCCTGATCTGACCGCGCGCTCGAGGGCGGGCTTGAAGTCCTCCGCGGCGCGGATTTGCTCGCCTTGCGCGCCGTAGGCACGCGCAACGGCGGCGAAGTCCGGCGAGTACGGCTCGCCGTCCTTGCGAAAGACGCAGCCGAACGCCGTTCCGTAGTGCGCCATCTCGAGCCCGGCGATGGTGCCAAAGGCGTAGTTGTTCATGACGACCCAAACCACCGGAATGTCGGACTCGACCGCGGTGGCGAGGAACGCCGGATTCTGTCCGAAACCGCCGTCTCCGACCAGCGCCACCACGACGCGCTCGGGACATGCGAGCTTGGCGCCGAGCGCCGCCGGCGCCCCGAACCCCATGGTGGCGTAGCCGCCGGGCGTGAAAATGGTTCCCGGCGTGAGGACCGGAAACTGCTGTCCCACGCCGTTCTTGTTCCAGCCCACATCGGTGGTGATCAGCGCGTCGCGCGGCAGAACCTCGCGCACCGCCGCGAGGATGCGTTCCGGCCGCATGGGGTACGCGGCGTCACGCACGTGCTCGGCGTTGCTCTCCCTGAACTCCTTGCGGTAGGAGGCAATCTCGCGCGCGAGCGCCTCGTTCTTCCTGCCGGAGGGGTAAAGTTCTTTTGCCTTGCGTAGCAGCACGCGCAGCGCCTGCTTGAGATCTGCGACCGCGCCGATCTCCACCGGGTAATTGCGGCCGAGCTCGCTCGGATCGATGTCGATGTGGATCAGCTTCGTCGGCGGCATGCGGAAAGTGAAGCGCGAGTCCCAGGAGCTGCAGTCGGCTTCCGCAAACCGGGTGCCCAATGCGATCACGTAGTCGGCCTCGCGGCACTTCTGGTTGATGAATTTGGTGCCCCAAAATCCGGTCATGCCCAGCACCAAGGGATGGTCGTCGGGCAGGACGCCTTTGCCCATCAGGCTGTGCGCGACCGGGAGAGAGAAATGGTCCACGAGCTCGCGCAGCTCCGCGCTCGCATCGGCCAGAATGACGCCGCCGCCGGCGTAGATGATCGGATTCTTCGCCGCGCCGATCGCCTTGATGATGCGCGCCGCCGTCTCGTCGTCGATGGACGGCTTGTGCAGGACCTTGGTGTGGTGGGCAAGCCTCGCGAAGAGCGCCGGATCGACCTCCTTGGAGAAGATGTCCATGGGCACCGAGACCAGCACCGGCCCGGGGCGTCCGCTCTCGGCGAGCTGGAACGCCTTGTCGATAATTTCCGGAAACAAGTCCGGGCGCTCGACGCGCCAGGCGCGCTTGACGAAAGGCCGGTAGATCTCGTATTGCGAGGCGTCGGCGTGCAGATTCACTTCCTGGTGCGGATGCTTGCCGTAGTAGTGGCTTGGCACGTCGCCCGCAATCACCACCATCGGAATCGAATCCAGCGCGGCGTTCGCAACGCCGGTCGCGGCGTTGGTCAGCCCCGGCCCGAGGTGGCTCAGCAGCACCGCAGTCTGGCGCTTGGCGCGCGCGTAGCCGTCGGCCATGTGCGCCGCGACTTGCTCGTGGCGCGTATTGATGAACTTGATCCGGCTGCCCGCGAGCGCTGCGAGCACGGCGATATTGGTGTGCCCGCACAGGCCGAAGATGTGCTCGACGCCCCGCTCCCCAAGGTATTTCACGAGCTGGTGAGAAACGAGGATCTCTTTCAGGTCGCGCGCTTGGTTCATGTGGATTCCAGTCCTTCGCGTTGTGGGCGCCGGGTTGGGGGCCCGGTATATCGATAGGGAATGGCCGGAGGCATCGGACCCTTGATGCGGCCGCCTTGCTGGCTCTGCTCCCAGGCGTGGGCCAGGATGCCGACCGAGCGTGAGAGGATAAAGAGGCCCCGGCCGAGCGCCGGCGCAAAACCGAGCTCGCAATAGATCACCGCTGTCGCGCCGTCGATGTTCATCGGGATACGCGCGCCCTTGCGGCGTTCCAGCGCTTTCTCGACCGCGGTGCCGATCCTCGCGTAGCGGCCCGAAACCGCGCCTTTGCCGCGCGCCACCTCGACCAGGGCGAGCAGGCGCCCGCTGCGCGGATCGACCGGGTGGAAGCGGTGGCCGAAGCCGGGAACGATCTTGCCGCGCTCGGAGATGAAGCGTGCGAGCTCGGCTTCCACGGCGTCCGCGACGCCCGCGTCCTCGGCGCGCGCGATGGCGTTGTAGAGCTCCATGCACTGCTGGCCGGCGCCGCCGTGGACGTCGTCGAGGACATTGATCGCCGAAGCCATGGCGCCGTTGATCGGCAGCCCGCAGGTGATGGCCATGCGCGAAATGGCGATCGACGGCGCCTGCGGGCCATGGTCCACTGCCGCCACCATCGCCGCCTCGAGCAGCTTGGCGCGCTCGGCAGTGGGCAACTCGCTGCGCAACATCACCCAGATCATTTCCGGGAAGCTGAGCTTCCCAATCAGGTCCTGGATCGGGTAGCCGCCGATGCCGATTTCGCCCGGCCGAATATCGATGAGCGCCGTGGACCACCACGCCGAGGCGTCCTTTAGGAGCTGCTCGGGGCTCTTCGCGCTCATATCGCTTGCACCTGTCTGAGCTCGCCGATTTCGCTTTCCGAATAGCCGAGATCGCGCAGGATCTCGGTAGTGTGCTCGCCCAGACGAGGCGGCGGCGACGAAGCGCGCGGGTCGCCGCTCGACATCTTGAAGCCTGTGCACAGCACGCTGACGCGGCGATCCACGCCGGGAACTTCGTCGAAGACCTGCAGCAGCCGCCGATGCATGACCTGCGCGGAGTCGAGCGCCTCCGGCACGCTCAGGACCCGGCCGGCGGGTACGCCGACGCGATTCAGCAGCGCTTCCCACTCCGCAGCCGACCTGCGCTTGAGCGCGCTCTCGAGCTCCGCGGTGAGCTCGGCGCGATGGCGTTTGCGGCTCTCGCGCTCCGCGAAGCGCGGATCGCGCACCAAGTCTTCGCGCCCCACTGCTTGCGCCAGCGCCTGGAACTGCTCCTGCTTGTTGGCGGCGATGTTGAGGAGACCCGTTTGCGTCCTGAACGTGCCGGAAGGGGCGGCGGTGAAGTTATCGTTGCCGATCGGTCGGGGGTTCTCGCCTGCCACGAGGTAGTTGGAGATGATCCATCCCATGCTCACGACGGCCGAGTCGAGCATCGAGACGTCGATGAAGCCGCCCTCTCCGCCTTTCTGTCTTCCCACCAGCGCAGCTGCGATCGCGAATGCCGCCATGATGCCGCCGACGCTATCGGCCACCGGGTAGCCGGCGCGCAAAGGCGCGCATTTTTCGTCGCCGGTCACGCTCATCATGCCCGACAGGCCCTGGATGATCTGGTCGTACGCCGGCGCGTCTCGCATCGGACCGCTCTGCCCGAAGCCCGAAATCGCACAGTACACGAGCCGCGGATTGATCGCGCGCAACTCCGCGTAGCCCAATCCCAGCCGGTCCATCACGCCCGGGCGGAAGTTCTCAACCAGCACGTCGGCCGAGGCGACCAGGCGCCGCAGCACGGCCTTGCCGGTGTCCGATTTCAGGTTGACTGTGACGGACTTCTTGCCGCCGTTCTGGGCGAGAAAAGAGGCGCCCATGCGGCGCCGGTTGAGCGAGGCATCGGCGCCTAATTGCCGCGCCAGATCGCCATCCGGCATCTCGACTTTGATGACTTCGGCGCCGAGCAGTGCAAGCTGATAGGCGCAGAGCGGTCCGGCAAGGACGTTGGTGAGATCGAGGACGCGGATACCGGACAGCGCTTTGGTCACGGGTTCGCGCGCTCTAGCGGCGGATGAAAGGATTCGGGACATCGAGATCGGTGGAGATCCACACCGTCTTCGTGTGCAGGTACTCGTTGATCGCCTCGGTACCCGATTGCCCGATGCCGGATTTCTTGTAGCCGCCGAAGGGCGACGTAAAGCTGGTGGCGCGGTAATTGTTGACCCAGACGGTGCCGGCCTTCAGCCTGTCGGTGAGCAGCATCGCCCGATGGAGGCTTCGGGTCCACACGGCGGCGGCGAGTCCGTAGGCGACGTCGTTTCCGATCCGGATCGCGTCCTGCTCGTCGCGGAACGGGATCACCGCAAGTACCGGGCCGAATACCTCTTCCTGCGCAATGCGCATGTCGTTGCGCACCCCGGTGAAGATGGTCGGTTCGATGAACATGCCGGCGCCGAGGTCGGGCCGCGCTTTTCCGCCGAGCGCGCAGCGCGCCCCTTGATCTTTGGCGATCTGGATGTAACTGAGGATCTTCTCGAACTGCGGCCGGGTGGCGATCGGTCCAATTTGCGTTTCCGCGAGCGCAGGATCGCCGAGCTTCGCGCTGCGCGCGAACTCGACCAGCATCTCGACGAAGCGGTCGTGGATATTCTGCTGCACCAGCAAGCGCGAGCCCGCCTGGCAGCTCTGCCCCGATGCGGCAAAGATGCCCGAGACCACGCCCTTCACTGCCTGCGGCAGATCGGCGTCGTCGAAGACGATGTTCGGAGACTTGCCGCCGAGCTCGAGCGTCACGGTCTTGAAGTGACGCGCGGCGAGCTCGTAGATCTTGCGGCCCGCGACCTCGCCACCGGTGAATCCGATGTGCGCGGTCTTCGGATGCGTCACAAGCGCCTCGCCGACTTCCGGCCCGAGGCCGGTGACGACGTTGACCACCCCGTTGGGGATTCCCGCCTCGACGATGAGCTCGGCAAGCTCGAGTATCGATGCCGAAGTGAACTCTGAGGGCTTGATGACGGCGGTGCAGCCAGCGGCGAGCGCTGGGGCGAGCTTCCAGCTCGTCAGCGTGAGGGGCGAGTTCCAGGGCGTGATGATCACCACCACGCCCTTCGGCTCGTACTTCGTGTAGGCGAACACGCCCTTCTTGTCGGTCGGGATCACATGGCTCTGCACCTTGTCGGCCAAGCCGGCGTAGTACTTGAAGTAGTCGCCCATGTACTTCACCTGGGCGACGACTTCGGTGGCGAGCTTGCCGTTGTCGCGGCGCTCGGTTTCAGCGAGTTGCGCGGCGTTGGCCTGGACGAGGTCGCCAAGCCGCCACAGCAGGTGGCCGCGCTCGGTCGCGCTCAAGCGCGACCATGGGCCGTGAAACGCGCGGTCGGCAGCTTCGACGGCCGCATTCGCGTCGTCGGCAGTGCCGCGCGCAATATGTGCCCATGTCGCGCCGGTGAAAGGATCCTCGGTTGGAAGATACGCACCGGCCGCTGGGGCGACGCTCGCGCCGTCGATGAAATGCCCGTAGCTCCGAAGGTTCCCGGACACGGGCATCTCAGTTCCCGCTGCCTCCCTGCTGCCCATCAGACCCGCGTGGTAATGGTCGACACTGGATGGATACTGGGCGAGTGCCCAGCCGTACTGCACAGCATAACATGATTCTATTTCCGAAAGGCGAGATTTCACACTCCGCTTTCCCGTCCCGCTGCGGGCGGCCCCGCGCAGCTAACGAGGCCGGAAGCAAGCAGAGGATTTATTCGTGCGGCCCTGATACACTGCGCCAGCGGTTTTTTAGAGGGAGCAACAGGCATGGCAGGCGCAACGGGCGTGGCGGCGGTCGATCGTGCCTTGGCGATTCTCGACGCCTTTACCGACCAGGATCAGAAATTGAGCTTGGCTGAGCTGGCCAAGCGCACCGGTCTGTATAAAAGCACGGCGATCCGCCTGGCGAAATCGCTCGAAAAAGGGCGCTATCTGCACCGCAGCGAGGACGGTGCCTACCGGCTCGGCACGAAGGTGCTGTCGCTGGGGGCCATGTACCAGAAGCATTTCGGCACCGCCGAGGTCGTTCCGCAGATCCTGCGCCAGATCGTCGACGAGCTGCACGAAGGCGCTTCCTTCTATGTGCGCGATGAGGCCCAGCGGCTGTGCCTGCACCGCGTCGAATCGCCGCGAGCGGTGCGCGACACGATCCACGTCGGTGACCGCCTCCCGCTCACTGTGGGTGCCGGAGGCCACGTCATCCTTGCTTTCAGCGGTCTCACCGGCGCTAAATATGACGAGATCCGCAGGAGCATGTACGCCGCATCCTTCGGCGAGCGCGATCCTGAGACGGCCGCCGTGGCGTGCCCGGTGTTTGGCCTCGACCAGACGTTCATCGGCGCGCTGAGCGTCTCGGGTCCGCGCTACCGGATCGAAGCGCTCGGCGTGCACGCCATCCTGCCTGTCCTGTTCCGCCATGCTCGCAACCTCACGCGCACGCTCGGCGGCAATGCGGATGCGACGGCATTCGCCGCGTGGGCGAAAGTGCCCAAGAGCGCGCGCAGTGGTGGCCCGCCGGCCATGGCGGTGAAGCCTACCCGGCCGGCGCCTGCGGCGCGCGCCGGGCGCTAGCCCGCGACTACGTCCCGCCGAAATCTTCGACGTTGATCCGTAGCGCATACCTCCTCCTGTTCACATAACGCTAGATCTGGGCGAGTGTCGCGATCGGTAAGAGCGCGTTAGAGCTTCTGGATGCGCTCGAGCTCGGCGCGGAAGGTCTTCACCAGCGCCGGGTCGTACTCGGCCATGAATTTGTCGTGGACCGGGCGCACCATCTGGCGCATGCGGCCCAGTTCAGCCGGCGGCACCTCGTTCACCTGCATTCCCTTGGCGCGCAGCTCGCCTACCGCCTTCTGCGCCGCCTCGCGGCTTATTTTGCGCTGGTAGTCGCGCGCTTCGAGCGCGGCGTCCTGCACCAGTTTCTGCTCGACAGGCGACAGTCGGTCCCAGAACTTCTTGCTGATCAGGATCGTGTTCGCGGTGTAGACGTGGTTCGTGGTGCTGAGGAACTTCTGCACCTCGAAGAATTTGTTCGACAGGATGACTGCGAACGGATTCTCCTGGCCGTCGACGGCGCGCGTGTCGAGCGCGCTGTAGAGGTCGGAGAACGGCATCGGCACGGGGTTCGCCTTGAACGTCTTGAACGTCTCGAGGAACACCGGGTTGGGAATCACGCGCAGCTTGATGCCCTCGAGATCTTCAGGCTTGGTGATGGGACGCTTGCTATTGGTCACGTTGCGGAACCCGAGATCCCAGAACGCAAGCCCGACCAAGCCCTTGTCGGGAAGCTTGGCGAATAGCATCTTGCCGACCGGACCGTCGGTCAGCGCGTCCGCCTGCTGCGAGTTCGCTACGATGAACGGCAGGTCGAGCAGGCCGAATTCCTTGACGATGCCGGCAAGCGATGTCGGCGCAGGCGCTGTCATCTCTTGCGTCCCGCCCTGCAGCGCCGACTGCTGCTGCATTTCGTTGCCGAGCTGGTTCGACGGAAACTCGCGCACCGTGTGCTTGCCGCCGCTTTTCGCGGCCATGAGCTCGGCGAATTTCTTCACGCCGGCGCTGATTGGATGGTCCGGGTTGTTGAGGTGGCCGAAGCGGATGGTGCGTTCGTGGATCTCCTGCGCGTTGATGGCGGGCGCTGCGGCGACCAGACCCGCGAGCAGCAGGGCATGTGCTTGGACTCTCACTGCGAAGCTCCTAGTCGTTCTATTCCATAGAACTGTGTCGTATTTTACTCGACGCGCCGCTGAGAGACCGAGGGTTTCTCATAGCGGTACCAAAACAGCCATGCGCTGACGTTTTGTTGCCGCCGCTTTATAACGGTACGGCGTTCGCTCCAATGCAACGCGATCGCCCGCCTTCAGTAGGGGACCACACAGGAGAAACCATGGACAGGGATGGAGGCAGTATGAATTTCACCGCAAGAACGGCGCTCGCGGCGGCGCTGCTCGCGTTGGGGGGGGTCGCCTCTGCCGCATTCGCGGACGACAACCAGAGCCGCAATCCGAGCAGCGGCATGACGCCCGACCTCAACGACCCGAGAATCTCCGGCGACTTCGACTACGGCGTGTGCCGCGGCACCAATCCGAAGTGCTATCACGATTGGGTCGACAGCCGGCAGAACAAGGTGCTGCTCTACACCCGCACCGCCGGTCCGCGCCACGCGAACCTGGGCACCGCCCTCGGCCCCGGGCTGAATCCGCCGCTCAACACGGGGACGAACCCGAACACCGTGCAGACCACGATCAAGGCGTGGCTCGAGGCCGAAGGCATCGCGATGGACTGGACCGAGGACGTCAATCAGCTCGCCAGCAGCCTAGGGCCGAGTTCGAGGTACAAGGCGGTGATCTTCGCGAGCACCAGCCGCGATACGCTGTGGAAGCACGGCACGGCCATCGCGCCGACGTCGGCAGTGAACACCACCACCGGCGCGCACCTCGACGCGGCCAAGACCGCAGTGCGCCAGTTCATGCGCGCGGGCGGCGGCTTCGTAGCGATCCACAACGCGTTCGGCACCGAGTACAACTGGCCCTACTACGAAGGCCTTCTCGGCAACGCCAACTACTACGACCACGGCCAGTTCCAGGACGGTACTGTGGAAACGATTGCGAGGGATCCTTCGACGGACGGCCTGCCGGGGCGCTGGGCCTTCAAGGATGAGTGGTACAACCTCGTGCCCTTCCCAACCAAGGTGAAGTTCCTCCTGCTCATTGACGAGGACACGCTCGCGACCAAGCGCTCGACGCATCCCGGTCATGGCAAGTTCCATCCGGTCGCGTGGTGCCAGTATTACGACGGCGGCCGCGCCTTCTTGACCACGCTCGGGCATGACCGCGCGGCCTTCACCGACGGGGCGGGGTTTCCCGGCCAGGAGTACTTCAAGAAGCTGATCGTCCAGGGCATCAAATCGGCGATGGGCTTGACGGCGTTCTGCACCGGCGACTCGAGCGGCAAGGATCGGGATTAGGCGGCGCGCAGTCGATTTGTATGCCATTGATTCCGGGACCTGCCGCGGCAGGTCCCGGATTGTTGTTTCAGACCTCCGCCATGAACATCTTCAGACATGCGATCGCCGGTCTGGCGTGCATTGCTGCTTCGGCAACGATCGCCGAACCGGCCTTGCAGGATTTTTCGCCGAGCGTGCTGACCGACGTCAACGGCACGCTGTTCGTCGTCGCAAAAGACGGTGAACACGGCTACGAGCTGTGGAAGATCGAGCACGCGGCGAGCAAGCCCGTGTTGGTGAAAGACATCTTTCCCGGCCCGCGCGGCTCGTACCCGAGCAGCCTCACCCGCTTCGGAGATGTCGTCCTGTTTACGGCGAACGACGGCGTGTCCGGACTCGAGCTATGGAAAACGGACGGCACCGCGGCAGGCACCCAGCTCGTGAAGGACATTCGCGCTGGCGCGGAAGATTCGCTGCCGAACTCGTTTACCGAGCTTAACGGCGCGCTCTACTTCGTGGCCGACGACGGGCAGCACGGCTTCGAGCTGTGGAAGACGCAGGGCACGCGCGCGAGCACGGTCCTGGTGGCGGACCTTGTGCCGGGCGCGGTCGGCTCGATTCCGCGGCAACTCGTCAGGGTCGGAACCAAGCTCTTCTTCAGCGCGTACGACGAGCAAGCCGGCCGCGAGCTCTGGGTGAGCGACGGCACGGCGGGCGGCACGCGCCGCGTCAAGGACATCCGCCCAGGGCCCGAGGATTCGACTCCCGACCTGCTCACCGACGTCAACGGCACACTGTTCTTCGTGGCAGGCGACGGCAAGCACGGGCTCGAACTTTGGAAGAGCGACGGCACCGAGGCCGGCACGGTGATGGTGAAGGATATCTATGCCGGCCCGGACAGCGCGCAGCCGCGTTACCTGACGAACGTGGGCGGCACGCTTTTTTTTGCCGCCGCGGATGGCAAAAACGGGTTCGAGCTCTGGAAAAGCGATGGCACAGCGCAAGGCACGTTGCTTGTGAAGGATATCTATCCCGGCAGGGCGAGCTCCGTCCCAAGTTTCCTCACGAATGTCGACGGCACGCTGTTTTTCGCCGCGGCCGACGGCTTGCACGGCGTCGAGCTATGGAAAAGCGACGGCACTCCCGCCGGCACGACTCTGGTGAAAGACATCCGCCCTGGCGCAGGCCATTCCGTGCCGCGACATTTCACCAAGGCGGGTGCGCGCGTCGTCTTTGCCGCAAACGACGAGCATGGGACGCGGCTGTGGCAAAGCGACGGCAGCGCCGCAGGCACCGTGCCGCTCGGGCACTCGCACACCCCCATGATGCTGTCGAATCCGCGCGAGCTGGTCCTCTCGCAAGGCAAGCTTTTCGCGATCGCCGAGAACGCCGCTGGCAGCACTTTCCTGCACAGCGTGGAGGTTAAGCCGCCTCTTCCGGAGCGCGCCGGGGTGGTGCCCTGGAAGATCTTCGCGCAGGTCCAGGTGCGGCGCGCCAACGGCCGCTTCGTGCCGGAGTTTTCGCAGGCGCTCGCCGCGCTCGACCAGAAGACGATCACGGTGGAAGGTTTCATGTTCCCGTTGGACGACAACGACGAGCACGCGGTATTCATCCTTTCCGCGGTTGCGCCGGAGTGCGACATCCACATGCCCGGCGGACCGGAGGCCGTGATCGAGGTGCACCCCGAGCGCCCGCTCGCCTACAGCGACGATCCAATCACGCTGGTGGGCAAGCTATCGGTGCTGAAAGCCGAGCCGAGCGGCATTTTTTACCGTCTTACGGTAGCGGTGCCGGCGAAGTAGCAAGGTCCTCGCGCGAAAGCGCATACTGCAGACCATAAGCTTGCGTAATTGGCGGCTCAGCCGCCCCGGGCTCGACGAAACGGCCGGGATCCAGCTTCGCCATCGCTTCCACACGGTGGCTCATCGCAAGCAGCACCCAGTCGAGCCCGTGATCGCGGCCGCGGATCTCCTGCTCCGCGGTCATCGCCGGTGTAGCCGCAGCGCGCAGCAAATATGCGCCGGCAAAGCCCGGTGACTCTGCCAACTGCGGCAGGACTCGGCCCGTGAGCCAGGCGCGCAGCGCCTCTTCGCGCCCCATCGCGGGCGCGAAGCGGACCAGGCTGGTTGCGCAGCCGAGGCCGCTCCCGACGCTCGCCTCGAGGCGGCAAAACCCGCGGCGCATGTCGCGGTAGCTTTTCATCAAGCTGCGGGTCCAGGGCGTGGGATTGTTTAGGCGCTCCTGATACGCCGCGGAACTCAGTACGGCGAGCTCAGCCACCTCGTAGACGACGAGATAGCGCGGGAGTCCTTCGAGCGCTCTCCAGCGCGAGCCCCGCAGGAAACCGTCGATCGCGAGCCTTTCGGGCAGATGCTCGCGCGTGTGCCATTCGTCATGCTCGACCGCCGCCGCCGGCTCGATATCGAACGACAGCACCATCGCCGCGCTTCCCAGCATGGCCGTGCGCCCTCCCGGCGAAAAAGCCCCGCCATTGCGGACGGGGCTTTCAGCTTACTGCAGCCCGGAGGAGCTCAGCAAACCTCGATCTTGCCGGTCGGGCGTGGGCTGAACAGAACGCAGAACGACTCTCCCGGCGGGAGGCGCGGTTGAAAAGACTTCGAAGAACTGCGTCGCGCAGACGCGGCGCCGCCTCGTGGCGGATCGTGCCCTCGCGGGGCGTAACCAAACATGTCACACGCGTTTTTTTGCCGCGTGAATGACACCATCGCGAGGCGACAAGATCGCTCTTGTCGGTCATCTCCAAACGAAATCGAGGAGTCCCATGAGAATGAGTCGCTTATGCGCAGTGCTGGCGGTCACCGTCGGCGCTCCGCTGGTCTATGCCGAGTTCGCGATCGGGGCGGCACTCCCTGAAAACTGCTGTTCGCCCGCCGGTGAAGACTGGCCCTATACCACCGGCAACCTCGGCGGCTGGGGGTACACGTCGCTGACCCAGATCAACAAGAAGAACATCGAACAACTGGGCCCGGCGTGGGTGACCCACGTTTCCGCCGAGCCGGTGACCGCGCCGGTGCCGGGTCCCGCCAACAACGCCACGGCGCAACAAACGATCCCGATCGTCGTCGACGGCGTCATGTATCTGGACACGCCCAGTGGCGGCGTCATCGCGCTCGACGGTGCCACCGGCGCCGTCAAATGGAAGTGGCAGCCGTCGGTCGCGGCCAACGGCTTCGGTGGCAACAGCCAGCACCGCGGCGTGAGCGTCGGCGAGGGCAAGGTCTTCACCACGGCCGCCGGCAACCGCGTCGTGGCGCTCGACAAGGACACGGGCGCGATCGTCTGGGCGGTGCAACCCACCGCCCCCGGCGGCGCGACGCTGGGCGCCATTGCCAAGGTTCGCACGACGTACTACGACGGCCTGGTCTACCAAGGCACGAACGACTCCTCGCGTGGCTCGGTCTTCGCCCTGCGGGCGAGCGACGGCGCCCTGGTGTGGCATTTCTTCAGCACCTATCCGCACGGAAGCGTGTTCACCGACGTGAACGGCAACACTTTCGATGCCGGCGATACGTGGACCACGGAGGTCACGCCCAACGACACGCCGAACAACTGCTATCTCACCGGCGGGGCGACGGCATGGCAGCACCCCACCATCGATCCCGAGCTCGGGCTGTTGTACCAGGTGTTCGGCAACGTGCGCAGCTGCAACGGCTCGCAGAATGGCCAGAACCGGCCGGGCGACAACCTGTTCGGCAGCTCGGCGGTCGCGCTGGACCTCAAGACCGGTGCATACAAGTGGCACTTCCAGGCGGTCCGTCACGACATCTGGGACATGGACAACGCCCTTCCGCCGGCGCTCGCCGATGTGATGATCGGCGGTCAGCTGAAAAAGGTGCTCTTCTACGGCAGCAAGTCGGGCTTTCAGTTCACGCTGGATCGCACCAACGGCAGGCCGGCGCTGCCCATCGAATACCGTGCGGTCCCGGCGGACATTCGTAACGCGCCAGCGCTGACGCAGCCTTTCCCGCTGCAAGAGCCGCACATGCCGCAGTGCGTCGCGTTGCAGAACCTGGGCTCGGACGTCCCCGGCCTGCAGAATCGCATGGTCCCGAACTGGAACGGCTACCAGGCCGAGCCCGATCCGGCCAGCCCCGGTCAGCTGAAGCTGGTCTTGCGCACGCCGAACTATCTGACCCCGACCGAGCCGTTCCTGGTCGGACCGCCGCGGTTGGGCTGCATGTACGACGGCTCGTACGACGGCTTCGTGCAAATGTCGATGACCGGCCAGAACGGCGGCAACGACATGACGAACACCTCGATCAGCCCGAGGCTCAACCTGCGCTACGTCGGGCTCTCGTACAGTCCCGTCGGACACCCGCTGCAACAAGGCGGCAACGGCCTGCGGCAGATCGGCGGGTACCAGACGGGTGCCATCCTCGCGGTCGACAACTCGACCGGCAAAGTCGTCTGGTACAAGGCGCTCAAGTTCGACCTCTCGAGACAGCACAACCCGCTGGTCACGGCCACCGACCTGCTATTCCACACGCAAATGGACGGCTGGTTGGTCGGCCGGGACGCCGCGACCGGCGATGAGTTGTGGCGCTTCCAGATGGGCGCCCCGAGCCAGGCCGGCACGATCTCGTACGAGATCAACGACGAGCAGTACATCGCGACGACGAACATGGCGGGCAGCCAGCCGTACTCCCAGGGCGGGAACGGCGACGCCGTGTGGGCGTTCAAGCTCGGCGGCACGGCGAAGTATCACACCGGTCCGCGCTCCAATCCGGTCTACGTCTCGGGCAGCCAAGAGGCCCCCGCCCCGCTACCCATCGCAAACTGGCGTCGGCCGGTGGACAACACCGCCCCCGGCATCGTGCCGCCCAACGAAATCTGGATGGCGCGCTCGAACGGCAACGCCAACTCCACTCCGGACAGCACGGCGACCTCATCGATGGTGCCGTCAGTGCGGACGGTTCCGGTGGGCACGACGGTGACGTTCCGGAACCCGGGTGTGGAGACGTTTCCGAACTCTCCGAACCTGAAGGAGCACTGTGCGACGCAGTTCTTCGAGGGCCTGTTCAACTTCAGGCTGCAACCGGGCGAGACGGCGCAGTACACGTTCAACCGGGAAGGCGAGTACTTCTACAACGACTGCACGGACCCGCGCCCGGTCGGCAAGGTGATCGTCACTGCCATCCCGGAGTCGGTGCCGGGTGCACTGGAGATCGACACGCTCGACTTTCGAGCTGAAAGGTTCACCGACGTTAAGGGTCCGCTCATCGCGATGTTCAGGGTCCCGGCAGGTTACACGTTCGACGGCGATGTGAAGCTCACGGCACCGCTGACAACTCAGGCGTTTCCCGCCGAGGAGGCCGACATGATCGCGAACGGGAAGATGCTGAAGATCACCTTCGACAAGGGGTTGATCGACAACAACGTGCCCGCAGGCGACGCGGTGCCGCTGACCGTGAGCGCGAACTTCATGCACGACGGTGTGCAGAAGAAGTTGACGTCGACCACGAACGTGCGCGTCCTGAAGTGACATCCTGAAAAGGGCCGGGGCCCGGGTGCGTCACCAGCAGCACCCGGGCCAACCTTCACGCGTACTGGATGGCCGGGATTGCGCTCCACCAAACGCTTGCGTACTAGCTACTTTGTTGCCTCGCTGCAAAACTTCCTCGATTGGACAAGGAGGGGTGATATGCATCAGAGATCAATGTCGGCGGTTTCGCCGCGATACAGCTTTCGGCGCATTGCAAGTCGGTCCTTTGTTGCGACGAGCCTGCTCGCGATTGGACTCATGAGCGGCTCCGGCTGGGCCGGCGGTCCTCCCGGAAAGGAGATCTCGCTCGTCAACATAAGCCAACTCACGGTGAACTCGGCTAGCGCTTTCCACCGAGTTGCCGTGAGTCGCCGTGACCCCAACTTGGTGGCCGTCGCGTGGCGGGAGTACGGGTTACCGATCAATACCAACGCGGGCGCGGGCCCCGGCGAACGCACGGCCGACTGCCATGTCTCCGTCTCAACGGACGGGGGCAACACCTTCCACGATACGAATTTGATGCCGATCCTCAGGCAGAACACCGGCGACCCCGAGTTACCCATTGAGCCCGCGCCCGGCTTGTGGTACTGCAACGCGCCCTGGGTCACCATCGGTGACGATCGCACGATCTATGCCGGCGGATCCGTGTTTACGCCATTGGGGGACAGAAACTGGTACCCCGCACGCAGGACTGACGCGCCGAAGCAAGGGCGCGCGCTGGTCACGGTATCGACGGATAACGGGAAAAGCTGGAGCCCGCCCACGTTCGGTATCAGGATCTCCCATTTCGCGCTGGGAATCACAGGGCTCGGTTGCTCGAACAACCTTCCCTGCATCTCGTCTCCTCCTGGCACGGACCAATGGCATACCCCGTGGGACGGCGCGATCGCGGTTGCCGCGCCGCGTAGCACGGCCTTCTATTCGAAGGCCGGCGGCAATCTAGTCGCCTCAGAGGATCGTGCTCAAACCTTCGGCCTCGTCCACACCATTGACGTGCCAGGCTGGACGTTCAGCAGTGGAAAGATCGACGCCTCGGCGGACATGCTGGTCGTGCCGATCATCGCCAGCGAGACGCCGCTCGGCGCGACCTGCCCGTGCCTGGGGGTAGCTACGAGCCCTAACAAGGGGGCGACCTGGACCGCGCAGCTTATTGCGCAAGCTGGCGAGTTCAACTCCAGCGGCAGCGGCGACACCGCCCACTACCCGTTCGCGGCGGCCGCTCCGCACGTCCCCTGGAAGTATGCGGTGGCCGCGTACACGCCGGATCGCAAGTCCATGCAGGTCTTCTGGACGGAGAACGACGGCCACACCTGGAACAGCGCGGCGGTCGGCCCCGTGCCTGTCGCCGAGACGGTCGCGCGGGCCGGCAAGATCGCGGTCGGGTACACGAGCGACGGGAAGATTCTCGCCGTGTGGCGCGCCTTCTATGCGCCTGACAACCCGAACGTGGCCGGCGGGCCCGGCTGGTTCGATACCTTCGCCGCGCTCTTGCACGGGGACCACTTCGGACCGAGCATCAGGGTGAGCCCGCAGTCATCGAGGTATCCCACTCGAACGACTACGGGCGCAATGATGCCGAACGCGGCCAACTACAATCTAAATAACGG
>Ga0209056_10002446_pt1 | contig 20001 bp, 19 predicted proteins | sample GraSoiAngelo_114_FD_185876 | JGI IMG/M metagenome (GOLD analysis project Ga0209056, IMG submission 185876) | Grasslands soil microbial communities from the Angelo Coastal Reserve, California, USA - 14_0903_13_40cm (SPAdes) (version 2) | ecosystem: Environmental > Terrestrial > Soil > Grasslands...
AAAGCGTCGAACAGTTCGGGCATCCGGAATTCATTCTGCGGCTCTTCCTCAGTCTTAGCCTGGCAGTGGGCTGTGCATATGCAATCGCGTGGCATCCACGGCGCGCCTCGCTTGCCGATCCGCTTGCAGATCTTGAGGAACGCAAGGCGCTGATACTTCTTGGCGTAGTCGGCGCGGTTGTCGCTGAATTAAGCGGGACCAGCCAAACGCTCGCGTTTGTGATCTTTGGCATCGGCGCGCTGCTCCGATTTCGGACCTTGCTTGATAATCCGAAGCTCACCGGGAAAGCAATCATGGTCGTGGTAGTCGGGCTCGCGTGCGGCATGGGATCGTGGGCCATGGCAGTCTTCGTTACCGCCTTTAGTTGGGTACTCGTCTACTGGCTTGATTCGCACTCGAGCTGCCGGGTCAGAATCCGACTCGACGACGGAGAAGATCCAAAGCCTGTCTTTGGCACGGTGCAATCGTTGCTCGTCTCCCACAAGTGCCGGCTTCAGAGTTCCGCGCTCTACGAAGACAAAGGGCAGATGGTGTTTCTGCTCTATATCCCGACGGGAGTCGATCCAAGGCAACTGGAGGCAGAAGTGCGATCGAGCCTGCGGAAGCACCACGTTTCCAAGATCACTGTTGACGTAGTGTAAGCGCGCTAGGTCTGCTCACTGCTGTGAACCGCGCCCTATTTTTCGCTCTGCTGGCGGGCTTTGTTATTGGCTCAACCTTCGCAAAGGCTGTAACAGCTGGTACAGTGACTTTCGTCTCGCCTTGCGAGTGTCAGGGCCAAAAGAACGGCAGTCGCTGGCCGGCCAAAACGGATCCGTCACCTGTGCCTTTGGATAAGTCGACTATTCAATCAGTTACACCATCGCAGATCTACGAGTGGAAAGGGCCGGAGCCGAATGTGCCTTTGACGCCCCAGACGGATACGAGAATCCCAGCTGAACAAAAATGGTATAACCTCACAGGTCGCGTGGTTAACGTAAAAGTCGAAGCAGATGGTGACATTACTCTCGTGCTCAACGATGCCGACGGCAAGAAAGCGGGAAGTGTTAATGCCGAAATTCCTGTTGGCCCCGATTGGTGTGAGCTTCGGAAGCTTGTTTTCGGCTGGACGCTACAGAGCTTTCCTTTCAGCTTCAAAGGGTCACAAACGCTTGAACTTCGCGAGCAGCACGTAATTACGGTCACAGGCAAAGCCCTCTTCGATGTCGATCACGCGTCTGGGGATCGTTCCAACCGACGAACTAAACCAAAGAAATACTCAGTTTGGGAAATTCACCCCGTGATGGCGCTGCACGTCGACCAATAGCTCGGCCACACGCAAGTCGGTGCACAGCTATGGTCCCGGACTGCCAATGCAGTGGCATGTCCGTATTGAAAGCGGGAGAGGGGACAGCATCGCCGAGAAGTATTGCCCTAAATTCCTACAGCTGGGGCGCTGCCCCCAGGGTAGGACGAGAGCGTGCCTTTGGCTAAACGTCAAAAATTCCCATTGGATCCTTGCTAACGCGCATATTGACATTCACTCCACGCACATCAACGATGCCATTCATGCATAGGCATCTCTTCATCGCGGTTTTTTGCGCGTCCACGCTGACATTCGCAGCGCATGCACAGGAAGGGCCAAAGAATTCCGTCGTACTGATTATTCGTCATGCGGAAGACGCCGATAGCGGCGACGGTATCTCGCCTCTTGGCGAAACGCGAGCCGAAGCATATAAGAATTACTTCCTAAATTTTACTATCGATTCCAAGCGGCTGGAACCCAAAGCAGTTTTTGCTGCTAAAGACTCAAAGAAAAGCCACCGGCCGCGTCTAACACTGGAACCATTCGCGAAGGCAGCCAAATTGAAAATCGATACGCGTTTTGGCAACAGTCAATCCGCTGAGTTGGCCGCTGACTTGCGTGCGAACCAACAGGGAAAAGTGATTCTGATCTGTTGGCGTCACCCATACATTCCGGCTCTGCTCGGTGCATTGGGAGCAACCCCCAAAACCTTTCTGCCGAATGGCAAATGGCCCGGTTCGGTCTACAATTGGGTCATCCTGCTTAGCTTCGATCAGGACGGGCATTTGATTCCGTCGAGCTCAAAACGGATCGACGAACACCTGATGCCAGGCCGCTCTCAGTAGTTAGGCTTAATCCCATGCAGAAAGTTTGGTTATGCTAGAGTCCGCGGTGGGAGCGGTGGGCTATGTAATTAGAAAACTAAATCAAGTGCGCGACAACGTCCTTCCTTCTCAGTCCCGTTTTGAAACGATTGAAATTATCGAAGCGGTGATACTCGCCCTGGTTGCCGTGGCCACCGCGTGGAGCGGGTATCAGGCAGCTAAGTGGGCTGGAAACCGTGCAGAGCAGTACGCCGAAGCAAGTCGGCTCCGAGTTACTGCCGAGGGCCTTGCCACCCTGGCAGGACAGGAGCGGATCTACGACAGCGATACCTTCAATAGTTGGCTCGCCGCGAAGCTGGATGGCAAGGCAGAGGCGGCGGAGTTCTTCGAGCGGCGCTTTCGCGACGAGTACCGACCGGCTTTCACAGCCTGGTTGAATACCGAGCCTTTCAACAACGCGCAAGCGCCTCCTGGCCCGATCTTCATGCCTGAGTACCACAACGCCAAGCACGAGCAGTTTCTTGGCTTGAATAAAAAAGCTACAGAGGTTGCTGAACAAGGTACAAAATCCGGAGAGACCGGAGATCAGTACGTGCGCATTACGGTTCTCCTGGCCACAGTGCTTTTAATCACGGCGATTGGACAGCGCTTTCATTTCAAGACCGTGCGTGTCGTTTTTATGATTCTCGCCTGCCTGTTGCTCTGCCTGCCACTCTTGCAATTGCTTATGCTGCCTCGCATCTAAACGTTCGTGGGACAGCAGTAGTCCTTAAAAAGCCTGGGCTGTCGAACAACTCGAGCAAAACCGCGCATCTGCAGTGCGCTCCGCCAGCCGGATGTATTGGACTAAGGTCTTATAGACAGAGCCCCATGAAACCTGTGAGAGTTCCTGCGTAAATTCTTTTCTGGCGATGAAATCATCTCCACGACAACCGCAAAATTCGACCGACCAATAAAATGAAACAAATACGAGTCTCATTCAACATGATCAGCGTCATTGCTCTGTTGGCGTTGACCGTCGGTTGCGCCACAACAAGCAGCACGCAGAACAAAGAGAGCATGCTGGTGGCCTCCGGCTTTAAGGTGATTACCCCCAAGACGGCCGCGCAGCAGCAAAAGCTCCAACAGCTTCCGCCGGGCCATGTGGCCATGATCAACAGAAAGGGGAGAACCTACTACATTTTCCCGGACGCGGCTCATAACCAGGCCTATGTCGGCGGACCGCAGGAGTACCAGGCTTACCAACAGCTTCGTGCCGCAAATAACATTGCGAACGAGAATCTCGAGACCGCTGAGATGTACCAAGATGCGGAGATGCAGTGGGGGGCATGGGGCGGTTGGGGCATGGGCTGGGGGCCGATGGGAATGGGAGTAGGGGTCGGGCGGTTTAGATGAGCAAGATTGGTCAAGTTTCGTGAATCACCACTTAATTCAGGTATCCCTCAACACATAAAAACCCAAACAACAGCAATAAACGAAAATGAAACGAAACTTAAGTTATAAAGGCTTGTTTCTGCTTATGGCCGCGGCTGCGCTGCTCGGCGTCGGCGCTCCGGCGCAGGCGCAAGACAAGAAACCCAATATCCTCTTCATCATGGGCGATGATATCGGCTGGATGCAGCCGAGCTGTTATCACCGCGGTCTGATGGTCGGGGAAACACCGAACCTCGACCGGATCGCGAAGGAAGGCGGCATGTTCATGCACTACTATGCAGAGTCCAGCTGTACCGCTGGGCGCACTGCATTCTTCACCGGAATGCACCCGTACCGCGCGGGCATGGTGCTGCCGCAGTTACCTGGCGCGATTTCCTATCTGCGCCCCGGAACACCGGCCCTCGCCAAGTTCCTGTTGGATCTCGGCTACACCACCGGCGAGTTCGGCAAGAACCATCTCGGCGACCATCCTGATTCCCTGCCGACCGCGCACGGCTTCCAGGAGTTCTGGGGTTACCTCTATCACCTGGATGCAATGCAGCAGGTTAGCTTCCCAGATATCAACAAGAGCCCGACCGAACAGGGTGTTGTGCCGCCGTGCACAACGATTCCGATCCCTGGGATCTCGAACCCACCGGGCGGTGTTGACCCGAAGACCGGCACCTGCATGACCCCGCCGCGCCCTGTCCTTTGGATGAAGTCCTCCGACGGCACGGCCAAGAACCAGACGGGCAAGGATGAAGGTCCGCTCACGCTCGAGCGCTCGAAAACGGTGGACGAGGAAATCTCCTCCCATGTGATTGACTTCCTCGATCGCAATGATCCCAAGAACACTAACAAGCCGTTCTTCGTCTGGTACAACCCGGCGCGCATGCACATCACGACTGTGCTATCGCAGAAATATCTGGACATGATGGGCGAAAAGGGCGGCAAGGATTGGGGTATCAACGAAGCCGGCATGAAGCAGATGGACGACAACATCGGCCTCGTCCTCAAGAAGCTCGAAGACATGGGCCAACTCGACAACACCATCGTCGTCTTCACCACCGACAACGGTGCTGAGGTTCAAACCTTCCCGGACGGCGGCGTCACCCCGTTCAAAGCCGGGAAGCTGTCGACCTGGGAGGGTGGCATGCGCGCTCCCTGCGTCATCCGCTGGCCGGGCGTCGTCAAGCCGGGCACCATCTTCAAGGAAATGTTCTCTTCGTTGGACTGGCTGCCCACGTTCGTGGAAATCGCCGGCGGGCCGAAGGGTGATGAGCTGAACAAACAGATCATGACGGGCAAATACAAGGGCATCGTGAAGACCAAGCTCGACGGCTTCAACCAGATCGACTACGTCACGGGAAAGTCGGAAAAGTCGAATCGCGAGTACTTCTTCTACTACCAGGGTCGCGATCCCTCGGCGGTGCGCTACAAGAACTGGAAGTTCTACTACACCATGATGGGCTCGACCGGCCTCGCTGCACTTAATCCGGCGACGACCTTCCACTGGACTCAGATCCAGAACATCATGCGCGATCCGTTCGAGAATAACGTCGGGGCAGAACAAAAGGGCGCGCTGGCGGCCGGCGGAGCCCTGGCCTCCCCGAGCACGGCGTACTTGTATGACTGGAACCTCCTGCCCATCGGCCAGCTCCTGTGGCAGAAGGAACTCATGTCCTACATCGACTTCCCGCCGCTCCAGTTGGCGGCGAGCTACAACCTCGAACAAGTGCTCGATACGGTGCGGGAGATGAGCAAGGACCACCCGAGCCAATAGTCGATCGCCATCCTGGGATTGATAACGACGGTGTGGGGCTCGAAAACGGGCCGCCCGCTTCCCCTCAGGAAATAGACATAGCCGGTAGGATCGGAGAAGAATCATGAGAACAAACCCAAAACCAAATAACAAGAACCCAAAATGAAACGAAACTTAAGTTATAACGGCTTGTCGTTGCTTATGGCCACGGCTGCGCTTTTCGGCGTAGTCGCTCCAGCCCAGGCGCAAGATAAGAAACCCAACATCCTTTTCATCATGGGCGATGATATCGGCATGTGGAACATCGGCGCTTACCATCGCGGCATGATGGCCGGGCGAACGCCGAACCTCGATAAGATGGCTAAGGAGGGAATGCTGTTCACCGACTATTACGCCGAGGCCAGTTGCACGGCGGGGCGCGCCAACTTCATCATGGGCGAGCTTCCGATTCGCACAGGCATGACAACGGTCGGCCAGGCTGGTGCCAAGATCGGGATCCCAGCGGAGGCTTGCACGATAGCTACGGCGCTCAAAGCGCAGGGCTATGCCACCGGCCAGTTCGGCAAGAATCACCTGGGCGATCTCAATGAATTCCTGCCAACCGTCCACGGGTTCGACGAGTTCTTTGGTTACCTCTATCACTTGGACGCGATGGAAGACCCGGCGCATCCAAACTACCCGCAGAATTTGTTGAACCAAGTCGGTCCGCGCAACATGGTTCATTCTTGGGCGACTACTACGGATGACACCACCGAGATGCCGCGCTGGGGCAAAGTTGGCAAGCAAAAGATCGAGGACGCCGGCACACTTTATCCCGAACGGATGAAGACTGTGGATAACGAGATCCGCGACTTCGCCTTGACGTTCATCGAGAAGGCCAAGGCGGACAACAAGCCGTTCTTCTGCTGGCTTAACCCAACCCGCATGCACATCGTCACCCATCTTTCGGACAAGTATGAGAAGATGCGCAACTCGGAGAATGGCTGGTCCGAAGAAGAAGCAGGCATGGCTCAACTCGATGACGACATCGGCTTGGTGATGCAGAAGCTGAAGGACCTTGGATTGGACGATAACACCATTGTCGTCTTCACCACCGACAACGGTACCGAACTCTTCACCTGGCCTGATGGCGGCACCACGCCGTTCGCGCAGTGCAAGGGGACAGTCCTCGAGGGCGGCTTCCGCGTGCCGTGCATCCTGCGCTGGCCCGGCCACGTTCCAGCGGATTCGGTTCAGAACGGCATCTTTTCTGGCATGGACTGGTTCCCGACCTTCCTCGCGGCGGCCGGCAATCCGGACATCACTAACCAGTTGCTTAAGGGCGTGAAACTCGGCGACCGGACTTACAAGAACCACCTGGACGGTTACAACCAGATGGACGCTATCACCGGCAAAGGCCCATCGAACCGTCACGAGATCTTCTACCTCGGCGAAAGCACCGTCGGCGCGGTGCGTATTAACGACTACAAGTATCGTTTCATCGACCAACCCCAAGGTTGGCTGGGTGAAAAGACGCACGTTGACGTGCCGTACCTGATCAACCTGCGTCTCGATCCTTTTGAGCGCCAAGGCTGGCCAAACAATGGGACGAAAGAAGGCGCGCAACAATACTTCGATTGGTTCAAGTTCCAATTCTGGCGCTTTGTTTTCGTCCAGCAGGTGATGGGCAAGGAACTCCAGACCTTCCTCGAATATCCGCCAATGCAGAAAGGCGCGAGTTTCAATCTTGATGCCGTCAAAGCGGAGATGGCGAAAAAGATGGAACAGGCGCAGGCGGCTGCCAAGGGCACTGGCCAGTAACAATAACATACATCACACATGACCTTCACCGCGGGCGGCTCGCAAGGGCCGCCCGCCTTTTTTTCTGATTCAAACCGGCAACCAACTTCCAAACTCAAAAATCAGCCATACGAATTCAACAGGAGAAAACAGAGCGAACGGAGACGGAAATGAAAACTCTGTTTCCTCTGCTAGTTCCTGTTAAAACATAGCTCCTGTTCAAGAACGAATGCATCCCTTGTTTGAAAAGGCATCCGGGTTAACTGAAAGCATCATTGCTGCGGCCATCGAGGTGCATCGGGACAAAGGCCCCGGCCTGATTGAATCCATCTACGAATGGTGTTTGACGAAGGAGTTTGAACTGCGCGAGTTGCGATGCCTGAGCCAGAAGATCGTGGTGATTACCTACAAGGTCTTCTCTCGCGAAGAACCGTTGCGGTTCGATATGCTGGTGGAAGATTGCGTACTGGTGGAAGCAAAAGCCGTGGAGAAGATACTGCCTATCCACAAAGCCCAACTTCTGAGTTACATGAAGCTGCTGGATATTCCGATTGGGTTGCTCATTAACTTCCATGAGATGAAACTGGCCGACGGCGTGCATCGCCTGATTTTACCCGGAGCCAACCGATAAACCCCAAGATTCAACAGTTGAAAACGGAGACAACGGAGATGAAATCTAAGAACTCTGTTTCCTCCGTTAGCTCCTGTTCAAGAATCACCTCGGCCCGTTCGGCACGGCAGCGAAGAAACTCAAAGAGTGGGATCTTAAGTCCGAGGCAAAATGAACCACGAAAGGAACAAGGACCATGAAACCGACAAAATTCATCGCGATTTAATTCCATGACCAAACTATCCACCAAGCTTAAGAAGGAGTTCTTTGAGCTGCTCCCACCAACAATCTTTTTTTTCGTCGCTTTGCATATCGTGGCGTTTGTTCGCGTGTTGATGTTGAAGGGAACCGGGATTTCGCCATTGTCTTCGATGTCGATTGCTGTGGCCGCTCTCATTCTCGGCAAAGCTGTGCTGATCGCGGACCTGCTGCCGATGATCAATCGCTTTCCCAACAAACCGCTGATCTACAACGTCACCTGGAAGACCTTAATTTACCTGCTGATGGCCACGCTCATTCACTATCTGGAGCGGCTTATCGATTTCTGGCGGCAAACCGGCGGCTTTGTGGCGGGCAACGAAAAGCTGCTCGCGGAAATCGTCTGGCCGCATTTCTGGGCCATCCAGATCATTCTTTTCGTGATGATTGCCATGTACTGCACGATGCATGAACTGGTGCGCGTGATTGGGAAGGAAAAGGTGCTGCGCATATTCTTCGGGCCGATGCCGGCCCCGGAAGTCTAACAAATGAGCCGGAAAATTTAACAGGAGCAAACAGAGCTAACAGAGGAAATGTTCTCTGCCTCTCTGTTTCCTCCGTTAGCTCCTGTTCAAATTCTGAAAACCACCACGTCAACCCAGCCCAATGAATGACTGAAAGTCAGGTCCTAACCGCACTGTGGACGGGAGCCTTTCTCCTGGTTCACCTCGGCGTGATTGCGCGGGTCATTTTGCGGCCGCACCGGCAGCCGGCTTCACGGGTTGCCTGGATCGTTGTCATGATTGTCCTGCCCGTGATCGGCATCCTGACTTATATCCTTCTCGGTGAAACCAGTATCGGCCGCCGGCGTGTTAGTCGCCTGTACGCGGTGCTGGCCGTCATGCCTGACCTTACCAAGGCCCCGGGAATGGATTCGCCTAATCTGCAACCGAAAATTCCAGAGACTTACGCCCACCTCTTCCGGCTCGGACACTCGGTCAATGGCTTCGAGCCCGTGGGTGGCAACTGCGCGACGTTGCTGCCAGATTCCAACGCGACCATCGAGTCCATGGTCGCAGATATTGATGCTTCTCAGGATCATGTCCATCTGATCTTTTACATCTGGCTGCCGGATAACAACGGACTCAAAGTGGTCAAGGCACTACAGCGGGCCGCCGAGCGCAAGGTCATCTGCCGGGCGATGGCCGATGGGTTGGGCTCGCGCATCATGATCGAGTCCCCACATTGGAAAGCCATGCAGGCGGCCGGCGTTCAGCTGGCTACCGCCCTGCCCATCGGCAATCCCCTCTTGCGTCCGTTGCGAGGACGCATCGATTTGCGCAATCACCGCAAGATTCTGGTGATTGATAATCGGATCACCTATTGCGGCAGTCAGAACTGCGCAGACCCCGAGTTCCGGATCAAGGCAAAGTTTGCTCCATGGGTAGATGCGATGATGCGTTTTGAGGGGCCGATTGCGCGGCAGAATCAGTATCTTTTCGCGAGCGACTGGATGGCGCAAATGGATGGCGATCTCACGCCCTTGTTGCGTCAACCGTTGCCGCCCGGTGACCCTGGGCTGACAGCGCAGGTCATTGGCACCGGACCGACGATATATAACTCGGCTATGCCCGAAGTCTTCGAAACTCTGTTGTACACCGGCCGACGAGAGCTGGTCATCACGACTCCCTATTATGTGCCTGACGAAGCCATGCAGGCAGCTCTTTGTGCCAGTGCCCGGCGCGGCGTAGCGACCACTATCATTTTCCCCGCGCGAAACGACTCATGGATCGTGGGCGCGGCCAGTCGCAGTTACTACAGTGACTTGCTCGCCGCCGGGGTCCGCATTTACGAGTACGAAGGCGGCCTCCTCCATACCAAGTCACTCACATTGGACGGGGAAATCACCCTGATCGGCTCGGCCAACATGGACCGGCGCAGTTTCGATTTGAATTACGAAAACAACATTCTGTTCTACGACCCGACTTTAACTGCCGAAATGCGCCGCCGTCAGGACGCCTATCTTGCTTGCTCCCATCCCATCACCGCCGAGACAGTGGCCCAATGGCCGATGACCCGCCGGCTTTGGAATAACACCATTGCGATGTTGGGGCCAATTTTGTAAGAATCGATCGCCCCAAACAAACATGCACAAACAACTCAAGCCATCATCACGGTGGTGTCGGTAATCAATCAGGCGGTCCGTGCGGCGATGTTTGCACGGGCGGGCGGCGGACAGTCGCTGGCCGTCCTCTGTCGAAAGGAAATGACCTCAAAATGTCCAAGCTAAAAGAAGAGTTCTTTAAGTTACTGCCGCCGACGATTTTCTTTTTCATCGCGCTGCACATTATCACGTTTATTCGCGTATTGATGCTGAAGGGAACAGGGCTCGCGCCATCCTCTTCCATCTCGATTGCTATCGCCGCCCTTATTCTTGGCAAGGCAGTGTTAGTCGCGGACATGCTGCCGATGATCAATCGTTTTCCGAACAAACCACTGATCTACAACGTGGCTTGGAAGACCTTAATCTACTGGTTGATGGCCACGCTGATTCACTACGTGGAACGTCTTATCGATTTCTGGCGGCAAGCTGGCGGCTTTGTTGCGGGCAATCGAAAGTTGCTGGCGGAAATCATCTGGCCGCATTTCTGGGCTGTTCAGATCATTCTGTTCGTACTTATTGCCATGTATTGCATGATGCACGAACTGGTGCGCGTAATAGGGAAGGAAAAGGTGATCAGAATATTTTTCGGCCCGATGCCTGCGCCGGAGGTGTAAATGCCTGCTTTCGAACTCGAGGAAAATACAGTGTCAAAGAAACTTTCGGAGTTTAGACGCGACCCAATTTGCTCCCAAGTCGCTAAATCGGAAGCGAAAAAGGGCTTGACACGATGGCGCGGATTCTGTACATGATCTTTGATTACGTCATCCGACGTTTCAACGCACCTTTGGCCGGGCTGAACCTTAGCTGAGACACCGCTTAGCGCGATCTCCAGATTCAACTGGAACCCGAGTTAACCTAAGCGAGGCCGCTGTTGAAAAGCGTCTCGTGAGGATGGTTCCTCGTTCCGCGCGGATTTGGAGCAGTCAATCCAAATAGAAGCCGGTTTATGAAATTCGTAAAGCTCAGAACAGAGCGCACTCACCAGACGCGGGGGAATTACATAGATCACTAAAACAGAAAGAAACCACGTTATGACAAGATCAATCCCAACCCTTACCCAAAGCGGACTGCTGGCCGTGTTGCTGCAAAGTCAGCACGACAAAGTAATCCAGTTGGCCCGGCGTCGCGCACAACGCAAGCATGCGCATGCCGTCTTGTGGAGTAACCTCACTTGGCTGTTGGCCCGTACTCACAGCGCCATCGCTCGTTGACGACTGCGCCGACCGTTTGTAGGAACCTTTCCCGCGCGCCGCACTTGAATCTTCACCAAACCAATAGCAATGTTTCATCAAATCCAAACCTACACCGAGCTCGCATCTACAGAGCACGTTGGAGTCGGCGTGTGACGATCTAAAGGACAAAAACGAATGCGAAAGCGAATCAGTCCTCAGCCGCAGCGAGAAAGCCCGTCAGCGAATACAGCCTGGCTCGACTTGGAAGCCCTAGCCCGAGTCGAAGTCACATCGGAAGACGCGGCGCACCCCATCGAATCAGCGCTGTTGACTGTTGGCGCAACAGGATGGCGCGCGCAAAGCCCAGGAGAACAGACGATCCGCCTCCTGTTCGACTGCGCGCAGAGCGTCCGACGCATCCGCCTGGTCTTCCGAGAAGAAAACGAGGCGCGCACGCAGGAGTTCGTCCTGCGCTGGTCGCCAACGGTAGACGGTTCATCGCGCGAGATCCTGCGTCAGCAGTATCACTTCAGCCTATCGGGAGCGACTGAGGAGATCGAGGACTACCGAGTCGAATTGGAAGACGTGGTTGCTCTCGAGATCACCATCATCCCGAACATAAGTGGCGTTGACGCATACGCCTCCCTCGCGGAGTTGCGCCTTGCGGGCAATGGTGAATAGCTGGCAGAGCTGACTGTTCAATCACGGGACTGGATATTGTCGACGCGTGGACACAAAAACCATGGCTCATCGGAAGAACAAACTTGGCCTATCGGTCGCGATCGGCGCAGGCGTCGGAGCAGCACTGGGTGTCGCATTGCATCACCTGCCGTTGTGGCTGAGCCTCGGTTGCGTCGGTGGCATCATGACCGGAATTATTTTGACGCGAATGACGCGATCCTGATTCTCTCAAAGGCATTTTGGTAGTTTTGCAGCGTGTTACGCGGGATAATGCGTGAGGCTCTGGAATACTTCGCAATCTGATTGAAGTCGCCGTGCGTTTGCTTTCCACCGGCCCCGTTCCTCAATGTACACAAGATTCGGGTCGACTCTGACAATAAGCGGTGAGCGCAATGCACCAAGATGGCTTTAACTCCATCTAGAAAGATAAAATATGAATATGAATAAATTAATAACATGGAACCCACTTCGGGAGATGGAGGAAGCTCAGAACCGCTTTAGCACATTGTTTGGCGGCTTTCCGACTTTTCCCATTCGTTTCCCGAAGAACGGCGGGAGCTTCAAGCTAGCCGATTGGTCGCCCTTGGTGGACATCACCGAGGTTGATCATGAGTATCTGTTCAAGGCTGACCTGCCCGAGATGAAGAAGGATGACGTTAAAGTCACAATTGAAAACGGCATTCTTTACATTTCCGGCGAGCGCAGAGCCGAAAAGGAAGAAAAGAAGAGAAAATTCCATCGGCTTGAACGCTTCTTCGGCACCTTTGAGCGCACGTTCACCGTGCCCGAAGATGCGGACCCAACCAAGATCAGGGCTGAGTTTCGCGACGGCGTGTTGCAGGTTCACCTGGAAAAACGCCCGATGCCGAAGCCAAAAACAATCGAAGTAAAAGTGCAGTAATGCGCTAACACTGACGGCGAGCGTACGGAAAATCCCGTGCGTTTCGCCCCCAGTGTGGGGCGGCTTAGTTAGTCGCCGTTGCCGTCCCGCGCCACACTTTGAGCCTTCACGGAGGTAATTGCCATGTCTGACGAAATCCACTCTTACATCCAACTTCAGCAACAGATCCACCACGCCTTGCGCGTCCAGCATCCCGACTGGGTCGAGCCGAACGGCAGTTGCCCCACCTGCGACTCGTATGAGTCACGCCTCGCCGAACTGCTCGACCTTTCTCACCGGACGAACAGCGTTATACTGAGCGTCGCAGCTTCGGAAGCGCTTCGCGAAATTGCGTGGGAGAGCGACGGACGATTCGCTTAAACTCGCGATTGAAATTCGTCATGGATTGAAATCCGCATGCGAAGGCAACTTCGCTAACTCGCGAATTGGGATTGAGCAAAAGCGTCTTCGATTTCTCCACTCGAACTCTCGAGAGGTAATCGATGAAATTCATCCCGGTCGCTTTCTTGAACATCTTGCAGAAGTAATGCCTGCTGATATTAGCCACTTGGGCGATCCGCCCGAGCGACAGCGGCTCCGCTTGATGGTCCTCGATAAATTGGCGCGCTCGCGTCATATTTGTGGACTCATCCTTTTCGCGCCGTACAGCCAGTTGATTCGACAAGATCGAAAGGTGTTCCGCAAAAAGACTCAGGAGCCGCAACATCGCGCGGTACCGGACAGGCGATAAAACGCACGACCGAAAATAGGCCCGCTCAAGTTGCTTCCAATCCGTCTTGTAGCCCCACGCGCGGAGCTGCCGAGTAATGCTGGCGAAATGTTTTTTTGTCGGATTCTTGAGCATTACTTCGCCCGTCTCGAGAAAACCGAGAATGTGGTCACCCACATACACTGGCACTGCGCTTTCTGAGAGTCCCGCAAACCAAGTAACGGTGCGCGTTGTCGAGGTCGGTTCCTGGGACGCATAGGTTTGGGCCCTTAGGCATGCGGCGCGGGCCTGGTTGAAACGAGCCAGAATCGCGGCGAATGAATCGCGATCTGTTTTGCCATGGTGTGCAGGCGACCATGAATGGTGTGCTCGAATATTAAGCGGTAAACCCATCGCTTCGCTAAAAGCCCGTTCGTAATCTTTGAAAATCTGAGAGCGCGAGAGATGTACCATCACTTCCTGATCAGAGGATCGGGCTGTCGCGCCCCGGCCACGGGCGTTGCGGATCGGGCCGCTTCTTTTTGAAGGTCTCATTGGCGTCAATTATTTTTCGACACCGGGTTATCAACGGGGATTGCAGCTTCGACAGTCGGAGCGGTGTCTCCTCTAGCAAGACTCTTGCGCTCTGTTAAAATACCCTCAGTCATTTTAGGGCGCTCGCAATCTGAGCTACGTTAGCAGCCCGCGACACGCCGCATGCGATTAGGGCTTTGGTCGTGTCCTTTGCAGTTAGGAGGTACTTGCGCACGATAGGATGAATTGCATATGCGACTTCAGCATCTCGCATTATTTCGCGGAATTGGATTAGATGCATGTGCCGTCAATGTTAGTAGCAGAATGCCTTCAACGCGCCTTGCGCCGGACCGGTTGTGGCGTCTTCCTTTCGATCATCACAGGGTAACTGTTGAAGTTGCCCCGGATTTCCCCCTTCGTTTTCCCAACGTCGCTCTGCGGCAGAATCGGTCTCTTCCTTTTGTGAACTTGCGAAAGTCAGGGGATCCATGATGGCAACCAATGAAGCGGATCAGCGCCCGTTGTCCTGATGAAGTCGTGCTGCGATGAACAAGTCGCCGAAGGTCAGCTGCCGCCGAACATCCGGCCGCCTCTTGCGGGCCGCAGCGCGAAGCTTCTTGAAAAGCGCCTCACGACTTTTTGAAGTTTTATGTTGGGCGTAATAGAGCGCGCAGTTCTGGGTCAATGTTGGTTCCATGTTAATTCTCCATTTATTGCTGCTGATGGTGGATTGACGCGAGCGCTGATGTCTGAGCAGTTCGTATCGAGGCACGTGATATAAGCATCCAGGAACGCCGCGAAACCTATCCCTGAGACGGCAGTATTGCCCGACAAGTTCACGAGCAATCTTTCGAGCTCGTCTTTATGTGCAGCGATAGCATTCATTATTCAGTTTGGTGTGCAGAGAGAAGGGGCCGCACACCTGCGCGATCGATTGGCGCTGCGATTGTTAAGGAGCCAAGATACGGCCGCGACTGCCGATTAGCTAACGGTATCTATCGACCACGCATTCATATCGTGCATGCGATCCCAGACGACTAATTGAAGAATGAGTTTTTGCGCGGGTTTGCGCGCTTTTGGAAAACGTCATTCTGCGAGGACGAAAACCATTAGATCAAAACGGTTTTTTGCGTCCAGTGGCGCCGTTTTGCATCGAAAATTGCGCCGAGCGTAGAAAACTGCCGTGAAACGCGGGGCCCTTAGTCCGTGCGACCACTCGAAAGCACGACCTCTGATTGCATCGGTTTGATTGCAAATAACTGGACGGAGCAAATAATCACTCGCGCTTCTCCGAGCACGTCCCTAATTGAGCCAGCGGATCGGTCTGGCGGTCTATCCCGTGAAATACTTCGCGGAGAGGGATTGTGCGCCAGCGCCTAACACATTGCCTGCTGCTTTGCTCCCCAGCAGTTTTCGCAACAAAGATTTCGCCGCGTTTTTCTCCTTCTCCGACAGATCGGCTTGATTGATCGCGGTGATCACTTTCTCCAGTGCCTGCGTAATCGCCTGCTGCTGCGGAGTACTCGTTGCGATCGATGCTTGTTCCTGCCGAGAAACGGTGGTTCGTCGGCTTTCATCGATAGAGATCCGGATCGGGGACGCGACGCCAGCTTCGAGCACTTTGACTCCGAAGTCGTTTATCTTAGCAAAGCCGGACAGCAGACCCATCCCGCTCTTATCTTCAAGAGGGGTCCAGTCGATGAGGCGATACTCTGAAAGCTGGGCTACGGCGCGCAGCCAGTCACGGCGACTTATACCTCCTGGCGGCGGGACCGCCTGCTCAGCATGGCCGAACGGAATGGAACCTTCGCTTCGACGTTCATAGAGAAGCTGGAGTAGGCATCCTCTAACGACTGAATCCTTCATAAACTTTGCCAATATATGCTCTGACTCCCGCGCACCAACAACGATCCGAACGGATGCAAGTCTGTGGTTGTTCAGAAAATCGGCAGTATCGTTGGAAGGTTCGATGGTATCTCCGAGACCCGGAGAAAGATCAGGCGATCAATTATCCGCAGAACCGGGCGCGCTTTCGATCTGGCGAGATTCGCATTCTGGATTCGACCGGTAAGCTGGAACGCACGATTGCGTTTGACGAAGTAGATCGAAAACTGTGAAGTGAGCAGCGGTAATGCGCTTCATTGATTAATCTTTTGGGAGCGTGGCCAATGTCGAAAAAAGGGTAGTGGGTCAGTTTGAACTTGAGGATTTCGCGGAGCGTTGATCTGTGGCAGGATTCGACATGCCCAAATCGAAGCGCAAATCTAAAAAACAGCAGAATAGGGAAAAGCGCGATTTCGCGGAAACAGCCTCTGCTGTTTTCCAGCAAGCAAGGGGAATCAAGCAGCCTAGGGCGCGCCACCCGGCGCAGCGTCATTCTCGCTCAGGTCGGAGTAGATAGCGTCATATTGGTAAGGCCAAGGTTGGGACTATGAAGAACATCCACCGGTGGGGATTCGTCTTCATAGCTATAGGAATTGCCCTCTGGATGTCTGGCGTTTCTCACCGACTAGGCAGTATCTTATTTGTCATAGGTCTGGTCGGCTTGGTGATCGCGTGGGTTAGACGCTAGATTTCAAACTGACCCATTACCGAAAAAAGCTTTGCCGGTAACGGTGATGACGGGAGTTCGATTGCCCTAAAGTCCTATAGGAAGTTTACAGAAGGCAGTGCAAAATTGCACTGAGATCAGCACAAACCCCACGGATGAAAACGCACTGGAGCGATTCAAACCGACCCGAAGAAAGGCTGGTTTACCGTCCTCCGCCTTTACAGCCCGCTCGAACCGACAATTAACCAATCCACCAAAACCAAAACCAACCAAAACCATGAAAATCATATACAAACCAAACCTGCTCGCCGCCGCGCTTGTTGGTGTGGTGGCTTTCACGGCAACCATCGCGCGGGCGGCGGACCCGTTGGCTTCGTGGAACGACGGACCGGCCAAACAAGCCATCGTAGAATTCGTCAGGGCGACCACGACTCAAGGCAGCCCCCAGTTCGTACCGCCCGAGGAGCGTATTGCCACGTTTGATCAGGACGGGACCCTTTGGGTCGAGCATCCGATGTACACTCAGGTGACCTATTGTCTGGAGCGCGTACCGGCGTTGGTCGAGAAAAAGCCCGAATTGAAAAACCGAGAGCCGTTTAAGACCGTGCTCTCCGGCAATCGCGAGGCGATGGCGAAGCTGTCGAGGACGAGGGCTTTCAATTCAGGCTTCTTAGTTGAGGATAGATTATCGCGGAGCGAGTACGATCGTTCGGGATGCCGTCCAAACTTTCACGCTTGACGCGTCCGCTTATTAGTAAAACTCGGGGCCTGCCAATTGGATGATACGCGGCGGGCGAAACTGAAAGGCAATTCGCAAAGATGAAAAGACAAATTCCCGTTTCCATCAAAGCGCATCTCCTTAGGGGCGCTTTTTACCCGCTTCTGCTGATCGCCGTCTGCCTGATCCCATTTGCGCTCGGACAGCGAACCACTGGTAAGCAACGGAAGCTAGCCGAAAAGGCGCTCGGCGAATCACAGCCGCTAACACTCTTTGGCAACGCTCAGGTACCAGATCCAACCTGCACACCGTCATACACGTTCGCCTTGGGTGGCACTCCCTTCGTGTCGGGAGTAACGGATATCGGTAATCATTGCGACAACTGCGGCACGGCAATTACACTGCCTTTCCCGGTCAGCCTGTATGGCCAGCCTTTCATGACCGCCACCGCAGGGTCGAACGGCCAACTGACCTTCGGAACGCCGTACGATGATTCCGGCGTCACCTGCTCGCCATTCGGAAACACCGTAGCCACGTACGTCATGGCTCCTTATTGGGCCGACCAGTGCACGTCAAATTGCGGCAACACCGCGTGCACCGGCTGTGGTATTTTCACCACGACAGTCGGTACTGCTCCTGACCGAATCTTTTACGTGGAATTTCGAACGCAGTACTTCAATCAGACCACCGATCTGTTGCGTTACGAGATTGCCTTGTATGAGAATGGCACGCCGCCTTTCCGCTACATCTACAACCACCTCGTGCCGGCATTAGCTGCCAACGACAGTCAGTTGGTGATCAGGGGTGAAGCAAGACGACACGGCATTCACTCGGTATTCCTGTGATACCAGGGGTGGGCAACGCCCGCCGCGCCAGTTAACGCGTCCCTGCCGACATGGAAAATGCCGGACCTTGACTGCCTCATACCTGTCGTGTGCGACGCCAACGCCTACCGCAACGGCTACAGCCACACCGACGGGAACTCCGACGTCTACGCCTACTCCGACACCGTGCGACAGCGGGATAATCCAAAACGGTGGATTCGAGACCGGCAGCTTCCCACCATGGGTCATTCTAGACCAAAGTGCAAACCCGGTGGTGACCAACTTGCGAGCGCACAGCGGAACATTCTCTGGATTCGTGGGCGACGCACCCGATGGCTTCTGCGGCGTCGCTGATGTCGAGCCCAATGGAGACAGCTCATTCTATCAGCAGTTCACGGTGCCTGCCGGCGGAGGCACACTGAGCTTCTGGCACTGGGATTGCACCACCGATATCATCGACTTCGACTGGCAGGACGCCTATATAACGGACAGCAACGGCATCATACTGCAGACGATCTTCCATCAGTGTCTTGATACCGAGGCGTGGGTCAACCAGACGGTGGACATGACGCCCTACGCCGGCCAATCTGTGCGCATTGAATTTCTGGTGCACGAGGACGACTTCGGCGATCTCACCGGAATGTTTGTGGATGATGTGCAGCTATTGGAGCCGTGCGGAACGCCTACGCCAACTCCAACGGCCACGGCTACCGCAACAGCAACACCAACTGGGACACCGACTGTGACGCCAAGGCCGCCAAGGCCTACGCCGACGCCAAGGCCTCGTCCCACACCGGCCCGACGCCCGACCCCATAAAAAGCGGAGGCGATTGGTGTCAAGGCGATAACTAAGGTGACACCGAACGAAGCAGCAAATCGACAGCGAGCCGCACAGGTATGAGCCCGGTGCCGACATGTGTATTGCCCTAAAGTCCTATTGCGGGACGCGCGGGCGGCGTATTATTGGTTGGAATCCGGCGCTGTAATTTTTAAACCACAAACAAAAAACACCCAAAATAAAACATATGAAAAAACTAGTAACATTAACAGGTATTGCCAGTATCGGGGCAGTTCTGGCGCTATTGGCAGCGTGTCAGACCACCGGTACCGGCCAGGTTGTCGCCCAGAAAGAGTCCTTGCTCGCGCAGTCGGGTTTTAAGGTCATAACGGTCACGACCCCCAAGCAGCAACAGGCGATCAATGGACTTGCCCAGTACAGGGTCTCGGCCGTGAAATACAATGGGAAATTGTATTACGTGTTTCCCACAGCGACAAAGGACAAGATCTACGTCGGGAAACAAAAGCAATTCAACGTCTATAAGCAGGCGCTGGCGGCGCAGCAGGGAACCCAGCCAGCGAGCCAACAGGCTCAGCCGGGTCAACAGCTGATGAACCCGGCGCCTACGATGACATACGAGACCGCAGGGCCCAACCACATCGAAGTTGAGCAGTTTGACGGCTTTGGTCCGATGGGTACGGCGGCCATGGGAGATTGGTAACAGCAGTTGTAGACAACGTACGGGCAGCGGCTTGATGGTCGCTGCCCGTCGTGGATTGAGAGGCATTAAGAAGAATGGAGCGGCCAATCTGAAACGTTCTAAAATTGTTGCAGGAATCGCAATCCTCGCGGTGGGGATTCTCCCAGTGGTCACGACCATTCAAGCAATCGAACCCCTGGAACTCGATACCAACAGCACCGCGATGCGAGAACCTGCGCCTCCGGGGGTGGGCGCTACACTCAGCTTGTCGCCCTTTCGATTAAATCAGAATCTAGCCTTAGGCGCGGTCACCGAGTCCCCGGCTGAAGCCGCTGAGGAGGATAACCTGGCTAAGCAACTTGCCAACCCGATTGCATCGCTCATCAGCGTGCCTTTTCAGGCAAATGAGGACCTTGGCT
>Ga0209056_10002447_pt1 | contig 20001 bp, 16 predicted proteins | sample GraSoiAngelo_114_FD_185876 | JGI IMG/M metagenome (GOLD analysis project Ga0209056, IMG submission 185876) | Grasslands soil microbial communities from the Angelo Coastal Reserve, California, USA - 14_0903_13_40cm (SPAdes) (version 2) | ecosystem: Environmental > Terrestrial > Soil > Grasslands...
CACAAGTGTGAGGACCCCGGTAAGGGGATCGACACTGAAAGCCGAAACGCCGTTGAGGCCATTGGTGTCGTAAACAAAGCGGCCGAGAGGATCGACGGTTACAGCAAAAGGAAGGTAGCCGGCGGCGAACGTCGTGCCCGGAAGCGGAGTCAACGCGCCGCTGACGGCATCGATCAGGAAAGCCGAACCGTCGCTGCTCGGGTTATTGGCGGTGTAGAGGAAGCGCCCCGAGGGGTCGACCGCGACAGAGTGAGGGCCTGCGTCGGTTTGAAACGGTGAACCCGCGACGTCGGTCAGCGCCCCCGTGACTGGATCGATGGAGTACGCCGAAATGCCGGCACCGGACAGGCCGAAATTTCCCACAAACAGAAAGCGGCCGGTGGGATCAGAGGTAAGCGACTGAGGATTTGTTCCGGTTGCGAAGGGGGAACTGCTTAAGGGAGTCAAGCCTCCCGTGCTGAGATCGACGCGGTAGGCGGAGATTGTGTTGTCCTGCTGATTGACCACGTAGACGAAGCGGCCTGAGGCGTCCACGGCGACAGCGAAGGGATTGTTGCCGGTCGAGTAGGGCGAACCGGAAAGTTTTGCGAGCACACCGGTTGCGGGATCAATCCTGTATACCGTGAGGCTCTGAAGGCCGCCGGTAATGTAGACAAACCTGCCATTTGGGTCCACCGCCAGCCAACTTGGGCTTGTGCTCCCGCTTAGGGTAAAGGGTGAACCGGCGACGGGATTGAGCGCGCCTGTTGCCGGGTCAATGGTGTACGCCGACATGTTGTTTATCGCGAGGCCCGCGTTCACGAGGTAGGCAAACTTCGGCGTGTATGTGACCGGGGTAGCCCCACCGCTGAGGGCGATGGCGCGTGCGCCGGGCCGTGCCCGTACAATTCCCAAACTGGTGAGAATGCCGGAAGTGCCGTCAATGCCATAGGTGGTCACATCGTTGGAGAGCTCGCTCGGCACGTACAAGAACTTACCGGAAGGATCGACGGACAGGAGCGAAGGCTCCATACCGGAGGGGAACGGCGAGCCTGAAACTTCGCTGAACGCGCCTGTCGTGGAATTGATAGTGTAAGCGGAAACACTGTTGGACGCGCCGTTGGCCACGTAGGCGAATTTGCCGGAAGGATCAAGGGCCAGATGGAACGGGGCTGTTCCAGCGGGCGCGGAGAAACCGGAGAGGGGCTTTAGCACGCCCGTGGTCGCGTCGACGGAAAAGCCCGAGAGGGAGTTGGAACTCTGGTTGACCACGTAGGCAAATTGTCCGCCGGGATGAAGGGTGATGGAACCCGGTTGCGAGCCTGCCGGAAACGGCGAGCCGGGAATCGGCGCGAGAGATCCATTGGCCGGATCGACGCCGTACACCCAAATATCGCCGGAAGTGAAATTCGCGACGTATGCGAATTTGCCCAGCCGATCGATGGCGACGGAATCGGGGCTGGTGCCGGCGGCAAAGGGTGAGCCAGGGACGGGCGAGAGGATGCCGGTGCTGCGGTCGATTTCGTAAGCGGAGATGTTGAAGGGAGGCTGGCCATTGGCCACATAGGCGAAAGTGCCGGAAGGGTCCACAGTGATGAGAAAAGGAAAGGAACCGGCAGGGAACGGCGAACCGGGTACGGGCGTCAAGGAGCCGGATGCGGGGTCAACGGTGAAAGCGGAGATGTCGTTGGTCAGATCGTTTGTGATGTAAGCGAATTTGCCGGAGGGGTCGAGAAAAACCGAGTCCGGATGGCTGCCGGTGAGAACATAGCCGTGCGCGCGGAGCTGGCCGGTTGCGGCGTTCACCGTGTAGACCGAAAGCGTGTCGTCGACGAGGTTGCTAACATAGGCGAAACGTGGCGCTGCGAATCCGGCGGCTGCCACGATGACGAGGCGAGTGGAACCGGTGACGAGTGCGGCCGTTCCTACGCCGGTGTCCGTTGTGGCGGTGATTTTGGGACGGCCAATAGCATGGGTGGTGGTGAGACCCGAGGAATCAATGGTCACCGCCGTAGTGTCGGAAGAAGTCCACCTCACAATCTTGCTGAGGTCCTGGGTACTGCTGTCGGTGAACGTGCCCATGGCAGTGAATTGCTCCGAAGAACCCAAGGCGATGCTCGGGTTGGTGGGCGTGACCTGAATGGAGGCTAGCGTAGGCGGCGTTTGCCTGCCGGTGCTGCAACCCCCGAGAGCCAGAGATGTGAATACGAAAGCAAGAAGAATAGCCGAGAATGAAAAATTAAACCGATTTCCGTGCAGCATAGCAACCCCACGTCAAGCTTTGGACGATCACCGTACGATGATGAGTATCGGGGGTGGCGAGTTCGAGGGGCAAGCGACAAGTAGCGACATGGTGCAGAGTGTCGTCGCTTGCCGCGGGAGCCGCTAGGGGCGTGCAAGCCGAATCCGTCAGGGGCGGCGGGCTCGTGAAAGGATAGGGTGAGGAAGGAGGTCCAGCATTCAGCCCGTAACCTGCAAATCTTTCAACGGGTTACAAATCCATTCGAATGCTAACCAAAAAGTAATTGACACGCGATATACTTCCATGCTATTCTCCTGGGTGTTTATCGCAACAGATCCTCGCCTGTTTACCCTACTTGCCCTGAGCTCCGAAGGGAGCCTCGAAGGGCGCGCCTCTCTTTCCGCTGTCGCCGCCGTTCCGCCCCCTCTTCCTCACGCTTCTCCGCTCCTCCGTAAGTCTTTTAAAACCGCACTTGCAAAAGTCTATCAAAACAAAGGACTTTAACCATTTTTAGAACGATAGACTTACAAAAAACATGGGGGAGGGGGTGGTTATTGTTAAACCAGATTTCCGATGCGGACGGGGCTAAACGGCGATGACGAAGTTGCCGTCCAGGGCCACGTAGCCGTAGGCCATCCGCGGCGTGTTGAACGCAAAACCGGGATTGCCGTGGCGATCGAGCAAGATGAGGCCGCCGGTAGCGTGCGTGCGCTTGCCAAGAAGATGAACGGCTTCGCGCGCCGCGAGATCGGCGGAGGAGAGGTCGCAGGCATCGGCCGCTGCAATGGGGTCAACGCAAGTCACGCGGGAACGAAGAAGATCCACGGCCGTCTTGGCCATCACGATTTTCATGATGGCTTCGCCGTAGCCAGTACAGGAAACGCCGCCGGCTTCGGAGTCGGCATAGCATCCGCAGCCAATGAGCGGCGAATCGCCGACGCGGCCCGGAAGCTTGCAGCAGGTTCCGCCCGTGGAAGTGGCGGCGAACAGCCTGCCGTCGCGATCGATGGCGACGGCGCCGACCGTTCCCTGCTCGTGCCCGCGATGATGCTCGGCGGCATGTTTGTCCGCCTTACACTTCATCCAGGCTTCTTGCTCCGCTTCGCTGACCAGTTCCTCCGGCTTGCAAAGCTTGATTCCGTGCTCTTTGGCGAAACGCTCGGCGCCTTCCGCGACCAGCATCATGTGCGGACAATTCTCGAGAATTTTGCGCGCGAGTTGAATAGGATTCTTGACGCGCTGCAGCGTGGCCGCCGCGCCGGAACGGAGCGTAGCGCCGTTCATGACGATGGCGTCGCACTCGACGCGGCCATCCAGATTGAGATGCGAGCCGTAGCCCGCATCGAAAACGGGATCGTCCTCGAGAACCATGATGGCGGCTTCGACGGCGTCCAGCGCCGAGCCGCCCCCGGCGAGCAGAGTCCAACCGGCGCCCAGTGCGCGCTGGCAGCCGGACTTGCAAGCGTCCACGGCTTCGTCAGGAATGTCCCACGCGCCGCCATGCACGATCAGGGCTGGTTTCATCGGGATGAGAATCGCAAAGGGCTACCGGTTTGTCTAGGCAAGAGAAAATCTTCAGAGGAAAAAGTCCAGCAGGAACAGCATCATGCCGGCCATCAGAAGCGCCGCCGCGCCATTGAAGCGGCTCCGCGGCAGCCGGGTGAGATTGCGGATAAACGAGGTCGGGATAGCTTTGATACGGGATTCCTCGCGGAGAATATAAAACGGGCCGACCGGCGTATAGCGAGAGAAGCCGCGGCGCAAGACGGAAATTTCGTCTTGAAACCACACGGAGAAATCGTCGCGATTGCGCCATACCAGCAGCGCGCCCATGGCCAATAGGAGATAGCCGAAGAAAGTTAGAACCCCAAGCGCCGAGCCTGCTCCCCAATACATAGTCCCTCACAGGCGGCCAACACGACTTGCTGATTAAGACGCCTGGAACCGCAAAATGGTTACTCGCCGTCGTGGATGGTCACGAGGCGCATGACTTCGAATTCTTTCTTGCCCGCGGGCGTCGCCACTTCAATTTCATCGCCAACTTTTTTGTTCAGCAGCGCTTTTCCAATCGGCGACGTCGTGGAAATGAGCCCCTTCTCGACGTCGGCCTCTTCCGTGCTTACGAGCTTGTATTCGATCTTTACGTCGCGCTGCGTGTCCAGAACGGTGAGGCGCGAACCGTAGCCTGCACGGTCTTTGGGAATATTGCTGAGGTTCAGCATGCCCAGGTCGCCCATGCGCTTCTTGAGTTGGCTGATCTTTGCGTTGACGTAGCCCTGGCGCTCTTTGGCGAACTTGTATTCCGCGTTTTCGGATAAGTCCCCGTGCGCGCGCGCCACCGCAATTTCCTTGGGCAGCTCGACGCTGAGCTCGTGGGAAAGCTGGTCGATTTCGTCCTGAATCTTTTTCTTAATCTTTGCCAGTGGATCAGACATGGTCGTCAGCCGTCAGTTCGCTAAAAAAGTCTGCGGAGCCCGGGAAGTAAGGATGATTCCCCGGACCCCGCTCTAACCATCATTATAGATGCGGGGGAATTGAAGTCACAAGGGGGAACGCGAGAGTTGCTGTAAAGGCATAATTTTGCTGGCTTTGGCAGCAGGCCGCACAGTGGAATGCCTCCTGGATGGAGGTTTGAAGTTTGCTCAGCGGACTTGGACTTCCAGCGTTTGTGTTTTGGTGTTGCCGGAGGCATCCGCGATCGTGAGCGTGTAAGTGGTGGTCTTTGGGGGTTTTACGTCGACGCAGCGCGAGTAGGAGGGCCAAACGGGATTGGATTGAGGCTCCAGTGTCACGGTTTTGGCGTTGGCCACGCCGTAGCAAATCTGCACGGTTTCGCCTCGCCGGACTACGCCGGGGGTGGCGTAGAAATTCTGGATAGCGAGCTCCTTTCCGCCGAGTTGTTCCAGGGCGATGCGATCCTGCTCCTGTTGCTTTTGCGTTCTTTCCACTTTCGCGCGGTTTTCAATGGCACGATTTTCCCACCAGCGCGAAAAAAGAATCCCCCCTACGACAAACACAACGACGACGAGGGCCACAGAGGTGTACAGCGTGGGATTTTTGAAGAAGGGCTTGGATTGCATTTCCGGTTCAGCCGGCATGGTCACCCCAAGAATGAAACAGCTTCCATTGAAAAAATACCGCGAAACGGAGTTCGAAAGAAATATTCTCGTTCGCGTGCCGTTCGAAAGAAATAGTTGCGCGCAGGCGCGTTCGAATTCACTTCTTGGCGGCGCTCGCGATCTCGCGCCAAGTGACCAGCTTGATGTTTTGGGCGGCGAGCAGTTGGCGAAATTCCGGGCTGGTAAAGAAATCGAAATCGCGCTGACGCCAGGCCGCGCCCCAAGTGTCGCGTTCGCGCGTGGCGGCTTTCATTTCTTCGTCGGCGAAGCCAAGATGAATCACAAATTCCGTGATGCCGGGTTGCAGATTTTTGAGGGCGGCCTTGTAGAAATCGGCCCACTTGTCAGGTGCGGCGCTGGGAGCGATCGTAATTGTATGGTCGATTACGATATCGGCGGGGCCCAGACTTTTTTCCAGATAGGGACGTTCCGCGAACCAGTCGCGGGCAACGAAAACCGGAAGCTTGTAATCGTGAGCGATTCGAATGACAACTTCGAAAAGATCCTGGCCGTTGTCGAAGAGGCGGTATTGATGCGAGTCCAGATGCGTGGGACGGATGCCCATCGCGTAGGCGCGGTCAATCTGGGCGCGAAGTTCGAGGTCGACTTCTTTTGGATTGATGCGGGTTGTTGGTTTCCAGTCGTGATGGAAATAACCATTTTCATCCACAAGACTCGGGACCTTGTCTTTCGAAGCGACCGGGCCCCAGCGGTAGTAGACGCGTTCGCTGGTGAGGGTGAGATGGAGACCAAAATCAGCATCGGGATGTGATATGGCGTAGTCGGCAATTTCCGGGAACCACGGGCAGGGGACCATGAGGCTGGCGGAATTGACGAGGCCCGATTCCAGGCCCTGGATCGTGGCGGCGTTTACGGAATGAGTTACGCCGACGTCGTCGGCGTGGACAATCAGCAGCTTTGCGTCGCGAGGGAATCCCAGTTTTTCGACGAGCGAGTTTTGGGCGCCTTGGGCGGATGCGCCCTGAACTGCGATGGCAAGCAGGAACAGCGACAAGAATGCGATTCGTTTTTGTTTCATGGAGTAACCATAAGAATTCTCATTCGAATGAGTGACGCGTGAGGCTCCCGCGCTCGACGTGCATGTCGTCACCGCGCAATTCGCGGAGGGCGTAGGTCACAAATTCAGCGGTGACTCGCTTGCGCCAGGTCATGTCGAAATCGGTGTTGTCCAAAGGCTTGGCGATGCGGGCCGCGAGCCCAGCAGCTTCCGCGATGGTTTCCGAATTCAAGGAACGCCCCAGCAGAAATTTCGAAGCCCCGTCTGCAACCAGCGGACGGGACGCTGCAGAGCCTACTACGATTCGCGCATCCTCGACCACAGCTTGACGGGAAAGGCGCGCCGCGGCAGCGACGGATAATACAGGGAAGTCGAACGAACCGCGGCGCCGCAGCTTCCAGTAGCTGCTCTTCCAGCCGTGGAGAGAATCCAACAGGACTTCAACGAGGATTTCATCGGGACGGCGCCGGATATAGTTGATGCCGTCATTGTTGTAGAGCTCGGAAAGCGTGACTTCGCGCTCGCCGGAGCGCGAGACCAGGCGGACGCGGGCGCCAAGGGCAATCAGCGCAGGCGCAGTGTCCGTGGAGGAGACTGCCACGCATTTCCGGCTTCCCGGCGCGACCCAGCAGATGGTGCCGTCTTTCTTCAGGCAAAAGTCAATCGCCTTTCGCCATTCGTAGTTCTGATCGTAGTAATTGCAGCGCGTATCCAGACAGAGGTTTCCACCGAGGGTGGCCATGTTTCGAATGTGCGGCGTGGCCACCAGGGCGGCGGCTTGCGATAGAGCGGTCATGCCGTTTCGAAAACGGGGATCCTCGGCTACGTCAGTGAGCGTGAGGCAGGCGCCGAGGCGCGATGCGGAATCGCTCCACTGAACCTGGTTCAAGCCTTCGACGTAGCGAAGGCTCATCAGCGTGCGAGGGACCTGCTGCCTGCGTTTCATGTTGGGAAGCAGGTCGGTGCCGCCGGCGAGCGGCATGGTGTTTGGCCCCTGACCATCTAGAATGCGAGCCGCTTCGTCGAGGGTGCGCGGCGCGCGAAATTCGAAAAGAGGCAGCCGCATCATGAGCTGAGTACCTTTTCTTTCTCGGGGCGCGGTTTCGAATGGCGCGGGACATCGTTGACAGCGTTGCCGTCGCCGCCTTCCCACGGGGGAGGAACGCGGAGCGCTTCCGGCCAATCGACATGCGGAAAGTGGCTCGGCCCATAGCGCGGATCGCGGCCCGCCCTTTTTTCCGCGAGCGCTTTCACTATTTTCTCAGGAGTTATCGGGACTTCATCGATTCGAACGCCGATGGCGTCGTAAACCGCGTTGGCCACGGCGGGCATGATGGGCAGAAGTGGACCCTGACCGACTTCCTTGGCGCCAAAGGGGCCACGGGGATCGGGTTCCTCGACCAACTCGGTGACCACTTCGGGCATGTCGAGCGAAGTGGGACTCTTGTATTCCAGCATGGAGGGAAATTTGTGCACGAGGGCGTGGGAGAGCTTTTTGGGAAGACGGCGGAATTCCTGTTCTTCCATGAGGGCTTCGCCGAGGCCCATGTAGACGCTGCCCTCGACTTGACCTCGGACGAGGGGAGGGTTGAGAGGGCGGCCGATGTCGTGGGCGATCCAGATCTTGGGTACGGTGATCCATCCGGTCAGGGGATTCACGGCGACTTCGATGACTGCGGCGGTATAAGAATAGGTGGGGGACGGACCGACACCGCCGCCTTTGTACAGCGCTGGAGATTTCGGGGGAGTGTAAGAGCCGACGGTGCCGATGGTGCCGAAACGCGCCTCGGCCAGGCAGACGGCTTCGTGGAAGGGCACTCTTTTTTCCGGGGCGGCGGAATCAAAAACAGATTTTTCGGCGAAACGCAGGCGCTCCTTGGGCACTTCGAGGCGAATGGCGACCGCTTCGGCAAGCAGTTCCCTGGCGCGCTCGGCCGCTTGCAAGGCGGCATTGCCGGCCATGATGGTGACGCGGCTCGAATACGAGCCGAGGTCGACAGGCCCCAAGTCCGTGTCGCCGGTAAAGAGACGGATGTCGAAGGTGTCGATGCCCAGAACTTCGGCGACGATTCCCGCCAGGACATCGTCGGAGCCCTGTCCGATCTCCGTGGCGCCGCAGAAAATGGCGACGCCACCGCCGCGGTCGAGCTTGAGCTGCACTCCGGATTGCGGCATTTTGTTCCAATAAATGGCAAGTCCTGCGCCCGTGAGATAGGCGGAACAGGCAAGTCCGACACCGCGGCCTTCGGGCAGTTTCCGGAATTTCTCTTTCCAATCGGAGGTTTTTACGACGCGGCGAATGCATTCGGAAAGATTAACCGTACTCAAGCGAAGATAATTTGCTGTCACGGTGTTGGGAGATTCGACGATGCGGAGGCGCAGGTCGGCGGGGTCGATTTTGAGTTTCTCGGCGATCTTGTCGAGCTGGACTTCCTGGCCGAAGCGCGGCTGCACAGTGCCATGGCCGCGCTTGGGCCCGCATGGCGGTTTGTTGGTGAACGTGCGGCAGCCCTCGAAACGATAGCGCGGGATGTGGTAGGTGGTGGTCTGCAGCGCACCGGTATAAAAAGTACTGGCGACACCGTAGGAGCCGTAGCCGCCCCCATCGATCAACGTCTGGAGATGCATTCCGGTGATGGCGCCGTCCTTCTTGACGCCGGTCTTGAATTTCATCAGGACGGGATGACGGCCGCGGTGACAATAAAAAACTTCCTCGCGCGTGAGGCAAATCTTGACGGGGCGATCCAGGAGGAGCGCGGCCTTGGCCACGACGATTTCGTGATTGAAGGGATCGCTCTTTCCGCCAAAGCCTCCGCCATTGGGCGTGGCGCTGACGCGAATATGCGCGGGAGGCATCTGCAGAACTTTGGCGAGAGCGCGATGAAGGTAGTGCGGGGTTTGGGTGCTGGACCAGATCGTAAGCTTCCCTTCGGGATCCTTAATGGCGACGGCGGCGTGCTGCTCGATGGGAAGATGCGTGCTGCCCTGGTAGAAAAAAATGTCTTCAAAGATTTCGTCGGCTTCGGCGAAAGACTTTTCAACATCGCCGAATTCCAGGGCGACGCGCTTATGAATGTTGCCTTCTTCGCCGTACTCGTGAATGCGCGGTTCGGGAGTGGCGAGAGCTTCTTCGGGATCGGAGATGGTGGCGAGAATTTCGTAGTCGACGTCGATGAGGTCCAGAGCTTCAAACGCGGTGAGTTCCTCGCGGGCGATGACGGCAGCGATGGGATCACCGACGTGGCGCACATGATCGAGGCAGAGGGCTTGCTCGTCCTGGCTGACGGGAAGAATCCCGTACTCGATGGGCAGGTCTTTCCCGGTTAGGACCAGATAGACTCCGGGGTGAGCGAGGGCGCGGGAGGTGTCGATCTTTCGAATGCGGGCGTGCGGATGCGGGGAGCGCAGGAGTTTGCAATGCGCTATGCGCGGCAGGAAGATGTCGTCGGCGAAGCGCGTTTGACCGGTCACTTTTGCGCGGGCGTCCACCCGGCGGCGTGGGACGCCGATGACGCGAAATTCTCCAGCGCTGGCTGGAGAATCTTTCGCGGGACGTTCCGGCGAATCTTTTTGAATTGGCAAGTACCCTCCTAACTGCGCGGCGCTAGGCAGCCGCGCACTCGGATGCTATCTCGCTGATCCGTTCTGTTGCGCAATCTTGACCATGGCGGACTCGACGGCCTCAAAAATCTGGAGATATCCGGTGCACCGGCACAGGACGCCGGAGAGCGCCGCGCGAATCTGATCGCGAGTGGCGTGAGGATGCTGGTCCAGCAAGGATTTCGCGGTGACCAGAATCGCGGGCGTGCAGTATCCGCACTGCGCCGCGCCGAGATCGGCGAAGGCATCCTGGAGAGGATGCAGAGTTCCTTCCAAGCCGAGGCCTTCGACGGTCAGGACATTCCTGGAGTCGCACTCAACGCCAAGGACCAAGCAGGAGAGCACGGGCTTGCCGTCCAGAAGAACGGCGCACGCGCCGCACTCTCCCAGTTCACAGCCATGCTTCGTGCCAGTGTGGCCGAGATCCTCGCGAAGGACTTCGAGGAGAGTTTTGTAGGGTGCGAAAGAGACGTCTACTTGCTCACCGTTGAGCGTCATTCGAACGTGAGATGTTTTTTGCGACGCGACAGGAAGTGTGATCACAGTCCATCACCTCTCGGAAAATCGTGCGGCCGCTACCTGCTGCTTCACGCCGGGCGGAAGGAATTTGCGGACCGGGCGGGACAACTCTCTGGCCGAGCCAAGGCGGCGGAGAGAATCGGGTTTGGACAGCAATCCGCGAATCAGATAATCCGCGAAGCCTTCGGCGATTTCGGCGGCAGTCATAGCGCCGTCGGGATTGAACCAGCGAACGCTCCAGTTCAGGGCTCCGAGGACGGCGCGCGCGGCGAGCGCAGGATCACAAGGCACGAACTCTCCGGTGCGGGTGCCTGCGACAATGAGTTGACGCACACCCTCTTCGTAGCGATCACGTTTTACGACCAGGGACCGTTGCAAGCGCGGCGGCAAAGCGCTGGTCAAGAGATGCGCGGCCGATCCTTCGACTTCGTCGAGGACGCAGCGCAGATGGGAGATGATTACCAGTCGGAACTTCTCGGCGGCGCCGGCTCTCGAGCGGCGGGCCTTCTCGAGGGCCGCGACCAGGCGGTTGAGGGAAACATCCTGGCAGAAAAAAAGAATTTCGTGTTTCCCCTGGAAGTAGTTGTAGAGATTGGCGGGAGAGAGGTCGGCGGCGGCGGCGATGTCGCGCATGCCGGTTTCGGCAAAGCCGCTGACGCGGAATTGTTTTCCGGCAGCACGCAGGATTTCCAGGCGGCGGGCAAGATAGCGGCGCTCAACACGGGCCTTGTCCCGGGTTCTGATCCCTTTGCCAGACAATTGGGCCTCCTTGCGGCGCGCACCACGGACATTCCTAAAGTTACGCGGCGGGGGCACCGGTGTCAACAAAATACGAACGCGTGTTCAGATAATGAACAGCCGTTCAGCACAGCAGAGGGACATTCCCAAAATAGCCGACCGTGAACTGCTTAGCGCGGAAAGAGCCGCGCGGCATTGTCGTATAGAATCTTGCGCTTGCCCTCGTCCCGAATCGGCAGCGCGTGGAACTTCTCAATATTGCCCTTGATCTCGGGCACGCCGGGCCCCGGCCAATCCGTTCCCCAGAGAACCTTATCGGCAATCTCTTCGATACGCGGAAAATACTCCAAGAGTTTCTGGGGAGGGATGCCGGAGATATCCATGTGCATGTTCTTGTGGCGGCGAACCAGGAAAAACGCTTCCTCCATCCAGAGCGGCCTTCCGCCATGGGCGAGAATCACAACGAGATCGGGATAATCGATGGCGACGTCATCGCACAAGAGCGGCTGCGCATGAAGATTTCTGGCTCCCGGGAAAATGGAGGTCCCCGTGTGAATCATCACGGGCATGCCATTTGCCTGGGCGCGCTCGTAAACCGCCGCCAGCTCATGATTGCCGTCCATGTATTCGTTTGGTGAGAGCACCTGGTGCGACGGATGCAACTTGATGGCGCGAATACCGAGTTTGGTCATCCGGTCCACTTCGGCGCCGGCGTCGGGAACGGTTCCGGGCAGCACTCCACCGAATGCGATCAGGCGGTCCGGCGCCGCTTTGCAATACTTCGCGATCCAATCGTTCGCTTCGGGAGTAAACCCGATAATTTTCGGGGCAACGTAATTGATGAGGCCGGCGCGCTCGACGCCAAGACGGTCGAGCAGGCCGAGAAATTCTTTCGGGTTTGCACAATACCGTTCGACATCGGCGTAGTCCTTGCGTCCGTGCTTCATCAATTCGAGCGCGGATGGCTTCATCATGTGATACGGCATGATGTGGACGTGGATGTCTATGATGGGCTGCAGAAGTCACGTCCTTCGACGGAATTTAGGCGTTCACTCTTGCGATCAATTGAAGCGAACGTATTCAAAGTTCAGCGGCTGATTATTCACCCCGCGCGCCGGGGGAGCAATCCAATTCGCAAACTTACCGAGCTCGACGACACGGCCGCTCATGAGCGACTGGACGAAGGCATGGTCCTCGGGAGTCGGCAGCCACTGGGATTCACGCTTCTTCCAGGATTCCTCGCTCAAGACTTCTCCTTCGGGGCTGATAAAGTGTCCCGCGAAATTGCCGATTTCGCGATGGAAGCCCTTGTGCGGCAGGGTCAAACGGAAGGAGATGTCGGCATTGTCAATGACGCGTTGCCAGCGGGCCACGCCATCGGCGATCTCTTCGATGTAATCATCGCGCAGGCGTTCGTTCAGAGCGGTCAACGCCGGGACGGACTTGGCAAGGATTTTTCCGTTGACGACTTCGAACACGGGGTATTCCGCCTCGCTCAAAACGTGATCGTCATCCAGTTTAGTTTCACGGAAGCGTCCTTTCAGGCCGCTGGTGAAATAATTCGCAGCGTTCGAAGAAACGTCCGAACCGTAGAGATCCAGAGTTACGCTGTAGTGAAAATTTAGGTACTTCTGAATCGTCTGGAGATCAATCACGCCCAGGGCGCGCACATCCGAGGGGTCATCGAGTTTATGTTCCTTCATCACTTCACAGGTGCGCTGAATGATGCGGCTGACGCCGGTTTCGCCGACGAACATGTGGTGGGCTTCCTCGGTGAGCATGAAGCGGCAGGTGCGAGAAAGAGGATCAAAACCAGATTCAGCGAGCGCGCAAAGCTGGAATTTGCCGTCGCGGTCGGTGAAGAACGTGAACATATAGAAAGCGAGCCAGTCGGGAGTCGGTTCGTTGAACGCACCGAGAATGCGGGGATTGTCGGTGTCGCCGGAGCGCCGCGCGAGGAGGGATTCGGCTTCCTCGCGGCCGTCGCGTCCGAAATAGCGATGCAGCAGGTAAACCATGGCCCAAAGGTGGCGCCCTTCTTCCACGTTGACCTGGAAGATATTCCGGAGGTCGTACATGGAAGGACAAGAAGCGCCGAGCATGCGCTGCTGTTCGACGGAAGCGGGCTCGGTGTCTCCCTGGGTGACGATGATGCGGCGAAGGGTGGAACGGTATTCGCCGGGGACTTCCTGCCAGGCGGGCTGCCCCTTGTGAGCGCCGAAATTTACTTCGCGCTTCTCGTCGCGCGGCTGGAGAAAAATTCCCCAGCGGTAGTCCGGCATCTTGACGTAGCCGAACTGCGCCCAGCCGTCGGGTTCCACGCTGATGGCGGTCCGCAAATAAACTTCATAGTTGTGGCTCTCGTCCGGGCCCATGTCGTACCACCAACCCATGTAGGCGGGCTGCCAGTGCTCGAGGGCGCGTTGCAGGACGCGGTCGCGTCCCAGATCGACGTTGTTGGGAATTTTTTCGGTGTAATTGATCATGCGAATCTCCTTGCAGGAATCGGATCGGCGTTCGCCCGGTTGTTTAAACTCTTTCCCAGTTGAATTTCACGGGAGCGCCGGTGCCGTAGACTTTCAGCGCGCCGTTTGTTCCCACGGCGTTGGGGCGAATGAAGATCCAGTTCTGCCAGGCGGAAAGCCGGCCAAAAACGCGGGTTTCGAGAGATTCGGGCGGACCGAAACGCAGATTGGCTTCGAGGCCAGCGAGCGCGTCAGGCGATTGCGCGGCGCGGGATTCGATGGCCTGGCGAAGTTCGTCTTCCCAATCGAGGTCATCGGGTGCAGAAGTGACGAGGCCGGCTTCGAGCGCCTCGCGGGCCGGCAACCTTGTTTCGATGCGATCGCGGAGCGAACTGAGTTGCGCTTCGTCTTCATAGAAGCGCGCGGCCAGGCGTGAAAGATGATTGACCATGGGGAGTGGACCGAAATTCATTTTCGAAAGGATTAGCGCGGCAGCGCTTTCGCTTTCCTGAGTGTCACGCATGTAGACACGGTCGGCAGCCAACGCCAGTTCCAAGAGCGTACCGGCAAAACAGGAATCGGGTTCGACGATGGCGAAAATCGAGCGCGAGGTGACATCGATGCGCGCGAAAGTGCGCCGCATCATTCCCAAAACTTCCCGGACGAACCAGTTGTCCTGATGCTTCAAGATGAATTCGTCGTTGGCGAGAACGGCGGTGGGATTTCCGGCGGTTTTGAAAATCCAAAGCCCTAATTCCAATTCACTTGCGCGAAGAGTCAGGATGGCGTCGTCCAGTTCGCGCGACATTTGCAGAGGCCACCAGGAGGCGCCGGCTGCAAGAGCCTTTTCTAATGTGTCTTCGGTGAAGGCCTGCGGTGCGCGGACGGTGAACGTTGCTGTCCGCGCTTCACGATTGAACAGGACATCGACATATTCGTAGTGCAGGCCCGCGGCGTCGACGGTACGTTTCAGAGGGGTGAGAGAAATGCCCTTTGCGCCGGCGGGGCGATCACTTTGCGCGGCAAGTTTCAGGGCGCGCTGTTTCACGTGCTCGGAGAACTGCTGGGGCTTCACAATTTCATCGACGAGACGCCAGTCTTTGGCACGTTGGCCGCGGACGCCGTCTTGATTGGTACAGAAAATGTCGGCGTGGTCGCGGCGGACTTTTCTCTTGTCGGTGATGCGTGTCAACCCACCCGTTCCGGGAAGAACGCCCAACAGCGGCAGCTCCGGCAGGCTCACGGCGGAGGAACGGTCATCGATCAAAATGATTTCATCGCAGGCGAGAGCCAATTCATAGCCTCCGCCCGCCGTGGTTCCGTTGCACGCCGCGATGAATTTCAGCCCGGAGTGCGCGCTGGAGTCTTCCATTCCATTTCGCGTTTCGTTGGTGAATTTGCAGAAATTCACTTTCCACGCATGAGAAGAAAGACCAAGCATGTAGATATTTGCGCCAGAGCAGAAAATGCGGTTCTTCGCGCTGGTGATCACCACCGAACGGATTTCAGGATGTTCAAAGCGGATGCGCTGGAGCGCGTCGTGGAGTTCGATGTCCACTCCGAGATCGTAGGAATTCAACTTCAATTTGTAACCGGGCCGGATTCCGCCGTCTTCGGCCACGTCCATGGTCAGCGTGGCAACCGGGCCGTCGAAGGACAACCGCCAATGTTTGTAGCGCGAAGGATCGGTTTGAAAATCGAGCGCTTCGGTCTTTCCCTGAGACTCCTGCGTTGCGACAACGTCCACAAATTCCTCCTACTGCAAATGAGTCTGCAATGCCGTTTTGAGCCTTGAAAGACTTTGGTCCACGGAAGAGTTCGAAGTGTCCAGAACCATATCCGCTCTTCGATAGAGCGGTTCGCGAGCTTCCAAAATTTTTCGCAGATCGTCCATGGCCTGATCACTCCCGGCCATGGCTCGAAGATCGCCCTGGGCGATAACGCGGGACATGTGCTCTTCCGGCTGCGCCTTGACCCATACGGTGTAACAGTGGGCCAAAAGAAAATCGTAGGTTTCTTTTTCGGAGACCACGCCGCCACCGATGGAAAGCACCGCGGGCCGGGTATCCTTCAGGACGCGCTGCAGCGTGCGCTTCTCGATCGCGCGGTAACCGGATTGGCCGTACAGAGAGAAAATTTCCGCGAGAGGCATCCCCGTTTCTTTTTCAATTTCATGGTCCAATTCAATAAACGGAATGCGGGAATCCTCGGCCAGTCGCGATCCCAGCGTCGATTTTCCCGCGCCGCGCAGCCCGATTAGCGCGATGCGCTTGCGCCGCAAAGTTTCGTCCGCGCCGAACTCGCGCATCAGCCGAGCTACAACTTCCTCGAGGCGATGAGCAGGAATCCGCTGGAGGAAACGCCGAATGGTTTGTTTCTCAGCCTGTTCTTCCACGCGGGGCGCAAACAATTCCGCCAGGGAAACGTTGAGGACTTCGGCGATTCTTCGCAGAAGCAAGATCGAGATGTTTCCCCCACCGGACTCCAACTGTGCCAAATGCCGCTCCGAAACGTCGCCTTCCTGCGCTACCATTTTGCGGGTCATGCCGCGGCGATTACGAAGCTCTCGAACGCGCGTGCCGACGAAAAGCAGAAACTCACGCTCGCGAATGGGAGCGCCACGCCGCAGAGAGACAGATTTGGAAGCGACGCCGGTAGAGGTGGCCATGGTATGAACGCTGACATGCAGTATACTACAGGTTCTGGACCAGGGGTCAAGTACAAACATCGGGAGTGATACTTTCTTAAAACTGCCCGGTTACAGTGAGCAGGGCGCGCCTACAACATGTGTATAATCAATATGTTGTAGATTATATGGAGATGTGACTGGTGCGAACGGGGTTTCCGAACCCGCGCTTGCAATATGCAGTATTATGCTGCAGCAGGATTTGTTGCTGTCATAACCAAAAGGACGAAGATTCGGGGTAATCTGGAGTCCGTTGGTGGAGGAATACGGATGAAGCTGCCTAACTACGTTTCCGGAGAGTGGAAAGAGGGCGCGGGCGCCGGCGAGCCGCTGGTTGATCCCGTCACAGGAGAAGAGTTGGCCCGCATCTCATCGCAAGAAATTGGTGTTGCGGGGGCACTTGAATTTGCAAGGTCGCATGGTGGAGCCGCGCTGCGGCAACAGACTTATCGAGAGCGCGCAGAAATGCTCGGGAAGGTAGCCGAAGTAATGACCGCGAACCGCGACGAATATTTTCGCATTTCGCTTCTGAATTCCGGTGCCACACAGGCAGACGCATCGTTCGACGTGGACGGGGCCATCTACACGATGAAGTATTACGCCAAGATCGGCAAGGCGCTGGGTGAATCGAAAATGTTAAAGGAGGGCGGGGTCCTTTCCCTTTCCAAAACCGGCGAGTTCGCGGCACAACACTTCCTCGCGCCGTCAAAGGGCGCCGCTGTCTTCATTAATGCATTCAATTTTCCGGCGTGGGGTCTCTGCGAAAAGGCTGCGCCCGCGCTGCTCTCCGGAGTTCCCATCCTGGCCAAGCCTGCTTCGGCGACGGCCTGGCTGACACACAGAATCGTCGAAGACATCGTGAAAGCAGGAATCCTGCCGGCGGGAACTATTTCGATCCTTTGCGGTTCGGCGCGCGATTTGCTCGATCACGTGAGCGAGAGCGACATCGTTTCGTTCACCGGATCCGCGGACACGGCGATGCGGATTCGCGGCCACGAAAACATCTTGCGCCGGTCGGTTCGAGTGAATGTGGAAGCGGACAGCATCAACTCCGCCATTCTCGGGCCGGACGCCGCTCCGGGCACGGAGATTTTTGACTCATTCGTGAAGGAGGTCGTTCGTGAGATGACGTTGAAGGCCGGACAGAAGTGCACGGCCATACGCCGGGTGCTCGTGCCCCGCCAACAGTTTCAAGCGGTGGGCGAAGCGATTGCTGCGCGATTGAGTTCAACGAAGGTGGGAAATCCGCGAAATCCGGAAGTCAAAGTGGGACCGGTGGTGAACAAGACACAGCAAGCCGCTTGTTTCGAAGGGTTGCGGCGTTTGAAACAAGAAAGCGAAGTCGTATTTGGCGGCGACGAGAAGTTCCAACCGATCGAGGCTGATGTGCAGAGGTCCTCTTTTGTGCAGCCCACGCTTCTGGCATGCAAGAACGGGCTGGATGCGAAGTACGTTCACGACGTCGAAGTGTTTGGTCCTGCAGCGACGCTCGTGGCGTACGACAGCCTGGAGAATCTCATCGCGATAGCACGCCGGGGTTTGGGTTCGTTGGTTGTTTCCGTTTTCTCAAATGATCCGGGTTTTGTTCAAAATGTTGTGCTTGGAATCGGGGACTTGCACGGCCGAATCCTGGTCGTCGACTCCTCGGTCGGCAATCAGCACACAGGCCACGGCAATGTGGTGCCTAGCTGCCTGCATGGTGGTCCCGGCAGGGCGGGCGGCGGAGAAGAACTTGCCGGGCTGCGAGCGCTTCTGCTTTATCATCGCCGTTTCGTCGTGCAAGGGCCGTCTGGGCGACTTGCCGAGTTGGCAGGCCTATCGGCTGACACCAGCCTCTTCTATTCCTAAATAGATTCTGTCCTTACGAAACAAACGCTGCGCGCATGCGTCATTAAATGGATGCAGGCTGGACACAAAGCCGGGAACGCTTGGTGGAGCTTGTGGCGAAGGCCACGAGTTGATTTAAGAAGAAGGCAAAGTCTTTCCGGCCCAGCGTTGTCGCATGGCAGCCAGGAATTGCTCCTTGTCCTTCTGGATTTGCCGGACAAGGGCTTGGTTTTCGGTATCCTCGTGCGCGGCGGCCCAGAGCACCATTTCCGTGAGGACGGGTGCAAGATCGAGTCCTTTAGCGGTGAGCAAGTAAAAGAGTTTTCGCCCGTCGGAGGGGTCTGATTGGGTGGCGATGATTCCATGAGCGATCAATTTTCGCAGGCGATCCGCCAAAATGTTTGTAGCGATTCCCTCGTAGGAATCCAGAAATTCCTTGTAGGTCCGGAAGCCCCGGAGCATCATGTCGCGAATAATCAACAAGGACCAGCGGTCGCCGAGTATTTCCACGGAGGCATTCAGCGGACACCCCGAGCGCCATTTTGGACGCGGCTTCTTCTTTGGCATAGTTCCACAGTAGCATTTTTCACTTGCTTTTTGCAAGTGAGATGGGCAGACTAACTTTTCCGTGCCAGCTTTTCAGCCCGGAATTGCAAATCGGGAGATGGAAATGAGCAAAGCCAAAATGAAGAAATCCACTTCGCTGCAACTTGAGGCGCCGCGCTTCGAAAACGGCAAAGCTTTAGTCCTCGTGGGTTTCCGCAGCCGGTACACAACCGAAACAATGAACGGTATTCCCGCCCAATGGGAGCGCTTTGCACCTCACATCGGCAAAATCCCAGGTCAGGTGGGCCATGCGGCCTACGGGGCGTGCTGGGCCTTTGCAGGAGGCATCGACTATCTGACCGGAGTTGAGGTCTCCAGCTCCTCCGGCATTCCCGGTGAATTCAACGTCGTGGACATTCGCGCACAAAAATACGCTGTTTTTCCCCACCGTGAACACGTATCCAAACTACGTGAAACGCTCGATGCCATCGGGAGCATATGGCTTCCGGAATCTGGTCATGAGGTCGCTCGGGGAACCGCTGATGCGCCCGACTTCTTCGAGCGTTACTCCGAGGAATTCGATCCGCGGACCGGAATGGGCGGCATGGAGGTTTGGGTACCAATCAAATCGTAAGGGGAACCAAATAACGTTTTGCGGCAGCAAAATCAAGGGTACGCTTCTGCAGCGGCCTTACTTACGAATGGGGAGGACAGACAGATGAGCGGGGTGCGAGTATTGGTGGGCACACGCAAGGGCGCGTTCGTGCTGACGTCCGACGGCAAGCGCGAACGTTGGGATGTAAGCGGACCTCATTTCGCGGGCTGGGAGATCTACCACGTCAAGGGATCAGCCGCGGACCCAAATCGCCTGTTCGCGTCGCAGACCAGCGGCTGGTTCGGGCAGATCATTCAGCGGTCCGATGACGGCGGCAAGACTTGGACACAGCCAGGGACACCACCCGGCGAGCCAACCACTGGGCCAGATGGAATGCCCAAAGGCGAGAGCAATAAGTTCAAGTACGATTCCTCCTCCGAAACCGGCAAGCCTCTCACAACTCATCAGTGGTACGACGGGACGCAGCATCCGTGGGAATTCAAGCGCGTCTGGCATATCGAGCCTTCGCTTACCGATCCGGACACGGTGTACGCAGGCGTTGAAGACGCCGCGTTATTCCGCTCGAAGGACGGTGGCAAGTCGTGGCAGGAACTCTCCGGGTTGCGCGGCCACGGCACAGGGCCCAAATGGCAGCCAGGCGCGGGTG
>Ga0209056_10002448_pt1 | contig 19998 bp, 23 predicted proteins | sample GraSoiAngelo_114_FD_185876 | JGI IMG/M metagenome (GOLD analysis project Ga0209056, IMG submission 185876) | Grasslands soil microbial communities from the Angelo Coastal Reserve, California, USA - 14_0903_13_40cm (SPAdes) (version 2) | ecosystem: Environmental > Terrestrial > Soil > Grasslands...
ACACCCAACCCACCTGTGTCGGAGAAGACCGCACCTTAATCCATGCGTCGGAAGCCGTCTCGGAGTTGGGACGGGGCGTGGTGGTGCGGTCCAGGACTTCTACCATCGTGCCGCGATCCAGCTTGCGAATGATGGGACTGGATCGTCCGGGCTCGATTCTTAAGTTGGCGTCGTCATGGAGCACAGCGGTGTTCTGCGGCGACTGATCTTGCGAGGCAACGACCAATTCCTGTATCCGCTTTTTGGTTGCATTCGTAACGACGGTGCTTTCTTCCATCCATCCTTCGACCTCGTCACCATATCGAATGCGATACCAGTTGTCCTGGCGTTCCAGGACGTTGACTCGATCGCCCGTGTCGAGAGTCCGAAGGGTTCGCGACGTGGAACTGTTCTTCAAACGAACCGATGCGTTCTTTGCAACGACAGTCGCCTGATCCAGGATGGGCTCGGGTTGTGGAGAGCAGCTTACCAGGAGGAGCAGAGCTAACAGAGCAACAACAACTTTCATGCGCATGTTCACTCGGACTTAATTAATGACCTTTAAATTATATTACGAGGTCAACTACAATCCTCATCATGTCTGACGCTCCGGACTTCGAAACCGCATTAAAAAGACTCGAGGAAATTGTGAAGAAGCTCGAAAATGGGGATCTGTCGCTGGATTCAGCCCTGGAGTTGTTCGAGGAAGGCATCAAATTATCGCGTTTTTGCCACACGAAGTTGGAGCAGGCCGAACGGCGGGTCGAGGTCTTGTTGAAGAACAGTTCGGGGCAGCCGCGCGCGGTTCCTTTCGAATCCGAAAATGAGCAATGAACTGAACGCGTTTTTCGACCGCGTGCGTCCGGCCATTGAGGACACTCTTGAACAGCTGCTTCCTTCCGAATCCGCGTCTCCGGTGCAAATCCACAAGGCCATGCGATACAGCACGCTCGGCGCCGGCAAGCGCATTCGGCCGTGCTTATGCGTCGCGGCGTTCACGGCATACCGGAATGATTGGAAGCCGATTCTGCGAGTTGCATCGGCCGTTGAGCTGATTCATTCCTATTCCCTGATCCACGATGATCTTCCGGCGATGGACGACGATGACCTGCGCCGCGGCAAACCGTCCTGCCACAAACAATTTGGCGAAGCCATTGCGATACTGGCAGGGGATGCGCTTCTGACACTCGCTTTCGAAGTGTTGTCGGGCTCTAAGGACTTTACGGCGGACCGCGTCTTGCGCGTCATATCGATGCTGGGCCGAGCGGCGGGGACCTGCGGGGGAATGATCGCCGGACAGGTGATGGATCTCGAGGCTGAAGGCGCGCCGGTTTCGGCGGACCAGTTGCAAAACATTCACCGATCCAAAACGGGCGCCCTGATCGGCGCTTCCGTGTGGACTGGCGCGTATCTTGGCGGGGCGTCGGACTCCGATCTCGAGACGATAGCCGGTTTTTGTGATCGAATCGGCCTGGCGTTTCAAGTCATCGACGACATTCTTGACGCGATCGGTGGGAAAGACCGCGACCAGGAGAAAGCAACGTACCCCGCACTGCACGGCCTGGAAAAGTCTCGTACCATCGCGCATCATTTGATGGAAGATGCCAAACAAGTGATCTCACCCCTCGGCACGCGCGGGCAGTTGCTGGTTGATTTTTGTGACTATCTCGACAACCGGACCCATTGAAGAGCCTTTTTTGGCCGCGGATTGCGCAGAACACATGAAGAAACGCATCGATAGATTGCTTGTGGAGCGCGGCCTCGCCGACAGTCGGGAGAAGGCGCAGGCGCTGATCATGGCGGGCAACGTTCTGGTTGATGATGAGCCTGCAAAGAAGGCCGGGTTGCCGGTTTCCGAGGACGCCGATATCCGGCTCAAAGAGGCGCCGCATCCATACGTCAGCCGGGGTGGCATCAAGCTCGAGGGCGCCGTTGAAGCTTTTGGTCTTCGCGTTCAGGGTAAGGTCTGCCTCGATATTGGATCATCCACGGGAGGCTTTACTCATTATCTGCTCCTGCATGAGGCCGAGCGCGTGTATGCGTTGGATGTGGACGTGAAGCAACTCGACTGGAAAATTCGCAACGCTTCCAGAGTTCGAGCCATCGAACTGAATGCTCGATACCTGGAACCGGCTCATATTGGTGAGCCAATCGATCTCGTGAGCATTGACGCATCATTCATTTCGCTTACACTGCTGCTTCCGAGAATTCCCCAGGTCTTGAAACCCGGTGGGGAGTGCCTGGCGCTGGTGAAGCCGCAATTTGAAGTGGGACGGCAAGACGTCGGAAAGGGAGGCATTGTTCGCGATCCTAAGCTTCAGCAGGCGGCTATCCAAAAGGTCGCCGAGGCCGGTCGCAATACCGGTCTGGAATTTGCCGGGTCACACGAATCTCCAATTACAGGACGAGAAGGAAATCGCGAGTTTTTTCTCCTGTTCAGGAAATGATGAATCTCGAAAACGTTGTCATCGTCACAAAGCCCAAGCAGCAGAATGTTGCCCGAGTTGCGGGTGAGCTGATCGCGTGGTTCAAGAGCAAAAACATTGAAGCGTCGCTCGACCCGGAATCGGCGTTTAAGGCGGACCTTGCCGTGGTGGTCGGTGGTGACGGTACTCTGCTCGCTGCCGCGCGGCTGCTTGGTGACCGGCAGGTTCCGATTCTTGCGATCAACCACGGCGGTCTTGGTTTCCTAACGGAAGTCACGTTGGAGGAGATGTACCCGGCGCTGGAGCGGGTGCTCGGGGGACACTTCATCGTCGAGCCCAGAATGATGATGGATATCGCTGTCGTACGAGCGGGGAAGCAGCTAGCCGATTATCGCGCCCTGAACGACGTGGTCATTAACAAGGGCTCGCTCTCCAGAATCATCGAACTCGACGTGCGTGTTGATGGACAGTATGTATCGAGTTTCCGCGCGGATGGTTTGATCGTAGCCACCCCGACCGGTTCGACGGCCTATAGCCTATCGGCCGGCGGGCCTATCATTTTTCCCACCATGAGCGCGATGGTGGTAACACCAATCTGCTCCCACACGCTCACAAATCGGCCCATTGTGCTTCCGCCCGGCGTCAAGATCGACGTGAAACTGCACTCTTCGCAAGATGAGGTGTACATCACGGTCGACGGCCAGGTGGGACTGACGCTGCAGATCGATGACCGCCTGACCATCGAAAAATCGGATGCGCCCGTCAAATTGGTGGCTCCGGCCGGCAAGAATTATTTTGACGTCCTGCGCGGAAAGCTCAAGTGGGGTTAGACGGCCGTCCCCGGGCTATAATCCAAATCGTTAGGAACGCGGGCTAAAGCCGACGACTACAGGTGAGCCGAAACGATCTGGCCCAACTTGTAGTCGCGGGCTTTAGCCCGCGCCGCCAAATTCGTTTATAAGCTCAAGGAGAGGAAACCAGGTGAAATCCAAAGCTCCACGCCAGACGGTGTGCAACATACCCACGGACAACCCCAAGGAACCGTACTGCGGGGGGAAACTCAAACGAATTACAGACTTGGATCCGGAAGCTAGAAAGGCGGCCGGACCCGGTAAAGATGTTTTTCGGTGCCAAAAATGCAAGACCCTTTACGTTGAAGATAGTCCATATGCTTTAGCGAAAGGCAAGTAATGGAAGCTTGGGTAGGGAGGCACTGAATGCTGGATCGACAAAAGCTGGTTTATGACTGGAATTTGATCGGCGAACCGGGTCCCCTCACGAAGAGGCGGGTTCTGCTCGACGATGAAACGCTGCGTGACGGTCTGCAGTCGCCAACTGTTTCCGATCCTTCCATTGACGACAAGATCCAGGTCATGCACCTCATGGAAGATCTTGGAATCCAAATGCTCGACATCGGGCTGCCCGGTGCTGGCCCTCGTGCCTACAACGATAGTCTGGCGCTTGCAACCGAAATTTCTCAAAGCCGTTTGAAAATTCGTCCGAATTGCGCTGCCCGGACCACGATTCAGGATATCGATCCGATCCTGGACATTGCCGACAAAACGGGCGTCGTCATCGATGCTGCAACCTTTTTGGGCTCGAGCGTGATCCGGCAGTACGTCGAAAACTGGACCATGGACGACTTGATGCGCCGGACAGAAGAGGCCGTCACCCATGCCATCAATCGCGGCATTCCGGTCATGTATGTTACCGAAGACACCACGCGAGCTTTTCCGGACACGATCAAGAAGCTGTATACCACCGCCATCAATTGCGGCGCTCGGCACATTGTCTTAACGGACACGGTCGGACATGCCACGCCAGCGGGGGCAAGTGCCCTGGTCAAGTTCATCATCGAGAATGTCATCAAACCGTCTGGTGAGGAGATCATGATCAGTTGGCACGGCCACAACGATCGCGGTCTGAGCGTGATCAACTCGCTGGCTGCCGTGCAGGCTGGAGCGGATGTCATCCATGGCTGCGCACTCGGCATCGGGGAGCGCGTGGGTAACACGCCCATGGATCAGGTTCTGGTGAATTTGAAGCTTCTCGGCCTCATTGATCATGATCTCATCAAGCTGAAAGAGTATTGCGACATCGTGTCGCGCGCCTGCAAGGTGACGATTCCACCCGGCTATCCTGTATTTGGCGCCGACGCGTTCAGAACCGCGACTGGAGTCCACGCCGCAGCCGTCATCAAGGCCTTTAAAAAGGGCGAAACCGAGCTGGCCAACACCGTGTACTCCGGCGTCCCCTCGCACCTTTTTGGATTGGAACAGATCATCGACGTCGGCCCGATGAGTGGAAAATCGAATGTCGTCTTCTGGCTGGAGAAGCGCGGGATTCAGGCAACCGAGGAGCGCGTCAGGGCAATTTTAAACAAGGCCAAGCAATCGGATCGACTGCTAAGGACCGAAGAGGTGCTCGAAGCGATCCACGTCACGAGTATCAACGAAAAGCTCGGGGTCATTTAAAAACACAAATTTGCCGCGGATTGCGCGGATGGGCGCACTAGCAGGCGCGGAGTCCAGGTACGCGGGAGTGCGGCCCATCCGCGTCATCTGCGCAATCCGCGGCTAAAAATTTCCTAAGCCAGGATTGACCCTTCCATAATGCCGCGCAAGGTCCGCGCTACCGTGATTTCAATGAGCGAGCGCTCGTAGGCGCCGTCTCTTTCGGCAAGGGTAAGCATCTCATCCGCCGCCACCTGGCCAGCCCGCTTGATGGACTGTTCGTTGGCTGGCTTGCCGGCGATTTCCCTTTCCGCAGCCTTCGCGCGCCGTGGCGTCAGGGTAAGACTGGAGACAACGATTTCCGGATCCACGCAAACGGTTCGCACAAGCTTCATTCGCACAGCCGCTGAAACCGTTCCCTTGCCGCCCGCCGGTGCGACGTGGAAAAACCCAACACGTTGATCGGCGGCAAGTTTCGAGAATTCCAGCGCCGTCGGAATTTCGCCGCGCTTCAGTCCTTTTGTGACGGCTTCCAAAAAATCCTTGATGGAAAGTGTCCGTTTCCCGGTGGGACTTTGGAGCCGAACCCTCGCGTCGAGCAGAACCAGCGGCGTCGTGATATCGAAGTAGGGGGATTCCGGATCCAGGGCTGCAACGAGAGTGATTTTGTTCCGGACAAGCGGGTTCGCAATGATCGAAGCGGCCTGACGGAGGAGGCCGTTTTCACCGGTCGCCTCCCTTGCGAAACGGCCCAGATTCATGCCGGTTCCGATGGTGATTCGGTGTTTCTTTTCATCGATTTCATTCAAGGGATGGACGCCCGTTAGGTCGATAACAACTTTTCCGGCGGTGATACGATCAGAGGACGCATTGACACCCGATATCAGGACCGACCGCTTGCCGTGCCTTGCAATCAGCTTCACGAGTTCCGGAACGGATTTAGGTGTTTGGATCGCAGGCATAAAAAGTAAGGGAGTCTACGAGAGCGATACGAGTAAAGTCAATAAATATGTTAGACTGAGCGCCTTATGGAGATCGACGTCTTTGATGAAATTCAGCGTCTGAGGCAGCAGGGACGCAAGGCGGCCCTGGCCACTATCGTGCAAATTCGGGGATCCGTGCCCAGTTTCCAGTCCGCGAAGATGCTTATCCGTGATGATGGGTCGACGCTTGGGTCGGTGGGAGGCGGCTGTGTTGAAGCCGAGGTCTGGACTGCCGCTCAGGATGTGATCCGGGAAGAGAAGGCCCGCGTTATGAGCTTCGACCTCACCGACGAATCGATGGCCGAAAGCGGCCTAATCTGCGGAGGCAAGCTGGAAATTTTTATCGAACCGGTCCTTCCGACGCCGAAGATCGTGATCTTCGGAGCCGGCCACATCGCGACACAGGTCTCGAAGATTTCGACCATTGCCGGATTCCAAACGACCATCGTCGACAATCGCCCCGTTTATGCCAACCGCGAGCGGTTTCCTGAAGCCGAAGCGATTTATTCGGAAAGCTTTGAGCAGGCCTTCGATGAAATTGTGCCGACCGAGAACACGTATGTGATCATCGTTACGCGTGGCCACCAGGAAGATCAGAATGTTCTCCGCTGGGCAGTTCAGACCAATGCGCGATATATCGGAATGATTGGAAGCAAACGGAAGATTCGGTCCATCACCGAGCAGCTCGCCAGTGAAGGAATCGCACGCGAGCGGCTCGAACGCGTCTACATGCCAATTGGATTGGATATCGGTGCGGTGTTGCCGGAGGAGATCGCGGTCGCCATTGTTGCCGAACTGATCCACAACCGGCGCGCCGGGTTCAAACATCCCCTTAGCAAAAAGCTGTATCAAACCAGCCAGACATGAAGCCATGTCCATTCTAAAAGTCTGCCGGCTCGGACATCCTGTCCTGAGGTTGCAGGCACAACGTCTGTCGAAGGAAGGCCTGGCCAGTCTTGCAATTCAAACACTGATCGATAATATGATGCAGACGATGGTCGAGTACTCCGGCGTCGGACTCGCTGCGCCTCAGGTCCATGAATCTCTCTCCATCGCCGTTATTGAAAGCCATGGTCTTCGAGGTGAAATTCCAATGACTGTTCTCGTGAATCCTGACCTGACCATTCTCGATGAAGAGCTCATGGAAGACTGGGAGGGTTGCCTTAGTGTCCCCGATTTTCGGGGTCGGGTTCCGCGTCACCAGAAATTGAGGGTTGATGCGTGGGATCGCTACGGCAACAAGATCCAGTTCGTCGCTGAAGATTTTTTTGCGCGCGTCGTTCAACACGAATTCGATCACTTGATGGGCAGAGTCTATCTCGATCGCATGCGGGACCTTTCGACGCTGGCGCACCTTGCGGAATTTCAACGCTACTGGCTGCCGGAAAGGAAAGAAGGATCTACTTCGTGAAGATCTATACCAAGACCGGCGACCGGGGCGACACGCGCTTGTTCGACGGCACGAAGGTTCGCAAATACGACGACCGCGTAGAAGCTTATGGCGCGATCGATGAGCTGAATTCGTTCATCGGCGCGTCGTCGACTTTCTTGCAGGACCCGGCGCTCAAGGTGATGCTTGCGGAAATTCAGAAGGATCTCTTTTCCGTTGGCGCGCAGCTCGCCGATCCCGGCTTTAGGGATCAGAGCCGTGCGAAATTTCAACTCGATCCAGGCCGGATCGCCGCGCTTGAAAATGCCATCGACAGTTTTGAGACGGAGTTGCCGCCGCTACGTCAATTTATCCTTGCCGGTGGTGGACACGGCGGGGCATTGCTGCATGTCGCTCGGACCGTTTGCCGACGTGCGGAACGGCGAGTCGTCAGCCTGTCCGAAAAAGTAGAAATCCATCCTAACGTGATCGTGTATCTTAACCGGCTCTCCGATTTTTTGTTTGTGATTGCACGTCTGGTCAATCATCGAGAGGGCAAACAGGAGATTCTATGGTGAGAGTGATTGTTGCTGCACTGTTCGCGGTGTTGATCGCCCTTCCGGCGATGGCTCAGGACGACTATCCGCGCATTGAAATGTCGCTGGGCTATGCGAACCTCGGATTTCCCTGCTGTAGCACTATTGGTGAGAACTCGCGGCATTCCGGGTTTGCGTCAACACAGGGGTTCAACCTGACCCGAATATTCGGCATCGAAAACTACTTCGGATACTATTCGCTCGGCGGCAAAAATAATCCACTCCTCGGCACCAACGTGTCCCTACTTGCAAACATTATCGGCGGCAAGATTGCGGCACGAACTGAACGCGCTGTCCCTTACTTTACCGCCGGAATCGGAGTGGGTTATCTCACCAGCGATTACGCCTCTTTCGGGAGTTCCTTCGCAACCCGATTTGGACCAGGTGTGGACATTAAGCTGAACGATTCGATGGCATGGAAAGTCGATTTCACCCGAATGTCGTTCCACCAGCAGTTCACAGCCGCAGGAAGCTGGTCGTCAGGTTGGAATCTTTCGACGGGCATCGTCTTTGTGCTGTCGAATTGACGGACTGGTGGTCTGGTTCTGAGAGTAGGCCACCAGATACACGGTTCGCTTGTCCTCACGAATGTGGATGTAGACCCAGCCCGTGGGAAGTGCGACGTCGTAAAAATCGCTCCGGCTCGCGTCCGGATATGCCGGAACACCGGCGTCGAGAGCGAGCTTCAACTCGGGGACGTGAGCGGCAAACCGGGCATTGAGCGATGTCACCAGATAGTCGCTTCCGCGCAGCCATATCGTGTCATAACGAACCGCATTCGCTGTCGGCATTTCTTTGTTCCTTTCTTTCGCCTCGCTCTTCTCATTTACGATCTTGCCCCGAAAAAAGTTTCAAATCGCTAAAGTAGAGACTCCATTTCTGACAATTGGTTTACACAGAAGAAAATTTTTCTTCCATAGATAGTCTGCACGTCGCGTTTTGGCGATTTGGTAAGATTTTGATTCTCCGCTACCCGATGTGGCTCAGGGTGCCTGCTAGCAAGGGTTGCAGCCGATGGGCTCAATTGGTTTCTTGCTGGTTCTCGCGAACGGTGACTCACTATTCCCCGAAGGCAATGCGGTCAGTTTCCGGTAAGGGGTTTGATCGGCATAAACCAACTCGAACCGGGCAGCACCGTGCTGGCACGCCGATAAGCGGCAAGGAGGCCGTTTATCAGACAGTTACGGGCCAGAGGCAGACGAGCGCAGAAACGCTTGCACCGTGGGGCCGGGACTATCAGCCTATTGATCTCATGTACTCAGTGTTGCACCGTTTGTGGGATTTTCGAGACTACGGGATTCAAATAGAATGCATACCTTCGGAATCAGGAATTCCGTTTCGAAGGAGAGACTAAAATGAGAAGCAAGCTGATATCAGTGATGTGATGAGGCATTCGGTGCAACTAGGACGTATTGTGGTGTCGTGCTGGAGCAGGAGAGGAAGATCGCTTTTCGTGAGAGCCTTCACTGCATTCCTCGCGTTAATCACACTTGCAGCCTGTGCCAGTCAAGACGAAAAGGCTGCGACACTTCACAGTCAAACGCCGACAGATGAACGGCCCGCCGACCACTGGTTGACAGAAAACCAGGCTTTTGGAGTTCTTGCCAGCTCAAAACCTGGCGACGGCGTTTGGGGAATCATGTATGACAATCCAGCCACGAATCTGGAGGCGTTGGCGATTCGCACTGTCGACGGATGGCTCGTTTGCTCACGGGAGACGGGCGGACGATGGTCCACAGGCACTCCTTTCCTGTCGGTCGATTCAGCCCTTGAGGCGATGAGGACCGGTGGCGGCATAAAGAGATTCAGGACTTGGCAAAACGGCCGGGTGACCGACGGACACTAATCCCTTGAGTGTCAACTTCCGGCTCTTGTCCAGGCTGCGGAACAGAGGACCTTTCTTCTAGGTCCTCTTGGCGGTCAGAATGTTCACAGCGCGGCAAGCCGCAACCAAAATCTGTGCCGCGAATTGCGCGAATGGGTCATTCGCGCAATTCGCGGCAAAAGAATCTTCGCAAAAATCCAAGAAACCCGCGATTAGTAGTACAAAATGGTCAAATTTCGCGAAGCCCAAGCAAACGCGGGCTAAAGCCCGCGACTACAGGCTCGGTAAGGCGTTTCGGCACACTCGTAGTCGCGGGCTTTAGCCTGCGTTCCGGGAGTGGGCACTCTCCTCGGTATGAGCCACGCTCGCTACGTATTGGGTGTTGCTTTATTTTTACGGTTTGTCGGCGAGCTGTTTGATCAGGTCGTGGTTAATGGCGAACATGGCTAACTCGACGCGATTGTTTACTCCCAGTTTGTCGTAAATTCGGGTAAGGTGATGTTTGACGGTGTATTCGCTGATCTGGAACGTTTGGGCGATGTCTTTGTTCACCGGACCATCGGCGACTACTGTTGCCTCTCGCTGTGTTTGAAATAACTATTCTCGATTCAAGACTGCGGGCGGTTAGCTCAACTGGAAGAGCATTCGGTTTACACCCGAAAGGTCATAGGTTCGAACCCTATACCGCCCATTTCAGGCCGCAATAATCCTCCAAATGTCTAAATCAATAAGGCTGCATCGCAAAGAAGGGAAGAAATCTGGGATTTATACAAGGCGTCACTTTTGTCGTCGATCTTCCTTATTCATAATCTAGAGATATCTCGGACCGTCCAAATCGCTTAAACTCTTCTTCATGACGTCCGGCTCTCGTTCGTCGTTCGAAAATGCAAAGGAGCAGTTCCGCCCAGGAGGCATTTGAGAGGGCTCGCGGCTCCAAGCCCGTCCTTGCAGGCGATAGTAAAAGAATGGCCCGCACGAATTCCATCGAGACTATCCAGAAGACGCTGGATCTGGCCGGGCAGGAACTGCGAATCCTGCATCAGATTAGTCAATCGATAAGCGCCACGCTGGACTTGGATCAGGTGCTTCGGCAAATCATCGACCTTGTGATCGATGTTACGCACGGGGACTCCTGCCTGCTCTATCTTCTCGATGAAACGGGCGACAACCTGGTGCTGCACGCATCGAAAAATCCTCATCCGCGGCTGATCGGCAAGATCGCCGTGCGGATGGGAGAGGGAATCACCGGATGGGTGGCCCAGGAAGTCCAGCGCGTAGCGATTTCGCGGCACGCCAGCAAGGACAGCCGGTTCAAACTCTTTCACACTCTTCCCGAGGACAAATATGAAGCGTTCCTATCGGTGCCGATCGTGGCCCCTCCGACAGACCGTGTGATCGGCGTGATCAACGTTCAACATCGGAAGACCCATCGGCATAGCGACCGCGAACAAACGCTCTTGTCAATCATCGGACATCAAGTGGGAGGAGCGATCGAAAATGCGCGGCTCTATCAGGAAACCACTCGCCGGTCCGACCAGATTACGACTCTGGCGCAAGTTGGCCAGGTCATCGCATCGGGCAAGTATCTGGAAGAAATGCTCCAGCTCATTGTCAGCATAATCGCCAAGATGATGCAGGCACGGGTTTGCTCGATTATGCTGGTGGACTCTCCAAAAAACGAACTGGTGCTCAAGGCCGCGAAGTGTTCCAGTGAAGAATATTGGCGGAAGCCGAATCTGAAGATCGGGAACAGCCTCATCAGCCGAGTCGTCAAGGAAAAGGCGCCGCTCATGGTCCGCGACGTGACGAAAGAAGAATCCTACCGTTATCCGGAGCTTGCGACCAAAGAAGGCGTGCGGTCATTGCTATCGGTTCCGATGATACTCAAGGACCATGTCATCGGCGTGATCAATGTCTACTCGGCCGACGAACGCGTATTTTCGAATGAGGATTTGCGCGTGCTTTCAACGGTGGCGGATCAAGCGGCTGTCGCGTTTGAAAACACGAAGTTAACGGTCGCTATCCAGGAAAGCCAGGAGGCGCTTCAAACTCGGAAACTGGTAGAGCGAGCCAAGAGCATCCTCCAGAGGCAGGCTAATCTGAACGAAGAGGAAGCCTACAAGCGTCTCCAACAGCAGAGCATGCGCACCCGGCGCTCGATGCGGGAAATTGCGGAAGCGGTGATCCTTTCCAGCGAACTGTCGTAAACGATTCAGCCGGCCGCTGATGGAATATTCATTCTTTTGGGAGGACTTCCCGCTATTCCAGGATATTGCGCATTTCCTCTTCGTAGTATTTCCGGTAGAGGATCTCCCATTCGGCACTACCTTCGGGAATACCGCGCTTCTGACTTTCGATTTTGTGGCGGGCGGCCTGGTCGATCGTTTCTTCCTTCTTCAGCCACTTGGTCAGAATATCGACGACAGCAAGGCGAATCGTGTTCCGGTCTTCAATAAACTCGACTGGCTCGATTGACGCCAGCTTTTCAGCGACCTGATGAGAGAGGAGGTTGACCTTCTCGCGGCTTAAACGCATGCTTAAAGCACCAGCTTTCGTTCTTTAACCAGCTTGTTTTTGATGAGCTTAAACATCTCCTGATAAGAGGCGCCACTCTGACGCATCTGATCGGAGTACTGGTTGAGGAGCGTGCGAACTTCGTCGTTGAGTCGATCTTCGAGGGTGATTTCGGCGTCCATCACCTGGAATAGCTGCTCAGCCAGATTCAGGTCCTCCGGCACTTCGATCATTTCCTGCTGGACTAATTCCTCCGCGACCTTTGTCGAAAGGAGCCGGACGTACTCTCTTCTCAGACCCATTCGGTATAACCTCCGACCAACCTCGGTGTGCCAACTCGTTATCCTCCCACACCTGTCTGCGGTTTTTCAATAGCGTGGGTTCAGAACCCAAGGTCATGTCAAGTCGCAAAAGTAGCCACGGATTGCGCGGATGGGCCGCTGGCCAAGGGAAAACCGCGCAAGCAAATGGTAAGCTTTGCGGCCGATCCGCGTAATCCGCGCAATCCGCGGCTAAGAACTTCGACTTTGACATGGCCTGCCGATCATCAAGGCTGTGATCCATTCTGGCTCCACGCGTTTATAATTCCTTCATGCAAACCCACGGATTGCGATACAACTGGACCAGAGAAGAGGTGCGCACGATCTACAAATCGCTCTTGCTCAACCTCCTCTTCACAGCGCAAGCTGCGCACCGGCAATATTTCGTACCTGGCGAGGTCCAACTTTGCCAATTGCTGTCAATCAAGACCGGCGGATGCCCCGAAGATTGCGCGTACTGTCCCCAAAGCGCCCACTACTCGACTGGCGTCGCTCGACAAGACCTGCTTTCGATTGATGAAGTCCTAAGGGCGGCGAGAGAAGCTAACAAGAATGGAGTGAGCCGTTTCTGCATGGGCGCCGCATGGCGGCAGGTGAGCGACGGTCCGGAATTCGAGGTTGTATTGGAAATGGTCCGAGGTGTCGCATCGCTAGGTCTGGAAGTGTGTTGCACGCTGGGCATGCTTACCGAGTCTCAAGCGAAACGTCTAGCAGAAGCGGGACTTTACGCCTATAACCACAATCTCGATACGTCGCCGGAGTTTTATGGTCAGATCATCACGACGCGAAAATATGAGGAACGTTTGCGCACGCTTGAACACGTCCGCAAAGCGGGAATCACCGTGTGCTGCGGCGGCATCATCGGGATGGGCGAATCGGATGAGGACCGTATTGCGCTGCTCCACCAGCTTGCCACGCTCCAGCCCCATCCCGAAAGCGTGCCTATCAACGTACTTGTCCGAGTCCAAGGTACGCCATTGGCGGACGTGGATCCGGTCGACCCTCTTATCCGGACGATGGCCGCGGCACGGATTCTGATGCCGTCTTCCCGCCTGCGACTCAGCGCCGGCCGCTGGGCACTCAGCCGTGAAGCAATCGCTCTGTGTTTTATGGCCGGCGCGAACTCGATCTTTGTCGGCGACAAGCTTCTGACGACTCCGAATCCGTCACGGCTGGAAGATGAAGTGCTTCTTGAGGAACTCGACCTCAAACCGATGCATCATGCCTGATGTTGGTCAATCGCAAACACTCCGACGCTTGGAGGCGGACCTAGAGACACTGCGAGCGCAGGGACAGTTGCGTCATCTGTCGAATCCCGCCGGAATTCAGCTTTCCTCGAATGATTATCTGGGACTTTCCCTGGATCCACGATTGAAGAACGCGATTGTTCGAGCATTGGAAAAGGATCAACGAATCGCTTCCACGGGATCGCGGCTTTTGTCCGGTAATTCCGAACGCTGGGAGCAGCTCGAATCGGAATTTGCTCATTTTGCCGGAACCGAAGCTGCGCTTTATTTTCCAAGCGGCTATGCTGCCAATGTGGGACTGCTCAGCTCGATTTTGAAACCCACGGACACGGTCTTCTCCGATAGCGGCAATCATGCCAGCCTAATTGATGGCATCCGCCTCTCGCGCGCGAGAAAAATTGTCTTTCCCCACCTGGATCTTGCCTACCTGGAGGACGCTCTACCTCGCAGTGATGGACACGGGGAAAAAATTGTGGTTGTGGAAAGCGTCTTCAGCATGGATGGAGACCGTACTCCGCTTCGTGAAATGATGGCGATCTGCGAGCGGTATGGCGCCGGCTTGGTCGTGGACGAAGCCCACACGACCGGCGTCGAGGGGCTGCACGGCCGCGGCATGGTCAATTCCGCAGGACGGACAGGCTGTGTCCTGGCGACTGTCCATACATGCGGCAAAGCGCTGGCTTCGATGGGCGCATTCGTGGCGGGATCACACACGCTGCGGGATTTTCTCATCAATTATGCGAGAACGTTTATCTTCACGACTGCTTTACCGCCCTATTGCGCCGCACACGTCCGCGAAGCCTTAAGCCTGGCCGCGAAGGCAGATGCGGAGAGGGACAGGCTTATCGAACTCAGCCGGTACCTCCGTCAACGCTTGCGAGCCAGCGGCTTCGAGACCGGCCGCAGCGACTCCCACATTATTCCGCTGGTGCTTGGAACGAATGATGCCGCGCTCCGCGTTGCTGCTGCGATCAATGCTGCGGGATTTGCAATTCGGGCCATCCGTCCTCCTACGGTGCCTCCCGGGACGGCGCGTCTGCGACTTTCCCTCAACGCCAGGCTTTCCATTGCGGATTTGGACGTCTTTACCGAAGCGCTCGTGGCCGCGCGTGCGAATGAGGCCGTCCGGGAATGACCAAAGATCTATTTGTGACTGGAACGGATACGGGTGTAGGGAAAACCTTGCTGTCCGCCTTGTTGGTTGCCGCACTGCGCAGGAAGTATTGGAAACCGATCCAGACCGGAGCATGCGATGGAACCGACCGGCAGGCGGTCATGAACTGGGCCGGTGTTCACGCGGAGCGCACGCATGCGGAAGTTTTCATTTTCGAGCAAGCGGTATCGCCGCACCTTGCGGCTGAACAAGAACACCGGCAAATCCGTCTGGAGACGATTTTACGCCCGGCAGATCCTGAGCCCATCGTGATTGAAGGTGCAGGCGGCGTGTTCGTTCCGATCAATGATCACGAATTCATGCTGGATCTGATGCGACATTTTCGCGCACCCGTTATTGTCGCGGCTCGAACGGTTCTCGGAACGATCAACCACACTTTGCTTACGGTTTTCGCAATCCGCAACGCTGGGCTTGAGGTCCGCGGTGTCGTCATGGTGGGACAGGAGAACGCAGATAATCGTCGGGCAATCGAGCGGTATGGCGGCGTGCGAATCATCGGCAGCCTCCCATGGCTTGATGCGATCAATCCCCCGAATCTGTGCCGAGTTTTTGAAGAGCGGTTCGAAAAATCCGCATTCGCATGAAGATCTGGCATCCCTACACACAAGAGGCCGTTGAACCCGTTCCGATCGCTATTGATCGCGGCGAGGGCGCGTACCTCTATACTGCCGACGGCCGGCGGTTGCTCGATGCCATCTCCTCCTGGTGGGTCAACCTTCACGGGCATGGGCATCCGCTCATTGCAGAAGCCATTGCGCGGCAGGCGTGCAAGCTCGAGCACGTGATCTTTGCCGGGTTCACGCACGAACCGGCTGAAGAGCTTTCGTCGCGGCTGGCCGCGATCCTTCCGCCTTCGCTCAATCGGCTGTTTTACTCCGACAATGGTTCAACTGCCGTTGAAGTCGCGATGAAGATGGCGGTCCAGTTCTGGCATAACAACGGCCGTCCCGAAAAGCGGCACATTGTAGCTCTTGAGCATGCATACCACGGCGACACCGTGGGCGCGATGTCTGCGAGCGCCGATTCTGCATTTACGGCGGCCTTTGATGCGCTACGGATTCCTGTATTGCGCGTTCATTCCGCCTACTGTCACCGGTGTCCTGTCGGTAAGACCCGCTCCAGTTGTGTGATCGACTGTGTCGAAAATCTGGAGCAGCTTCTCGAGCAAAGGCCCGAGGAGATCGCTGCGGTGGTCGTGGAGCCCCTTCTCCAGGCAGCAGGTGGCATGATCGTTCATCCGATCGAATTTTTGCAGCGGATTCGCCGTGCGTGCTTTGAGCATGACGTTTTGCTCATCGCGGACGAGGTATTCACCGGGTTCGGCCGTACGGGCCGGATGTTTGCGTGCGAACTGGCAGAGATTGTTCCCGACGTGATGTGCTTATCGAAAGGGTTGACCGGAGGCTTTCTGCCCCTGGCAGTAACGATCTGCAGTGACGAAGTGTATCAGGCCTTTTACAGTGAGGACCGTTTGCGCGCTTTCTTCCACGGCCACTCCTATTCCGGAAATCCACTGGGCTGCGCCGCCGCGATCGCGAACCTGAAGATTTTCGAAACCGAACCGGTCTTTGAACGAATCGCCGCGATCGAGCGGATCCATAGCGAGCGTCTGGCGGACTTTCGAAATCATCCGGCCATTGACGACGTGCGCATGCTCGGCACCGTGGCTGCCCTGGAACTCCGCGCGGATGACGCCGGCTACCTTTCCAACCTGAGGTCTCGCCTCTACGACTTTTTCATCGATCATGGCGTCCTTCTACGCCCGCTCGGCAATGTCGTCTATACAGTTCCGCCATACATCATCTCTGACGTCGAACTGCACCACATTTATGACGTGATTGGAAAAGCACTCTGAAGCGGCGCCATTCAAAAGCGATTGCGAACGACATTGACGCCACAAAGAAAGAGCCCGGAACCATCCAGGCAGGTTGTCCGCAACGGAGTCGACGAGACTCGAACTCGCGACCTCCGGCGTGACAGGCTGATACTGGGGTGTTCCATTTTGTTGGGTAATCGGTTGATACTCAGGCGGGGCTCGGGTCCACTTTTTGCGTCGAAGTTTGCTTTGGAGTAGGTTGGTCTGGAGGAGAGGTTATGAACCTGCCGAATCCACCAGCGCGGGGTGTCATCACGCCAATCGTTTACGTCAATGAGAAGATCATTTGGGAATACAAACTACTGGTTCGGAATTTATCGAACGAGAACGCTGCTGCCGAGCAAGAACTGAATCAGCTTGGAAAGGACGGATGGGAGCTTGTTGGCGTCGTGAACGACTCACGATTGGCGTACTTGTACTTTAAGCGCATCAAACCATAGAGCCGCGATTATCGGAACTTTCGACGGCACCATATCAACAATGTCGGCGGACGGCGTCAGGACCGTGGGGCGATGGACGACGCAGTGTTGGGCGTTGTGCACCGACGCCGTCCGGTTTCCGGCACGCCCTCCACGGAAACCGTAATAAGAGCGTGGGCGCCAGATAATCGGGGGGATGGTTGAGCGGCGGGATTGCCGGTTATCCTTCGTTATTCCTGGACCTCGCGTCCTGACCGGCGACGCCCCGCTTTTGCGAGCTTCACCGCCCTTTCCCACTCCTGGTCCTCGATACGTTCCATGAGGTCAGACGCAATGAGTACCGCTTCCTTCACAGCGTCGTAGTGGCCAGGGCTGTCGAGACCCGAAGAGTGGTGTTTCGACTTTTTGCGGTGCTCATTTCATCGCTTCGCCCACATGTGTAAGCTAGAATCGGTCAACTGGAAAACCTTTAACGCCAAACCAAAACTGTCTGCCTAAGGCAGAAGGAGACTCTATGCCTTTCGCACGCACATTAGCAGTGGCCACGAGCGGTCTGACTCCTCGTCGCGCAGACGCGTAAACACCGTTATTGCTCGACTTTGCGAGACGGGGTCGACGAGACTCGAACTCGCGACCTCCGGCGTGACAGGCCGGCGTTCTAACCAACTGAACTACGACCCCATGACCAAAAGAAGATCATACACGAGTTTAGAAAGTTTGTGTGGGGGAGCCGACAAAAATCGGGGCGGTCGGGAACCGCCCCGATTGGTTTCTAAGAGAAGTTACCTATTGACCGCCGTCGCGACGTTTGAGCTTGGGGCGTTCGTCGGGATCAGGTTGGCGGTCATCGGGTTTGGTTTCTTCACCCTTCGTCTTGCTGGAACCTTTGTTGTCATCGTCGTCAACGTTGGGGCGTGTGCTGGTCTTCCGCTTCAAGCTCGGTTTGTTGCTGTCTTCTGTTGAAGGGCGCCGATTCTCGATCTGCGCCAGAAGATTCTTGACCTGCTGGAACTCCGAAGTGGTGACGACGTATTGTTCTTTGTCAGGCAGAACCGCTTCGATGTTCTTCTTCGTCATTTCGATGCGATCACCCGTAGGGGGGTGTGTGCTAAACATCTTGGAAACGCTTCCGGGCTTGGCGTTCTCTCTCGCCTGGAGCTTTTCGAAGAAACTTACAGCGGCGCCGGGATCGTATCCGGTTTTGTACAGATACTGGACGCCAAGGTAATCCGCTTCGGCTTCGGCCTTACGCGAGAATTGGAGAAACTGCATTGGAATCAGGAATCCTGCAGCCTGGCGAATAGCAAAGCCCCCAACGCCACCCAGGAAAATCAGGGGAAGCGATGCAATGTTGACGAGCTGACCCTTCGATGCGTTTTCCGTTCCATGACGGGCGGCCACGTGGGCGATCTCATGGGCCATGACGCCAGCGAGCTCGGATTCGTCGTCTGCGGCGAGAATCAGACCGCTATTGACGTAGAAAAACCCGCCCGGGAGAGCGAAGGCGTTGATCTCGTCGGACTCAACGACCTTGATCGTGAAGGGAACTTTCGCGTCCGAATTTCGAACAAGGTTCTGGCCGACCCGGTTCACATATTCGTTGATGGTCGGATCCTCGACGAGCTTGACCTGCCGCTCAATCTCGTTGGCCAGTTGGCGACCTATGACAATTTCTTTCTCGAGGGAAATGAAATTGATGCTTCCTTTGTTGATGTTGCGGGTTCCGATGTTCTCCACATCGGAGTTCTTCTTCTTGCTTTTCTTCTTGCTCTCATCCTGGCTCTTGCCGTCGGCATCGTTGTTCTTATCTTGCGCCAGTGCGGAGGCAGGGAAGGCGAGCAGGGCTACCAGCAAAAGCGAGATCCAGGTTCGGGCGACCTTGTAAATCATTGGTGTTCTCCGAAACTTAAGTAGGTTCATCGTAAAGACGACCCCCCAACGTGTCAAGTCATTTGACGCCCAAACAACGTTTTGGAAGCAGTTTCGCTGAACCATGTTGCGTCTTTTTACATTGCACTTCAAAGCCCATTCAAACCGAGACGACCGGCATATTCACGATATCCTCTACCGCCATGACCTCCTTTACGACGAAAGGTTCGGCGTATTCCACTCCCATCAGGTGTCCAAAATACTTGCACTGGGTCGTGATCCGGTCGATCAGTTTGCCCCAGGCGGGATAAAGCTCCGTAATATCACGAAGATCGCCCGAGAATTGCGAGGCAAAACAGTTCACCGCCTCCAGCTTCCGGCCGAAGTATGGAGTGATATCGACTAGAAATGACGGCCGCACATCCCAGTACATCGACGCGTATAGGATCTTCTTGGGACGGTGGGGTTTTCCTTTGGCAGCTAATTGTTTGAGGCCTGCCGCGTAACAGGCCTCGTATCCAAGGGTCGAGGCCGTGTAGTGATCCGGGTGCCTGCCCTCCCAATAGGGCAGGATAACGGTCTTCGGCCGTGCCATCCGGATCTGCTCGGCAAGGGCGGTCCGATTTTCGACCGACGCCGTCAGACGCGAGTCCCCGAGGTTCATTCGCACCCGGAATCTGGCGCCGATCATGGCGCGAGCCGCCTCCGCTTCCTTCGCCCGGATCTCGGGCGTGCCGCGAGTTCCCATCTCCCCTTGAGTCAGGTCGAGGATGCCCACCGAGTATCCTTTGTCGATCATCTTGATTAGCGTGCCTGCGCAGGTGAGTTCGATATCGTCCGAATGCGCCGCAATCGTCAAAACGTCTACGTTTTCCACAGCCTCTTCATCTTCCTTTCAAGTGCGGCCTCATTGACATGGTATTTGAAAGCCATGTTTCCGTTTATGAA
>Ga0209056_10002449_pt1 | contig 19996 bp, 15 predicted proteins | sample GraSoiAngelo_114_FD_185876 | JGI IMG/M metagenome (GOLD analysis project Ga0209056, IMG submission 185876) | Grasslands soil microbial communities from the Angelo Coastal Reserve, California, USA - 14_0903_13_40cm (SPAdes) (version 2) | ecosystem: Environmental > Terrestrial > Soil > Grasslands...
AACGCCTGGCTCGGAAACTTCCGCCGCTTGGTGGTGCGCTACGACCGCTCGCTCACGATCTATCGCGCGTTCTTTCATATCGCCTGCTTCATGATCGTCTTACGGAGGGTTGTGCAATAGCTTCTAGATGTGTAGTGCATTTGTCGAACAAAATGGCTCCAAAAGTCCAATGAAAATTCAAGCTCCCAACAAGGCCAATGCGTGCGAACGTGAAGAACCGTTGCTTTGTGGCGACATGTCGAATAACTTCTCCAGTCGGCGTTATCGTTGCTAGGAACACGCCCGGAGGACGCGCTTGCTGAAGACGGTATTCTCTCTGATTCTGCTGGCTTTCGCGCTTAACCCGGCTGAGTTGGCACAGCGGAAGCCCGTTCTGTCGCAGATTGACCTTCCGCATCCTTATTACTACCGCGAAATGTATTTGCCGCAGTTGACCAGCGGGCCGAGCAGCGTCGCGTGGTCGCCGGATTCCAAAGAAGTGGCGTATTCGATGGCGGGATCGCTGTGGCGGCAGAAGATCGATTCAAAGACCGCGCAGCAACTGACAGACGGTCCCGGATACGACTATCAGCCGGACTGGTCTCCGGACGGAAAAAGCATCGTGTACGTTTCGTATCAAAAAGATACCATCGACCTCTGGCTGTTGGACCTGGCAACGGGAAAGACGCAGCAACTCACCAGAGGGGGCGCCGTGAACGTGGAGCCGCGCTGGTCTCCGGATGGAAAGCGCGTCGTGTTCGTTTCGACTTCCTATAACAAGCGATTTCACGTTTTCCGGGCCGATGTGCGCGACGGAAGACTGGAAAACGTCGTGCGGCTGACAGGAGAAACAAAGAGCGCGCTTCCCCGCTATTACTACAGCGCGTTCGACATGGAACTCAGTCCGGTGTGGACGCGCGACGGCCAGGAAATTCTGTTCGTCTCGAACAAAGGGCACATTCACGGTACCGGCGGCTTCTGGCGCATGAAAGCCGAACCGGGAGCGGAGGCGCGTGAAATTCACTACGAGGAAACGAATTGGCGGGCGCGGCCGGATTTTTCGCCGGATGGCTCGCGCATGGTCTACAGCTCGTACCAAGGGCGGCAGTGGCACCAGTTGTGGGTACTGCCCGCAAACGGCGGTGATGCGTTTCCCATTTCGTACGGCGACTGGGACGAAACCAACGTGCGCTGGTCGCCCGACGGGAAGCAACTTGCGTTCATTTCCAATCGAAGTGAAAACACGGAGTTGTGGGTGCAAACGATCCCCGGCGCGGAGCAGCGCCGAATCGAAGTACACGAGCGCCGTTTCCTCGGTCCGACGATAACCGTCGTTTTGCACGTGACCGATCACGACGGCCACCGCGCGCCTGCCCGAGTTTCGCTTACCTCCGAGGATGGACGCTTTTTCGCGCCGAATGCGAGATGGATTCATGCGGACGATGGCTTCGACAGAAAGGAGCAGCCGTTTGAGGCGCATTATTTTCATACCGCCGGCGATGACACGGTTACGATGCCGTCTGGAAAGTTTCATTTGGAAGTGATGAGCGGATTTGAGCGCCCCCTTCAAGCCGCGCAAGAGACTACAACGTCGGGCACAAATCGTATCGTCCACGTTCAGCTCGGGCAGAAATGGCAGCTTGGCAAGGACACAGAACGATGGATTTCCGGCGATCTGCACGTGCACATGAACTACGGCGGAGCGTATAAAAACACCCCGGCGCACTTGGTGCAGCAGGCCGAAGCCGAAGACTTGGCAGTGGTGAACGACTTGGTTGTGAACAAGGAACAAAGATTCCCGGGTATTGCCTACGGCGGAAAAGGTCTGGACCCGGCGTCCAAGCCTGGCGCGATGGTGATTCACGGACAGGAATTTCACACCAGCTATTGGGGTCATCGAGGAATATTGCACTTGAAAGAACACCTGATGTTGCCAGGATATGCGGGGTATCCGAATACGGCTGCGGCGAGCTTGTATCCGATGAACGCGGATGCGTACGACATGGCGCATGCTCACGGTGCGCTGGTGGGCGCAGTGCATCCATTTGAGGAAGTTCCAGACCCGTTCGCGAATCCACCGCAACGGATCACGGATGAACTCCCTATCGATGTGGCGCTGGGAAAGCTGGACTACATGGAGATCGTTGGATTCAGCGATCATCGAGCGACAGCGGCAGTTTGGTACAAGCTGCTGAATCTGGGATTTCGGATTCCGGCGGGCGCGGGGACAGATGCCACAACCAACTATGCGGCGCCGATTCGCGGTCAAGTGGGAATGGATCGCGTTTATGCCTGGGTGCCGGAATGGCCATTGAGTGTCGAGCTTTGGTTCGAAGCGTTGAAGAAGGGTCGGACATTTGCAACAAATGGGCCCCTGATCGAATTCACGCTAGGCGGTCAGCGCGTCGGCGACGAACTGAAATTGGACCGTGCGCAGGACGACGTTTCGTTCACGGCAAAGCTGCGCTCGATTGTGCCCGTGGATCATCTCGAACTCGTTTGCAACGGACGAGTGGTGCAATCATTTTTGCTGGATGGACCGAAAGATTCCGCGGACATGATGGGTGCAATCCCGGCAAAAGAGAGCGGATGGTGCGTGCTGCGCGCATCGAGCGACAAGGCCGAGTATCCGGTTCTCGATCACTATGCGTATGCCACCACGAGCCCTATTTACGTGACAGTTGGCGGAAAAGTACCGCGCTCCCCCGAAGACGCAAAATATTTCTCGGCATGGATCGATCGGGTGCTGGATATAACGTCGCGCTACCCGGACTGGAATTCCCCTGAAGAAAAAGAACGCGTCCTGCATAGGCTGCGCGACGCGAAGCAAATCTTCGAAGCTATGCGCTAGCCTCTGGTCTTGCTACTCACACGAACGAGCCGGCAGAGAACATTTCGCGCCGCGACACAAGAAACTGGTGGGCCCGCCAGGATTTAAACCTATGACCGACGGTTGCTTTTAGAAAAACTATGTTGCTGAATTCTAGCTGTGTCATACATCATTCGTTTGGGGATTCTTGTGGGTTAAGGCGCCCCCCAAACCTAAGTTTCTGAATTAAAAAGACTTGCCGGAGTTCGTTTTGCAGTTTAGTCCTTGTGGAGACCGATAGTTGAATCTGGTCCTTGTTCGGGCAACAGTGTTCTAGTGTGCATTTATTAATTATATTAAGTAATAGTTATTCTACTGGTTCGAATTGCTCGTCCTTCGTAAGCGCCCTGGCTCCCTTGTCGCAGGTTGGTATACTGCGCTCACTGCGGCCCACTTAAAGTGTGGTGGAGAGCGTTCTCCTAACTCATTCGCATCCGCTAATTCTCAGGAAAGCGAATGGCGAACCTCGAGTCTGGGCAGGACCGGTTGGCCCAACCGCATCCGCTGCAAGTGTTCGAGCTGGGTTAGGGTTCTGTCGAATTCACGACTCAAGTGCGCCTCGTACCGTATGAGGCGATCGGAAACTTCTTGGGAAGCCTATTACCTGATGGCGATCCACGACCATCTACCGCAGATCGCGAAACCGGAACTAAGGTTGATGAGATGGACCAAAGCCCGAGAGTTGGTGAAGGTGGCCCGGACGGAAGGGCAGAGGTTCAATTGTGCACCCTGGGTGCACAAGGCCAGCTCGATGCCCAGGGAGGAATTCAAGCAAGAAGTCGACCGGCACTTGACCGGGCAGGAGACCGAGCCACACGAGATCCTTTACTTCAAGGTGTACAAGAGCCAGCTGCCTATAATCGAACAGGCGCCCGAAACTGCTGGGTTGATGCTCGGCTCAAGCAAGTCGAGGGGTTACTGCCTGGAGATGATTTGCGCTGATTTTCTGGCAGGAGCAAGGTTGGGAGAGCCACAACAATAGATTTGATTATGCAAAGTTCGATAAATCCGACGCGTCTACGTCAAAACCAACCCAGGCTTAAACTGAGCCCGGAAGAGTACACGAAACTCCGAATCCGGGTCCTGGAGAGAGATAGTTGGCGGTGTCAAGAGTGCGGTTCCATGGAAAGTTTGGAAGTCCATCACATGAGACCACGGAGCCGGCTTGGTGCCGATGTGATAGACAATTTGATAGCGCTTTGCGCCGGTTGTCACGGCAAACGTCACGGGGGACGCCGGTAGAAACGACGTGCCCAACAGGACAAGCTCAACGGCTGGGGCGGGTGAGCCCACCAGGATTTGAACCTAGGACCAACGGATTATGAGTCCGCTGCTCTAACCGCTGAGCTACGGGCCCCGCCATCACTAGAACATCGTACCTCGAAAGAGTTGGCCGCGCATCCACTGCCTGCCGTAAACGGCGATAAATCATTATAAATTTGTGCTAAATCGACGCGCTCGAGAGTGTCTGCGCCGCGTAATTCTGCTCACGCCTCCTTCAGAGGGGCGTCTCTCACAGCGGGGGTGTAAGGCCGGCAGGGTTCGGCAAATTCACCTTTCTGTTTCATCGGGAGAGGAGATGGTGTGCTTATGCGCAAGATAAAGTGTGTTTTGGGACTAGTCATGGGGCTCGGCATCTGGGCCGGAAATGCCGAAGCGCAGTTCAAAAATGGAAGCCAGGCGACGGAGCTGAACATTCCCCGCGTGAGTCAGCGTGGAACGGTTTCGCAACGGATCGGACTGACGGACATCACGATCGCGTACCACCGGCCGGCGGTAGGCGGGCGTGAAATCTGGGGAAAGACCGTGCCTTATGGGAAGGTGTGGCGTGCGGGAGCGAACGAGAATACAACGATCACGTTTTCGGATGACGTGTCCCTCGAAGGGAAGCCGCTGGCTGCGGGGACCTATGGATTGCACACGATCCCGGACAAGGACCAGTGGACGATCATCTTCTCGAAGAATTCGACTTCCTGGGGCAGCTTCAGCTATGACGAGAAGGAAGATGCGCTGCGCGTGACTACAAAACCGCAAGCGGCGGAATCGTTTGAAGTTCTGACGTACGTATTCGACGACGTCAAACCGGATTCAGCGGTGGCCACGCTGCGTTGGGAAAAGCTCGCCGTTCCCATCCACATCGGCGTGGACGTGAAAGCCGTCGTGCTGCGCAGCATCAAGCATGAACTTCGCAGCGTCGGGGGATTCACCTGGGCCGGCTTCGACGAGGCGGCGCAATGGTGCCTGGACAACAATTACAATCTCGAAGAGGCTCTGAAGTGGGAAGAAACTTCCATTCAGAATGAAGATCGCTTCGAGAACTGGGAAACGAAGTCGCGCATCCTGGACGCGATGGGCCGCAAAGACGAGGCATCGAAAACGCTTGCAGCAGCCATTAGCAAGGCGAGCGCAATTCAGCTTTACTCGTATGCGCGCGGTCTGCAACGCCAGGGAAATGCCAAGCGCGCCTTTGAGCTGTATCCCCAAGTTCCCAAGAAGGACGCGAACCACTGGATCAGCCACCTGGCGCTCTCGAGAATGGCTTCCAATTCAGGCGACTTCACGAACGCCACCAAAGAAATGACACAGGCCATCAGCGGCGCGCCGGATCAGACGAAACCCTTTCTTCAGCCGTTGTTGAAGCGGCTGGAAGCGAAAGACGACATTAATAAGTAGGGCGGATGCCGAGGTGGGATGGGGGGTACACCCCCCATCCGATGCACGAATGTCAAAACAAAGGGCTTAGAAAAAGGGCAATTCATAATTGATTGATTCTAAAGGGCTGGGCAACTCTTACCTAAGGTCGTTGTAGAAGAGCAACGCACAAGTCATTAAAGGCATGAGTTGCTTCAAGAAACGGTTGTTGGGTGACACGGAAAGGCCTGGTGCAGTTCCAAAACGGGAAGGTATAGTTATCTCTAGCAATAGATATATCATAGGTTATCCAAAAATCAAGGACGAAAACGGGCTTTTGAGTGGAGTTCCCTGGGCCGCAGGGACAGTGGTCAGCAAGAAACGAAGGGCTCCGGCAGGGGCCCTTCTGGATGGCGTTTCTATCCCGTGATGCCGCCGAAGCACATGTATTTGATTTCGAGAAACTCGTCCATTCCATACTTGGAGCCTTCGCGGCCGAGGCCCGACTCCTTTACGCCGCCGAAGGGCGCGACCTCGGTGGAAATGATTCCGGTGTTGATGCCGACAATTCCGTACTCTAGCGCTTCGGCGACGCGCCAAATGCGGGCGATGTCTCGCCCGTAGAAGTAAGCAGCCAATCCGAATTCCGTGTCGTTCGCCAGGGCAACCGCCTCCGCATCCGTTTTGAACCGGAAGAGCGGCGCGACTGGGCCGAAGGTCTCTTCACGCGCAACGGCCATTTGCGGCGTGACGCCGGTAAGAACGGTCGGCTCAAAAAAGCGGCCGCCGAGTGCGTGGCGATGTCCGCCGACGAGTATTTTTGCACCTTTGGATTGCGCGTCGCGAATATGGCTTTCGATTTTCAGCACCGCCGCGTCGTCAATCAGCGGTCCCTGCGTGGCGCCCGGTTCGAGGCCCGGAGCAGGCTTCAGCGCTTTCACCGCCACCGCGAGCTTCGCGGCAAACGAATCGTACACGCTGTCATGGACCAGGACACGGTTCGTGCAAACGCAGGTTTGGCCGGTGTTGCGGTACTTGGAAGCGATGGCGCCCTCGACGGCGGCGTCCAGATCCGCGTCGTCAAAAACGATGAAGGGCGCATTGCCACCGAGTTCGAGCGAGAGTTTTTTCACCGTGCCCGCGCATTGCGCCATCAGGATCTTTCCAATTTCGGTCGAACCGGTGAACGACAGCTTTCGAACGATGGGGTTCGAAGTCAGTTCACCGCCAATTTCCGTCGCCGAGCCCGTCAGCACGTTGAATACGCCTTTCGGAACGCCCGCACGTTCGGCCAGCTCCGCAAGCGCAAGCGCGGAAAAAGGTGTTTGCGATGCGGGCTTCAGGACGACGGTGCAGCCGGCGCCGATGGCGGGGCCCGCTTTGCGGGTGATCATGGCCAAGGGAAAGTTCCACGGCGTGATGCAGGCAACAACTCCGATGGGCTGTTTGATGACCACAATCCGCTTGTCCGCTTGATGCTGCGGAATGGTGTCGCCATACACGCGCTTGGCCTCTTCGCCGAACCATTCGAGGAAAGCAGCCGCATAAGCGACTTCGCCTTTCGATTCGGTGAGAGGCTTACCCTGTTCCAGGGTCATCAGCCGGGCCAAATCCTCCTGGTTCGCCATCATCAGATCGAACCAGCGGCGCAGAACAGCGGCGCGTTCTTTCGCTGTTTTCTTGCTCCAAGCCGGAAAAGCGCGATTCGCCGCTTCGATCGCTTGCTTCGTTTCCGCGCCACCCAATTTCGGCACGCGGCCGATGATTTCGCCGGTAGCAGGGTTGTCGACGTTGATCGCGGCGCCAGACTTGGCCTGGACCCACTGGCCGTCGACGTAGCAGGCTTCGCGGAACAGCCGGGCATCCTTGAGTTCAACCGCTGCGGTGGCGGGTTTTGTCGCTGTCTCATGCATAGGAAACTCCTAGGAAACTCCAAATATTGGATGCCCTGACCTACGGGCCGATACCTGGCCGGTTTTCCGCGGCGAATTACGCGTGGGAAAGCGCGGCCTGCTTGCGCTCTGCCACCGAAGCCAGTGCCGCTTCGATCACGTTCAAACCCTCGTCGAACTGCACGTCGGTCACCACGAGCGGCACGAGAATGCGAATCACGTTGTTGAACGTACCGGCGGTGATGATGATGAGGCCGTGCTCGTAGCAATACTTTGCAATCTCCTTGGTCTCGGAATCGGCAGGCTCCCGCGTCTGGGCGTCGCGCACCAACTCGATGGCGCACATGCCGCCGAGACCGCGAACGTCTCCGACCAGCGGCCACTTTTTTTGCCAGCCGCGTGCGCGCAATTCAAAATGTTTTCCCAGAGCGGTGGACCGGGCGAGCAGGCCTTCCTTCTCGATCGTTTCGATCGCGGCAAGCGCCGCGGCGCACGAAGCTGGATGCCCGCAGAAGGTGCCCCCAAGCGCTCCGACGCCGGGCGCATCCATGATTTCGGCGCGGCCGGTCACGGCGGCGATGGGCATGCCGCCGCCGAGGGATTTCGCCATGGTGATCAAATCCGGCTCGATGCCGAAATGTTCCGAAGCGAACCATTTTCCGGTGCGCGCGAAGCCGGACTGCACTTCGTCCGCAATGAAGAGAATGCCGTGCTTGCGGCAAATGTCCTGGAGCAGCTTGAAATAATCGCGCGGCGGAATGATGAAGCCACCCTCCCCAAGAACCGGCTCGACGATTAGGGCAGCGACGGATTCCGGGGCGACGGAACGCTTGAAAGCATCCTCGAGATAGTGCGCAAACGTTTCCGCGGTGGCGCCTTTTTCTCCACGGTACGGATAGGCGAAGGGGATGCGGTAGACGTCACTGGCAAAGGGCTCGAATCCCGCCTTGTAAGGATGCGTCTTGCTGGTGAGCGACATCGCGAGAAGCGTGCGGCCATGAAAGGCGTCCTCGAAACAGATGACGGCGGGACGCTTCGTGTACGCGCGCGCGATCTTGATGGAATTCTCGATGGCTTCGGCGCCGGAATTGAGGAGAATCGTTTTTTTAGGAAACTTGCCCGGGGCCAGTGAATTCAATCTCTCCGCGACGGCGACATAGCTCTCGTAGGGAGTGACAGCGAAACAGAGGTGCAAATGCTTTTCGAGCTGTGCCTGAATCGCGGAGATCACGCGCGGCGAACGGTGGCCGATATTCAGGCAGCCGATGCCGCCGGCAAAATCGAGATAGCGGTTGCCGTCTACGTCTTCGATGGTGACACCGTCGGCGCGTGCAGCAAAAATAGGCGTGGCATTGGAGGGACCGCGAGGAATGGCAGCCTCGCGGCGCGCCATCAACGCTCGCGACTGCGGCCCGGGAATTTCTGTTTTAATTTGAATTGTCGACATTTTAGTACCACCCAATCGGCGTCTCGTCGAGATTGACGAACACCTGTTTCGTTTCGAAATATTCTTCAAGGCCCCAGGGACCCAGTTCGCGGCCAAAGCCGGACTGCTTGTAGCCGCCCCACGGCGCTTCGACGTAGGTCGGCTGCATGTGATTGACCCACACGATGCCGACGCGAAGCGCCTTCACGACGCGGAACGCCTTGAAAATGTCGCGCGTCCAAACGGCTGCCGCGAGGCCATAGGGCGTGTCGTTGGCAATGCGAATCGCCTCACCCTCTCCGTCAAAAGGAATCACGGAAGCGACGGGGCCGAAAATTTCTTCACGCGCGATGCGCGCGCTGTTCTCCACGTCATAGAAAATCGTAGGTTCGACATAATAGCCCTTGCCAAACTGCTTCGGCCGCCCGCCGCCGATGGCAACCTTGGCTTCCTTCTTGCCGATCTCCAGATAGGAGCTGACGCGGTCGTACTGCTCCTTGCTGACCAGTGGCCCCATCTTCGTTTCGCGTTCCATGGGTGCGCCGAGCTTGATGCGCTTGGCCTTTTCGGTCATGGATTCGACGAATTTCGAATAGATTTTCTTTTCGACGAGAATGCGGCTGCCCGCGGAGCAAACCTCGCCCTGATTGATAAACACGCCAAAGAGCGCACCATCGACGGCGGCTTCCCAATCGGCTCCTTCAAAGAAAATGTTTGGTGACTTGCCGCCGAGCTCCAGCGTGACACGCTTGAGGGTATCCGCGGCGCTCTTGACGATAACCTTGCCGACCGCAGCGCTTCCGGTGAAGGCGATTTTGTCCACCCCGGGATGCGCAACGAGTGCCGCGCCGGCGATTTCGCCCATGCCATTAACGATGTTCACCACACCCGGCGGAAACCCGGCCTCTTCGAACCAGGGAGCGATCTCCAACGCAGTAAGGGGCGTTTGCTCCGCAGGTTTCAGCACGCAGGTGCACCCGGCGGCAAGCGCGGGAGCGAGTTTCCACGCGGCCATCAGCAGCGGGTAATTCCAGGGAATGATCTGGCCGGCGACGCCCACAGGTTCGCGCAAGGTGAAACTCAAGGCGTTTGCCGGAACGGGATTCACGTGGCCGAGAACTTTGTTCGCAAGTCCCGCGTAGTATTCGTAACAAGTGGCCACGTCCGCGATATCGTATTCCGCTTCGACGATGGGCTTGCCTGTGTTGCGGCACTCGATTTCCGCGAGATGCGCGGCATTCTGCCGGATTTTCTCAGCCAATTTGTAGAGCAGGCGGCCGCGCTCGGCGGCGCTCGTTTGCGGCCAGGGCCCAGAGTCAAACGCGGAACGCGCCGCTTTCACAGCCTGATCGACGTCGGCGGCGTTCGCCGACGCAACTTGCGCGATGACCTCTTCGGTCGAAGGATCGTAGACGGGAAACATCTCGCCGGAAGAACTCTTGACCCACTGTCCATTCACGTAATTTTGATAAGCCCGAACCACGGTCTTCACACTGCTGGACATAACTGCCTCCCAAATTCAGTTCAAAGCGCAGGCGCGGCGGTCGCCAGTTTTCGTGCCGCCTTGCGCCTGCCGTACACAAAGAAGAAAAATGCCGCGAGGCCAATGAAAAACAACGTGCCTCCGGCCATCCAGACTTCGTATGAATATAAGGATGTGATCTGTTGCGCCGGGAAAAAGGCCAGCGCGATGCCCATTGAAGTTGTAATCAACCCGCTGGCCCCGGCGGCGATCAGGGTTGCCTTGCTATACCGGCCCTTCGCAAAGGAATCGCCGGCAGCGATCTTCAGGAGCGCGCCAAACATGTAGAGAAAGGGAATCAATTGCAGCACCACGGCGAGCGAGAGGAGTTTTTGAAACGTTTCCTGGACACCGGCGCCAGAGAACGTAAAATTAATCACCACGAGAATCAATGAGACGGCCGCGTGCACGATCAACGCGGCATACGGCGTCGCATATTTCGGGTGAATCTTTCCGAGCCAGGATGGCATGTAGGAATCGAGCCCCGCGACAAACGGGATTCTTGCGGAGCCTCCGAGCCACGCCGAGCCGATCCCCGCAATCGAGAGGCTTAACAGAAATGCGAACGGAGCGACGATCCACGCGACGCCCACGCGCGCCGCCATGTAACTGACAGCCTGTACGATTCCCTGCAGCACGCTTATGCTTTCTTTGCTCACGGCAACGAGCAGCGTCAAAGTTGCGCCGACATACAGCAGGCCGGCGAGAACTCCTCCCCAGGCGACCGCGCCCGGCAGCGTCTTTTGCGGGTTGTCGATTTCATCGCCCATGACGGAGGCGAGCTCCAGCCCGACGAGGCCGAAGCAGATTACGCCGAATGAATTCAGTACGAACCGTGGATTGGCAGGGATCTTGAAATCCGCGGCTGTCACCGCCGTTCCGAAGCGCGTGCACACGACGATTCCCAGGCCGATCAAAAGCGCAGCGGCGATGGCGGTGCCGAGCCCGCCCAGATTGTTAACCCATTTTCCGACGCCGAGACCGACCACGTTGAGAACCACAAGGAGCACCAGCAACACGAGCGAAGCCGTCAGAGCGAACGCCTTGTTGTCCGCCAGTCCGCGATGCCCCTCGCCCAAAACGAAGACGGAGACGCCAACGAAATAGAGCATCACCGTGGGAACGTACATCATGTTGTTCGTCCAGTAGCACCAGCCGGAGAGAAAGCCGTGGAAGTCGCCGAAAACTTCCTTCGCCCAGAGGTAGACGCCGCCTTCTCCCGGGTAGCGATGGGCGAGCTCGATCACGGCAATGCCCTGCGGCCAGAAAAAAAGAATCAGCGAGATCATCCACAACCAGACCGTGACGCCGCCGTTGGCGGCGATCGACGGAACAACATTCAAGTTGAAAACGGCGACGACGAAGAGGAGAACGAGGTCTCGCTTGCCCAAAACGCGGCGCAAGTGTGGTGCTTCTTGCGCCGCGGGTTTTGTGATGACCTCGTTCGCCAAGCTTGCCTTCTCCTGGATTTCTTCCTGATGAAGATTAGTGTCCGGCCGCACCGACAAATGCGAGGCCACGCTCCCGTTGCGCCTTTGAAAGCGCGGGCGCGACTTCTTCGAACACGGCGAGATGCTTGTCGATATCCGCTTCGGTGTGCTGCACGGAGATCGTCCACTGTTCATCCCACCAGTAGGGCTGCGCAAGCACGCCACGATTGACCATGCCGAACCAATAGTGTCGCCAGAGGTCGACATCAATTTTGGTCCAGTCGCGATAATTGCGGATTTCCTCCGGGTAGAGCATCAACGCACCGTTGACGCCGGCGCTGGCGACGTAGGCCCGCAGTCCGGATTTTTTCACGATGGCACGGTAGCCTTCGGTGAGTTTCTTGCTTAGAGTGCCGACGTGCGCGTAACTTTCGCGCGTGAGCACTTCGCGGAACGTCGCGAGACCTGCAGCCATCGCGACGCGGTTGGTGTTGTACGTCCCGCCGTGAAAAACTTTGTGCTGCGAGATCAGGTCCATCACTGCTCGGCTCGCGCCGAATGCACCCAGGGGCAGACCGCCGCCGATGGATTTCGCGAGACAGATCATGTCCGGTTTCACGCCAAAGAATTCACTGGCGCCGCCCCATCCAAGTTTTGCTCCGGTTTTGACTTCGTCGAAGATCAGCAACGTTCCGTTTTTGGTGCAAATGTCGCGCAAGCCTTGCAGGAATCCGGGCTGCGGCATGCACAAGCCGACGTTCATCAAGATGGGCTCGAGAATAATCGCGGCAATCTGGACTGGATTTTCGCGGAAGCGCCGGTCGACGCTGGCGAGGTTGTTGAAGCTCGCGACGACGACATTGGCGAGGGAAGCTTTTGGAATGCCGCCGCCGCCGGGAACGGAATTAGGAGCATCCGCATCGCCCCAATCTTCGGCTTTGGGCTTGACGCTGACGAGAGCTGCGTCATGCAATCCGTGGTAGGAGCCTTCGAACTTTAGAATCTTGTCGCGGCCTGTTGCGGCGCGGGCGATGCGGACGGCATGCATCGTCACTTCTGTCCCGCTCGAACCGAAGCGCACCATATCGATGGGATACCGCGCGCAAATTTCTTCGGCAAGCTCCCATTCCTGTTCGTGTGGCATTCCGAAGGTAGTTCCTTCATGGAGCTTCTGCTCGACGGCTTTCACGACCGCGGGATGGCAATGTCCCGCCATCAGGGCGCCGAAGCAGAGGTTGTGATCGACGTATTCGTTGCCGTCCACGTCATGAATCCTGCCGGCCTTTCCATCCTTCACAAAAATGGGATAAGGCTCGTAGTGCCGGTAATTGCTCGCCACGCCGAGCGGGATGCGTTGCAGGGCCCGCTTGTGCGCCGCGGCGGATTTCGGAGTCCACTTTTCGTAGGTTGCGATTTCCTTCTGCAGTGCGTCGTGCATGAGAGTACTCCGTAAGAGCAGGTCTATTCCCTGCGGTCAGTATCAAGCTGGAAAACTGTTCGTAATTGCTCTTTCATTTTACCTTTTTCGGAAGTGAGAAGGCACGGCCCTCGCGAGCCGCGCCTCCCAATCTTCCTGCGGACGCCTGATTCGCGTTAGAAGTACAGCTTCAGAGCAAACTGCACGAGCCGCGGATCGCGCGCCCGCTTGACGCGGCCGAAGTCGGACCCATCGGTAATGTTGCCGTCGGGCTGGAAGAATTGCGAGCGGTTGAATGCATTGAACAGCTCTCCATGGAATTCGAGCCGCAACCGTTCGTTGAGCGGTATCTGCTTCTGGAAACTAAACTCCCAGTTATTCAGACCTGGGCCGCAGCAAACGGTGCGGGGCGCATTTCCGATGGTCCCCGGCGTGACCGTCTCATTGGTAAAGGCGTCAGGGTTGAATCCGGCGTTAATCAACGTGCAAGTAGCGGGGTCAGTGCCTGTTCCAGCGGCGCAAGTCAGTTTCCGCGGATCGATGGATTTGAAAGGTGCGGCGATATTTGGCTGACCTGGCGTTTCGAAATCGAAGCTGCCCTGCAGTTCGACGTCATCCTGCGACGTAACGCGGATCGGGAATCCCGTCTGGAACGTGGTAATGCCCGAAACGCTCCAGCCGTTCAAGGCTTTTCCCTTAAAACCGTCGTACTTTGGCACCGGCAGTTCCCAGTAGTAGCTGAACACGAAACGGTGCCTGGAATCGAAGAGCGACAACGCACGGTTGCGTTTCGGGTTGATGGGATCCACCAAGCTTTCGAAAGTCGACGCGTAATCGAGCGACTTGCCAAGCGTGTACGACGCCTGGAACTGCAACCCGTGCGAGAAACGCTTCTCGACGCTCATCTGAAACCCGTTATAGGACGAGTTGGCAATGGTATTCTGCGTGAAAATGCTGGAGAAGACGGGGATGGAGTCTGGCGGACATCCGGCACCCGTCATCGGCTGGCAATTGGGCGATGAGAATGGACGTAGCCCTGGGATTGAGATTCCTTTTGGACCTACCGTGGTTCCCCCGGGAACCAAGCTCGTTGAGCCATACGGAAGGTGCAGATCATTGGGCAGAACAGTGCCTGGCGGGATGAAGTAACCTGTGTCTGCAAAGAATGCACCGCAGGCGAGCGCGGTTGACAACGCAGCGTCTGTGGCAGCGAAGGCGTCAGACATGGCCTGCAGATCCAGGCAGGTGTTTGGGTTGCCGGGATTGAGGTCCTGCGAAGCCAGCAAGCGATGTCCCTGGCGGCCGATGTAGCTGACCGTCAAGGCCATCTCTTTCCCGAGGTCCCGCGTGATGCCGAAATTGTATTGCTCCGCATACTGGGATCGCAGATTCTTGGGTGCCTGGCCGAACAGAAGGATCGGCCGGAAGAGAGACCAGTCCACCGGCTGGCCGCGTGGCGGGTTAAGTACTCCGTTGAACGGATTGGGATACTGAGTCGTGCCATCCTGCCCGAGAAACGGCGTATTGAACATCGTATTAAACAGAAAGGTGCTTCCCCCGAAAGGAGGTTCCGCGCTGAACTGCTCCAGCACGAGTTGCTCGACAGGATTATAGAAAATCCCGAAACCCGACCGGATGCTGGTCTTGCCGGGGCCTCCAAACAATTTTCCAAAGAAGCCATCTCGCGCGTTGGGACTCCAAGCCAAGCCGATACGCGGCGCAAACGACTTGTAGTAAGTTTTTGTGAGTCCCTTAGGTATGCCTGCATCCCCGGGGACAACCAATCCCGTTGGGACGACGCCTGTATTTGCGCAATCATTCACCCCCGGGTTGTATAGCCCGCTAAGCGGTGAAAGCTCGCATGGGTAGACTGTTGAAACTTGCCCCGGCCGGAACGTCTGCACCTTTTGTCCGGCATCGGCCAGCGGCGTGTTCACTTCCCAGCGCAGTCCATAGTTCAATGTCAGATTCGGTCGGATCTTCCAGCTATCCTGCGCGAACAGGTAAAGCGACTTGCTGCGCACTAACTCATCTTGAGCCGATCCCTGGCCATACTGATCGGTGAGCCCCAGGAGATAGTTCGGGAATAAATTAATGGCCGTGCACAACTGGCTCACGGGATCAATGGTGCCCAAGCATGGATCGTTCGGCCCTCCCCCGAAAATCAATTGCTGGCCGCTCACATCGAAGAACAAAAACTGATCGAATTTCTGATAGCGAATATCACCGCCGAACTTGATGGAGTGCTTTCCAAGAACTTTGCTGAAGTTATCTGACCATTGAAACGTGTTGCCCGTCTGTGGCAGCTCTCCTTCAAAGTTGTTGCCGAAGCTGAAGCCACCGGAAACGCTGACGAACGGTACCCCTTCGCGGCTGGCGCCGAGTACTGGGTGAATCCCGAGGTCTGGGTTGCCCGGATCGCTGAAGCAGGTGCCGGCGGGAACCGCGGAGGTACACGAGTCTTGCACCTTATTCGTGTGTTGAGGATGAAGAAATGTGCCTTGCCCCTCGCGGAAAAATGTAAACCGCGCCTCGTTGACTGCGGTCGAGCCGATCGTCCAGGTATGGCTGATATTCAATTGCTGGAACCGCTCATCCGTCAGATCGCCAAATTGAGGAAGCGTTGCGCCGCCGGCCTGAAACCGCGCGAACGGCTTTTCCAGATAGTGCTGCGTAAAATAGTAGTAACCCGTCAATCGCTGGTTCTTATTGAGTTCGTGGTCAATCTTGACGGTGAATTGATTGCTCCGCTCATGTCCCAAGGGCACTCCCTGGAATATCGCACTTCCATCCTTTGCATTTGGGAGTGGCACAAATTGTTTCAGAAGGTCAAGAGCGGTCTGGTCAAAGCAGGTTGTCGGAATGATGCCGTTAGGAAAAATCGCGGAATAATTGGAATTCCCCAGGATCGACCCGCCGCCCCCCGCCGTTACATCGCTCTGACAGTTGAGCCGCGCGTTCATGGCGTTCGCTACCCCCGAGCCATAGGACCCAGCGAACAAACCATCTGCAGAAAAATCTCCATTCCGTTCAGCCTGGGTCGGCACTGCAACCGTGTCTGAGGAAGTGCCCTTGCGGATACGGTTACCTTCAAAGGAAGCGAAGAAAAAAGTCTTGTCCTTTATGATCGGTCCGCCCAGCGTAGCTCCAAACTGGTTCTGCAAATAATCCAGTTTTTGCGAATCGAAGAAACCGCGCGCGTTCAAATCCTTGTTGCGGAAAAACTCGTATATATTCCCGTGAAAATCGTTCGTGCCGGACTTAGTGACCACGTTCACAACCGCTCCAGAGTTGCGGCCGTATTCGGCATCGAACGTGTTTGTCAATACGCGGAACTCAGCGATGGCGTCGGGAGAGGGCTGGATGGCCGGCAAATTGGCAAATTGGTCGTTGCCGTCGCCGCCGTTCACCGTGTAATTGTTGTCGCGGCCGCGGCCTCCATTAACGCTGACGACGCCAGCGCGATCACTCCCATAGACACCATCCACACCCAGCTGCGACTGCACGCCGGGTTGAAGCTGCAAGAGCTGGTAAGCATCGCGCTGGGCAAGCGGGAGCTGGCTGACGGCGCGTTCGTTGACCACCGCGCCCAGTTGCGTGGATGTCGTGTCTACGAGGGGGGGCGCGCCGGTCACTTCGATCGTTTCCACGGCCGCTCCAACCTGCAACGTAATGTCCAAGTTCACAACTTCATTCAAATTAAGAATAATACCCTTGCGGACGTACTTCTTGAAGCCAGCCGACTGCGAGTTGACTTCGTAGGTTCCCACTGGAACCTCAAGAAAAATATATTCCCCGCCAGCGCCGGCGTCTGTTTCTCTTGTGGTGCGCGTCGCCTCATTAATGATTGTGACCCTGGCGGCGGCAATCGCCGCGCCGCTGGTGTCTATGACCGTGCCGCGAATGCGGCCGCCGGTGCTCTGCGCGTTCGCCAAAGGCGCGGCGAAGAAAACCGCAGCCGCAACCAGGGCGGCCGTAAGAATGTTTTGCCAACAGATGGTACGGACCTGCCGGAAACGTGCGTCAACCTTCATGACCTCACCCCTTGCCGTGAATGATTTGTTCACTTTCTTTTCTTCGAGGTTGCTGCGCCCCTGAAACCTTACTATAATCCAGTAAACTTAGAGAAAGCCGGGACCGGTGTCAAGCAGAAAGAATTTATCCACCGCATCAGCGAAGCTAGGGGCGCATCGTCACTTGCGCATCAGCGAAGTCGCGCGCCGCGTCGGGATTTCATCTTCCGCGTTGCGTGCCTGGGAGGCCCTTGGCCTCGTCACGCCTCTGCGGACGCAAAGCCGCTATCGCCTCTACACCGAAGCCGATGTACGCTTGCTCCAGCGTGCGATTTTTCTCCGCCGCGCTCGCGGCCTCAATCCTGCCGCCATCGTTCATGTATTGAAACGCCAGGGCGTCGTCTCCGCTGTTGGGGAAACGCAGGCGCATCCCGGTCAGCGTTTCCGGCGCCTGCGAACGCGGCGGGGACTCTCCCTTGCGCAGGTAGCGCGAGCCACCGGCGTGTCCGTGGGGTTTCTCAGCAGCCTCGAGCGCGGCCAGATGCGCTCCTCGATCGCCACGCTTCGCCGCATCGCCCGCTTCTATCGCACCAACATCCTCTCGCTTTTCGAAACCGCCGGGGAGCATCCCCGGCTCGTTCGGCCAGCGCAGCGAAAAATCCTGGAGACGACACCTGACGTCCGCATGGAATTGCTCGCCTGGGGCAATACCGCGATGGAACCGCATCTCTTCCGCGTCAAGCCCGGCGGCGGCAGCGGCGAATCCTATTCGCACGAGGGCGAAGAATTTCTACACATCCTCCGTGGTGATTTTGAAATCTGGCTGGACCGCAAGGAGCACTACCTTCTGAAACCCGGCGACAGCCTCTATTTCGAAAGCTCGACTCCGCATCGCTGGAGAAACCCGGGGCGGAAAGAAACATGGCTGTTGTGGATCAACACACCGCCAACATTCTGATTGCAGGAAAGAGTGGCAATGAAAAATTACGCCCTTCGACTCGTTCTCCAAACGCTGGCGCTCGTGCTCGGCGCTTCCCTGCGCTCTCAAGCACAAAGCGCAAACACTGCTCCCGCGGACACGATTGTGTTTCACGGCCACGTCTACACGGAAAATGCAAAACACCAGTGGGCGCAGGCCGTGGCCATTCGCAGAACGAAGATCGCCGCAGTCGGAAGCGATGCAGAAATCGAGCGCCCCGGCCGCGTTCTGCCGAAGTAGCTCGAGTTAGTTCATAATAGCTGGCTGGTTGCCAACCCAGCTCAGCGTGCCTCCGGAGGAACGATGGCAGAACGACTGGAAGATTTTCAGAAATTTCGCGCTGAGCTGAATGAGGAAATCCTCGGCTGCGGCCATCTCGGCATCAAGCGCTTCTTCGCTCTCGACCATCAGGCTTACGAACCCGGCCCGCTAGGCACCAGGAACAAGGAATTGCTCGGCCTCGTCGCCTCCGCCGTTCTGCGCTGCGATGACTGCATCACCTATCACTTGGTGCGCTGCGGCGAAGAAGGCTGGAAGCGCGAGGAAGTCATTGACGCGCTGAATGTCACTCTGATCGTCGGCGGCTCCATCACCATTCCGCATGTCCGCCGCGCCTTCGCCCGCATGCGCGAAATCAACGGACTGAAACCCTGAAAGAGCGCGCAACCATGAGCACGAACTCCGGCCCGGCCCTCACTCGGCCTGAAAGCCTCGGCAAGAAACTGCGCAACGCCGCCGTCGGAATTCTCTTCGCGCTGGTTTTGCTGATTCCCCGGATTCTACACCTGCGCCGCAACCCCCGCTCCTGGCGCCTCTTCTGTATTCTTCTGGGGATCGCCGGCGCTGCGCTCGTCATCCTGCCGCTCGGTCTGGGAAACAACTATGCTTATGCCCTCATCGGCATGGTTATGTTCATCGCCGCCATTCTTCTCCCGCCCGCCAAGCCAGTTTTCAATGTCGATGACAAAGCCCGCGAACTCGGTGCCCTGGTCGTCGTCAACGGTGGGCAATACCAATCCCGGAGCTCTGCCGCTGCATCCGTCCAGCTTTTTGTCGGCGCGGAGAGTATTTCGGTGCTCGACTCTCGCTTCCAACCGCTCCTGGTCATTCCTGTCGCTGAGATCACATTGGCCCGTGCGGAACAATCTGGAGAAGATTGGCTCGTTCGCGTAGTTTGGCCCGATCACACCGCGGAGTTTTCCTACACCGGCATTTTCGCCGAGCACCTGGCGCGCGTCGCTGAAAGCACCCTCCGCAGCGTGATGCGCCCTTCTCTCCCCGTTATTCCGCAGGCCCGCGCCGCCAGCGCCTGATTTTCTCCTGGCAACAATCACAGCTTCAGCGCTACAAGCGCGCACGAATTGTGTCAAACTATGCCTATGGCAAGAGGCTGGGAAAGCAAGGACGTCGAGTCTCAGGTGGAAGAAACACAGGCGCCGAAGCAGAAACCTGGCTCGGGACCCAAGACCCCCGAAGAACTGAAGCGCGACGAGGAGCGCAAGGATCTGCAGCTATCGCGCACCCGCATCGTCAATGACCTCGCGACCGCTACCCACCCCCAGCACCGCAAATCCCTCGAAGCCGCCCTCGCCCACCTCGACAAGAGAATCGCCGGCCTCAGCTAACGAGCACGCCGCAAGCTTTCTGTAATCTGTCTCCGCGTCCTCTGCGCCTCCTTAGTGCCCTCTGCGTTAAAGTTTCTCTCTTCTGCTTTCAGCCCATGCACAAAGGAATCTCACGCGCGCCAGTCATTGAATAAAATCCCCCGCCAGCCCCCAAAAATCATTCACGTAATAATGTGAAAGCACATTCCCGAACAAGTAGCAAACCCCCTGGCA
>Ga0209056_10002451_pt1 | contig 19976 bp, 18 predicted proteins | sample GraSoiAngelo_114_FD_185876 | JGI IMG/M metagenome (GOLD analysis project Ga0209056, IMG submission 185876) | Grasslands soil microbial communities from the Angelo Coastal Reserve, California, USA - 14_0903_13_40cm (SPAdes) (version 2) | ecosystem: Environmental > Terrestrial > Soil > Grasslands...
GCTGGCCGCCGTGCTGCGCTTGATCGGGGTCGAGTTCGAGATCCTCGAAGAGATCCTGACGCTCCAGTTCAGACGGAAGGGCGCGGCAGCCGTCGCCGAAAACGTGGGGGTCGCCCGCGCGGGCTACGACTACGCCGCGGCGCATTTCACGGCGTTGCCGTTCTCGCTTCCCGACACGGCCAAGCCACTGGCGTTCTTCGAGGGCAACCAGGCCCTCGCGATGGGCGGCGCGGCCGCGGGCGTGCGCTTCTACTGCGCCTATCCGATGAGCCCGTCGTCAGGCGTGCTGCACTGGATGGCGCGGCACGCGCGTCAGCTCGGCATCATGGTTCGACAGGTCGAGGACGAGATCGGCGTGATCAACATGGCGATCGGGGCGGCGCACACGGGCTGCCGCGTCATGTGCGCGACCTCGGGTGGCGGGTTTGCGCTCATGAGCGAGGCCCTCGGCTCGGCGGCCATGATGGAGATCCCCATCGTCTGCATCAACGTGCAGCGGGCAGGACCGGCCACGGGTGTGCCCACCAAGACCGAACAGGGCGATCTCTGGCAAGTGCTGGGCGCCGGCCAGGGAGACTACCCGCGGATCATCGTCGCGCCGACCAACATCGTCGATTGCTTCAAGATCGTCCCGCAGCTCTTCAACCTGGTCGACAAGTTCCAGTGTCCGGGCATCATCCTCACCGACCTGCTGCTGTCCGAAGGCCGATCCAGCAGCGATCCCGCCGAGCTGGACTTCAACGTGCCCATCGACCGCGGCGACGTCATCGGCCTCAACGGTGACGAGCCGCCGGTGAACGGCGGCTTCAAGCGCTACCGCATCACCGAGAGTGGCATCTCGCCGCGCGCGGTGCCGGGAACCCCCGGACACGTCCACGTCGTGGCCACCGATGAGCACGACGAGGACGGCGTGCTCATCAGTGACGAGTTCACGGACCCTCACAAGCGTCAGGCCATCCACGAGAAGCGGATGCGCAAGATGGACGGGGTCCTGCCGCTCCTGCCGCCGCCCGCGCTGTTCGGGGCCGCGGACGCTCGAGTCACGCTTCTGGGCTGGGGCTCGACCGAAGGCGTCATTCGCGAGGCCATCGGGCAACTGGCCGACGCGTGCATCACGGCCAACAATCTCCAGATCAAATGGCTGGTCCCGCTCCATGCCGACGCCATCCTGTCGATCCTGTCGGCGTGCGCCAAGGTCGTCATCGTCGAGAACAACTACAGCGGGCAGTTCGCGCGCTACCTGCGATCGGAGACCGGCTTCGCCGCCGAGGGTCACATCCGAAAATACGACGGGGAGCCGTTCATGCCGCACCACGTCGTCGAGGGTGTCAAAGCCATTCTGGCGGGCTCGACCAAGCTCTACGTGCCCGTGCACGAGATCCAGGTTTAAAGGGAGGCGGTTCATGGCGATCGTTCACACCGAAGCGACCGTGCGGAGTCCGGCCAAGCCCAAGACCGAGCGGGCCAAGGTGACCGTCAAGGATCTCAAGGGCAGGGTGGATCCGGACTGGTGCCCGGGGTGCGGCGACTTCGGCGTGCTCGCGGCCCTGAAACAGGCGATCGCCGAGCTGGGGCTCCAGCCCCATGAGGTCCTGACCATCAGCGGCATCGGCTGCTCGTCGAACCTGCCGGGCTACATCAACACCTACGGCATGCACACCCTGCACGGCCGTTCGCTGGCCGTGGCCACGGGGGCCCAGCTGGGCAATCACGAGCTCAAGATCGTCGTCACCGGTGGGGACGGCGACGGGTACGGCATCGGTGGCAATCACTTCGTTCACGCGATGCGCCGCAATGTCGATTTGACCTACATCGTCATGAACAACCAGGTCTATGGACTGACGACGGGGCAGCTCTCACCCACCAGCATCAAAGGGATGCAGACCAAGAGCACACCGTTTGGCAGCGTTGAGAACCCCGTGAACCCGATCCCCCTGGCCATCGCGGCCGGCGCGACGTACGTAGCCCGGGGATTCACTGGTCAGCAGAAGCACCTGGTCGAGCTGATCAAGGGAGGTCTCGAGCACAAGGGCTTTGCCCTGATCGACACCTTCAGTCCCTGCGTGACGTACAACCACGACAACACGCACGAGTTCTTCAAGCAGCGGACCCGCAAGCTGGAAGAGATGAGCCACGACCCGACCAACTTCCACGCGGCCATGGAGCAGGGCTGCCAGTGGGGCGAGGTCATCCCGATCGGTCTCTTCTGGAAGCGCGAGGATCTGCCGACGCTGGACCAGCTGGAACCGGTCCTGAGCGACGGTGGGCCGCTGGCGCACCGTCCGTTAGGCATCGCTCCGGAAGTCGCGCAGGCCCTTCTCAAGGAGTTGATGTAGCGGTCGCGCGAGCGAGGGGCCGACTCTCAGAACGGCATGAGATTCAGCTGGAAGACGCGGTTGATGAGCCAGAACAACCCCAGCAGCAGGATTGGCATCGAGCCCACCCGGACCAGCACACGCTGACGCCGCTCGACCGCCGCCTCGTCGGGTGCCCTGCGGATCCAGACGAGCACGGGAAGCGCGACGAGCAGGATCGCAACCTGGCCCAGCTCCACGCCGAGGTTGAACGACACGACGGGCACGAGGACGCCCTGCAGGTCCTGCAGCCGCTCGCGCAGCACGCTGGAGAAGCCCAGCCCGTGAACCAGGCCGAACGCGAAGGTGAGGATCCACCGGTGGCGGCCCAGCGTGATGAAGTAGTTCTCGGCGGCCACGTAAACGATCGACGCCGCGATCAGCGACTCCGTCACCTGCCCGGGAATGCGGATCACGTCCAGCGCCGCGAGCAGCAGCGTGAGGCTGTGGGCCACGGTGAACGACGTCACCACGCGCAGCATGTCGCCTAGCTTCCGCGCCGCCAGGAGCAACGCCAGGAGGAACGCGATGTGGTCATACCCGACGAAGATGTGGTGCATCCCCCAGAGGAGGAACTCCCAGGCGGTGCCCCAGCGCCCCTGGTTGAAGCGCGACTGGATGAGCTCGAGCTCGAACGGGCCGAACCGGGAGAAGGGCCTCTGGATCCCGCTCCACGTCACGGTGAGCGCTGCGTGGTGGGTGTTGGTGAGGGTCAAGAAGAGTGCCGCCGCGAGCTTCACCTGCTTTACCTCGGCTGTCGAGCGGAATCGGAACTGCTGTCGCGCGAAGGAGATGTACCGCTCTCCAGTCGTCACCGCTTTGTCGTAGACCGGCTGGAGCGCTCCGGGCTCTGCCTCGACGGAGTCGCCGTTGATCTCGACCTTGAGACACTCGAGCAGGTAGGCGACGATGTCGCTTTTCGCGTCCTGGAGCTCGGCTTCGCTGAGCTTGAACGGATTGGCGGGGAGCCGTACGACCTTCGCGAGGCCCTCGGTCGCCACATCCACCGTCCAGAGGACCTCGTGCTGCCTCAGCTCTACGTTCGAGGCCGAGAATCGCTCATCGTGGGCCCAGGCGGCGGTCCCGCTGAGGAGGACGAGAAGGAGGGCGGCGAGCGCGCGCGTTTACTTGTCCAGCCAGGCGGCCACGAGCCTCCCGCCATAGTCGGGGCCGATGTTCGGCCCGAAGTCCCTCACATAGGGCATCCACGTCGCCACGGCGCTCACCGAGGCGCCGAAGGTGAAGTAGACCTGCTGGGAGAAATGTCGCTGGATGTCGTAGACGATCTCCCGGCGCTTCTTCTCCTTGTCGGTGCGGCGCTGGAGCTTGATCATCTCGGTGAGCTTAGGGTCGTTGACGCCGGACCAGTTGAGGGGGTGGCCGGGCAACAGCGGCGTCAAGTACCAATCGGGGTCGATTGGGCCATCGCGCTGGGTCAGCAGCATCTTGTCGAACTTCCCCTGGAGTGAGCTGGACATGAACGCGCTGTAGTCCTTGACCTTGAGGTCGACCTGGAGGCCGGCCGCCTTCCAGTTTTTCACTTCGATGTTGACGGCATCCATCCAGTCGGGGCCGTACCCCGCCGTGGTCTCGACGGGGATGGCGATGCCGCTTTTGTGCCCAGCCTCGGCGAGCAGCTGCCGAGCGCCCGCCGGATCGGCCTCATAGAGCTTCCGCCCCTCGGGGGGGAGCTTGTCGATGGGCAACGACCACTCCTTGAGCGCAGCGGGGATGAGCGGGTTGGGTGCGCCCTTGCCAGTCGACAGGACATTGTGCTCGAGCACCTCGTGCCAGTTGTCGGCCATGGCGATGGCCCGGCGCACCCGCACATCCTTGAACGGATCCTGATCGAGCTTCATCGCCGCGAGGCCGCCGAAATCAATGAGCAGCTCGCGAGTCTGTAGATACCAGCCGATCTTTTTCTTGGCAGCGCCGAGGTCGCTCCGGCGAACCGCCATGCCGGACTCCGGGCCGAAATCGTACTTCCCGGCCAGGAAGGTAGCGAAGGCCGAGGCCGGGTCGGGGTCGACCGTCAGCTCCACCGCATCCACGTACGGCAAGCCGGACTGGAAGTAGTTCGGGTTGCGGACGAAGGTCATCTTGGTCGTTGGTTCGTAGCGCTCCAGCATCCAGGGGCCCGTGCCGACCACCGACTCCCACTTCGTGAGGTCGCCGTGCTTCTCCACGCACTCCCGGGCGACGATCCACGTCGAGGTGGAGGCCAGGCGGTCGACGAACCAGACATTGGGTTCCTTGAGCGTGAACTTCACCGTGTACTTGTCCGGTGCTTCCACTTTGTCCACCATCTCGAGGATGGGCTGGTTGCTGCTGCCCTTCGTGGCCAGCAAGCGCTCGTAGGTGTACTTGACGTCGTCGGCGGTGAGCTCGCGCCCGTTCACCGGGGGCTTGGGATGCCATCGTATGCCCTTGCGAAGCTTGAAGACGTAGACCGTTTCCCCCTGCCGGTCCCAGGAGTCAGCCAGGTCACCCTCGATGGGCTGTGTGCCGGGCGCCACGCTCGAGCCGTTCTGGACCTTCACCAGTCGGTTGTACGCGAACGACAAGGGCACCATCGTCGAGTAGGCAGCCGTCTGATGGGGGTCGAAGTGAACGGGCGGCTGGTTCATGCGTAGGCGGAAAGTGCCTCCGCGCTTCACGGCAACGGGTTTGGATGGTGCGTCGCCGTTCGCAAGGCCTTCGTCGGGCCCTAGACCGAGGGTACTCGCGGCCGCCGCCGCGCCCCCGAGCTTGAGCAGCGTGCGGCGGGACAAGGGTGCGGTCACGCGTGACACCATCGTTGGGTCCTCCCCGGCGCCGCGACACCCTAACATCGAGAACATTAAGAAACCCTGAAGATGGCCTGGGAAACTCGTGATCGGATCCCTCACCGTTCCGCTAGCCAGTAAACGGCGGCAGCGCGAAGATCGTCACTAGGAGGTCCACGCATGTCGAACGACAGTGCGGCCCACCATCGTCCGGCCGGCTCGTCTGGGCACCGGCACGATCATTCGCACCGTCACAGGCACGGGATCGTCGATCCGACCATCGCGACCACGGATCGGGGGATGTGGGCCCTCAAGTGGTCGTTCCTCGGACTCCTGGCAACGGCCCTGCTCCAGCTAGGCGTCGTGGTCATCTCCGGGAGCGTCGCTCTCTTGGCGGACACGATCCACAACTTTGCCGACGCCGCGACAGCCATCCCGCTGGCGATCGCCTTCGCGTTCGCCCGGGTGAAGCCGAGCCGGCGTTTTCCTTATGGGTACGGGCGCGTCGAAGATCTGGCGGGCGTGCTTATCGTGCTGACCATGCTGGTCACTGTCTTGATCGCCGGCTACGAGTCTGTGCTCCGTCTGCTCCGCCCGCAGCCAGTTGGGCATCTCTGGGCCGTCGCTGGCGCCTCCGTGATCGGCTGCCTCGGGAACGAGGCGGTGGCCCTCTTCCGAATCAAAGTGGGCCGCGAGATCGGCAGCGCCGCGCTGGTGGCGGACGGGTATCACGCGCGCGCCGACGGCGTGACCAGCCTGGCTGTGCTGGGCGGGACGGCCGGCGTCTGGCTGGGCTACCCGCTGGCCGACCCGCTCATGGGGCTTCTGATCACCGTGGTGATCCTCCACCTGGTCTGGCAGTCGGCTCACGCGGTGTTCACCCGGATGCTCGACGGGGTGGACCCGGAGATCCTGGACGCCGCCGAGCACGCGGCGAAGCACGTGTCGGGTGTGTCCGATGTGGCCGAGGTGCGCGCTCGGTGGATCGGCCATCGTCTCACCATGGAGCTCAACGTCGCGGTCAACGCGGACTTGAGTGTCACAGAGGGGCATGGGGTGGCGAAAGAGATCCGCCACAGAATTCTCCATCAGGTCCCGCACGTATCCGGCGTGACAGTGCACGTCGACCCGGCCACCCAAAGCGGAGAGACCTTTCACGGAATTGACGGCCATGCCCACGATGGGCTGCCGATCCACTCGCATCGGTGAGGTGGTACGGGGCGGTCGTGGCGCGCAGGAACGCAGCGTGAGGACCGTTTAGTGCTTGGTTTTGATCGTCCTCGCGCGCGCCTCTATTTCTTTTGCCTCGGCCGTTCTGTTCGTCTTCCGCAGAACCACGGCCAAGTTCTCCAGCACCGTGGCCACATCCGGGTGCTCCGGCCCCAGCGCCTTCTCGAGAATCGCGAGCGCGCGCCGATACCGCGGTTCGGCCTGCCCGTGCTTGCCCTGAGCGTGGTAGAGCTCCGCGAGGTCGTAGAGGCTCTCAGCCACCGCCGGGTGCTCCGGCCCCAGCGCCTTCTCCCTGATCGCGAGCGCCCGCCGGTACCGCGGCTCGGCTTCCGCGTACTTGCCCTGGGCGTGGTAGAGCCCCGCGAGGTTGTTGAGGCTTGCGGCCAAATCTGGATGCTCTGGCCCCAGCGCCTTCTCCTGGATCGCGAGCGCGCGCCGCTGGAGCGGCTCGGCCTCCGCATATTTGTTCTGGGCAATGTAGAGCAGCGCCAGGTTGTTGAGGCTCGCCGCGACGTTCGGGTGCCCCGGCCCGACGGTCTTCTCCCCGATCGCGAGAGCGCGCTGATAGAGCGGTTCGGCCTGGCCGTACTTGCCTTGGGCGTGGTAGAGCCCCGCGAGGTTGTTGAGGCTCGCGGCCACGCTCGGGTGCTCCGGCCCCAGGACCTTCTCTCCGATCGCCAGCGCCCGCCGGTAGAGCAGCTCGGCCCCCGCGTACTTGCCCTGGTCGCGGTACAGCCCGGCCAGGGTGTCGAGGCTCGCAGCGACGTCCGGATGCTCCGGCCCCTGGATCTTCTCTTGGATCGCGAGCGCACGCTGGACGAGTGGAACTACCTCCGAGAACTTTCCGGAGCTCCGGATCGCGGCGGCCTCCTGGTTCAGGCGCTGCGCCTCCGCGAGCTCATCGTCGGCTCGCGATCCTTGGGCCAGCGCGATCGATGGCGGCGTCGCCACAAGGCCCACCGGCAGCGCCCGCGCGAAGTACACGACGAGTCCCACGAGAACTGCGCATGTGCACCGGCGAAGAGGCTGCGACCTCGCGGACGTCGTGACGTCCATTTCTCCTGGACGGTGCCCCCGATCAGCCGAGTCGCCACCGCTGCACGAGCGTCCGTAAGCCCCCGGGGATGAGAAAGAGCCCGGCGGTTGTCAGCATGGCCGGTCCGGTCGGCAGCGAGAAGACGAACGACAGATAGAAACCGACGAGGGCCGCCGAAACGCCGAACACGACCGACAGGAGGAACGCGTTCCTGAGGCGCTCCGTGAGCGTCAGCGCCGCGGACGCCGGGATCACCATGAACGCGAACACCGGCAGCGCTCCGATGGACATGATGGACACGGAGATCGTGAAGGCGATGGTCAGGAGCAGGATCCGGTTGAAGAGCTGCGTTCTCATGCCGCAGGCCGTGGCGGTCTCGGGATCCAGCGACGTGAAGATGAATTCCTTGTAGAGGAGCAGGTGGATGAGCAGCACCGCGACGGCGGTGGCCACTTGCACCCGGAGCTGGTCCACGGAGACGAAGACCGAGTTGCCGAAGAGGATATCCTCGATGGCGTGCGCCTCAGCGCTCAGAAGGTCGAGAATGAGCAACGTGAGCCCGGCGGGCAGGAGATAGCCGATGCCCAGGATGCTCTCTCGGGTGATCCTCTTCTCGCTCACCTGCCGGGCCAGGATGATCGCCGCCACACAGGCGAACACGACCGAGGTCAACCCCGGTCCGCTCAGGAACTGTGACTTCACTTCGCTCGCGTGATGTCCGAAGAAGACCGCGACCAGGAAGGCGCAGGCCACCCCCAGGGAGGAGATCTGGGAGATCGCCGCGCTGACGAACACGATGCGCTTGAGGATCACGTAGACGCCCAGGAAAGCGCTCACGAGCGCCACGACCACGCCAGCCAGGATCCCATTCTGGAGAATCGGCAGCGCATCGAGGAAGGTCATCCCGTTCCGCTCGACGAGGAGGAGGCCGGACAAGACGGGCACCGATCTCAGGAAGTCCACCCCTACGCCTTCTCCTTCGTATCCGTCGACCCGTGCGCGAAGAGGAATCGCCGGCCCGCGAACGAGTGCACGTCGACACTCAGGTGATATATTTCCTCGAGGGTCTTGCCGTTCAGCAACTCGTCGGTCATCCCCGTTCTGAAGACGCCTTCGGCGCCGTGGATGAGCATCAACTGCTTTGCGTGGTTCGCGACGAGGTTCAACGAATGGCTGATCATCAGCAGAGTCTGGCCGGAGCCGCGCTGCAGGTCCGAGATCAATTCCATGATCCCGGTCTCCCCCGCGAGGTCCATCCCATCCGTGGGCTCGTCGAGCACGAGGACGTCCGGCTCCGGCACGAGTCCTCGAGCGATCAAGGTCCGCTGTTTCTGGCCCCCCGACAGCGAGCGGAAGGGCTTGCGCGCGAGATGGGCGATCCCCACCCGCTCCATGTAGCGGAGGGCGAGCTCGCGATCGGCCCGTGTCACTGGCCGGCACGGCCCGATGCGGGGGTAGCGTCCCATCACCACGACGTCCAGGGCGGGCAGCGGGAAGATGTCGTCGATCACCCCGCGCTGGGGGACGTATCCGAAGCTCAGACCCGGTCTGCGCTCGATCTTCCCCCGGAGCGCCGGGATGATTCCGAGGAGGGTCTTTATGAGCGTCGTCTTGCCGGCACCGTTGGGACCGACGACGCCCCACCAGTCGCCCTGCTCGATCGAGAGGTCGATGTCCGACAGGAGGGGGCGCCCGCCGTAACCGATGGAGAGATCGTGCGCCGCAAGGAGCGGGGGCATCAGCGGGGCGCCCTCGCGGCGCCCAGCGCCTGGCTCAGCTTCCGATAGAGCTGATCGAAGAGGGCGAAGTAGTCGTCCACCCCGTCGGTCTGGCTCACCGATGACGGCAGCGTCAGCACGGAGGCCCCGGTGGCGCGGGCGATCTCCTGGAGGAGGGCCGGATCCTGATACGCCTCGGCCACGATCAGCTTCACGCGACTCTGGGTCATCTTCGCGATCAGCGCGGCTTTCTCGTCCCGATCGGGCGGGTTGGACACGTTCGTCACGCTGAGAATGAGAGGCTCGCTCGGCTCGACGTAGGCCACGATCCTCAGGCCGTGCCGTCGGGCCAGATAGGTCCAGCTCCGATGGTAGCTGACGATCTCGGTCCCCTCGAAGGGCTTCATCTGGGAGTCCCACTCGACCAGCTTCTCCCTCAGCTTGGCGGCGAAGCGATCGTGGTTCGCCTGGAAGAGGGTTGCGTTCGATGGATCGAGCAGCGAGAGCCTGTCGAGGATGGCCTTCGCGATCGCGATCCCGTTCTCCGGGTCGAGCCAATAGTGGTGGTTGTTCGCGGCCGCGACTTCCGGCGATTTCGGGATGACCAGGGACTGCAGCGCGACCAGCGTCCTGACGAGGAGGGCGGCCTTCAGCTCGGCGGGATCGTACGGGATCAGCGTCGCCCCGGTCGAGGCATCGAGGTAGCCCGGCTTGCCCTCCTGGACCCGGTTGTTCGTGCACTCGGTGAGAGCGGTCGCGAGCCACGCCGTCTCGAGACCCTGACCGTTCACGACCAGGAGATCGGCCCGGTTCAGGGGCACCGAGAAGCTTCGCCTCGGGAGGATCGCATGGGGATCTTGAGACCCCTTGGCGAGATAGGCTACCGAGATGCGGTCCCCGCCGATCACTCGAGCGATGGCCGCGTAGTGCTCGGTGGTGGCCACGACGCTCAAGCTGGCCTCGGCCCATGCGGGCACGAGCGCGATCAGGCCGACCAGGAGGAGAGGGAGGGATCTCACGACGACGTCTTGGCCGCCCGCAGGGCGGGGACGAGCTCGCTGTAGATCCGGTCGAAGAACTCGAACACCGTCTTGATTCCCAGGTCCTCGCTGACCGAGCTCGGGAGGACAAGCGCCTTGGCCCCGGTCTGCCGTGCGATCTCGTCGATGATCGGCCTGTTCTGATACGTCTCCGCCAGGATGACCTTGATCCCGCTCCGCTTCATGCGGTCGACCAGAGACGCCATGTAGGCCGCGCTTGGGGGCAGCGTCTCCTTCGGCTCGATGTAGTCGAAGACCTTCAGGTTGTGCCGGCGCAGCAGATAATTCCAGCTCCGGTGGTAGCTGACGAGCTGCATCCCCCGGAACGGCTCCATCAGCTTGTCCCATTCCTTGAGCTTCTCGCCGAGATGCATGGCGAAGTGCTCCTCGTTGCCGCGATAGTACGCCGCATTGGGCAGGTCGACCTCGGCCAGCTTCTCGGCGATGTTTCGCCCGATGATCGCCGTATTGCCCGGGTCGAGCCAGTAGTGGTGATTGCCGAGCTTCAGCGTGCCACCGACGCCGAGATTGAGGATGAAGAAGGGGGTACCCTCGATCTCGTCCGCCGAGTACGGGATGATGTCGACCCCGACCGAGCAGTTCACGAACCCCGGGTGCCCCTCCTGGATCTTGGCGTTCCTCGCATTGATGAGCGCGACGTCCAGCCAGCCGAGCTCGATGAGCTGGCCGTTCGCGACCAGGAGATCGGCCTTGTTGAAAAGCACCGAGTAGCTCGGCTTGACGGCGACCGTGTGGGGGTTCTGGGAGCCCTTCACGATCACGCTCACCTTGACCCGTTCGCCACCGATGACCTTTGCGATCGAGCCGTAGTGCTCGAGCGTGGCGACGACGTTGAGCGTCGGCCCGCCGCGCCGTAGATCGGGACGGGGGAGCCCGGTGTCGTCGTGGGCAGTCGCGCCGCCGATGACGAGGCATACGGCGGTCAGCACGATCACGATCCCCGTCAGGGAGCTACGTGCCTGCATGGGACTCCTCCGGCTGCGCCCTGGGGTGCAGGAGTGGGGTCTCGGCCAATCGCCGCTTCTGCTCTCCACACTGGACGAAGACTAGAACGGATCCAGGAATTTTCCGACGCCCGGGGTCACGGTGCCCAGCCCCACGTTGAACTGGACGAAGACGGCGCTGTAGGGCTTATCGCGGCCCGATAGCGCGCTGTACTCGTACTGGAGGCCGATCTTCGCGATCGAGGTGATCAGGTACCGCAGACCGCCCGTCAGGCGAAGGTGCTCGTCCTCGTTCCCCTTGGGGATTCCCACGTAGTCGACGCGCCCGGTCACTTGCCAGTGTTGCGAGAACCGGTAGCCGAGCTCCGTGAAGAACCCGCCGACCACGTCGCTGTCCACCTGAAGCCCCTTGTTGGCGCCCGCCTGGACGATGGGATTCTCTCGGACGGCCCAGATGGCTTCGGTCAGCCACCGGATGTACGGCCAGCTCCCGCCGCCCGACTTCCAACGAAGCATGACGTCCGAGCCGATCAGATAGGTGCGGTCGTCGCTCGTGGGCTTGTTCCTGCCGATGGCGCCGGAGACCCCCAGGGAGAAATCCGTTGTGTCCGTCAGGTCGAAGAACGTCTCGACCCTGGGGAACACCACCACGTCGCCGGCGGTGCGCAGCGCGAAGGTGGGAGGCGTGTTGCTGGTCGCCGCCGGGAAGCCGTCCAGCGCGCCCTTGCTCTGGATCGAGAGCGCGAACTGGAGGAAGTAGGGGATCGGCACCTGATAGGTCACTTCGGCGCCCAGCAGATGGACGCCATCCACGCCGAGGAACTTCGTGTGGATCAAGGGCGGATCCGCGAGGAACCATTCGTGGTCGTGGATCTGGTTGAACTGTCCGAACTTTGCCCTGAACTGACCCACTGTCGCCTGGAAGTCGGCGAGCACCGGGGAAAACTCCTCGAGCTTGTGGAAGAAGAGGAAGGCTTCCTCGATGCTCGCCTTGTCCTGTTCGAAGGTCAGGAACATCGCGAACTTCAGCGGGAACTCGGGTACCTGGCCGCTGAGCGAGAGATCGAAGCTCGTCAGGTTGAAGCCTTTCTCATGCCGATCTCCGATCTTGTCGAAGTCGACCTTCTTGGGGTCGTCGAAGTTCACGTAGGCGACGTTGGCCTGCAGGGAGACGTCGATCAGGCCGAACCGGCTGAGGGTGAGCCCCTTGGTGTGGGCGACGGCGCCAGGTGACGACGCGACGACGAGCAGTCCGATGAAGCCAAGCGAGAACGCGTATCGGTTCATAGTCTCTCCCGGTCTCCGCGTCGAGCGGGAGCATAAGGACAGATGAATGAAGAAATCCTGAAGGCCTGCCTGAAGTTTTCTTCAGGAAGGATTTTTCGGCCGGCAACCCAGGGGTGAGTCGATTGCCCCCTACGCAAGGTTGATAGTATCGTACGCCTACTGGATGCGAATCCTGGTCATCGAGGACGATCGTAAGGCCGCGCGTTTGCTCGCCGACGGCTTGCAGGAAGAGCGCTTCATCGTGGACGTCGCGCACTCCGGCGAGGCGGGCGATGAGATGGCGAGCGTCAACGACTACGACGTGATCTTGTTGGATTGGGTCCTGCCGGACAAGGCCGGAATCGTCGTGTGCCGGAATCTGCGGGAACGGGGAATCTCCACGCCCATCCTCATGCTCACGGCTCGCGACTCACTCGAGGATCGGGTCACAGGACTCAACACGGGCGCCGACGACTATCTCACCAAACCGTTTGGGTTCTCGGAGCTCTTGGCTCGCATCCATGCCCTCTTGCGACGTTCGGACCTGACTCGATCTGTCGTCCTCAGGGTCGCCGATCTCACGCTCGACCCGTTGAGCCACCTGGTGACGCGAGGTGGCGTGCATATCAGCCTGACACCAAAGGAATACGCGATCCTCGAAGTTCTCATGCGTCACGCAGGCGAAGTGGTGAGTCGCGCATCGCTCGCCGAACGAGTCTGGGCGGCGGAGCCTGAAATCCTCACGAACCTGCTGGACGTACACGTGAGCCACCTCCGGAGAAAGATAGACGCGGAGCGCAGCCCCCAGCTTCTCCATACAGTTCGGGGAGGCGGCTACCTGGTGGGCCCCTCGCGTCCATGATCCAGCTCAATCTCAAGCAAAGAGTCTTCGTTCGGCACGTCGTGGCTGTCGGCCTGATTCTGGCGATGACGTCGCTCGGTGCCGACTGGGCGTTTTCCCATTTGGTGGTTGGCCAAGTTGACCAAGCGCTCTTGGATCTGGCCCTGACCGAAGCCAATGCGACGATGGCCGACTTGAGCCACCCGCTCCACATCCATGAGATGTTCCCCGGTACGGCTCCGCCGTCCTTTCCGCGGCTCGACAAGTTCATCCAGATCGTGGACCTGGACAGTCGAGTCATCGCTCGCAGCTTGAACTTGGGCACCGCGCGTCTTCCGACGTCAGCGTCTCTCCTGGCGAAGTTGCGCACCGGCGAGAGGGTCTTCGAGACCTTGGCCGATTTCGGCGACGAACGGGTGCGACTTCTCTCGATGCCCGTCCAGATCGGTGATCACGCCTATGCGATTCAGGTTGGAGCCTCACTCGACGATGCCGCTGCGACCCTGCGCTTGGCGCGACTCCTTTTTCTCGCGATGTCCGCAGGCATTCTCGGCGCCGTCGTGCTGACGGGCGCCATGCTGGCGCGGGCGGTGTTGCGTCCCATTGATCAGATCGTCCGGCGCGCGAGGATGATCGGGGAGTCGGCGCTTGCCGAGCGGGTCCCGCATCCGGGCACCCGGGATGAGATGGCTCGCCTGGTCGAGACGCTCAACGACATGCTTGCTCGAATCGAGCAGAGCTTCGAAGCTCAGCGTCGCTTCACGGCCGATGCCTCTCACGAGCTCCGATCACCACTGTCGCGCCTCCGCGCGGAACTCGAGGTGACGTTGCGCCGGCCCCGAGAACGTGCCCGGTACGAGGAAGCGCTGCGGTCGTGCCTGAGCGAGGTCGAGCGACTCTCTCGCATGACCGATGAGCTACTCATGCTAGCCCGCCTGGACGCAGGTGGACCGCCTGAGGCGCTACGGCCAGTGGACTTGACAGCGATTCTCCACGAGGCAGGGAAACGTCTGGCCCCTGAGGCACTTCGCCGAAACGTGGCGCTGGTGATGGATATCCCATCGAAACTCGCCGTGAACGTTTCCCCGGCCGCGTTGAGCCATGTCGTCGCGAACCTGTTGGACAACGCGGTCAAGTTCTCGCCCTTGGGCAGTGAGGTCAGAGTCGGCGTCGCGATCGAGGGAAGCGCGGTTGTGGTCGCTGTGACTGATACGGGTCCAGGAATCCCCGAGGACGAGATCCCCCAGCTCTTCGAGAGGTTCTTCCGGGGAAGTGCCGCCCGCCACATGGAGGCGCCCGGCGTCGGTCTGGGATTGGCGATTTGCCGTGCACTCGTCGAAGGGCAGGGTGGGAAAATCTCTGTGAACAGTGCCCGCGGTCGCGGGGCAACCTTCAGGATCTGGCTGCCGCTGGTCTCCTGATAGGGGCTTGGCCCACCAGCGCCCGAATCCCTTCGTGACGCCCGACGCTCGATGGCCGGGGCCTCACGGCCCCGAGCCATCGAGTGCGGAGTCGCGCCAGTCGAACGCTGGTTGCGGAATGATCGTGAGCAGGTTCTCCACCTGGGAGACTCCGGGCGCCGCCCAAGCGGCACGCTCGGCCTCCTTGCTCTCCGCCCACGAGCGCACGCCGCCGCGAAGCGTGACCCTACCACTGGAAACCAGCGGCATCCGCGGGGGCGGCACCGCGCGCGGCAGCCTGGAGCCGGGTCGGTCCCTTGACAGCTGCAGACTGTTTGCTACCTACACTAATGGGAGGATCCCGCGGGGCGGTTGCGGGGCTTAAACCTCCTGGCTCGCGCAGCCGGACCGAGGGTTCGGGGCGTTGCGTCTCGACCCTTCCGGTTCGGTTCACGGGCCACCAGCTCAGATGAGAAAGGAGGAGGCATTATGTTCACGTTTGCTCGGCGTTCTCCCTTCGAGTGGATGAACCAGATGGACGCTATCTTCGGGCGCGCCCTCGAGCCGGACGGCTCGTCCAGGGTGGCTTGGACGCCGGCGTGTGAGGTGTATGCCCGCGATGGGAAGACCGTCGTCCGGTGCGATGTACCGGGTGTCGACCCTGGTGACATCCACGTCGGTGTGAGGGGCCGCATGTTGACGATCTCCGGCGAGCGGAAGGCCGTCGAGGAGATTCCCGGAGATGACTACTGGTGCCGGGAGATCGCCTACGGCAGCTTTGAGCGCACGGTTACGCTGCCGGACGAGGTCGACGCCAAGGCCGTCAAGGCGACGTATCGCAACGGCCAGCTCAACGTCGAGGTGCCGCTCAGGAAGGAACTGACGGCGCAGACGGTGCCAGTCAGCGTTGAGCAGTCGGCGCTCGCTGCGTGAGCGTCGGTGCTCGGTGTTCGGACGCGGGGGGGAGACGCCCCCCCGCGTCCGACGGGTTCGGTGGCTCGTCGTGTTATTTCAGCCTGAACCTCAGTAGCTCACGCGACCCGCGCCCACCGGTCCTCATCGAATACTCATCCTTCACCATGTGATTGACTTCCGGTGAGTACCACACCGTGATCACCCAGGAATTGCTCCGCGTATCGTTGCAGACGACCCGGATGGTGGCGAACGTGCCGGCCGGAACGGTAACGGCTTCTTCCCCCTCGGCCACGCATCGGCGCTCGACGTTCTCCGGCTGCTCGTTCGGCCTGGCCTCTACATACTTCATGTCCCACGACAGGCCGACGCTCAGCGGAAATGCGACCCATCTCCAGGTGGATGGAGAGATCTCGCGGACAGTCTTGCCATCCAGGGTCTCCTTGGTCAACCCGTAGTCTGCGACGCGGTAGAAGATTTCACGAGTGCCGGCCGTGATGACGTAGTGTCGCTCGTTCGCGAGATTCTCTATGCGGTCCAGGCGCCAGACGAAGGTCCCCGTCCCCGATGGGCTTTCGTACCGATACGCCCACTCGTTTCCAACCTTCCAGACCGGCTGGGCAATCGGGCCTTTGATGGCGGCCGGGCCTTGAGAAGTCACCAGCGTCTTGTGCATCGACGAACACCCCGCGAGCGCGGTCGCAACGATGAGCAGCATCGTCGCGTACTGCTTGCACCGCGCCTTGGTCCCGTGGGCCGCATCGGGAGTTCCGCCTCGCAGCCCGGCCTGCGCGTTCACTGTTCGCACGTCCCTAGACAACGAACGGCGCCGGCAACGGCGGCCGCCCGAACGGCCGACCATTCTGATCGTGAGCACGGGGAGGAGCTTCTTGCTCCCCCTGCGCTTGTTGTTGCGCGTTCCATGATCGGCTCTCCTCTGTCGGGCACCTCGGCGGAGGACGACTGCCGGGAGTCTAGCCGAGCGCCACCACGAGCACCAGCCGAGCCCCGCACTCACGCGTCGACTGAGCGATGTCACAAACCCTGCGCGCCGCCGTGCGATACTCGGCTCGCATCCACAATGCGCTCCGGGTGATCCCGGCGATTTGCGACAGAGGTGATCGCATTGCTCGACGCCCTCGTCGTCGCGTGAGATAACGCCGGCCATGGTCGAGGCGGCCCTCAAGACGGTTCTCGCTTTTGTGCTCGCCGGTCTGGCCGCCGGATATGCGTGCGGCTGGCGGCGGCTCCGCGCGGCCGGGCACGCGCCGCCGCTCTGGCGCCTGGTGCTTTACGCGCTCGGACTCGTCACGATTGCGGCCGCGCTTCTCTCGCCCCTCGATGACCTCGCCGCGGCGCGGTTCTCGATCCACATGGGCCAGCACCTGCTGCTGACGATGATGGCGGCGCCGCTTCTCCTGCTCGGCAACCCGCTGCCGCTCGTCCTCTGGGGGCTGCCGCGCCGCGTCCGGGGGCCAGTGGCGGCGCCGCTCCGGCGGCGCGCACGATTCCGCGCGGCGCTGTCAGCGCTCACATTCTTGCCGGTGGCCGGCGTCCTTCACGTGACCACCGTGTGGCTCTGGCACCTGCCATTTCTGTATGACGCGGCGGTCGAGCACGAGCTCGTCCACGCCGTCGAGCATGTGACGTTCTTCGCGACGGCGATCCTGTTCTGGTGGCCGATCATCCAGCCCGCGCCCCGGCTCCGGCCGCGGCCCCGTCCCGGCTTCCAGATCCTGTACCTCCTCATCGCGACCGCGCAGAACACAGCGCTCGGCATGCTGTTGGCCGTGCCGGAGCGAGCGTTCTATCCCCACTATGTGAAGCTCGCGGTGACCCTCGGCATCAGCGCGGTCGACGATCAGATGCTCGGTGGCGGGCTCATGTGGAGCGGCGCGCACATGTACTTGATCCCCATCCTGATAATCCTCTACAGCCTCTCGCGGGACGCGCCGGCGTGCCTTTAGGTCTTGGCCACCGCCTTGGACTACGATGTTCATAATCCCGGTATGAAGCGGCTCACAGACACGGGCCCTGGCATTGCGCCAGACGCCCTCGCCCAAATCTGGGCGCCGTTTTACACTACCAAAGCGGAGGGGACAGGGATTGGGCTCTCCATCGTTCGATCCCTCGTGGAGGAGCAACCGGGCACCGCGATCACAGTCGAGAGCCGACTCGGCGTTGGCACCACCTTCCGGTTGACGATGCCGGCGATCGGCGTCGCCCCCGCACGGCCGAGCGCCAGTTAACTCAAAGGAGCAGGCCATTTCCAAGCACGCCGCCCCGCAGACTGTGCTCGTCGTCGACGACGACGCCGAGATGCGTGCCGTATTCAGTGAGTACATCCGCCTGCAAGGCTTTCACGTGCTCGAGGCGAAGGACGGGCTTGAGGCGCTCCTCCAGGTCAAACGCAATCGCCCCCACGCCATCATCCTGGATCTCGCGATGCCGAGGCTCGGCGGGATCGACGCCCTGAAACGGATCGTCAAGTTCGATCCGACAATCGCGGTGGTCATCGTCACTGGTGGGACCGACACCGACCTGCACCGCCAGGCGTCAATGCTCGGCGTTCGAGCGATCCTCGCGAAGCCCGTGGGTCTGCCCGATCTTCTGTCGGCGCTTACGGGGTCGAACACACCCCAGCCGGGTGCAGTGCCAACGACGGCGCGCGATCCGAATACCGCACCGGTGTCCGCGGCACGCGAAGCGTCGCCGGGGCGGGTGCTTGTCGTGGACGATGACCCGGCCCTGCGTGAGATGTTGAGTGAATTTGCCATGCTAAAAGGCTATACAGCCCGGAGCGTGTCAAGCGGGGCCGACGCCCTCCGGGCCGTCGTGGAAGACCCTCCGGACGTCGTGCTCCTCGACATCGAGATGCCAGGCCTCTCGGGAGCGGATGCCCTGATGGCGATCCAGGCCGTAGCGCCCGCTGTCAAAATCATCATGGTCAGTGGCACGTCCGACGCCGCCCTCGCTCGACGAACGCTGGCGCGCGGAGCGTTCGATTACGTCACCAAACCCGTCGATCTGGAGCACCTCGCGCAGAGCGTGGAGACGGCGGTGATGATGAAGCGTCTAGAGAGCGGATCGACCGCGTAGGACCTGACCCCTCAGCCGACGAAGTCGGTGATCGCGGGGATCACGGTGTTGGGCGCTTCCTCTATCAGCCAGTGACCCGCGCCCGCCACCACTTGGCCGCGGACGTCGGATGCCACCAGCCTGGCCTGCTCGATGAGGAAGGTGCCGCCGGCCTTCTCGCCCGACAGGACCAGCATCGGCATGGAAAGCCGCGTGCTGCCCATCCGGGCGAAGTCCAGGGCGTCGCGCTCGAAATTGCGGAAGTACTCGAAGCCAGCGCGCATGGCCCCAGGCTGCGCGTAGGCGCGGGCGTAGAGCCGGCGATCGGCCTCGGGCACCGAGCGCTTCCGATCGGCGGCGAAGTCGTTCCAGAAGTGCTCGAGGTAGGTGCGCTCACGGCCTTTCACCAGCGCCAGCGGCACGTCGCCGTAGAAGTGGAAGTGCCAGAGGTCGCGCAGGAGCCACACGTCCTTCCAGTTGCCGATCCCGGGCAGGAAGGCGTCCATCAGCACCACCCGCTCGGTGGTCTCCCGGAACTGCGCGGCGTACGCGTAGGCCATCATCAGCCCGATGTCGTGGCCGACGATGCGCACCCGATCGAGCTTCAGCGAGGAGGTGAGCTCGTGAATGTCCACGGCCATGGTCTTCTTGTCATAGCCGGCTGCCGGCTTGGCTGATCCCCCAGCGCCGCGCAGGTCGGGCACGATGACGGTGTGACGCTCGGCGAGCCACGGCATGATCGGGCGCCACATGTGACCGGTCTCGGCATAGCCGTGCAGCAGGACCACCGGGCTGCCCTGCCCGCCGATGAGATAGCGCAGCCGCACTCCGTTGACCTTGGCGAAGCGCTCGGTGAAGCCGGCGGGCCGGGCCGTCCTTCGGGTTCTGGTCACTCGTTTGCCCTTTCAGGTCGCGTCAAGTGAAGGGCGGGCGCCTCGACGGCTGCTCGACGCGATGGAGGATCAGCCCAACGAGGCGTCGCGTCAAGTCGCGGGCGTTCACGGCTCCGTGGGTTCCAGGCGTCGGCGCAGCCAGGAAAGCGTGGTCTCCCACGCGTCCGATGCCTTCGCGCTGTCCTTGAAGTTGAAGACATGGCCGGCATCGTGGATGACCAGCAGATCCACCTCACGGCCCAGCTCCCTGAGGCGGTTCGCCAGCCGCTGCGACTCCTCCAGCGGCACGGTCGTGTCTCGATCGCCATGGATGAGAAGAACGGACGCGCGGATCGAGTGCGCCTGGTCGAGCGGCGAGGCGCGGCCGAGCATCTGCTGGAACTCGGAATCGTCGTGAGCTCCCGATTGCCGTCGAAAGTAGGATTCGATGGCGTGAAACTCCAGCCGGTGCCAGGCACTCGGCCTGGGCCCCGAGAGC
>Ga0209056_10002453_pt1 | contig 19958 bp, 16 predicted proteins | sample GraSoiAngelo_114_FD_185876 | JGI IMG/M metagenome (GOLD analysis project Ga0209056, IMG submission 185876) | Grasslands soil microbial communities from the Angelo Coastal Reserve, California, USA - 14_0903_13_40cm (SPAdes) (version 2) | ecosystem: Environmental > Terrestrial > Soil > Grasslands...
CCGGCTGCGCGTCGAGCGCCAGCTCGGCTACAAGATGGCCAAATACGTCATGCGGGTCGAGCTGGTGGAGACCTTCGCGGCCATCGGTGGCGGGAAGGGGGGGTACTGGGAGGATCGCGGCTACGAGTGGTACGCGGGGATCTAGCCCGCCCTTCGCCAAGGGCGCGTGCGACTCCGGTGGCCCGACGCTCCGTGCTCTGACAAGGCCGTCCTCGCGGTCGATCGACACTCGGGGAGCCCATGGGTTAGCGTAGTCCTTTGATGCTGGCGCGCCGGTCATGACCATCCTCGACACCCTCCTCGGTAAGCCATTGGCATCGTCCGAGGAGGCGGGCCAGAAGATCGGTGTCGCGGCCGGCGTGCCGGTCCTCGGGCTCGACGGTCTCTCGTCCTCGGCGCACGGTCCGGAGGCCGCCTTGACGATCCTGCTGCCGGTGGGCGCCGGCCGCCTCGCGTACATCGGGCCGATCACGGCCGTGATTCTTGCCCTGCTCGCGCTGCGGTATCTCTCCTATCGACAGACGATCGCCGCCTATCCCGGTGGCGGAGGATCGTATACGGTCGCGAAAGAGAATCTCGGAGTGCACGCGGCGCTGCTCGCCGCCGCCGCGCTCATGGTCGAGCGTGCTCGCGGTTCTCGCGCGGTCGGCGAACACCAGCTTTGCCGGCTTCCCACGGGCGGTGTCGGCTGATCGCCGACGATCGTTTCCTGCCGCACGCGTTCAGCGCGCGCGGCCGGCGCCTGGTGCATTCGGTCGGCATCATGATGCTCGCGGGGTTGTCGGGACTCCTCTTGATTGCCTTCAATGGCATTACCGATCGCTTGATCCCATCGTTCGCCGTCGGCGCGTTCGGCGCCTTCACGTTGTCTCAGGCGGGCATGGTGATGCATTGGCGGCGGGTCGGAGGGCCGGGCTCTGCGCCGGTGGCCGCCGTCAATGCGATCGGAGCTGTCGCGACGGGGATCGCGCTGACGGTCATCCTCACCACGAAGTTCATCGAAGGAGCGTGGATCACCATCGTTATCGTCCCGGCGATGCTGGCGCTGTTCGCGCGGGTGAAACAGCACTACGACTTCGTCAGCGAGCAGATCCGTTTTGCTCGGCCGGTCGAGGTGAACCCGAGCGAACCCCCGGTGGTCGTCGTGCCCGTTGCCGGGGTGGAACGTCCTGAGCGCGAATGCCCTGCGGTTCGGGTTGCAGCTGTCGCCCGACGTCGTGGCCGTCTATGTCAGCCGGGCCGACGGCGATGACGCCGCCGTACGCCGAGACTGGCGCGAGTACGTGGAAACGCCAATGCGCGCGGCAGATGGACGCGGCTCGGCTTGGCGACCGAACGTGAGAAGCCGACGAAATCTGGTTCATCCGGGAGTCCTGTGGGTAGCCGGGTAGGGACCGAGCTCCCCACCGTGGAAGGAGGCCGCCGGGCGTCGCTGGAGCCGGCTCGCGACAGTTACCGGCCGTCGAGGGCTAGGTTCAGCTCCAGCACGTTGACCCGCGGTTCCCCGAGCAGCTCCAGCAGGCGTCCCGCGGTGTGCCGTTCGACCAGCTCCCGCACCGCGTCCGGGTTCGTCTTCCGCGCTTTGGCCACCCGCGACACTTGATAGAGGGCCGCCGCGGGGCTGATGTGCGGATCAAGCCCGCTGCCCGAGGCGGTGACGAGATCGACGGGGACCGGGGCGGTATTGCCGGGGTCGGCCGCCCGAAGCGCCGCGACGCGTTCCTGCACAGCCTTCACGAGATCCGGGTTCGTCGGGCTCAGATTCGATCCCGACGAGGAGCCTGCGTTGTCTGGGAACGGCGAGGTTGCCGACGGCCGCCCCCAGAAGTATTTGGGATCGTCGAATGGCTGCCCGATGAGGGCCGAGCCCACGGGTTTGTCGTTTTTGAGAATCACACTGCCGTTGGCCTGGCCCGGGAACGCGACCTGGGCGACGACGGTCACGAGAACAGGGTACGCGATGCCCGTGATGAGCGCCAGCACGGCCAGAGAGACGATCGCGGCCCGACAATGCCTAAGCATGCCCGTCCTCCTCTACACCCAGCCGAGAGCGACCAAGATCATGTCAATGAGCTTGATTCCGGGAAAGGGGATGAGGACACCCCCGACCCCGTAGATCCACAAGTGACGGCGGAGAACGAGGCCGGCGCCCAGCGGCCGGTACCGGACCCCCTTCAGGGCCAACGGGATCAGCGCGATGATGATCAGGGCGTTGAAGATGACGGCCGAGAGGATCGCGCTCTCGGGCGTCGCCAGGTGCATGATGTTGAGCACGCCGAGCGCGGGGTACGTGGTCGCGAAGGCCGCCGGGATGATCGCGAAGTATTTGGCGACGTCGTTGGCGATGCTGAACGTCGTCAGGGCGCCCCGGGTCATCAGCATCTGCTTCCCGGTCTCGACGACCTCCATCAACTTGGTCGGATTCGAGTCGAGGTCGATCATGTTGCCGGCTTCCTTCGCCGCCTGGGTGCCGGTGTTCATGGCGACCGCCACGTCGGCCTGGGCCAGGGCGGGGGCGTCGTTGGTGCCGTCGCCGGTCATCGCCACCAGTCGGCCTTGGCCCTGGATCTCGCGGATCAGCTTGAGCTTGTCCTCGGGGGTGGCTTGAGCGAGGAAGTCGTCCACGCCGGCCTCGGCGGCGATGGCGGCGGCCGTCAGGGGATTGTCGCCGGTGATCATGACCGTCTTGATCCCCATGAGCCGTAGCTCGGCGAAGCGCTCCTTGATGCCGCCCTTGACAATGTCCTTGAGCTGGATCACGCCGAGTACCTTCGCCCCGTCGGCCACGACGAGTGGCGTCGCCCCCGCTGTCGCGACGGTCTCGACGACCGTGCGGATTTCCGTCGGGATGCGCCCGCCCAGACGGGCGACGTAGGCCTCGATGGCGTCCGCGGCGCCTTTGCGGATCTGGCGACCATTCAGGTTCACGCCGCTCATGCGCGTCTGCGCGGTGAACGGGACGAATGTCGCCCCGAGCTTTTGGATGTCGCGCTCACGCAGCTGATACTTCTCCTTCGAGAGGAGGACGATGCTGCGCCCCTCCGGGGTCTCGTCGGCCAGCGACGACAGCTGCGCCGCGTCGGCGAGGTCGGCTTCGGTCACGCCGGGCGCCGGCGAGAACTGCGTCGCCTGACGGTTGCCGAGCGTGATCGTGCCGGTCTTGTCGAGCAAGAGGACGTCCACGTCCCCCGCCGCCTCGACGGCGCGTCCGGACATCGCGATCACATTCCTTTGGATCATTCGGTCCATGCCCGCGATGCCGATGGCGGAGAGCAGCGCCCCGATCGTCGTCGGGATGAGGCAGACCAGCAGCGCGACCAGCACGGTCACGGTCACCGGCGTGCCATGTCCCGCCGCCTGCACGCTGTACAGGGAGAACGGCAAGAGGGTGGCGGTGGCCAGCAGGAACACGATCGTGAGCGCGGCCAGTAGGATGTCGAGCGCGATCTCGTTGGGAGTCTTCTGCCGCTTGGCGCCCTCGACGAGCGCGATCATGCGGTCGAGGAAGGCCTCGCCGGGGTCTGCGGTGACCTCCACGATGAGCCAGTCCGAGAGGACCTGGGTCCCGCCGGTGACCGAGCTGCGGTCACCTCCGCTCTCGCGGATGACCGGCGCGCTCTCGCCGGTGATCGCGGCCTCGTTCACCGAGGCCACCCCCTCGATGACCTCCCCGTCGGCGGGAATGAAATCGCTGGCCTCGACGAGCACGACGTTGCCCTTTCGCAACGCCGAGGCCGCGACGACGTCCACCCTCGCGGTGCGCTCGGGGCGTGCGAGCCGCTTGGCCTGGAGGTCGCGCCGAGCCCGTCGGAGTGACGCCGCTTGCGCCTTGCCGCGCCCCTCCGCCATCGCCTCGGCGAAGTTGGCGAACAGCACGGTGAACCAGAGCCAGACCGACACCCAGAAGATGAACCAGGCTGGCGCCTCGCCCTTGCCGACGACCGTCTGGAGCCACAGGAGCGTCGTCAGGACGGAGCCCACGTACACCACGAACATGACCGGGTTCCGGACCTCGCGCTGCGGCATCAGCTTGCGGAAGGAGTTGACGACCGCCTGCAGGACGATCGGGAGGTCGAACAGGGAGCCCATTCGTGCCGTGCTGGCCATGGGTCTCACCTCACCGGGCGGCGATCATGTTGAGATGCTCGACGATCGGCCCAAGCGCCAAGGCCGGCACGTAGGTCAGGGCCCCCACGAGGATCACCACGCCGACCAGGAGCGCGACGAAGAGCGGGGTATGCGTGGGGAGCGTTCCGGCCCCGGTGGGGACGATCTTCTTCCGCGCCAGCGAGCCCGCGATCGCCAGCACGGGCACCGCGAGCCAGTAGCGGCCGAAGAGAATCGCCAGCCCGAGGGCCGTGTTGTAAAAGGAGGTGTTGGCGCTCAGGCCGGCGAAGGCGCTGCCGTTGTTGTTGGGCCCCGAGGAGAAGGCGTAGAGAATCTCGCTGAACCCGTGGGCCCCCGGGTTCAGGATGCCCGCCTTGCCCGCCGTCGTGACGACGCCGATCGAGGTTCCGACCAGCACCAGGAAGGGGACGATGAGGATCACGAGCGACGACATCTTCATCTCGTAGGCTTCGATCTTCTTGCCCAGGTACTCGGGGGTGCGTCCGACCATGAGCCCGGCCACGAAGACGGCGATGATCGCGTAGATCAGCATGCCGTAAAGACCGGAGCCCACGCCCCCGTAGACGACCTCCCCCAACTCGATCATCCAGAGGGGGACGAGCCCGCCGATCGGCGTGAAGGAGTCGTGCATCGAGTTCACCGAACCGTTCGAGGCCGCGGTCGTTGCCGTCGCCCACAGGGCCGAATTCACGATGCCGAACCGCACTTCTTTGCCCTCCATGTTCCCGCCGGCCTGGAGCGCGCTTGCGGCGTGGTCGACCCCCTGCTTCACGAACACGCTCCCCTGTTGTTCGGCCACCACGCACACGACAAGCAGGCCGACGAAGATCACGGTCATGGCCGCCAGGACGGCCCACCCCTGGCGGGTGTCCCGCACCATGGCGCCGAACGTGTAGCAGAGCGCGCCCGGGATGAGCAGGATGGCCAGCAGCTCGAGAAAGTTCGAGAGCGGCGTCGGGTTCTCGAAGGGGTGCGCGGAGTTGACGTTGAAGAAGCCGCCGCCGTTGGTCCCGAGCTGCTTGATGGCGATCTGGGAGGCGGCCGGCCCGACCGCGATGACCTGCTCGGTCAGCGTCGACTTCTTGGTCTTTGGCTGGCCCTTCTCGTCGAGCACGGGCTTGCCGTCCTTGTCGGTGATCGGCTCCTCGTAGCTCGAGGGCTGCACGACGGTCACCTTCGCGTACGGGCCGAAGGTCTGCACGACGCCCTGCGAAACGAGGACCAGGGCGAGGACGAAGGACAGCGGCAAGAGGATGTACAGAACGGTTCGCGTGAGATCGACCCAGAAGTTGCCGATCGTCTCGGCGGATCGGCGCGCGAACCCCCGGATGAGCGCCACCAGAACGGCCATGCCGACCGCCGCCGACGCGAAGTTCTGGACCGTGAGGCCGACCATCTGCGTGAGATAGCTCATGGTCGTCTCGCCGCCGTAGCTCTGCCAGTTCGTGTTCGTGACGAAGCTCGCCGCCGTGTTAAAGGCGAGATCGGGCGAGACGGCACCGAGCTTCTCGGGGTTCAGCGGGAGCACGCCTTGCACCCGCTGGAGCCCGTAGAGGACTAGCATGCCCGCGAGGTTGAAGACGAGCATCGTCACGGCGTACGTCTTCCAGCCCATCTCCTCGTCGGGCCGGATGCCGCCCCACCGATACACCAGGCGCTCGAGCCAGCCGAGCGCGCGATCCAGACCGCACGGCCGGCCCTCGTAGACGCGGGCCATGTATGCGCCGAGGGGCTTGGCGAGCGCGAGGAGGACGACCTGGTACAGGACGAGCTGAAGAACTCCATTCGCCGTCATGAGAAGAGCTCGGGTTTCAGCAAGGCGAGCACCAGGTACACCAGAAGACCCAACGACACGACGCCGCCGACGATGTACAGGAGTGGCATGAGAAATCCCCTATAGGCGTTCGCACAGCTTGACGAGTGCCCAGGAGAGGCCGAAGAACAGCACCCCCAAACTGACGTAGAGCAGATCTATCGCGATGTCCTCCCGCTCGTTCTGCGTGTTGCCATCTCACACGGTAGCGCCGCTCGATGTTAAGAGGTCGTCAAAAAGGGGGTCCAGTTTGTTAGGAACGCGTTAAGACGCCCTAAGGCCGTACCGTCGCGTTCACATCAGCCGCGTCCTCTGGAAGGCAGGACGGGCCGCGGGCCTCCGCGACTTCCACCTCCCCTGCCCCGGCGCGTGGTTTGCCTGATCGCTTCTGCCGGCTCCGCGATATCGTTTGAGGCGCCGGAGCTCACGGAGCAGAGTCGGACGCTTGAGCAGCACGACGCTCGCCAAGTTGCGGAGAGCGAATTCACCGGCGGGAGCCGCCCGAAGCCTAGGGAGCACGCAAATCGCACCTCGCCGCCTCGAGCAGGCGCTAGCGCCGACAGCGAGTCGTCGGCCCGAACGGGACATGGCAAGCAGATCCGAGGATAGGTGACAATCTGCCGAGGTCGTTGAGAGCCCTCGGGTGGTCGCTGCCGGTGCTCGCCTCGCGGCTGCGGCGGTCACGCCGATCCTGGTCGGTCGCCCATGGCATAGTCGCCAGGAGCCGGCGATCGACATCGGCCTCGCCCTCCTCCTGACGGGCCTCATTGTCCTCCGAGTGTAGGCTGGACGGACCGGCTGAGGCCGTTTGCTACCGCGCAGGGGGTACGCGCCCGAGGATCGCATCTTTCCGTGGTTTACCCTGGCGTCTGCTGAGGCCCGAGCTGGGATCATCCTGCGGCGCTTCCGCGGTCTTGCCCTTCTGGCGGGTGGGGGCTATCGGGTCCCTCGGCGCGATGCGGCGGTCGGGTGCTGGTCGAGCGGCCCGTAGATCGGCAGGGAGGCGACTCTTCAAATCGCCGGGTGGACGGCGCTCTCCGGCGTGACGCACGAAGTCGTCTATCGCGTGATGAGCCGTGGCTCTCGAGCGGACTCAGTCCAGCGCAGTTCGCAGCGCCTCAAAGCTCGCCACGACTAAGTCCGGCCGGGGGCCCAAGGCATCCAACGGAACCCCGGCCCGGTTGATCCAGCACACCTTGAAGCCGAAGCTCTTCGCGCCGAGGACGTCGAAGGAGTTGGAGGAGACGAAGAGGATGTCTGCCTTCTTCAGCTTCATCTGCTTGGGTGCCTGCGCGTAGACCTTGGGTGCGGGTTTGTAGAGCCTCACCGCATCGGCGCTGATGACCCAGCGGAAGTCGGCCCTGAGCCCGCTGTGCACGAGCCCGGCCTGCAGCATCCTCGGGCTCCCGTTCGAGAGGATGGCGAGCGGATAGCGCTCCTTCAGGCGGGCGAGGACCGCCGGTACCTCGGTGTAGGGTCGCGGCTCGAGCCAGGCGTTCATGAGTCGGGGGTGCTGGGCGGGGCTCAGTTCGATACCGAGCCGGCGGGTCGTGAATTCGAGCGCCCGCTCGGACACCGTCCAGAAGTTCTGGTACTTGCCCATGAGGCTCAGGAGAAAGGTGTACTCGAGTTGCTTCGTCCGCCACAAGGCCGCGAACGCCATCGGATCGGGGGCGATCCCTTTGCAGGCATCGGCCACCGCTCCGACATCGACCACGGTCCCGTACATATCGAAGGCAATGCCCTTCACCCTGAGCCTGGCCATCTGCGCCTCCTCTCAGCAGCTCGCTGACCGGGGAAGGATTCGAATTGGCGGGGGCCCTGCCCGGCTAGTACTCGGGTGGGGCGTAGACTGTCAGGAGGAAGAGCGGCATCGTGCCGGGGGTGCGCACGTGGTGGCGCACGCCCCTGGGAATCGTGACAAGGCTCCCCGGTCCCGTTCGGCACTCGCACGCGTCGGTGCGCACGATGGCCTCCCCCCGACCCCGTAGATGATCTGATCGCCTTCGTGTTGCTCCTCGGGGCCGGCGTCGGCTCCGGGCGCGATCGTCATCACACCGGTCTGGCTCCGCTCGGTCTCCTGCAGCACGCCGAAGAACCGTCCACGGTGAGCGAACACGTCCACCACCCGTGGCGCCGCGGGGTCCCGGGTCATGGGGCACTCTCGTAGAGACGCCGGACGTTCTCCCCGAGCATGTCCTGCTGCACGGTCAGATCGATCCCGCGATCGCGGACGCCCTTGGATGGCGGCACGCTCCACGACGCGTCCGTGTTGCGGTACGAGCTCAACCACCCGGGCCCATCCTGGACACTCCAGAGACCGACAGGTCGGCGCATGGCGGAGGGGGATGGTAGCGAAACGATTGCGACGGCGCAAGGACGGCGCGCGGCCGCGTGGGCCTTCCTGCTCGTCGCGACCTGGGCTGCCCACACGAGCGACCTCCCCCCCCCCACCGGGACGAGCCGTGGAAGGGTGGATCACCCGACTCAAGCCCCGCGCGACCGGGGAGGCGTTCCGCACATACGGTCTGCTCGTGTTGACAGGCTCGCCGCGCGGTGCTCCCCTAGAGGAGGGGAGCACGGACTGTGCGGTCGGAAACAGCGGGGCTGCCTCAAGCAATGTGCCACTCGGCGAACACGCCACCAACTGCACCGACGGAATCGAGGATCGCCAAGTGGACAACGAACACTGGGCTCTGCTGATGTCGCTTGTCGGCCCCCGTATCGAGTGATTATCCAGCGCGAAGAGCGATCCGTGTCCCCACGTCCGTGGACTGGTGGGTGACCGATGTCCGAAGCCCCGCGGGAACCTCAGAACATCTATGACGACCCAGGTTTCTTCGCCGGCTATTCGACCCTCGAGCGGTTCGGAGCCGGGTGGGAGCGGGCGATGGAGCATGCTGATCTGCTGGCGCTCCTGCCCGAGGTAGACGGTCGGCGGGTGCTGGATCTCGGCTGCGGGGCCGGACAGCTCGCACGCCATCTCGCCGCGACCGGAGCAGCCGAAGTGGTGGGCGTCGACGCTTCGGAGAGGATGCTGGCTCTGGCGCGGGCCGAATGGGCCCATCCGCGTGTGACCTACTGGCATGGGACGATCGAAAAGGTGGCGTTCCCCCCCGCGCGGTTCGACCTGGTCGTGAGCTCGCTGGTTTTGCATTACGTGGAGGACTACCAGGGGTTAGTCCAGCGCATCGCAGAGTGGCTGGCGCCTGGCGGTGTCCTCGCTTATTCAACCGAGCACCCCATCTTCACGGCGCGCCTGCCGGGCGAGGGCTGGGTGCTCGACGACGCAGGCCGGCGCATCCGCTGGGGCTTGGACCACTACGCCGACGAAGGCGCCCGCGAAGAGACTTGGTTCGTGCCGGGGGTGCGGAAGGTCCACCGCATGTTGGCCACGCTGATCAATGGCCTCCTGGATGCCGGACTGATCGTCGACCGCGTCATCGAGCCGATCCCCAGTGAGCGGTGGCTTCACGACCACCCGCTGGCGCGCGATGAGCGACGCCGGCCCATGTTCCTGCTGGTCCGCGCTCGCAAACCCTGATGGAGAGATTGGGCTCCGAGGGGCAGGTGGTGGACGACACGGATTGACCGAATCGCCGTGGTCACGTGCGGTTGGCAGCACGCGAGCTGGTTTCGTCGGCTGGCAGAGGGAGCCGGGGTGATTCCGCGCTGCACTTAATCTGATCCGTCTCGGCCCCGCGAGGCTGATCCTGTCGCGAGTTCGTCCGGCTCTTGTCTCTCCCCCTCACGGCCGTTGCGCTCGCGCGGTCGGTCGCGTGGAGACTCGTTGCCTCTCGGAGAGCCCGGACCAGGCGTCAACCCGTGGGCGGCATCTCCTTCTTTGCGCCGCACGTTGCCGTCAGATCAGAGGGGCGATGAACCGCCCACGCGCTCGATCAGTCGTCGTGCCGGTCGACGGACCGACTCGGGGCGCCGCCGCGCGGGCGGCCCCAGGCGCTCGTCCGCCAGTTCTCGTGGAGCTCGGCGCTGGCGCGCCAGGCCGGTAGCGGCATCAGGAGATGCTGGGCGAGCGCCGCCACGTACGGCTCGTACATCCGCCGCAGCTCGGCCAGCTTATCCTCGGCGCCGGGCCCCTCGGGGAGGACGACACCCGCGGCGGCCAGGCCTGTACGGAGACGAGCGAGCTCGGACGATGGCAGTCGATCCGGCACCGAGCCGACGGGCGGCCGGCCAAGCACCTGGGCGAGATCGACGACGGCGTGGCGCGCCATCGCGAACGTCAGGCTCGCCTGGCGCCCGCACGCGCCCTCGATGCTGACCATCACGAGTACGCTCGCGTCGAGCACCGTCGTCAGCGCGGCCAGCCACGACTGGTTGTCGTGCTGCGAGCGATAATAGGACAGCACGGGATAGGACAGATGCGACTCGAGCACCTCGGCGCCCCAGCGTTCCCAGTCCGCGAGCAGCACCGCCAGCTCCTCTTGGTCGGCACCGAAGCCGCGAAGCAGCTCCTCGGCGTTCGGCGGCGACCCCGCGCGCGCGTCGAGCAGCGTGATGTTCAGCTCCCGCCGCGAGAACGCCTGGTATAGGACCGGCAGGTACCCGATCACGAGGGCCAGGAAGCCGAAACCCACGCCCGCCTCGATCACCATCACCGCGCGGCCCGCGCGTGACGTGGGCGTCACGTCGCCGAGACCGAGGGTGAAAAACGTCTCGCCGCTCAGGTACAGATGGTCGAGGAAGGCGCCGTTGCCCGCCACGTTCAGGCGCGTGCCGATCCCCGCCTGCACCATCGCGAACGCGATGACGAGGCTCGCGGCCCAGGCGGCGAGCAGCACGAGCAACGATAGCGGGCCGTAGAAGCTGAGGAATGTCTCGCGCCGGCCGCCCGGACGCATGCGGCGCGGCACCGCCGACCATACCCGCCACGTCACGCGGTAGAACAGCCGGGCCGGCCGCAGCCGCCGGGTCACGCGCCGGGGCAGAACGATCGCCTCGAAGGCGTCCCACATGATCACGGCGATCCAGAGCGCGCCCGCGGCGGCAATCAGTGAACGCATGACGTCCCTTCGATCCGGCGCCGGCGGCCGGCCTCAGGACGACCGGCCGCGGGCCGCGAGGTCCCGGACGCCCGTCCGTCTTGAGCCCATCCGCTTCGCCTCGTCGTCATGACCCCTCACGACAGCCGAGGATGATTTCTGAGTAGGACAGGCGTCAACTGGAGACGGAGGTGTAACGGCGCAGTGCGGCACGCCAAGCCAGTCGGGAAAGGCCGAGAAAGAGGGCGGCGATCGCGAGCGCTGACACGATCCCTTTCAACGAAAGAAGGCCGAGCGCGGCTTGGGCCGGAAAACTGGTCATCACCGCGACCGGCACCAGATAGGTCAGGATCACTCGCACCGTCTCCGCGTAGATGTTCACAGGGAAGCGGCCCAGCGCCATGAGGTCGCGGTAGACCCAGATGGTGTTGTCCGACTCCTGCGTCGAGACGGCAAGCGCCGCCACAAACACGTGAATCGCGAAGGCAATCACGACCCCGTTGCCGACCAAGATAATGTATAGGAAGGACCGAGATAGGGTAAGACTGCCAGGCAACTTGGCGAGCGTCCAGTAGGTGAGCGCAAGAATTGGGATCAGCGTTAGTAAATCCAAGAGGTCGACCGTTTCGAACGAGACGCGGAACAACGGATTGATCGGCTGCCCCAGAATTCTGTCGAAACCGCCATCCCGGACCATCGCCTTGATGCCGTAGATGCCGCGGAAAAAAAACTGCGCGAGCACGTCCACCAGGTTGAAGGTCATGAAGAAGAGCACGACTTCGGGGAGGGTGTAGCCATGCAGATGGGGTATTTTCTGGAAGATCGCGAAAAGAAAGACCAAGAAGAAGGTGAAGCGGACCAGCTTCCCGGCGAGGTAGCCGACGGAGGCCATCCGGGTGGAAAGCTGGCTGGCAAAACTCATCTCGCAGAGGTTCCACCAGACGTGGAGATAGGTCTTGCCCCGGCTACGCATGCGGGTGTGCCGCTTGACCTTCTCCCTCGCCCTCGGGGACGAGAGGAGGGGGCGAGGGGAGCGAACTAGACCCCCTCGGCCGCATAAGTCCGCATGCCGCGCCGCCACGCGACGTTCACCACGATCCAGACCACGCCAATCCAGATCGCTTGCATGCACAAGGCGCGCGCGATGACAGCGGGTCCGACGCGCTCCAAGTAGATATTGAGCGGGTAGAAGATCAGATAGGGAAAGGGCAGCACAGAAAAGAAGGCCTGCCACCCGGAAGAAAGCACATCGATCGGGAAATAGGCCCCCGCACAAAATTCCAGGATGAGCTCGAAGCAAAAACGAGGGCCCCCCGATTGAGAAGTCCAGAAAGCCGCCAGCCCCAGACCATAGCTCATGACAAAGGAGAGGACGATCGCGCCCGCCAGCGACGCCGGGAAGGCCACCACCGTGAGCAACCGGTCCGGGAGATACAGTGGCGTTGAGGCAGCCAGCGCGAACACCGCCACCTCCACCACGGCGGAGCCGAGCTGCAACCCTTTGACGGCGACGTCGCGGGCCGCCCAATACCCGATGGGACGAATCGGCCGCAACAGCAGATCTGAGAGTTGCCCGTGGACGATTTCAGAGGGCAGGTTGTCGGTGGCGCTCCCCAGGACCAGGGCCCGGAGGATGCTCATCCCCAACACATAGGTCAAGATCTGGCGGCGGGAGTACTGAAAGACTGACGCCTGACTGCCTAGGAGCGCGGACCAGAGGAAGTACAAGGAGAAGAGGACAGCCAGCCCCCGACTGCGGGAGAGGATGAAACTGAGCCGCTCTTCCAGCTCCCGCTGCCAGGCGATCTTCACGACGGCGACGTATTTTGACCGGCCGATCATGCGGTTGACGAAGTGTCGCGTAGTTGTCAGCGCGAAGAGATCTCGGCGACCAACGGAGCGATCATTCCCTGTCTCCTCGGCGCCGGTGAGATTGTGCGTCGCTCTCGGGCCGCGCGCAATGATGCTCGATAGGTTCTTCAGGCCGTGGGCCTGGGCTTCTGCCACCGGAAGATTTGGTGAATCACGTCGTCGAGCGGGGGTTCTTCAATGGACAGATCCACCACGGGAAAATCGTGCAGCAGTTGCGCCGCGGCGGCGGAGACGCGTTCTCGCTCGATCTCAAACTCCACGGCCGTTCCGTCGTCTTGCCAGGAGCCGCCGAAGGCAGCCAGGCGATCCGGGGAGACCGGCTCCCGAAAATCAACCCGGACGCGCTTGCTGGGCGCGAATTGTACGATCAGTTGATCCACGGGCCCGTCGAACAAGAGGCGGCCCGTATCAATCAACAGTACGCGCGCGCACACGGACTCCACGTCGTTCATGTTGTGACTGGTCAAGAGTACGGTCGTGCCGCGCTCCCGGTTGAGCCGTTTCACGAAATCACGCAGGCTCCTCTGCATCAGAACGTCCAGTCCCAACGTCGGTTCGTCAAGTAGCAGAAGTTCCGGTTCATGGAGAAGCGAACACGCGAGCTCCATCTTCATCCGCTGCCCGAGCGAAAGGTGTCTGACGGGCACCGGCAGGAGCGGTTGCAACTCCAGGAGTGAGACGAGCTCTTCGAGCGTCCTTTGAAAGCGGACCCGTGGGATCCCGTAGATCGAGGCGTTCAAGCGAAAGGTGTCGAGTGCGGGAAGCTCCCACCAGAGTTGGCGACGCTGGCCCATGACAAAGGAGAACCGTTTCAGGAACTCCGCTTGGCGTTTCCAAGGGATACACTGAAGGACCTGCACGTCCCCCGCGGTCGGATGCAGGAGGCCGGAGAGCATCTTTAATGTGGTGGTCTTCCCGGCACCATTCGGGCCAAGAAACGCCACCATCTCGCCGGGTGCGATATGGAAGCTCAGGTCCCGGACCGCGACGACGTCCCGCCGCTTCCTGTGCAACAAGCCGCGCAACGCCCCGAGGATACCCGGGGACCGTTCGTACACGGGGTACACCTTGGTGAGGTTCTGAACAACGACCGCAGGTGGCTCAGACATGGAAGCTGGCATTCATGGGAACTGGCATTATAGAGAAGAAAGACGGGATGAAGATCAAGAGGCGGGATCTTGAGCGGCCGCGGGACGGCACAAAGCAGAATTCTTCCCCGGATAGGACGAGACCTGCCACCACCTCGGGGCAGCGTAAGCTTCGCATGTCGGGCCGGTGGCGTACGTCAGCTCGAGAATCAGATGACTGGTAAACGAGCGTCAGACTTGACGCAGTGCCGTGTCGGCGCGGACCATTACGGAACGCGCCTGGTCCGCAACCGTCCCAGAGTTCCAGTGCGCCGGCGGGCCATCCACCCGACCCCGCACCCACCGTAACGGCACTCAACGTGCGTCCCCGCGAGCGGCGGCGCACGGTGACACAAGGGATTCGATGATTCGGGTTGATACGGGCTGCTACTGCCCATCGCTCAGATGGACGGAGCCTCGGGCTCGGGCCAGATCTTGCGGCGGGGGGCGCCTTAGCTGCTCCGAGAAACCCCATTGATCCGCTTTCTCTCTCTTCCCGGCGTCCGGCGCCTCGAGAGATATTTCAATCTGGACGTGGCCTTCCGTTACCTCGGGCCCGGGACATCTTGCGGGAGAACCCCGCCGAAAAGATATTGGAGGTCGGCTCCGCCGGAGAGGGCTTCGGAAAATACGCCGACGTCACCTTGACCGCCGTCGAGCCAAGGGCGGAAGGAGCGCCATCGCCGGGGAAAGTCCGCGTCGTACGGGCCTCCGGCACCTCGTTGCCCTTCCGTGACCGCGGCTTCGACGCGGTTCTGAGCGTGGACGTGCTGGAACACCTGCGGTCCGCCGACCGCCCCGTTTTTCTCAGGGAATGCCCCCGGGTCGCGGCCCGCCGCCTCGTCTTGATCTTTCCGTCTGAGGAGGCGGCCGAGGGGCAGGACCGGGAACTATGGCCTACGGAGAATTTTCTTCGACGGGCCCTGACGACATGCTGCGGGAGCATCTGGCCAATGGGCTCCCCGCCGCGGCGGATGTCGCGCGTCTCCTCCATGCCTCCGGCCGACAGATGGAGATCGTCCGGGGAAAATCCATGAACCTCCGTGTGCGGCGGTGGGTTATGCGGCGCTGGATGGGGCGCGGTTTCTGGGATTTGGCCTTTTACCGGGCCGGCGTCATCCTGATCCCCTTCCGCCGCCGGCTGGACGCGGGGCCCTGTTACCGGGCAGTCCTAGACGTCCGATTGACGCTGAACCGGGATTTCCGACTATCCTCGCCCTTTCACACCCAGGCGACCATATCAGACGGCCCGACTGCGGTTGGTCGACTGTCGGGAAGCGCTCTACGCCTCGAGGACGATTCGTATCGCACATGGCCGCCTCCTCCCACGGCGATGGCGCGTCACCGGCGCCCGGTGAGCAAGCGCCGTTGGCGCTCACTCGTTCGACACCCGATCTGATAGGCTACGGCCGGCGACGAGATACTCGGGGAGCGAGTGCCATGAAGGAGGACACGAGCAATGAAGTTCGGACTGCACTCCGTCAACCTGCACGGTTGCAGCTACCCTGACGCCGCCGCTCGGTTCGGCCGGGCTGCCGAGGCCTCGGGTTTCGAGTCGCTCTGGGCGGCGGACCACGTGGTGCTGCCCGACCCGCCCGTGCCAGGGCGCCCGATGGCGCCGGATATGCGGCTGCTCGATCCGATCGTCGCCCTCACCTTCCTGGCCGTCCACACCTCGCGCATCCTGCTCGGCACCGGAGTCGTCATTCTGCCCCAGCGCCAGGCCGTGGTGCTCGCCAAGCAGCTCGCGTCGCTCGACGTGCTCTCGAGTGGCCGGCTCCTGTTCGGGCTCGGCGTCGGCTGGTGCGAGCCCGAGATGCGGTCGGTCGGCGTGCCGTTTGCCGAGCGTGGTCGCGTCGCCGACGACTACCTCGCGGCCATGCGCGCGATATGGACACAGCCGAAGCCGTCTCATCGCGGCCCGTACGTGTCGTTCGAGGGGGTCCAGGCGATGCCGCGACCGGTGCAGACGCCGATACCGATCGTCGTGGGCGGACGCACACCACCGGCCTACCGCCGAGCGGTGACCCAGGGTCACGGCTGGTACGGGTTCGGACTTGACGTGGCGGAGACGCAGAAGTGCGCTGGGGCGCTGCGCGAGGCCGGGCGAAAGTATCGGCGGCCGGTCGAACTGGGTACGCTGGAGATTAGCGTGACGCCTCCGGGGTACGACGTCCCGGACGGGGCGGCCCTGAACGCCTACGCCGCGGCCGGGGTCGACCGACTGATCCTGAGACCGCGCCCGGAGATGGACGCGGCGGCTCTGGAGCGCTTCGCCGCCGAGGCTGGCCGCGCCCTCGGCCTCAAGGGCTGAGGAGGACATTCCGTGTGCGTTGATAACGATGCCCGACCCGTCAATTGCCGAGAGCGCGTCCGGCTCCCGGCATGAAGTGTCCCCGGTGCCAGCAGGACAACCCGACCCACGCCAGGTTCTGCCCCAGCTGCGGAGCCTACCTCGTCCTCGCCTGCGGCTCCTGTGGCAGAGAATTGCCGGGGGGCGCTCGCTTCTGCCCCCAGTGCGGCCAGCCCGCAGCCACGGGCACCGCGGCCCTGCCGCGTTCGCCCGCCCCGGAGACGTACACCCCCAGACACCTGGTCGAGAAAATCCTCACCTCCAAGGCCGCCCTGGAAGGCGAGCGCAAGCAGGTCACGATCCTCTTCGCGGACCTCAAGGGCTCAATGGAACTCCTCGCCGATCGGGATCCCGAGGAGGCGCGCAAGATTCTTGACCCGGTGCTCGAGTACATGATGGAGGCCGTCCACCGCTACGAAGGCACGGTGAACCAGGTCATGGGCGACGGCATCATGGCGCTCTTTGGCGCTCCCGTGGCACACGAGGACCACGCGGTGCGCGCGTGCTATTCGGCCCTACGGATGCAGGAAGCGGTCAAGCGATACGCCGAAGAGGCGCGCCGTGTCCATGGCGTGAACGTACAGATCCGGATCGGGCTCAATTCGGGCGAGGTTGTCGTCCGCGCTATTGGCAGCGATCTCCACATGGACTATACGGCCGTGGGCCAGACGACGCATCTCGCCGCCCGCATGGAGCAGTTTGCGGGTCCGGGCAGCATTCTGCTGGCCCCCGCGACCCTGAAGCTCGTGGAAGGCTACGTCGCCGTGAAGGCACTCGGCCCCGTGCCGGTCAAGGGCCTCGCCGACGCCGTGGAGGTCTACGAGGTGACGGGGACAGGCCCGGCGCGGACTCGCCTCCAGGCGGCCGCCCGGCGCGGCCTGACGCGGTTCGTCGGCCGCGACGCCGAGCTGGAGCATCTCCGCCGCGCGCAGCAGCTGGCCGGCGCCGGTCACGGTCAGCTGGTGGCGGTCGTCGGCGAGGCCGGGGTGGGCAAGTCGCGCCTCGTCTACGAACTCACCCACTCACATCGCATGCAGGGCTGGCTGGTTCTGGAGAGCGCCTCGGTGTCATACGGCAAGGCGGCGAGCGACTCGCCGGTCGTCGATCTCCTCAAGGGTTACTTCAAGATCCAGGACAGGGACGACCTCCGCGAAATCCGCGAAAAGGTGACGGGCAAGCTGCTCACGTTGGACGAGGCCCTGAAGCCGACGCTCCCGGCGTTGCTGACACTGCTCGACGTGCCCGTCGACGATGCTGCGTGGCGCACGCTCGACCCGTCGGAGCGGCACCAGCGGACGCTCGAGGCCGTGACGCGGTTGCTCCTGCGGGAAGCGCGAGAGCAAGCAGTCCTCCTGATCGTCGAGGACCTCCACTGGATCGACGGCGAAACGCAGGCGCTGCTCGACGGCCTCGCCGACAGCCTGGGATCGACGTCCCTGCTGTTGCTCGTGAACTACCGGCCGGAATACCGGCATGCCTGGGGCGGCAAGACCTACTACAGCCAGATATGGCTGGACGTGCTTCCAGTCGCGAGCGCGCGGGAACTGTTGGACGCGCTCCTCGGCGACGAGCCCGGCCTCGCGCCGCTCAAGCAGCTCCTCGTCAAGCGTGCGAACCCCTTCTTCCTCGAGGAGACCGTCCAGACGCTGGTGGAGACGAAGGTGCTCGGGGGGGAACGAGGACGATACCGGCTGAAGCAACCGGTTCAGGCCATCCAGGTGCCTGCCTCGGTCCAGGCAATGCTGGCGGCGCGCATCGATCGGCTCCCCTCGGAGGACAAGCGCCTCCTGCAGGTCGCCTCTGTCATCGGCAAGGACGTGCCTCTCGCGCTTCTCCAGGCGATCGCCGACTTGCCCGACGAAGCGCTTCATCGCGGACTCGACCACCTGCAGGTCGCCGAGTTTCTCTATGAGACCGGACCGTTTCCGGACCTCGAGTACTCATTCAAGCATGCGCTCACGCACGACGTCGCGTACCGGGGCCTGCTCCAGGAGCAGCGCCGCGGGCTTCATGCGCGGATCGTCGCCGCGCTCGAGTCCCTCTACCGGGATCGTCTCGGGGAGCAGATCGAGCGGCTCGCTCATCACGCCCTCCGGGGCGAGTTAGGGGAGGGGGCGGTGCCCTACCTCCGGCAGGCCGGACTCAAGGCGGCCGCACGCTCGGCGCTCCGGGATGCCCGGGCCTGGTTCGAGCAGGCGCTGGGGGTCCTCGGGGCGATGCCGGAGAGCCTGGCCACGCTGGAGCAGGCGTTCGAGATCCGCCTCGAGCTCCGGCCGGTGCTGAACCAGCTCGGTGAAGTCAGGCAGCAGCTGGAACGCTTGCGCGAGGCCGAGGCCCTCGCCCAGCGCTTGAACGACGAGCGCAGGCTGGGGCGCGTCTACGCGTTCTCGACGAACATCCACGCGCTGCTGGGCGAGCTGGACGAGGCGCGCGCGTCTGGGACCCGCGCGCTGGCGATCGCCCGGGAGTTGGGGGACCTGGAGCTTCGCGTCCTGGCCACGACGTATCTCGAGCAGGTGCAGTACTTCCGCGGCGAGTACGAGCTGGTGGTCGAGCTTGCCACCGACAACCTCGCGGCGTTGCCCGCCGATCGGATCTACGAGTACCTTGGAAGTAGCGCTCCAGCCTCGATCTACGACCGCTTCTGGCTGGTCGTGAGCCTCGCCCAGCTCGGCCGATTCGCCGAGGCGGCCGAGTATGAGGCCGAGGCGATCCGGCTCGCCGAGTCGACCCGTCATGCGTTCACGATCGGCCGAGCCCACCATGCCGCCGGCGTGCTCCACCTTCTCAAGGGCGACTGGGCCAAAGCCCGCTCACGGCTGGAACATGCAATCGCGCTGTACCGGACGGGAAACGTTGTCCTCGCGCTTCCTTCCGCGGTCGCTGCCTCGGCCTGGGCCCTCGCGCAGGTCGACGAGGCGAGCGAGGCCCTGAATCGGCTCCGGGAAGGCGAGCAGCTCCTCGAGCAGCAGGCCGCGAGGGGAATCGTCGGCCAGCACGACTGGGCCCACCACACGCTGGGTCGCGCCTGTCTGCGGCTCGGTCGCCTGGACGACGCACGACGCCTGGGCGCCCGCGTGGTCGAAGCCCTTCCGTCTCAGCCCGGGTTCTCGGCCCATGCCCTGCACTTACTCGGCGACGTCGCGACCCATCCCGACCGGTTCGATGCCGAGAGTGGCGAGGCGCACTACCGCAAGGCGTTGGCGCTCGCGAAGCCGCGCGGAATGCGACCGCTCGTCGCTTACTGCCACCTTGGCCTCGGCACACTCCATCGACGTATCGGCAAGCCCCAGCAAGCGCGGGAGTACCTGAGAACGGCGACGACGATGTACCGCGGGATGGACATGCCGTTCTGGCTCGCGAAGGCGGAAACAGAAATGACTGAATTGGCATGACGGTCGTTGTTCCGATTCGCAGCGTGCCTCAGCCCCTCCAGGGCCCGGACGATGAAGAGCGCTCTCTGCACTAACGCGACGAACCGCTCCCGCGCTCCTACTCGACTGGCTCCGAATCAGGACCGCGGCCACGCCGGCTTCGGCGAAACCGACATCGGCAAGCCGGTGCAGGACGCTGGCGAGATCTGGCAGTAGTCCGGTGCGGCGCCTGTGTCTTTGTCGAAGGACCGGAGTGAGATTCGCGCCAATCCGGGACCACTCGATGGC